>Ga0209289_100340_pt1 | contig 26084 bp, 27 predicted proteins | sample GXS110809BmetaG_FD_184121 | JGI IMG/M metagenome (GOLD analysis project Ga0209289, IMG submission 184121) | Hot spring microbial communities from Gongxiaoshe hot spring, China to study Microbial Dark Matter (Phase II) - GXS 110809B (SPAdes)... ...
GGTTTGGTATCACAGCGATGGCAACATCATGGCAATCGTTGACGACTTGATTGAAATCGGTGTGACAGTTCTCAACCCAGTGCAACCTGAATGTATGGATGTTGTTGAGGTCAAGCGCCGATGGGGGAACAAACTTGCCTTTTGGGGCACGATAGGAACTCAAAGTGTGATGCCATTTGGGACGCCGGAGGATGTCAAGCGAGAGGTCAAACGGATGATTGACTTGTTTGCGCCGGGGCTTGTCATCGCCCCAACACATGTCCTTGAGCCGGATGTCCCTTGGGAGAACATAGTTGCTTTCTTTGAAGCGGTTGAGGAATTTGGGCAATACCGATGAGGTTGGAGGTGAGTCGGGATGGCGAAACAAACTGTCAAGCCATTTGAGTTTTGGGAAGAAACTGTTGACATGATGACTAAGCATGGTTTGTTGCTTTGCAGCGTGGGCGCTGATGGGAAGCCCAATGTCATGGCGATCGGTTGGATGACAGGTGGTGTGATTTGGGGCAGACCCATTTTGTGCGTCTATGTCCGACCGAGCCGATACACCTATTCCCGGCTTGAAGAAGTGGGCGAGTTCACGGTGAATGTTTTGCCACCAGAGTTTTCTGAGGCTGTTAATTACTGCGGAACGGTTTCGGGTCGCAACAAGGACAAGTTTGCCGAAACGGGGTTAAAACCAATAAACTTATTGCGCCATAGCCTTTTGGCTTTGACGCTGCTATCATTTTAACCGAGCAATAAGACCATGTAAAGATGTAAACTGACAAAGAGCCAAAAAATCTCCCACCATCTTCCGTCACCTTACCGATGTTACACCTCAAGCCTTTGAGGAACTTATGACTGCCCTTAAGAAAGCCTATCCTGAACTTGAAAGGAAAAGGTTGTCAAGGAGGGAAAGGGAAAGAGAAATAGGTGCAGGGGGAAAGTTTAAGTTGTCTTTGGAAGAGAGGGTCTTTATGACCCTTTTCTTTCCTCGCCACTATCTTACCTTTGCCCTTTTGGGTTTCCTTTTTGAACTTCACGAGAGCAATGCTTATATTTGGCGGAAGGTATCGTGGAATTTGCTGGCAAAATTAGTGACCAACTTTCTTTTCCCAAAAGCCAAAGCCGTAAGGATACCGCTAAGGATCGTTGATAGGCTCATTGCCCACCAAGCAGCAACAGCGTCGTAGCCGAGCCAGTGGCAAAGGATGTAAGTTGCTGGCAACCTAAAAGCCCACAGTGTTCCCACAATGATGATTGCTGGAGTTAAAGCATCGCCCAGACCTCTCAATGCCCCTCCAAAAGTCATGCTCAATCCGAGGAAAGGTTCAGAAATTGCGTTGATGCGAAGGTAAGCGGCAATGTAGTGACGGGTCAGTTCCTCATTTGAGAATCTGGCTGCAAGCCAATCTGCTGTGGCGAGAAAAATGAGTGCCATAACTCCCATGATGGCGCAACACCACAATGATGCTTGCAATGCCCCTTTGCGAACCCGTTCAAATTGACCTGCTCCGAAGTTTTGTCCAACCAAAGTTTGCGCTGCTATCCCGAAAGCAATGCCGGGCATGAAAGCAAGGGCTTCAATTCTCAAACCTGTCGTCAATGCTGCTATTGCTGCTGTGCTTTCCTTTTCGTTGCCGAGGTGGGACAATATGCCGAAATAAATCGCTGATGCCAGTGACCAAAAGAAGGATTGCATCCCGCTGGGAACGCCAAGGGCAAGCATTTTTTTGTGCTCTTCTAAGTTCCAACCTCCAATAACCTTAATTGGGAGCAAACGAAGTTGACTTTGCCTTATTCGTGCCAGCAACCAAACCAATATGACAAGTCGGCTGAGAGCAAAAGCCAACCCTACGCCGAAAATGCCCAGATGCCAAACCAGCAATGCACACAAAACCAATTGACTGACAACTCCTGCAATCATTGAATACATCGGGGTCACCATGTCGCCGATGCCTCTATAAAGGGACATAATGCCGAATTCAACGCTGACGATAGGCGACGCAAATAACAAGGCAGCAAAATAGGGGGTCGCCAGCCGACGAACATCATGAGAGATGCCAAGCCAATTCCAAACCATATCTTTGAAGAACCAGAGCACCCACAAGACAGAACCAAAGAACAGACCTTGCTGGAGAGTTGCTGTGACGACTCTTTTTGCTCTATCCAAATCTTTTGCTCCCCAACTTTGGGCAAGCAAAGTTGTTGCTCCAGTGGAAATCATCATCATGACAACCATAAAAAGCCATCCCACTTGCATCACAGCGCCGACGGCTGCTATCGCTTCGTCGCCCAAATTCTTGACGAAGTAAGTCTCGCCGAGTTGACCTATTGTCAGTGTGACTTGGGTTATCAGCGTTGGAAAAGCCAAAACCGAAAGGGCATACTTCAAATCGCCACGAGTGGCTATGGCTTCAACCTTCTCCTCCATCTTTTCCTTCCTTTCACCCTTTCAAGCGACAGCGTTAGAGCAACTGTGCTATAAGACAGCCTTTTACAAAGCAAGGTGCTTGGCTGTGTCATGTCCCGTCTTATTTTGTCTCATCTTATTTTGTCTCACGAGGGGGACATAAAATCACATCCTTGCCAAGACTTAACATAGCCCCTTTGGTGCGTTATCCTTTTAAGCGTCAGCCAAAGAATGTTGGGCAAAAGAGGGAAGCAGACGGGGACGGGGTGCAGGTTTTGCTGGACCAAACCTTGCACCAATCAATGACCGAAACCTGTCCGAACAGGATGTCGCCCAAGTTGAGCAACGGAAGGCTGGGCTTCTCAAATTAGTGCGAAGCCTGGCACCCCTAAACCCCCGGCGCCCGAAGGTTGCTGTCGTGAAGCCTTTGTTTGCAAGTGCGGTTTTAAATCGCATTTGCAGGGAAAAGGCAAGGCAGGCACCTTCGGGCGCTTTCTCTTTTTGCCTGTGACAATCATCACTAAGCCCTACATCTGCCAACTTTTTCGGCATCAATGTGGGGCTCTTTCCCCTGACGATTTTTTTCGGTGCGTGACAGAGTTTACACCTTAAACTGCCGATGGAGTTTTTCAATGGGAGGTTGGAAGGGGATTTTCACTCAACTGACGAGATGATTTTTGCATTGATGGCAGGTGGCGACACTGAGGATAAGGTGGAGCGTATGTCTTCCAGTTTCATTATGAGGGCGTCCTCAAGGGGGAATTGGTAGTATGCCCTTCGTATTCTCATCACCTTGTAGCCATACTTGCGATAAAGGCTTTGTGCGACGAGATTGCTTTTGCGAACTTCCAAAAGCGATGAGTTCAGTCCACGACGAACAGCCTCTTCCAAAATAGTCCGCAGCAGCAATTCGCCAATTTTTCTGCCACGCATGTTAGGATGGACAGCAATGTTTGCGACATGAGCATCTCCACCTTCATGCCTCCAACCAGCGAACCCAACCAAAACTCCACCAATCCTTGCGACCACGAAGCAACTTTCTCGTCCCCGCTTCAGTTCCGATGCAAAGGCACCTTTTGACCATGACCCAAACCCAAAGCACATTCTTTCAAGCCAAACAACTTCGTCCAAATCAGAGTAAGTCATTGGGCGAATAACCAATTCGCCTTTTGGTTCTTGCCACTCCTCATCCTTTGGCGTGGCAAGACCTAACCATTCAAGTAACTTGCGAATCAACCTTAACCCTCCTTCCCGTTTTCGCCTAACAGCGCCGAAGCAAAGGCTTGAGGGTCAAAAAGTTCCAAATCTTCGGCGGTTTCGCCGACACCAACTGCTTTGATGGGTATGCCAAGCCTTTCCTTAATGGCGAGCACTGCACCACCTTTCGCCGTCCCGTCAAGTTTGGTGATGATGATGCCTGAGACAGGAACGACTGAGGTAAAGCCTTCCGCTTGGGCAATAGCATTCTGACCTGTTGTTCCGTCCAAAATCAGCAAAACTTCATCTGGCTCTCGTCCAAGGGCTTTTTTGGCAACTTGGTAAATCTTGTTCATCTCTTCCAGCAAATTCCGCTTAGTGTGCATCCTTCCAGCAGTATCAATCAAGACAACATCGTAGCCACGAGCCTTTGCTGCTTGAATTCCGTCAAAAGTGACTGCTGCTGGGTCAGCACCCATTTTATGGGCAATCACGGGGGTGCGCAACCTTTCACCCCAAACTTTGATTTGGTCAATGGCTGCTGCTCGGAAAGTATCGGCTGCGACCAACAAAGGTTTTTTACCTTGCTTTTGCAGCCAGCGGGCAAATTTGGCAATTGTCGTCGTCTTGCCAGTTCCATTGACGCCAAGGAATAACCAAACTGTCGGCGAATTCTCACCAAACTTTAAGCCTGCGTTGCCTGAAAGCAACTCGGCTATCATGGCTTTCAATCTCCCTTTAACCTCATCGGCTGTCTTCAACTCGCCCTGCTTAACGCCTTCACGAATTGCCTTCATCAACTTCCCTGTCGTAGCCATTCCGACATCCGCGAGAATGAGCGCTTCTTCAAGTTCGTCCAAAAACCCTTCATCAACTTCACGCCTTTGGAAGATTTGAGTGAAACGCTGGACAAGGTTTCGCAACAGACGCACTTCAATTCACCTCATTCACCTGTGCTTGCAGTTATTTGAACCCAAACTCGTCTTGTTCTCGGTCCATCAAACTCGCAGAAAAATATGCCTTGCCATGTCCCCAATTTTAGCCGACCATTAACAATGGGCACAAATAGGCTGTTTCCGACCAAAACGGCTTTGATGTGGGCATCAGCATTGCCTTCAGTGTGATGATAGTGCAAGTCCGAAGGTATGAGCCGGTGAAGTTGCTCCAAAATGTCAACCTTCACTGATGGGTCAGCATTCTCGTTAATGGTTATCGCAGCAGTGGTGTGTGGAACGAAAAGCCAACAGACGCCGTTATGAACGCCAGATTGAGTTACGAACCTTTGAATTTGGTCAGTGATGTCAACCAGTTCCTCTCTCTTGCTCGTCCTAACCGTCAATTCGGTCATCTTTTTCACCTCCGACTGTCTTTGGACATTGAGAAAATTTTTGCCGAATAAATTCGGCGCTCAGTGGCTATGCACTAACGGACTTTTGAGCAAAGAGTGGTCGTTTTTTATGCTACCACATTTTGAGCAAAGCCGTTTTTCAGGTAAGGTCTGTGCAAGACTATTGTTGAAGCAGAGAAAAGATGCGGTTGATAATTTCTTCGGCTGCGAAAGGTTTTGCTATGCTCAGGGCAGCCTCACGCATTTGGTGCAAATTTTGTGGGCTATCAAGGAGTTGAGAAAGTTCCCGATAAACTCTTTCGCCATTCAATTCGGCATTCAAAACCATTTTGGCTGCACCACGACGGACAACGCTCAACGCATTGAACCGTTGATGGTCGTAGATGGCGAAAGGATATGGGACGAGAATTGATGGAACTCCCGCAACCAGAAGTTCAGCGATGGAACTTGCACCTGCACGGGAGATGGCAAGGTCGGCTGAGTGAATGAGGGTTGGCATATCTTCTCGGTATCCGAAAGGTTGGTAGCGTTCTCTGATGCCTTCTGGCAAAGCGTCCCGAATTCGCCTTGCCTCTTCTTCCCATTGAGAGCCGCAAATGTGGATGATCTTCAATTGAGGTCGCAAAAGTAATTTCGGCAAGGCATCCCACAACGCTTCGTTTATCCTTTGAGCGCCGCGACTGCCACCAAAAACAAGCAAACACTGCTCGCTTTCTGTCAAGCCCAGATTCTTCCTTGCTGTTATCCTGTCCATGTTTCGGACATCGGGGCGAATAGGGACACCAGTGTATGTGGCTTTGCCTTTCGTGAAGAAATTGACGGCTTCAGGGAAACCCGTTGCTACCCAATCAGAAATTCTCGCCAGCAACTTGTTGGTCCGTCCCGGAATGCTGTTGGCTTCAAACAAAACAACTTTTGCCCCTACAACTTTGCCTGCAATCAAGGTGCAGACCGAAGCGTAACCTCCAGTTGCGATAATCACTTTCGGTCTCAAACTTCGGAAGTGGTTGATTGCTTGAATGACGCCGTAAAGGATAGCCGAGCCTGAAACGAAACTCATTGGAGAGAAAAGTTGGCGCGGGAAAGGTCGTGACAAAACAGTCAATAGAGGGTATCCGTGTTGCGGGATGATTTTTTTCTCCAAACCTTGAGTTGCACCAACGAACAAAATTCTGGCATCAGGCAGTAAAGTTTTGACGGCGGTGGCGAGGGCGAGGGCTGGATAAATGTGTCCCCCTGTCCCTCCACCTGCCATCACCCAAAGCATCGTTTACTCCTCCTCGGCGTTTCGCCTCATTCCTTTTGATGTTCGTCGCCGAAACATTGAGCAGAAGACCCATTCCCAAAAGTGTTGCGCAAAGGGAAGAGCCTCCAGCACTTGCAAAAGGCAAAGGCACACCCGTTGGAGGCAAAAGATTGGCATTGACGGAGATGTGAAGAATTGCTTGCATCCAAATGCTGAAGGCTACGCTTCCTGCCAATCCAGAGGAGAAAGCATTTGGCGCTTGAGTAGCCACACAGAGACCAAAATAGGCAAGGAAAGCGAAAAAGGCTATGACGATGAAACTGCCAGCAAATCCAAATTCCTCTCCGATGACGGAGAAGACGAAATCGTTATGAGCGGAGGGCAAAAACAAGTGTTTCTGCCTGCTCTGATTTAGCCCTTGCCCAAACCAACCTCCCACTTGAATCCCCAAGAGGGCTTGACGCATTTGATATGCTTTTGGGTCACTGCTATCATTTGACCTTGTTAGCCAACTGCCAACTTGCCATCGCTTTTGTTGGTATGGATGCAAAAAGTGCTTTTGCCCAATGTAGCCCATTGGAACTACAAAGAGCAAAGATGCCACTATGAGCGATATGGGCAAACGAGCAAAGAACATCACCAAAAGCCCTATAACAGCCAGTAACAAACCACCACTCAAGTGAGGTTGAGCCAAAACCAAAGCAACCGTCAGCAACCAAAAGGCAAAAATTGCAACCCATATCCCAAACTTTTGCTTCAAAGTTGAGGCATTTCTCCAATGGGCAGCAAGTGAAGCAATGAAAACGATCAAAGTCACTTTGGCAAATTCCGACGGTTGGAACTGAAAAGAACCGAGAGCAAGCCATCTTTGCGCTTCGCCAACTTTTTTGCCTGCAACTAAAGTCGCCACAAGGAAAAAAATCACAGGCAGGTGAAGCAGCCACCCAAACCTTTGCAAAGGCTGAAGGGGAATTTTGAGGGCGATGAGAAGAAAGCAAAGTCCCAAAACAGTGTAGGCAACTTGGCGAATAAGAATGGCAAAGGGGTTGCCAAACTCAGATAGGGCGTAAGGGTAACTGGCACTGTAAACTATTACGAGCCCACCCAAAATGCCTAACACTGTGAGTGCCAATAAAGCCCTTTGTAAATGAACTGGCGACCAATAACTTACCTCTCGCCTTACCACTTTTTCTTGCCACCTTTCTTTCACGCTTTTGCCAACCCCCAAAGCATGACCGCACAAAAGAAGACCAATCCGATTGCGAGCCACTTAAAAGGGCGGCGCATTTGCCCCTTTTCGTCCATTCCCAACCAGATGAGCAGCCAAAGACAAATGGTAAAGCCTAAAAACCCAACCAATGTTACTATGACGCCGATTTGAGCCAAATCCTTAACAGTCAAGGGTTGATGGGTTGGAATCATCGCCCCTCAACTCTTAATCAAGTTCTCAACTTTTTGAACAATGACTTGCTCGCTGACAGCACCAATAATCCTTTCAACGATTTGCCCGTTTTTGAAGAAGAGCAATGTCGGAATGCTCATAACTTGGTATCGGATAGCAAGTTCTGGGTTACTGTCAACATCCAATTTTGCTACTTTGATCTTTCCGACATATTTTTCCGCAATTCTCTCAACGATAGGGGCAATCATTCGGCAAGGGACACACCAAGTCGCCCAAAAGTCCACCATGACAGGAGTTTCGCTCTGTAAGACTTGCTCATCAAAGTTGCTTTTGTCTACAATCAAAACACTCACTTAATTTTCACCTCCATTCGGAATGAATTTCGGTTCCGTCGTTAAAGCCTGCCTCAAGTCTCTGGTAGTTCAACATCCCTGATGAGTCTCATAAAGCGTTCAATTTCCTTACGGCTCGGTTGAGGCAAGTAGCCGGCTCCTCTTGCTACTTCTTCGGAGACATAAATGGGTGCATTCATTCGGAGGGCAAGGGCTATGCTATCTGATGGTCTCGCATCAATAAAGATGGTTCGCCCGTTCCACCTCAAAACCAAGTTGGCGTAATAGGTGTTGTCATGCAATTCGTTAATTTCAATCCTCACTAACTCAACACCTAACTCCAGCAAAATATTGCGTATCAAATCGTGGGTCATTGGTCGGGGCAGTTGAATTCCTTTAAGTTCCCTCTGTATTGCGAAAGCCTCAACTTCTCCTATCCAAATAGGCAATTCCATGCCTGTCTCTGGGTCGCTCAAAACCACAATGGGATTACCCAATTGGTCTTCAATAATGCGAACATGCTGCACACGAATCACGACGAACCCTCCTCTCCATTCACGATTGCGTTAATGGATTATAGCCAGACTCTTTCGGTTCGTCAACCAAAAACATTCACGACCTCTGGCAAATTTCTGTCCCTTTTGCCCTCAAGCAGAAAGTTTGCACCTTGCTGGCATCTTTGACACCTGGCGAAATTTCAATGCCACTTGAGACATCAACGCCAAAGGGTTTGACAACCTTGATTGCTGCCAAGACATTATCGGGATTTAAACCTCCAGCCAAGAAGCAAGGGACATCCAACCGCTTCACCAATTCTGCTGCCAAATCCCAAGAGGCGGTAAGTCCAGTTCCGCCAAAAGCATAATTAGTTGCAGTATCTAAAACCAAAGCGTCACAGCCAAACTTGGCAAAGTTTTGTGCCATTAAAAACAACCTTTGAAATTCTCCTGTTTGCTCAATCTTCGGTGGTAAAGGGAGAGCCTTCCAAATCCAGCAATTAACTTTTCCTCTCAACTCCGCTACTAAGTCAGGAGTTTCATCGCCATGCAACTGGATCGCAAAAGGCGAAAGGAAGTTAGCAATTTCAACCAACTCCATTAGCGTTTTCGCTCTGGTGACGGCTACGGTAGCGATATTTGCTGCTTCAAACAAAACTTTCGCTTGCTCTTTAGTTCGGCTTCTCGGCGAACCGATCACCTCAACTACTACGCCGCAAAAATCTGCCCCTGCTCTGCAAGCAATTTGGACATCCTCAGTTCTCGTTAGTCCGCAAATTTTCACTTTAACGCTCATGGCTTTTTACCCGTTTCGTTTTTCCTGGCTGCCTTTGCTGAGTTTAACCTTGATTTGAGCCTCTTTGGGAATTTTTCTGACGGCGAAGTAATTTGTCGCGCATCTCTATGGGTGCAACGATGACGACACGATTATCCCTTTCGCCCTCGCTCATGGTAAAAACTTTTGAGTCGCTTTGCAAGGTTATATGGACTATGCGTCGTTCCGCAGATGTCAAGTTGCGAAGCCTAACTATTCGCTTTTGGTTTCTCGCTTTCTCAGCAGCGTTTAGGGCTAACTGAATTATCGCTGCTCTTCGCCTCTCGCGATATTTTGAAGCATCAAGGACGACCCGAAGGGATTGAGGAAAGCGCTTTGCTACTGCCGACTGAACAAGTAGTTGCAAAGCGTTTATGGTTTCGCCTTTTTTGCCAATGATCAAACCAGCGTCATTGCCTTCCATGTTGATGTAAACTTCTCCCTCACGAACAATTGGCTCATCAACTTGAAGTTCAAATCCTCCAAATTGGACGATAGCCTTCAAAAGCCCTTTGACGAAGGAGACGGGTGAATTTTTAACCGTCACTCTGACCTTTGCTGGTTCTGCGCCGACGCCGAAAATCCCAGAAGTTCCCGACTCAAGGATTTCAACATCAACTTGTTCGCGAGTGACACCAAGTTGTTTCAACGCTTGCTCTATGGCTTCCTCAACGGTCTTCCCAGTCATCTCAACCTGCATGTCTATCCCTCACTTTCTGGAATTTGGTCAACGGTTTTTTGACTTTCGCCTTTGACTTCTCTTTGGTTTCTCTTCACCTGATGCAACGACCTCACGCACTGGAAGCGTTTCAAAGTGATAAATTCGCTTCATTAGCAGGCTTTCTGCGATGTAGAAAACTTGAAAGGAAAGCCAGTAAAGGATAAAGGCTGAGGGGAATGAGTGGAAGAAAAGAGTGAACATCACCACAAACATAATGTTCATCATGATTTGCTGCTGCCGTTGCGTTGGGTCAGTGGTGGGCGTGCTCATGAAGAAAGTGGAAGCGAAGAAGGTAGCAAGGTAAAGGGCAAACAGTGGATAATCTGGCTGCGCAAGGTTGCTAACCCAAAGGAAACTCGCTTTGGCAAATTGGAAGCGGTAGTGTAAGACTCCGTAGTAAACCCAGAACAGCACAGGAAACTGAAGCAAAAGAGGAAGGCATCCACTTAAAGGATTCGCACCGTGCTCACGGTAAAGTTTCCAAACTTCAGCGTTGAGCCTTTGCGGGTCATCACGGTATCTTTCTTGCAAATCTTGCAACAAAGGTTGCAAAGCCTGCATCTTCCACATGGACTTCATCGCTTTTCTGTTAAGCGGATGCATCAAAATCCTAAGCAACAAAGCGAGAAGGATGACCGCTAAACCATAACTGTAAGCAGGGTTGCGACCGCAAAGGTTGACGAGAGCATCAAAAAGTTGGTAGTTCAAACCCGTTCGGTAAATTTGGTCAAGTTCGTTGCTCACCACTTCGTAAGCACTATCGTAACGCCTGACTTCTTTATGCTTTTCGTCCCAAACCCAAAGTGGAACATCCTGAACGGGTGTCCCGTAAGAAGAAAATCCCGAACCAGTGTGAAGCAAGGTTTCCACGCGCTCCAATGCTTTGATGGCGCTGCGGTCATATTGCCCATCGCTACTTGCAATCAATTTCGCCTTGTAATACGCTGCTGCGATGACAAGTTCCTTGAGAGTTTGCAAATTGGTTTTTTCTTTCTGGCGGAGTTGTTGTTCATAAGTGCCAACAGCCTCGTCAAGGGCTTGAATGGCTTCTTCTTTCCGCTTGAGAGCAACAAGAACAATTGCTTCCCGAAACTTTAACCGAGCGAAAGATTCCTCTGGTTTTTCCTGAAGAGTTTGAATTTGTTCCAGAATTTCCGTCCATTCTTCTGCTGCTTGCTCAAAGGACTTAGGTGGCGTCAGTAAATCAACTATACTGGCAGAAGTCCAATCTTTCGCTGCTGCTACAAAGGGCAGCAAAAAAAGCAAAAGGGAAGGTAGCAAAATCCTCGCTTTTTTCTTTGAACCCCAATGCTCAGGCACAGGGTCATAACCTCCTGGATGGAGCGGATGGCAGCGTAACAATCGCTTTATTGCCAACCAACTCCCTCGCCAGAAACCGAACCTCTCTATCGCTTGCATCGCATATTCACTGCAAGTCGGCGTGAACCGACAAGTTGGTGGCAAGAGCGGCGAAATGAAACGCTTGTAGAAACGCAAAATCAAAAGTGCCAGTTTGGTCAACATGGTCGTTCTACCTCGTCTCTGTCTCGTGTTTTTGCTCACTCACTTTATGCTTTCGTCCATTTCGGTTTTGTTTCCTAAACCCACTCCAATCACTTTTCGGCACCAGCACGACTATTGTCCGATACTTCACGGAAAGTTTTGTGGTAATGGGCAACATGGCAGCCCGAATTTTTTGAAGGGTTTCTTCGTCGGAAACATCAGCGTAAATAAAGACAACTGTGTCGCGATTCGGTCGGTAGTATGCCCCCTTCGCGATTTCAGGAAATTGTTTTTGCAGCGCTTTCAGGTATTGTTCCGCTGCTAACTTTTCCGTCTTTGTCATTTTGCTTTGCCAGCCCAAGTTATTTCACCTCTGAACTTCAGGGCGAAATGGCTACTTGGACAAACTTTATGAACTCTTCTGCCTTCCGAAGAGCCTTTTCGGCTTGAGCCTTGCTAATATGTGTAGGTCGGTAATCAGCGTCCACTCTAAGTTCAGCAAGTTCAGGCAAAACTGATGCCATCCAACTTGGAAACACTTTGCGCCGATGAATGAGTCGGCGAACGAATTCTGCTTGAACTTCACCGTGTTTCCAAGTTCGTGAACGGTAATCGGTCAACTTCAACAATGAAGCGATGGCAGCGTGAAAGGCTGCAAAATAAGCACGACTTAAGCATGGATCAAAGGCTGCCATCTCCCATGCTCGTTTTGCTACTTGCAAGTTGTCCCCTGCTTTCCGCCAATATGTTCGCCAAACCTCATTCACTTCCCTCTCGCCTCAAGTGCCTGTTCATCTCCGTTGGGCGGTTGCAAAACTTTTGCCCTGACAAGCAAATCCGTCAAGGCTGCATCAATCGCTTGAAAGTTTGCCACAGCGCACTCAGGTTGCGCAACGACGAACAAGTCAACACCTTCCCTCATTGCCCAACGCTTAATCCTATATGCCTCACGAAGCCATCGTTTGATTTTGTTCCTTCGGGTTGCCCTTTTTGCAACCTTCCTTCCTACCGAAAAGGCGATTCTGCGACCACTACCTTCTCGCCAAAGGACATAAAGTGTCATCAACGGGTGGCGATAACGCTTTCCCTCACGCAAACATGCTTCAATGTCTTTTTGGCGCCGCAATCGTTCAGACTTTGGAAACCGATTGTCCCTTTTTCTTTCAGCAGAGCCAGCAGGCATTAAACAGTCAAACGCCATCGTCCCTTCAACCTTCGGTGCTTGATGACATTTCGCCCTGCTTTCGTTGACATCCGTGCCAAGAAGCCGTGAGTTTTCTTGCGCTTTCGCTTTTTCGGGCGATATGTTCGTCCCTGCAGCGATTTTGCCATCCATAAATCACCTCACCTGGAAATTTTTCTCACACTCTTTATTCAAAAGGTTGTTGGTGGGCTTTGTAGGGCAGGGGCTCTGTCCCCTGACGACGAAATTTGAAAAGTCGGCGGGGCATGGAATTCCCGCCCTACATAAGTCACCGACAAAGTTTGTGGTAAAGAGCGTTTTTTCATTTTGGATTAGTTTTGCTGTCACGAGTGTTTCGCAATTATAGCGCCGTCGTGCCAAACTGAAAACGGTGAACAAAAATGACCAAAGAGCAAATTCGCCAGGTGGTCAAAGAGCAATTGAATGCCATGACCCCAGATGAAAAATTCAGGCTGACACAAATAATTTTGCAACGGGCTCGCAGTTTCCTGTTAACTCTGAATGCCCAACTGGCTGCTTTTTACATGCCTATCTCTGACGAGATTGACATAGTGCCTTTGATTCGTTGGTGGCAGCAGAGGGGTCTGCCCTTTGCCTTGCCGTGTGCCATCATGAAAGAGAAGCGATTGGAGTTAAGGCGAGTAACTCGGCTTGAGACAGATTTGCAAATCGGCTCTTACGGAATCATGGAGCCTAAACCTTCTTGCCCATTAATTGCCCCTGACGAAGTTGACATCATCGTTATTCCTGGCAGAGCCTTTGACGAATGCTGCAACAGGCTTGGTCGTGGTTTAGGTTACTACGATAGGTTTCTAAAAAACTTGCCTCAAAAGTCTCTGAAAATTGCCCTTGCCTTTGAATGTCAAATTGTGAAACGAATTCCGACGAAGCCTAATGATGTCCCAATGGATGTTATCATCACAGAAAAGCGGAACCTTTTTTGCCCCAAATAAACTTGAAGTGTGAGGTGAGAGTGGTGAAGCCAAAAGTTGGATGGAGTCCTGTCAGATTGCTTGCTGGAATGCTTTCCGACGGGAAACCAACCCTTGCAGAACTTTTCGCAATGGCAAAAGATTTTGGCTTTGAAACCATTGAGTTACACCACGCCATGATTCCTGCCTACGACCGAAGGACACTTGATGAAGTTGTGAACTTGCTTCATCGCAACCAGTTGAAGTTGTCAATGCTGACTTGTGCCCCAGATTTCACCCATCCCGACGGAAGGGAAAGGGAGAAGCAACTTGATGAAATGAAGACGAAAATTGTGGCTGCTTGGGTTTTAGGTGCTGAAGGTGTTCGTGTCACTGTCGGTTGCGCCCATAAGGAAGTTTCAAGGGAAGAAGGTGTCAGTTGGGCTGTTGAGATGCTGAAGAGACTTGTTGAGTTCGCTCATCCTCGGGGGGTTAAACTCGGCTTGGAAAATCACTACAAGGACAGGCTTTGGGAACTTCCTGATTTCGCTTTTGACCCCGATGTGTTTCTGGAAGTTGCCAAGCAACTTAAGGGGACACCTATCGGCATCAACTTTGATTGCGCAAACCCTTTGATGGTCAACAGAGACCCAATCCCGATTTTGCAGGCAGTTGCTGACAGAGTTTGGCATGTCCATGTCTCTGACCGAAAATTGGGCGAATACGCTCACAGGGTTTTAGGCGATGGCGATGTCCCTCTTGAAGCCATCTTCTCAGAACTTGCTCGCATCGGGTTTCGTGGCGTCATTAGCCTTGAAGACGGTCAAGCATACTTAGGCGACGAAGGGACAAGGCACTCCCTTGAATTTTTGCGCCAGCAAATTGCGAAACATTGGCCGTGAAAATCACCGAATTTTGAACAAAAGTGTGGAGCGGACAACCATGAGGATTGGGATTGATGCGCGAGTCTTGTTTGGGTCTCATACTGGAGACCGAACTTACTTGCTCAACTTGCTGCGCCAGTTTTCCCAAATGAACTTGCCCCATCAATTTGTTTTGCTTTCTGACCGTTGGGGTGATTTGCCTTTTGAGTTGCCAAAAAACTTTGTGACCGTTTCACTTCCGAAACTTTCAAGGTGGCTTTACTCTGGTTTGCTTTTGCCCAGGGCTTGCTCTGTTCACAAAATTGACTTGCTCCATGTCCAATACCTTGCTCCACTTTTTGCCCCATGCCCAGTTATCACCACTGTCCACGATGTCCATTGGCGACGCTTCCCCGAAACTTTTCCGACCAAAGACAGAATGCTGATGGAAATTTTCCTGCCACTTACCTTCCGCAAAGCATCTTCCGTCATCACAGACTCAAAGGCTTCAAAAAGGGATTTGCAGCAGTTTTTCAAAGTTCCCGAAAATAAGTTGCATGTCATTTACCTCGCAGCAGATGAGAGATTTTTCACTCGCCTACCCGATGAGGAACGCAAGACAATTCTTAAGCGTTACGGCTTAGCGGAAGGTTATGCCCTTTTTGTCGGAGTAATTCAACCCAGAAAAAACCTTGAACGCCTTTTGCAGGCTTTTGCTTTGCTCCGTCCTAAGGCTGAGAACCTTCAATTCGTCGCCATTGGCAAGATAGGTTGGATGACCAAAAATTTGCCACAAGTGGTCAAAAACTTGCGATTGAGTGAGTGTGTGAGATTTATCGGTTATGTCCTTGATGAAGATTTGCCAGCAACTTATCAAGGTGCATTGTTCTTTGCTTACCCAGCACTTTGGGAAGGCTTTGGTTTGCCAGTTTTGGAAGCGATGGCAAGTGGCGTTCCCGTTTTGACTTCCCACTCTTCATCCCTTGGAGAAATTGCCGAAGGCGCTGCTGTGCTTGTTGACCCGTTGAGCGTTAGAAGCATACTTGATGGCTTGCTTCAACTCATCAGCGACAAAAATTTGCGGGAGGAATTGAAGCGAAAAGGTTATGAACGAGCGAGACAATTTTCGTGGCTCAAAACTGCTGAAGCGACTTTGAAAGTTTATGAGACCAGCGTCACTGCCAAATTGTAAAGCCATTTGAGGCTTACGCCGTTTCAAGAAATTTCCGCAAAATGATGTAAGGCGAGGCTTCCATGCCCCGACGACAAGACAATTTATCGGCACAGGATAGAACCCGTGCCCTACATGGCGACAATTTTGAAATTGGAGAGCAACTGCTTTAACCGAAAGGTCGCTAACGGTTCATCGTGAGTAAAGGGTTTTAGCGAGCCTGCTCCATTCTGACTCCTTTTGCGCTGCTAATTTTCTGTCCGTTGCCCACCTTTCAGCCAATCGCATTATTTCGGCTTCGCTCACTGGGGGGCGGAAAGTCACTTTGCGACCGCTGTTTATTGCTTGCTGCCAGTAGGCTTTCAACTCCCTGTGAGGTGAAATGAGGAAAGCACCGAGCAAACTGTTCAGCACATCAATGCGCTTATCGCCCTTTTGAGAGTCATAGCGAAAGCCGGGTTTGAATTTGAATGGGTTGACTTTGATGACTGATTGACCTTTCAGTTGCTCATACAAGGGTGGCAGGACGCTCATCCTTGCAAGGGTGAATTGCTTTGGACCGCCTGGTGAACCGCGAGGTAGCAACCACAATTTTTGTCCTTCTTCGGACAGCACAAACTCAATGAAGGTTTGAGCAACTTTTCTGTTGGGAGAACCTTTCAACATCGCAATTGAGTCTGGGTTGATGAAGGTTAGTTTTGGGGGGTAAACGAAGCCGAGCATTTCTTCGCCCGCTTCAGCAATTTTTGCCCAAGCATAAAAGTCAATGCTTGGCGCAGCAGCAACTTCGCCGTTGGTAACATCGGTCACTGGTTCGTCAGAGCCTGGTGCTACCCTTTTTGAGTTGGCAAAGGTCTTTGCCAGAACATCCCAACCCTTCTCCCAGCCGTAGGCTTGCAAGATGATTTCACACATCATGTGTGCGCTGCCACTTCTGCGTGGGTCTGGAATTGCAACCCAGTTGAACAACTTCGGATCTGTCAAGTCCTCCCAAGTTCTCGGCTGTTTGACTTTCAAGGTTTTGAGCACCGCCTTGTTGAACACAATGCCGAACCCAGAAACCGCAGCACCATACCAAGTTCCTTCAGGGTCATAAAGAGGGACGCCAGCAACGGTTTTGGGGAGTTTGCTTAGAATTGTCGGCGAAACTTTAATCGGTTGCAGCAATTTTTCCCGCTTCAGTTGCAAGTAAGGGTCAACGCCTCCACCCCAAAAGATGTCAACTTCAATGCCTTCAGGTGATTTGCTGAAATTGGTTCGGATGTAGCGCAAAATTGCCATAGTCCCACCCACATCAAGCCATTGGAGTGTGACAGTCCGCTTAGTTTGCCTGCGGTAGTAATTTTGAAAAGCCCACTCAAACTCTCTTTGGATGCCTTCCCAATGAGGCGAAACTAAAACCAATTTGTCTTGAGCCGTCGCTGCCGTCCACCAAACCAGAACCAAACCAAGAATCAAATTGCGCATTGTCAAGACACCTCCAAATTTTTGTTGCCATTATGATTTTGGCATTGAAACGCTCAAACGGAGGCGATGAGTCACATGGCATTAAGCCGAGATGCTGAGCATGTTTTGGAGTTGATTTGGATTCGCCAAAGGGAGAAAAGCCAACCTCCATATTTGCACCAACTTGAGGCGTCCCTAACTGATGAAACAATTCGGGAACTCAAAGAGGCGGGACTAATCCGAAAAGTTAACGGGGAGTTGGAGTTGACAGCGGAAGGCGAAAAAGCAGCAATGCTCGCTTTGAGGCGACGCAGGTTAGCGGAGCGATTGCTGGTTGATTTGCTGAAAACTGCCGATAACATTTTGAACGAGGCTGCTTGCAGCATTGAACATGCTTTGTATGAGGGGATTGAAGAAGCCGTTTGCACTTTGCTGGGTCATCCAAGATACTGCCCTCATGGAAGCGAAATACCTCCAGGCAAATGTTGCGAAGAGGCGAGGAAAGCAGGAATAAGGCTGATTGTCCCTCTGTCGGAAATGCGACCAGATGAGGAAGGGCGAATAGCCTACATCCAAACTGATGACACGGCGATAATGCAAAAACTGATGGCTATGGGAGTTTTGCCAGGTGAACCTATCAGACTAATCCGTCGCTTCCCATCATTCGTCTTTGAAGTTCAACACACTCAATATGCTGTTGACGCTGGTATCGCCGATTGCATTTATGTCAGACTCACTGCGGAGTCAACATCCGCTCGTTGAAGGCAATGGTCTGTCATAGGTCAAATCTGAGGGGCAAGTTTTTCCTTCCCCCTCCTTGATCAAGATAAAAGCCAATGTGTCTTCCTCACGAGACTTTCTCTGTTTGCCGTGTTCTCTGAGCCATTATTTTTGCCAAAGCATCCCTCAAATCCCGTGACTTAATAGGCTTGTTCAAAACCGCTTCAACACTCAACGGCAAGGATTCCTTGTCCCAAGCAGTGATGATGACAATGGGCATCCTTTGGTCATGATCACGAATTTTCCTTACGAGTTCAATTCCGTTCATCCTTGGCATACCCAAGTCAGTGATAACAATGTCAAAGGGCTGTTTTGCTTGGATGGAGGAAACAAAAATGTCAAAGGCTTTAATTCCGTCTTCGGCGGTGACAACGGTGTGACCCCAACTTTTCAGCAATTCACTCAAAGTCATGGTAACTCTGGGGTCATCATCAACCAAAAGGATGCGCAAGGGTGAAATTTCTTCTCCAACCTTTTTTTGTTCCATCTTGCCTAAATCGGTTTCTTTCACTGGGAACAGAAGCCTGAAAGTTGTGCCCTTTCCTAATTCGCTTTCAACCTCAATCTGACCTTCATGCCTTTGCATCATCCCGTAAACCATCATTAGCCCAAGCCCTGAGCCTTTTTCGCCTTTCGTGGTGAAAAAGGGTTCAAGGCAACGGCGTTTGGTCTCCTCATCCATGCCGATGCCTGTGTCAATCACTTCAAGGAAAGCATGACTGTCTCTTCTACCCGTGCGGATGCGAATTGTCCCTTCAGGTTCGCCCTTCTCAACTATTGCGTCAACAGCGTTGAAAATCAGGTTAGTTAGAGCTTCCCTAAGTTCAGTGGGAACACCAGCAATAGATGGCAGTTTTTCGTCCAAGTCTAAAATCATTTCAATGGTTATGCCTTCTCTTTGCGACATGCCATACCATCGCGGTTTTGTCAAGTCAACAACTTGCTTTACAATTCCATTGAGGTCAACAGCCTCAAGGGCTTCATTGGGGTCTCTCGGTCTATAGAAGGCACGAAGCCTTTGAACAATGTGAATGATGTCGTCAGTAGCGATAGCAATTTGATGCCCCCATTCACGGACCTTTGGGTCTGGATGTTCTCTAAGCACCTCGGAATATGCCAGAAGTGGAACCAATGCGTTACCGATGTCATGGGAAATTCCTGAAGCCATTTGCCCCAGCGCACTCAACCTTTCCTGTTGAATCAACATCGCTTGAGCCTGTTTCAATTCCTCATAGGCTCGCTTCAATTCCTCAAAAAGTTTGGCATTGTAAATAACGATTGAGAGATGATTTGCAACCCGCTGCAAGAAAGTGAATTCTTCTTCGGTGAAAGAAGGCGGTCGGCTGCGGAAGGCAGATAAAAATCCGAGGAAATCGCCACCAACATGGAAGGGGAAAGCAACCGCAAAGTGGTAACCCTCAGCAGCAAGTAACCTGCCAATTTCAGAATCTGTGTCAGCCAAGTTATCCAACCTAACCTCTTTCCCACTCTGGAGCAAATGGAAATTGGGGAAACTTTCGGCTGAAATTGGTTGCTTCGGATCTGAAAAGAGATGGATTATCGCTTTCAGCATCCTTTCGTCACTGGCAAGAAGTTTCAGAGATTTAGATGAGGAGTCATATTGGAAAACAGCCAAGGCAGTTTCAGGAAATAGTGACTTCAATCCGTCAACGACAACCTGAGCACTACTTACAATTTCACTCCTTCGCATTGCAGCCAAGACCAATTCATCCAAAACTGATAACCGTTCTGCCTGACGGCGAATATCGTCTAAGAGCCGAGATTGTTCCTCGGAAAGTTTTGATAACTCGTTGGCTTTGTTCTTAAGTTCTTTTGTCAGCAGAAGCAATTGAGATAAATCGTGAAAGACACCCCAAATTTCAACGAGATTACCATCTTCGTAAACCCCGAAGCATCTCCATTCGCCTTGTATTATCCGACCTCTCGCAGTCCGAATGCTGACATTGCATGTTTGTGTGATTTCCTTCTCTTTCAGCCTTGTGGACAAGTCATCAAACTCGTAAGAGCCCTCAAAGGTGATGAGTTCCGTGATAGGATGACCAATCAGCGAATTGGGCTCGTAGCCGTAACTGCGAATTTGAGCACTAACGCTAATGATAGTGCCATCGGGTTTCAACGAAAAAATCAAGTCAGCGCTAACATCAACCAACTTCCTTTGCAATTCCTCGGTGCGAGAAAGTTGCTCATATGCTATCCGCCGACGATACAGGAACAAAGCGAGTAACGAAATTGTCAGGGAAACGGCAACAAAGATTATGAGCGAAAGTTGCTTCAGCCACTGTTCCTTCAGCGCTAAATTCTCAACATTCATCTTAACCCCAACAATTGCCACCACTTTTCCATTTTCATCCTTCAAGGGTGCATAGCCAGAAAGCCAAACACCCCACTTGTTAATCGTTAATTCGGTTTCCGCTGTTGGTCTGGCTTCCTGAAAGCAACGGAGCAATTCAGGCAATCCTGAGACATCGTATTCTTCACCAGTTGAGGCATGCATTTCGTCCTTTTCAATCCTGCCGTTACCGTCTCGGTCGTGGGTTACCGTTGTGTCCAAAATGATATGCCATTTTGCGCCTTCAAAAGGCACGAGGGTGTAAATTTTTTCGCCAGCAAACTTAATCCCTTTCTCTCTAACTTCAGGCAAAGTTTGCTCAGCAAAGGCACGCAACTTGGCAATGGTCTTTTGGTAAAGCAGGTCATTGGTGTCTTTCGCCTGTGCTATTTTCTCATGCTCATCTGAGTTGATGAGAAAAGTCGCAGCGACGGTTATTGCCATCAATTGTTGCTTAACTTCCTCTCGCAATAGATTTCGCATCACCTCAAAATAAGCGTAAACGACTAAACCGCTCAACACAATACTCGCCGCCGATATGGCAAAAATTCTAAAGACCTTTCTGCTGAACCAATTTTTAGACCGCACCACTTTACCTACCTGCCTTTCCTGTTTTTAAGCAAATTTTAGCATCAAAAGAATGCTTTGTTAAGGTGGGTTTGAGTTCGCTGCGATGGCTGGCTTGAGGGTTTCTCGTCTCAAACTCTTGGCGCTTTGAGTTATCGGCTATTTCAAGCCAACGGGGAATTGAATGTCAAGGAGCCATTTGGCTAATTCGCAGGCTCTTTCAACTTTAACTCCAACATTTTTCGCTGCTTCCTCATGGAACTCGTCGGCTCTGCTTACACCTTTGCGGGGCAAGAGCAAAAACGGAACTTCGCCATGAACATGTTTGCCCGTGACCGAATTGGTTCGGTGAGTGCAAATCAGCAAAAAACGAGCGTCGTCATAAGCCCAAACTGCGTCAAGCAACTTGGGCAAGAAAATTTCCGCAAACCTTTGCAGCGCGAAAACTTTCAACTCAGTATCGCGACGGTGAGATGCCTTGTCCGCTTCTCGGATGTGCACGATGAGCAAATCGGTGTCGGGAAGCAAATCGTTGACGAAATTGGCAAGCCGTTCGTAACCTTCGCTAAGGTTGTTGAGGTCAACAGCAGGCGGTCGGTGAGGGCGAATTCCCGAAGCGACGCATAGACCACGCATGGGGATGTGGTCGGTAACTTCATCGGCGCGAATCATGCCTGCAATCAAACGAAAAGAAGGTAACTTGGGCATCATGCCAGGTTCGTAAAGCCAAATCAAATTTGCAGGCGGTTTGCCTTCATCAATCCGCCTTTGATTGATTTCAAGTTTGTCAAGCAACTCAATGGCATCGTAAATGAGTTGGCGAATGGCGCTTTCGTTATCACCTTTGGGCAAGTGGGGCTCTATTGATTCACCCTTCAAATCCTCTGGAGGCTTACATTGCAACCGAGCGAAACCTTCATGCCAGAGCAAAACATGCCTTTGCGCTTTCAGCGGGATGAACCGAAAACGGTTGCTGCCCAATCGCTCTTGAAGCAAATCCATGATTGTCCTTACTTCGTCAAGGCTCAATTCAACTTCGGTGTCAGTAATTCGTTCCCCATCGGTGGCAAGGAAAGCGAGGGTGAAAGCGACATCGCGCAGCCCAAGGGGGACATCCGCTCCCAAAGCCCTAAAAGCGCCGCGACCTGTGTAGAACAAAAGGCTGTCGTAGCCCAGTGTTTCCAGTGCTGCGACTTCTGGCTGGACGGGCAGACCTTCCATGATTGTTTTCGTCCAACCCACAGTCCCTTCTTTCGCAAGTTTGTGCAATTGAGCGATGTCGGCTGCTTCAAGGGGAGTTTTACCACCAAAGGTTTCCAAAGGTTCGTCTGCAGCACCGTCCCAAAGCACTATAACCCGCTTCATTACAAGTGTCACCTTCCGAAAAACGAAATCGTAAAATGCTGGGTTTGATCATGGGACAGGAAAAAGCATAGCACGCACAAAAACTTGCTGCCGATACTTTTTGGTCGCATCAGTGCAAAACTTTCAAGGAGGAGGTGGGACTGTTATGCTGACTGAGCAAAGGCTCAAGGAATTGCTTGACGGTTTTCCAGAAGTCAAAGTCGCCCTTGTTGGTGATTTCTTCCTTGACAAGTATCTTGACTGCGACCGAAACTTGAGTGAAGTTTCCCTTGAAACGGGGCTTGAGGCTTTCCAAGTTATCAGGGTTCGCTGCTACCCCGGTGCTGCAGGAACGGTTGCCAACAACTTGAAAGCGCTTGAAGTCGGTGGAGTTTACGCCGTAGGTTTTACGGGCGACGATGGTGAAGGCTACGAACTTAGGCGCGGGTTGCAACGAATTGGCGTTAATTTGACCCATTTGCAAATTCGCCCTGATTTGATGACACCAACCTACACCAAGCCGATGATGAAAGAACCAGATGGAAGATGGCACGAACTCAATAGGCTTGACATCAAAAATCGCCAACCTTTGCCTGAAGACTTGCAAGAGCAAATTGTCGCAAGTGTGAAAGAACTTTTGCCGAAAGTCCATGCCATCGTTGTTTCCGACCAAGTTCAGGAGCGAAATTGTGGTGTCATCGCGGACAAGGTGCGAAATGCGTTGTGCGAATTGGCGGGATCAAACCCTGACAAAGTTTTTTACGCCGACTCCCGTGAGCGAATTGGCGAATTCAGCAACTTTTTCATCAAGCCGAACCGATATGAGGCAGCAAAAGCAGCACGCGGCGAATGGCATGGGAGCGTTTCATTTGAGCAGGCAATTGAGTTTGGGCGAGAACTTTTTGAACGAAACCGCAAGCCCGTTTTCGTCACGGTCGGCGAAAAGGGCATTTTAGTCTTTTGCGAAGATGGTTCGTGGCACATTCCAGTAGTTCCCGTCACTGGCGAAATTGACATAGTTGGTGCTGGCGACAGCGTAACTGGCGGAATTGTGCCCGCACTTTCCTTGGGCGCTCACCCCGTTGAAGCAGCAACAATCGGCAACCTCGTCGCTTCAATCACAATCCAGCAAATCGGCGTTACAGGAACAGCGACGAGAAAGCAGGTTTTGGAAAGATTTCGGGAAGCAGCGAACGCAATAGTTCTGCGACCGTTAAGTTCGTAAAAGGTGTAAGTTCTGCCCTACGCCAAAAAGTCGCAGGGACAAAGTCCATACCCCAATTCTGTAAGCGTTGATGGTGAACTTAGGGAGAAGTTTGAATTGCCGAACCTACTTGCTCTTTCAACTTCTGCCACAATTTTCTAACGGCTTCCGATTGAAGCGCTTCCTTGAGCAACTCTGGTGCTGCTTTTAGTGCTTCCGAATAAGCCTTTACGGCAGCCTTGTAATTGCCTTGCTTGTAATGCAAAACAGCCAAACGAGTGTTGGCTTTTGCTGCTTCTGAGGATTGAGGGTATCTTTCAACAAGTTTGCGGTAAATTTGTTGAGCCAAATTCTCTTTGCCCTCTCCTTCAGCCAATTGGGCGAGCGCCCAGAGTGCTTTCGGTGCAAAGGGTGATGTGGGATAATGTGCGCTCAACTTTTGCCAGCAGTTTCTGGCTTCTTCCTTTCTTTCCGCTTTGCGGTAACTTTCACCCGCTAAAAACAGAGCCCTTGAAGCCCTTTCATCTTCACGGAAAATTTGAGCAAACTCTTCAAACCGCTTCGCTGCCTTCAACGGCTCACCGCTTTTCAAGTATGCTTCAGCAATTTTCATCAAAGCCTCTCGTTTCTGCTCAGGAGTTAAACCTCCTTCAAGGGCTTTGCCGAGATGACCTATGGCTTCACGATAACGCTCTTGACCATAGAGCAAATTAGCAAGTTCGTAGTGACCTTGTGGCGCAAATTTACTTTTGGGGTGTTGGTTCAAACCCAGGAGATACCAATGTTCCGCTTCAGCGATTTTTCCGATGCGGGCATAAAATCTTGCTCGCCAAAATTCGTCAAGGGGAGTAAGTCGCATGCCAAAATAGCCAAGACCCAAGAGAAGAAGGAGGGCGACAATGGTTCGGATTATGCCTCCAAACAACCACCAAAAAATTCGCAAAGGTAAGCGCCAAAGCATCCTCTATCACATCCCTTGCAAAGCCAACCTGATGGCAGTTCGCACGATTGGACTTTTCTCCTCGGAGAAATGAGCCTTCAGTATTTCTTTTGCCCCAAGTTTCCCAAGAGCGGTTGCCGCTTCGCGCCTGACTTCCACCGCCTTATCGTCTAAAGATGCTTCAAGGGCTGAAATTGCTCTTCGGTCGCCAATTTCGCCCAAAGCCCATGCCGCCATTGAACGAATTTCAGGCTTTCGGTCCTTCAAACCCTCAATTAAAAGAGGGACAGCCAAATTTGCTTTCAAGCGACCAAGCAATCTGAAAGCGCGCAATTTTGTTGCCATATTTTTCGCTTCATCCATGATGGCAGGAATTGCTTTTTTGCCAATGTTTTCCAGCGCCCATTCAGCGTGGGCTTGAACTCTTTCACTTTTGTCAGCCAAAGCCCGAACCAATTGAGGTGCAGCCTCTTCATATCTCAACTTGCCCAAAGATGCACAAGCAACTGCTCGGACATTTTCGTCGTCGTCCTTCAATGCCTGAAGCAAAATGGGAACTGCTTTGGGGTCACCTGTTTCACCTAAGGCAGCCACAGCGCCCCAACGCTGCAACGGGTCTTTGCTTTGCGCTGCCTTTACAAGCAAACTCGTTGCAGGTTTGCCAATCGTCCTAAGGGCTTCAACGGCTTCAGCCCTGATTTTCTCGTCACTTGATTTAAGTTGGTCAATGAGGAACCGAATGCCTTTCTCGTTTCCCATTTGCCCTAACGCAACTGCCGCTGCTAACCTAACAGGCATCTCTTTCTTTTCGTTTTCCATAACCTCGCTGAGCGGACCGACAGCATACCTTGCACCAATGTTGCCCAAAGCATAAGCGCAAGCGCTTTGGACTTCTGGGTCTGGGTCATTTTGGAGTTTTTCAATGAGGTCTATTGTCGCTTTTTCGTAACGGAGTTCGCCAATGTAGCGAGCCATATCTCGCCTGATGAGACGGTCGCTGTTATCCCTCAAATCTTTGCGGAATCCTTCACAAATTTGCAAGTATGCTTTTTCCGCTTCTTTACGGGCGATGGGAGAGCCTTCATCACGGACTTTTGCAATTGCTTGCAAAGACCATTGCCCCAACTTCACCAATCCATTGACAGCAGATTGGCGAACTTGAGGATTAGGGTCGTTCAAACCCTCAACGAGGTAAGGCAAAATTTCACGAAGAAAAGGTGGCGCATCACGACCACCAGGACCTGCAAGGGCTTCAAGGGCAGCAGCCCTAACCTCAATCACAGGGTCGTTAAGCATCTCCATCAATGGCTTGATAGCGAGGGGACTACCAAAAACGCCCAGCATTTGAGCAGCAGCCTTGCGAATTTCAGGGTCGGATGATTTTGTTGCTGCTGCGATGTTTTCAATGACCGTTAAGCGCTTAAGGTGTGCCAGAATTTGCAATGCTGCCAATACCACTTTCTTCTCTCTGTCCTTTAGCAACTTCGCAAACTCAGGGGCAGCGATGTCAGCATACTCTTCAAGTTGCTTGCGAAAATCTTCCTTTTCAGCGAGGGAAGGGTTTGCTCTTAGTTGAGCAACCCAGTTAGCGACTTTTGCTCGTTTCGTCTGCTCGCTTTCACCGCAACCAGTCAATGCCAAAATTGCAATGGCTGTAATCGCCGCTAACGCAAATCTCATCTGGCTTTACCCCCCTTGCCTAATCAGTTGGACAAACTTGCTCAAACTATAGTTTTGCACAGCCCTTATTTGCCAGTAAAATTAGGCACTTTCACAAAGGCATAGGTTGCGGAAAGGGCAATTTGTTCGCAATGAGCCATGAAAGGAAATGAAGTGGCGTTATTTTGACAGC
>Ga0209289_100341_pt1 | contig 26077 bp, 19 predicted proteins | sample GXS110809BmetaG_FD_184121 | JGI IMG/M metagenome (GOLD analysis project Ga0209289, IMG submission 184121) | Hot spring microbial communities from Gongxiaoshe hot spring, China to study Microbial Dark Matter (Phase II) - GXS 110809B (SPAdes)... ...
CATAGGGGATGCGAAATTCCCGGGCGATGCGCTCCAGGGTCGCCAGCTGCTCGGGTTCGATCGTCACGAGGATGCGCGATGGGGTTTCGCTGAACAGAAGCGAGATTGGCGAGCGGACGCCTTCGGTCGTCAGGACGAGATCGGCGCCAATGGCCTCGCGTCGGTGACTGGAGAAGCAGCATTCAACGAGCGCAATGGCCAGGCCCCCATCGGAACAGTCGTGCGCGGACTTGATGATCCCTTCGGCGATGGCCCTCAAGCACGCACGCTGGACGGCGCGCTCTAGATGAAGATCAAGCGTCGGCACGTCCCCGCCGACGAGCCCGTGTATCCAAGCCAAGTACTCGCTGCCGCCCAGGTCATCGTTCGTGCGACCGAGAAGGACAATGAGATCGCCTTCGGTTTTGAACCATGGGGTGATCGGCAACGAAGGGCGATTCCGCCGCTCGGCATTCCCATGGTTCGCGGGGATATAATTCACGCCTTCGATCAAACCGAGCATGCCGATGACCGGCGTCGGGTAGATGCCGCGTCCTTCGGTCTCGTTATAGAAACTCACGTTTCCCCCGGTCACGGGCGTCTCCAGCACCGTGCACGCTTCGGCCATCCCGTCAATGACCTCGCTGAACGCCCACATGACTTCGGGACGTTCCGGGGAAGCGAAGTTCAAACAATTGGTACAGGCAATGGGAAGGGCGCCGGTCACGACGAGATTGCGGCAGGCTTCAGCGACGGCCAATTGAGCGCCCGCGCGCGGGTTCAGATAGCAATAACGTCCATTGCCATCGAGCGTCAGGGCGATCGCCTTGCGCGTCTCCTTGATTCGCAGGACGGCGGCATCGGCGCCGGGTAGCAGGATCGTATTCGTTCGCACCATATGATCGTACTGGCGATAGACCCATTGTTTTGAGGCGAGATTCGGAGAACGCAGCATCTGGCGGAGCACCTCTTCAAGTGGGGCTGGCTCGGCGTGAACTCGGTCCCAATCCACGTCATCTCCTGCCTCCGCTCGCTTCATCGGCCGGTGATAAACAGGGGCCTCTTCGGCCAAGAGTCGAGCGGGGAGATCAGCGACGAGGCGCCCTCGGTGGAACACGCGTAATCGGCCATCGTCGGTCACGCGACCGATCTCGACGGCGTCCAACCCCCATTTCGCGAAGATCTCTTTCACCTCCCGCTCATGGCCGGCGCGCACGATGAGCAACATACGCTCTTGTGACTCCGAGAGGAGGATCTCATAGGCGGACATGCCGACTTCGCGCTGCGGCACGCGATCGAGCTCGAGTTCGATGCCCGTGTGAGCGCGCGCGCTCATTTCGCAACTGGCGCACGTGAGGCCGGCGGCGCCCATGTCCTGGAGGCCCACAATGGCATTGGTGCGCAGAGCTTCCAGACACGCTTCCAAAAGCAGCTTCTCCAAGAACGGATCGCCCACTTGAACGGCCGGGCGTTGCTCCGAGGCCGATTCGGTGAATTCGGCCGACGCCATGCGCGCACCGTGGATGCCATCGCGCCCGGTCTTGGCGCCGACGTAGAGGACCGTGTTGCCGGGGCCGCTGGCGCGCGCGTAGAAGATTTGCTCGCGTCGCGCCAACCCAACCGCCATGGCGTTCACCAAAGGGTTACGCGTGTAGCACTCGGCGAAGAAGACCTCGCCGCCGACGGTGGGGACCCCAAAGCAGTTCCCATAGTCGGCGATGCCGCGCACCACGCCGTCCATGATCGCGCGATTGCGTGGATCCGCGAGCGGACCGAACCGCAGCGAGTCCAGAACAGCAATGGGACGCGCGCCCATCGTGAAGATGTCGCGCAAGATCCCGCCGACGCCCGTCGCCGCCCCTTGATACGGTTCGATGAAGCTCGGGTGATTGTGCGACTCGATCTTGAAGACGATGCACCAGCCGTCGCCGATGTCCACGACTCCGGCATTCTCGCCCGGTCCTTGGAGGACGCGAGGCCCCGACGTCGGCAAGCGCCGCAGATGCACCTTCGAGGATTTGTACGAACAGTGCTCCGACCACATGGCCGCGAGCATCCCCACCTCCACGGGATTCGGCTCACGGCCCAATCGTTCGACGATTCGCGCGTACTCTTCCGGCGTGAGATCGTTCATATCCTCTGCGCCACTCGGTAATGATCGCTCTAAAGGCGAGATTATAGCGGAACTCTTGACCGAGCCAAAGTCGTGCGCTAACTTTGATCTCCTCGAAAGGGGTTACGATTCCGGAGGACATGCGATGATACAGGCGACGCGCATTCGACGCGGGATGATCATCATTCACGAGGGGGATCCGTGTCTGGTCCTTGACTTCCGGCACGTGACGCCGGGGAACTGGCGCGCGATGGTGCAGACGAAGCTGCGGAATCTGCGGACGGGGATCTCGTTCGAGCACCGCTTCCGCTCGACCGATACGGTGGAGAAGGCCGTCCTGGAGGAACAAGAATTCGAGTACCTCTACCACGATGGGACGAGTTATCACTTCATGAACACGGAGACCTTCGAGCAGATCGCGCTGGATGAGGAGGTCTTGGGAGACGCCGTGAAGTTCCTCATCCCGAATTTGCGCCTCAAGGTCGTCTTCTATCAAGGGAAGCCGATGGGCGTCGAGTTGCCCCCGACCGTGGATCTCCGCGTCATCGAGACGGAGCCCAGTGTGAAAGGGGCGACCGTGACGGCCGTCAACAAACCGGCGACGCTGGAGACGGGATTGGTCATTCAAGTCCCTCCCTTTGTCGAGCCGGGCGACATCGTCCGCGTTGATACGGCTGAAGGGACCTATCTCGAACGCGTGAAGTGATCCTCACGTCCGAACGCGGAAGAGGAGGTAGAGGCCGAGGGCCAACAGCAATCCGTTCGGACTCCACGCGGCCACTTGGGGAGAGAAATACTCATACCGCCCTAATTGTTCGAAGAGGCCCAAGGCGAGCCAGTAGAGCAAGCCGATTGTGATTCCGAGGCCGATCGCGTGGCGGGCGCCCCTCCGACCGAAGGTTACGCCGAAGGGGATGCCGAAAAGCGCCATGATGAGGACGGCGGCGGCGTTGGCCGACCTTCGTTCCACGGCGATGCGCAAGTCCGTGGGATCGAGCCCGCGTTCGGTGAGGGTGCGAATCTGATCGCGTAATTCTCGGGAGGTCATGGCCTCCGGTTTTCGGGGTGGTGGCCCAAGGAGCGCCGATCCGTTCTCATCTCTGAGCCAGAGATGGTCGAACTGTCGTTCGGAGCGAAGGTGAGCGCCGTCGAATTCCCAAACGGAAGCGTGCGAGAAGTACCACGCTGCGCGCGCTTCATCCCACTGGGCGAACTCGGCCTCCAGGCGACGGCGCACGAGGAAGCGATCGGGGAAGAAATCGAGAATCAAGGGAGCATTGAGGCGTTGCGCCGTGCGATCGAGGGAGGCGAAGTGCAGGATGCGCTGAGGAATCCGGACGTGACTCCGAGCAACGGGGTTGATCCTTGAGCCCGGGGCTTCGGACGGAAGCCCCGACCAGAAGACCATCCAATTCGCCGCCGAAGTGGTCGGAGAGAGTTCGACGGCCGAAGGGAAGCGCCCCTTCTTGATGTAAAAGCGCAGGAGCTCCTGCCGCGCATTCGCCTCCGGCACGATATGCTCTTGCCAGATGGCGACGGCGCCTGCCAGAAGTGCGCTCGCCATGAGAATGGGCGCCGTAGCACGAGGGATCGAGATCCCGGCAGCTCGCAGAGCCGTGAGTTCCCCCGATTGGCTCAAGATGCTCATGCACACCAAGGCCGCCATCAATGCCGTTGGGGGAGCGAGGTAACTGAGCACCGAGGGCGTGAGGTGAACGAGATATTCGGCCACGAAGCGAGCTGGGATTTGGTTCATGAGGATGTCCGACGAGAGCTCGAAAACCGTGAAGATAATGAAGAGCGTCCAGAGGCCGACGAGGATCGTCAGGTAGAGGCTGAGGAATCGGAGGGCGACGTACCGATCGCCGATCGAGACGTGGAGGACCAATCCGGTCACCGATCCGAGGCCGCTGGGAGTGGGGGGGGGCAACTTCGCGCGCGGGCGGAGGAGGCGATATAAGCGCTGAAGCATCTGTTGCTCGAGCTGCTGTACGCGAGTTCGCAGAGCGTCCCAGGCGAGGGCGAGTTGGGCGCGGAACGGGGGAGCGATCGTCGAGGTCAACCGGAGTCGCTCAGCCATTCGTTCGATCGTCCGAGCCAAGCAGAAGCGCTCCGATAATCGGAGGGCGCTGTAACTCGCCATGACGGCGTTCCCCAGCCACAGGGCTATGGAGGGAGGGAGGCGTCCGGCGCGGGCCAGATTCTCACCGCCGAGCAGCATCAGGTAGTACACCGCTGCCAGTAGGATGCTGAGCCAGAAGCCGTAGCTGCGTCCGCCACGCCGACGGGTCGTCCCCAAAGCGACGCCCACGGCGACGAGGACGAGCGGAGAGACACTCACGGCTGCGCGCTTATGAAATTCCGTGAGGGCTCGCCGACCTAGGAACGGATCGCGCCGCGCGACCCACAGCTCCGGAAGCGTCATCTCTTGGATTTTACTCTTCACTGGGGTAGTGCCAGCTTCCAACTCCGTTCGCAGCTGCTCGGCCTCTCGCGATTGCGCGTCGAAGCGAATCGTCGTGCGCTCGAATGCCTCCACCTCGTAGCTGGGATTGCCGTTGGTGCGACGGCGTCGGTGAATGACGCCGTCGTACAGGGTCAGATGCGAGCGGTCGGGTGCCTCCCCGAGTGTTAAGTGGCCGCGTGCGGCCGTGATGAGCGTTGGGCCGAAAGGCGCATTCGGATCGGCGCGCTGCCCTTCGATGGCGAGAAAGAGGTGGTGCCACAAGTCCGCGCGCCGATCCACCTCGCCAATGTAGAGGACCGTGCCTGCGAACCGATCATCGAAGATGCGCGGCTTCACCTGTAGGCGAATCCCTTGCAGGACGAGCTGCGCTCGAACCTCCTTCACGCGGCGCATCGCCTGTGGCATATCGAAGGCCACAAGGTAAAAGGTCACGGCGCTTGTCGGAAGAGCTAGCAGGAACAACGGGACGAGAAGATGGTGTCGGCCGATCCCGCTCGTGAACAAGACGGTCAGCTCATGATCGCCGTGTAGACGGCCGAGCCCGGTCATCACGGCGACAAGGAGCGAGAGCGGAAGGGTGAGCACAAGGATTCGCGGGATGAGGGAGACCAGCAGCATCCGCACAAGCGCCGGCGGAACGTCGCGCTTCACGAACAATTCGGCGAACTCGGCCATTTGGCTGGCCAACACCAGAATCGTGAGGACGAGGAAGGCGAGAACGAAATAGGGGATGACCTCGGCCAGAAGGTACCACTCGATTCGCCGCGTCATAGGTGCAAAGCCTGAGACGCGTTCGCTGGGTGAACGTCGCCGGCTGCCTCCAGGCGTTCGCTCAAGATCAATGCGCGCCGGTTCCCTTTCCATCGGACGAGGGAGAGTGCCGTCGTCGCATCCTCGAATCGGAAGGCGTCGTGCTCGAGCGGGTTGATGCGAATCACCGGGCGCGTCGGGAGAGCAGCCAGGAAAGAATGCTCGCGGATGAAAAGGGGAAGGGCATCAGCGGGCGAGAACGCGAAGGCGTGCACATAAGGGAGAGGAAGAAGCCGGGGACGATCCGGCGGGATGACATCTTCCAGGTTCACGCCCGTTTCTTCTCGAACTTCTCGAAGGGCTGCGTCGGCAGGCGATTCGCCGGGTTCGATCAATCCCGTGACGGGTTGCCAAAATCCACCGTCACGCTCGGTGCGTTTCAAGAGGAGATACTTCCCTTCCGGCGTGCGCAGGAGCACTTGAACGGATTCGGCCTCGATGGGGCGCTCGACCAGATGGCGGTCGAAGACCTCTTGAAAATGGATGAGCAGGCGCTCCTGCACTAACTCCATTGGGACAGGGGCGCCGAGGAGCTTCGCCATCGAGGTCATCCGCACATCCGGCAGCCCGCAAGGGACGATGAGATCGAAGAAGCGCAGGTCCGTGTTGACGTTGAGGGCCACGCCATGCGTTGTGACCCAGTGGGAGAGGTGAACGCCGATGGAGGCGATCTTCTCCCCTCCTACCCAGGTGCCCGTTTGTCCGGGGATTCGCTCGGCTGAGATCCCGAAGTCCTCGAGCGTGCGGATGATGACCTCTTCCAAATCGCGCAAGTATTGGTGGACGTCACGACGACGCCCGAGCAGTTTCAGGATCGGATAGATGACGAGTTGTCCCGGCCCGTGATACGTGACCGCTCCCCCTCGATCCGTCTCATACTGCTCTACGTCGTAGCGAGCAAGCACATCAGGACTGACGCGAAGGTGATCACCCACGTTCGCGCTCAGATAGCGCGTCCTTCTCCCGATGGTCACCACGTGTGGGTGCTCAAGCAGGAGCAACTGATCGGGAATGAGATCGGCCTTCCGGGCCGTCGCCAGAAGAGATTGCGCTTCAAGACCATCTTCGTACTCGACCAATCCCAGTCGTCGGACGTGGCACGCGAGCGCGTCGGTGCGGTTCATCCGGTCATCCGGTCGGTCGCGGGCCGTCATGGACCTCAGACCCCTGTCAGCTCGAACGATTCGAGCGTCCGCTTGATGTGCGCCATGAACTGGTCAGCGATGGCGCCGTCAATGAGCCGATGATCGAAAGAGAGGGAGAAATAAGCCATCGCCCGGATCGCGATCGCATCGTCCTCGACGACGACTGGGCGCTTGGTGATCCGCCCGACGCCCAAGATCGCGACCTGGGGTTGATGAATCACCGGCGTCCCGAAGAGCGAGCCGAAGACGCCCGGATTCGTGATCGTGAACGTCCCGCCTTGGACCTCTTCCGGTTTGAGCTGCTTGTTCCGAGCGCGCGTGGCCAAATCGTGCACCGCTTTGGCCAATCCGACGAGGCTGAGCGCATCCGCGTTCTTGATGACGGGGACGATGAGGCCCCACTCCAGGGCGACGGCGATGCCGATGTTGATATCCTTCTTGTAGACGATCTTGTCTTCGGCGACCGACGCGTTGAGCAGAGGGAAGGCCTTCAGGGCGCTCACGCAGGCTTGAATGATGAAGGGCAGGTAGGTGAGCTTGATGCCGTGTCGTTGCTCGAAATCCGGTTGTAGCTGTTCCCGCAATCGGCTGACGCGCGTCATGTCGATCTCGAAGAACGTCGTCACATGAGGGGCGACGCGCTTGCTGTAGACCATGTGCTCGGCGATCTTCTTCCGCATGACGCTCATCGGGACAATCTCGACGCGCTCTCCAGGGAGATAGGGGGGATAGAGCGGCGTCTCCAGCTCCGGGGCTTCCGGTGAGGGAGCTTCAACCGGCTGCGGACGCACTTCGGAAGGGTGAGCAGCGCGCTCCTCCAGGTACCGGAGGACATCGCGCTTGGTGACCCGTCCACCGCGTCCCGTCCCTTCGACCTGCGTGAGGTCAATGCCGTACTCTTGCGCCAGCTTCTCCACGACCGGCGACGAACGCACGGCCTTCCGCTCGGCACGCTCGGCCGGGATGGTAATGCGGATCTCCTGCTTCTGCTTCTCCCAGGGATGAGGGGGGAGGATAATCTCGCGCATGGGCGATGGTTCGGTCGTGGGGGGGACGGCGCGCGTCGGTTCGGGTGCCGGCTCTCTCGGCGGCACGGCTTCCGTCGCCGCGCGCTCGCTCACCTCACGCGGCGGTGCCTCAACGGCCTCCTTATCCGTCTCGATATAGGCGACTACGGTTTGAATGGGGACGGTCTCCCCTTCGTGGACGAGGACCTCAGCCAGGACGCCTTCGGCTGGCGAGGGGATCTCCGCGTCCACCTTATCCGTGGAGATCTCAAAGAGCGGTTCATCGCGGCGAACGTAGTCGCCCGGTCTCTTGAGCCACTTGGTGACCGTCCCTTCGGCGATGCTCTCACCCATCTGGGGCATGATGACTTCGACTTTCATGCGACACCTCCTTGGGAGCGCGCAAGAGCGCTCTTCGGCCTTTCTCCCTCTTCAATAGTTGGCGACCCATCGGACGGCTTGGACGATCTCCTCCACTTGGGGGAGGAAGAATTCCTCCAGCGGAGGACTGAACGGGATCGGCGTGTCCGGGGCCGTGACGCGAACGACGGGCGCTTCGAGATACTCGAAGATGCGCTCGTTGATACGCATGGCGATCTCCCCGGCGATCCCTCCCGTGCGCGTATCCTCATGAACGATGACGGCGCGTCCCGTTTTCGCCACCGAGCTGAGGATGGTCTCGTCGTCCAAGGGCAGGAGCGTGCGCAGATCTACGACCTCGACCTCGATGCCTTCCTGCGCGACGATCTCGGCTGCTTCGAGTGACTTGTGCAGCATCCATCCGTAGGTCAGGATGGTGACATCCCGGCCCAGACGCTTGATGTCCGCTTTCCCAATGGGGACGATGTAGTCGCCCTCAGGCACTTCCCCTCGGATGCGACGATAGAGATATTTGTGCTCGAAGTAGAGCACGGGGTCCTCGTCCCGAATGGCAGCCTTGATGAGGCCCTTGGCGTCATACGGCGTGGCGGGCTCCACGATCTTCAACCCAGGCGTGTGGAAGAAATACGCTTCGACGTTCTGCGAATGGAAAGGGCCCCCGTGCACGCCGCCGCCGCAAGGGCCGCGCACGACAATGGGGACGCCCGCGCCCCAGCGATATCGGCACTTCGCGGCGAAGTTCGTCAGTTGGTCGAAAGCGATGGAGATGAAGTCAATGAATTGCATCTCGGCGACCGGACGCAAGCCCACCAGGGCCGCTCCGATGGCCGCGCCCACGATGGCCGCCTCCGAGATCGGCGTGTCGATGACGCGCTCTTCGCCGAAACGTTCGAGGAATCCTTCGGTGACCTTAAACGCGCCTCCATAGACGCCGATGTCTTCGCCGAGCAAGAAGACGCGTTCATCGCGCTCCATTTCCTCCCAGAGCCCTTGGCGAATGGCTTCCAAGTAGGTCAACACGGGCATAAGCGGTGGTACCTCCTCAGGATCGAGTCCTCACCGCGTGCTCGCGCGGCAGAGGAGCGACTTCCGAAACGGAAGGCGTCTCGGCATAGACCCCCTCCAAGGCGATTCGCGGATCAGGCATCGGCGACTGCTCCGCATACTGCAGATCGGCCTCGATCTCCTGTTCGATGCGATGGGTGATGGCCTCGAAATCGGTCTCATCGGCCATGCCGTGCTCTTTCAGATAGGTCTCCAGGCGAAGGATCGGATCGCGCTTCTGCCAATACTCGAGCAGCTCGCGGGGGACGTACCAAGCGTCGTCATGCTCGGCATGACCGCGCATGCGGAAGGTCTTGACCTCCAGCAACGTCGGCCCCAATCCTTCGCGCGCTCGCTCGACGGCGCGACGCGTGGCGTGATAAACGGCGATGACGTCGTTGCCGTCCACCGTCTCGCCGAAGATCCCGTAGCCGATGGCGCGATCGGCGATATTCTCAATGGCCATCTGTTTATGTTTGGGCGTCGAGTAGGCGTAGCCGTTGTCCTCAGCGATGACGATCAAGGGGAGCTTCAAGACGGCGGCGAAGTTCAGGCCTTCGTGGAAAGCTCCCGTGCTGGTCCCCCCGTCGCCAATATAGGTGAGAGCGACCGAGCGCTTTCGCTGCATCTTCGAAGCCAGGGCGATTCCGGCCATCACCGGGATGAGATCACCGAGATGGCTGATCGGAGGGATGATGCCGCGTTCTACGCTCCCGAAGTGAACGATATTATCCTTGCCGCGCGTCGGGCTCGTCCCCTTGCCCATGTACTGAGTGAAAACTTCCCAGGGGCGAACGCCCCGCACAAAGAGCGCGCCGAGGTTCCGGATCATCACCGCCAGGAAATCCCCCTCTTCGAGAGCGTAAGCGCTGGCGACGGATTCGCCCTCCTGTCCGAGACTGCGATAGAGACCCCCTACGATCTTCCCTTGCCGGTAGAGGCGCTGCAGCCGTTCCTCCACCATTCGGGTCAGTTTCATGTAGTAGTACATGTCCAGGAGCTGCTCGCGGGTCAGCGTCTCCTCCATACGTGGCTCTCTCCATCTGAGACGGGAACGGATTGCAAGGGCGGGCCGAAAGACCGCGCCCCACACGTCCTTTCTCTCCCGCTTCGCTCACAAAGGCGTGGCCTCATGCCGTCCTCGCGAAGTCGCCTATTACTATAGCGGAGGCGGTGCGGCGGCGACAAGCTCCGGTTTCAAGAGAGTGGCCTCCTCTTGAATTCCTGCGCGAGCCGGCTATACTTAAGGTGAAAAAAACCAACGCGGGAGGAACGGACGTGCTCACAAAGCTCAAGGAACGGCTTGAGGCCGAATTGCGCGCTTTAGAGAATGAGTTGAAGTTCGAGTTGCCCAAGGAGTTGCAGAAGGCTTTGGCGCATGGCGACTTGCGGGAGAACGCGGAGTATCAAGCGGCCCTTCAGCGTCAGGAATTCGTCCGCGCGCGCATCGCGCAGATTCGCAAACAGCTTTCCGATCTCTCGATGCTCAACGTGAACGCGCTCCCTCGAGATCGAGTGGCCTACGGTTCGACGGTCACACTCCTGGACTTGGATACCGGCGAAGAGGTGACCTATCGGTTGGCGCTCGGCGATGAGGTGGATCCCGAGCGCGGGATCATCTCCGTCTCTTCCCCCATCGGCTCGAGCCTTTTGGGGAAACGGGAGGGCGATGAGGTGATCGTTCACACGCCGGCGCGTAAACGCCGGTTCGAGATCATCCGGCTCATCACCTTGCCGCAAGAGCTGGAAGGAGGAGAAGCGTCCTGAGGCGTGGTCGGTGCGCGCCCGTCGGACGCTCCCTCACGGCGCCAGATAAATCTCTGCCCCCGATGCCCGGAACTCCTCCGCTTTCTCTTGCAATCCGGCGGCTCGTGCCTCCTCAAGTGAGAGTCCTCTCCGCGCGGCGTAATCGCGCAGCTCCTCCGTGATGCGCATGGAGCAAAACTGTGGGCCACACATCGAGCAGAAGTGCGCGAGCTTCGCCCCTTCGGCCGGAAGCGTCTCATCGTGATAGGCCCGCGCCGTCTCCGGATCGAGAGAGAGATTGAATTGATCCTCCCAGCGGAATTCGAAACGCGCCTTGGACAGGACGTCATCCCGCAATTGAGCGCCGGGATGTCCCCGCGCTAGATCGGCTGCGTGCGCGGCGATGCGATAGGCGATCACGCCATCTTTGACGTCCTGTTTGTTCGGCAGGCCGAGATGCTCCTTAGGCGTGACGTAGCAGAGCATCGAAGCTCCGTACCAGCCGATGAGCGCGGCGCCGATGGCGCTGGTGATGTGATCATATCCGGGCGCAATGTCAGTCACCAACGGCCCTAGCGTGTAAAACGGTGCTTCCTGACAAAGAGCGATCTCTTTCTCCACGTTCTCCCGAATGAGTTGCATGGGGATGTGGCCCGGGCCCTCGATCATGACCTGGCAATCCATCTCCCAGGCGATGCGCGCCAACTCGCCTAAGGTCTCCAGCTCCGCCATCTGCGCCTCATCGTTGGCGTCGGCAATGGAGCCTGGGCGCAGACCATCACCTAAGGAGAACGCCACATCATAAGCGGCCATGATCTCGCAGATCTCTCGGAAGTGTGTGTAGAGGAAGTTCTCTTGGTGATGGGCCAAGCACCACTTGGCGATGATCGAGCCTCCACGAGAGACGATCCCCGTCACTCGATTCATCGTGAGGGGAATGTGATGAAGCCGAACGCCCGCGTGGATGGTGAAGTAGTCCACTCCCTGTTCGGCCTGCTCGATGAGGGTGTCGCGGAAGATCTCCCAGGTCAGCTCCTCCGGTTTCCCACCGACTTTCTCCAAGGCTTCGTAGATGGGGACCGTCCCAATGGGGACGGGCGAGTTGCGGAGGATCCATTCCCGCGTCTCATAGATGTTCTTCCCCGTTGAGAGGTCCATGACCGTATCCGCCCCCCAGCGGATCGCCCAAAGCATCTTTTCGATCTCCTCCTCGATGGAGGAGGCGACCGGCGATGTCCCGATGTTGGCGTTGATCTTCACCAGGAAGTTTCGGCCGATGATCATTGGTTCCAGTTCGAGATGGTTGATGTTGGCGGGGATGATGGCGCGGCCGCGGGCGACTTCCTGCCGGACGAATTCCGGGGTGATCTCGCGCGGGAAGGAAGCGCCGAAGGCCTCTCCCCGATGTGGGGGACGAGCTTGCGGATATTCCCGGGCGATCTCTCGAAGGATGTTCTCGCGCAGGGCGACGAACTCCATCTCCGGCGTGATGATGCCTCGGCGAGCGTAGTACATCTGCGTGACGCGGTGGCCGGGCCGAGCTCGCAGGCGCGGGCGCCGCGAGGAGAGTGGCAGTCGGTCCAAACACGCCTTCCGGCGCTCGGAGTCCGCGACGACCTCCACATCACCGCGCTCTTGAATCCAGGCCAGGCGAATCGGCGGCAAGCCCTCGCGCATGTTCACTTCGACCGCCGGATCTGTATATGGACCCGTGGTGTCATAGAGGTAGATCGGGGGGTTCTCCTGCCTGGCGCCATCTCGACCGATGGTCGGGGTGAGCCGCACCTCGCGCACGGGAACGCGAATATCGGGGCGCGTCCCTTGAACGTACACCTTCCGCGAAGCCGGAAAAGGTGGAATCCGCAGCGCCCCCCCAGTGACCTCTAGGGGTTCTGACGCGTTCTTTCTCGGCATGTTCGATGCCTCCTGCTCAAGACTCCGACAAGGGGGAAAGTGTATCGAGAGCGCGACCTCCATGCAAGGTGGAGGTACAGAGTGCGCTTTTTGACGCAGGGGGTGCGGGAAATTTCGCTCCCGGGGGCGTGGCTCCGCCTTTCGCCTCTGGTTCAAAGTCCCTGCTCATTTTTGAGTTGCTTGTGACCTGAGCGCTCATCGCTTTGGCCCGGAGTTTGCTTTCAAGAATGATGTCAAGGGGTCTTTTTGCCCAAGACTGGTATGGGAGGAGGCCTATGGGGGGAGGAATCGTGCGAGAAGGAAGCGGGTGGACCTATTGCGGGGCGCCTGTGGCTCCGCTGCCCAAAGGGTTACCGAAGCTCGTCGAGTCCATCTGTCCGGAATGTCGTCGCATCATCCCCGCGCGCATCTTCGAGCACGAAGGACGGGTGATGATGGAGAAGCGATGTTCGGAGCACGGCGAATTTCGAGACATCGTCTGGTCCGATGTTCGACTCTATCTGAAAGCCGAGCAATGGGCCTTTGAGGGAGGGCGTGGGGTCTCCAATCCGGCTGTGCCGGATGCCGTGCTCTGCCCGCAGGATTGTGGCCTCTGTCAGATGCATTTGAGCCACACGGGCTTGGCGAACATTGACCTGACGAACCGTTGTAATTTGACCTGTCCCGTCTGCTTCGCCAATGCGAACGTAGCGGGGTATGTCTATGAGCCTTCGCTCGAGCAGGTCTATCGGATGCTGCGGCAATTGCGCGAGATGCGCCCGGTCGCAGCTCGGGTCATTCAATTCTCGGGCGGGGAGCCAACGATCTATCCTCATTTCCTCGAGGCTGTGCGAATGGCGCGGGATTTGGGGTTCTCGCATATTCAGGTCGCCACAAACGGCCTTCGATTCGCCACCGAGCCCGGCTTCGCCGAGAGGTGCGCTGAGGCTGGATTGCATACGCTCTATCTGCAGTTCGATGGCTTGAGCGACGAGATCTATCGTAAGACGCGCGGGCAGCCGCTCTGGGAGTTGAAGCAGCAGGCCGTTGAGGCTGCCCGTCGGGCGGGATTGAAGATCGTCTTCGTCCCGACGATCGCGCGTGGGGTGAACGATCATGAGGTCGGCCGCATCCTGCAGTTCGCCCTCGAGAATATTGACGTCGCGTCGGGCATCACGTATCAACCGGTGACGTTCACCGGGCGCATCGCTCAGAAGAAACGGGAGCAAATGCGCTATACGCTCACCGACTTGGTGAAGGACCTGGCCGAGCAGACCGGAATCGTGGACACGTACTACGATTGGTATCCCACGCCCTGCACCGTCTCGTTCTCGCAGTTCTTGAGCGCCTTGCAGGGAGAGGAGACGATCGCCCTCACCTGCCATCCCCATTGTTCGCTGGCGACTTATCTCTTTGTGGACGCGCGGACGAAGACGGCGATCCCCGTCACACGCTTCGTGGACGTGGAGGGGATGCTGCGAGCGTTCCGCGAGTGGGCGCCACGAATCCGTCAGCTTCCTTCCAAGAAACTCCGGGCGATGATGGCGTATGTTGTCCTGCGGCGGTTCTTCCGCTCGGAGGCCGCGCCACCGGGATTGACTTACGTGAAGTTCCTCCGAACGCTCGAAGGGCTCGTGGACAAGCGCATCGGGCGCGGGGAGAACGAGGAGCGGCTCACCTATCGAACGCTCATGGTCGCCGGGATGCATTTCATGGACGCCTACAACTATCAGCTCGATCGCGTCATGCGCTGCGTCATTCACTATTCGGCTCCCGATGGGCGAATCTACCCCTTCTGCACGTACAACTCGGGGATCACATTCCGCGAGAGGATCGAGCAGAGCTTCTCGATCCCCTTGGAGGCGTATATCGCGGCTTCCGAGAAGGGACCCGTAACGACGAGAACCGTCTTGAAGGTGTGAAGCTTGCTTCCGACCTTCGCGCTCGGGCAGAATATGGCTCTACCTTCGAGTGGAGGAGGGAAATATGGAGTTGAAGGTCGTTCCCTTGGAAATTCCGTCCGGATGTAACCTCATCGTCGGGCAGGCACACTTCATCAAGACGGTCGAAGACCTCTATGAAGCGATGGCGACCAGCTCACCGCACGTCAAGTTCGGGCTGGCGTTCTGTGAGGCTTCTGGACCATGTCTGATTCGGTTTGAGGGGAATGACGCGGAGCTGACAGAGGTGGCGGTCCGGAACGCGCGCCAGTTGAGTGCCGGGCATGCGTTCGTGATCCTCTTGCGAGAGGGATATCCGATCAACGTCCTCAATGCGATCAAAGCGTGTCAGGAAGTGTGTACGATTCACTGCGCGACGGCTAATCCCGTCCAGGTTATTCTCGTGGAGACTGAGCAAGGGCGAGGAATTCTTGGCGTTGTGGATGGATTCGCATCCAAGGGGGTTGAGGGGGAGGAAGAAAAGGCGAAGCGGAAGGAGCTGCTGCGAAAGATCGGGTACAAGCTCTCGTAAGCTCGCCTTCGGGGTTTGTGAGGAAGCCGTGTTTCATGAATGATCTTTCTCAAGCCTGAGGCGTCGCCGTTATGTGGGGAATTGGAGACTCGCGTCCGATAACGAAGGGCTTTTCCTTCAGTTTCCTTACACTGAGTATTCCTGTGCTGAGTCTTCCCGTACGGCTCTTTGCCCCGAAGTTGCATGGGCGTTTCTTAGGGGAGTTTACTCTTCGAGCTGAGGTTGAAAACGGGGGAAGTGTTGGGTGGCCAGTCGGCCGATGATAGTGGCGCCGCGAGCAAGATAGGGAGATGTGAAGCTCTCTCGCAGCAGATCGAAGCGCCATGGGAAGACGTTCAGGGCGAGATAGATGACCGAGCACAAGGCCCATCCACGCAGTAGGCCGAAGAGACCGCCCATACCCTGATCGAGCCAACTCAAGTGAGCTCGACGCAAGCCCGAATGAAGCGCGCGCGCAAGCAGGAGGCCGATGAGGAGCACCAGCAGGTACGTGCTGAGAAAAGCGAGCAGATGCGCCATCGTCTCCGATTCGACGAGAGGACGGAGGAGCGGAACAGCGCCGCGATAGGACGAGCTGGCGAGGAAAAAACCACCGATGGTGGCGGTCGTTGTGATGACGCTTCGCGCGAATCCGCGCGAGAGCCCTCTGAGTGTCGAGAGGCCGACCACGAAGAGGACGATGGCATCCAGGACCGTCATGAGAGCATATCCTCACCCGTCAGGAGGCGATAGGCCATCAGATACCGCTGGGCCGTTTGGGCGATGATGGATTCGGGAAGGCGGGGAGCCGGAGGCCTTTTGTCCCATCCGATGGACTCCAGGTAGTCGCGGAGGAATTGTTTGTCAAAGGACGGTTGCGGACGTCCGGGAGCGTACTGATCGGCGGCCCAAAAGCGCGAGGAATCCGGCGTCAGTGCCTCATCGATCCACAAGAGCGTTTGATCTCGCCATCCGAATTCGAACTTCGTATCGGCGAGGATGAGGCCTCGGGCGAACGCGTACTCAGCCGCCCGCATGTAGAGAGCGAGGCTCAGGTCCTTGAGCCGACGAGTCAACTCGGTCCCGATGCGATCAGCCATCTCGGCTTCAGAGATATTGATGTCATGTCCTTCGGTGGCCTTGATCGCAGGGGTGAAGATCGGTTCCGGGAGTTTCGCCGCTTCGACCAATCCGGGGGGCAGGCGGAGACCGCCAACGGTTCCGGACTGTTGGTACTCTCTCCAGGCCGATCCGGCCAGATACCCGCGCACGACGCATTCGATGGGAATCGGGTGCGCGCGATGCACGAGCATGCTGCGGGAGCGAAGCGTCGTGCGTTCCGTCTCCGTGAGCCCGTCGAGCGCATGGAGATCGGTCGCGATCAGGTGATGGGGGGCGATGGATTCCAGACATCGGAACCAGAATGCGGAGAGCTGAGTGAGAACGGCTCCTTTGCCAGGGATGCCATCTGGCAGGACGACATCGAAGGCCGAGATGCGATCGGTCGTGACGATCAAGAGGCGGTCATCGCCGACGGCGTAGATATCGCGGACCTTTCCTCGTCGGAGGAGGGGATAAACCGTGAGATTCGTCTCCAAGAGGATCGGGGGAAGACTCATGGCTTGAGCAGCGCGTCAAGCGTTTTCATCAGTTCGCTCCGGTAGCTCTCCGGATCTGCGAATCCCACATGCGGAGCGCCGATAGGCTCTCCGTTGCGATCGAGGATGAGGAGGGCGGGGACGCCATCGGTCTTGAACTCTTGCAGGATGCGCGCTTCGGGATCGCGGAGCACGGGCAGGCGCACGCCCAAGCGGGAGACGAACTGCCGGAGCTGGTCATTGGAGACCTCGGGATCGTCGATGCTGATCCAGAAGAAAGCGACCGGGCGTCCTGTATAGTGATCGGCGATCTTTTGCAAGACGGGCAACTCCTCTCGGCAGGGTGGGCACCAGGTGGCGCCGAAGGAGAGGACGACGACCTGTCCGCGATAGTGCGTCAGGTCCACCGTCCGACCATCGAGCGCAAGCAGCGAGAAGGATCGTTTCTGCGCGGGCATCTCGTAAAGGGCGAGCACGACGAGGGCGAGCGCGAAGATTTTTCTCATAAGTGTCTCCTCCCAAGCCATGTACTGTAGCACACCGGGCATCGGTCGAAAAGGCCGTGGACGTCATCGGAGGGCTCGCCCCTCACTCCGGAGATAGGCGGCGAGGAACTGCCCCGTATAGGATTCTGGGACGCGCATGATCGCTTCCGGGGGGCCTTGAGCGACGACGTATCCGCCACGCTCTCCGCCTTCGGGGCCGAGGTCGATGATCCAGTCGGCACATTTGATGACGTCCAGGTTGTGCTCGATGATGATGACCGATCCGCCAGCGGCGATCAAACGGCGGAAGGCAGTGATCAACTTTTGGATGTCGTCGAAGTGCAGGCCGGTCGTCGGTTCGTCGAAGAGATAGAGCGTGCGGGCGCTGGTCTCTTTTGCCAGGTGGGCGGCGAGTTTGAGGCGTTGGGCTTCCCCGCCGGAGAGCGTCGTTGCCGATTGTCCGAGGCGGATGTACCCGAGGCCGATCTGATCGAGGATCTCCAACCGTCGCGTGATCTTCGGCACATCGGCGAAGAAGTGGAGAGCTTCGCGGACCGTCATGTTGAGGACCTCGTGGATGGTCTTTCCTCGGTAGCGGATCTCCAGCAGTGCGGGTTGAAAGCGCATCCCTTGGCATTGCTCGCAGACGAGTTCGACATCAGCCAGGAATTGCATCTGGACGGTCACGACGCCGTTGCCTTCGCAGGCCTCACAGCGGCCGCCGGGCACATTGAAGGAGAAGTGCGCTGGGGTGAAGCCGCGCGCTTGGGCCTCGCGCGTGGCGGCGAAGAGTTCGCGGATGGCGTCGAAGACCTTCAGGTACGTCGCCGGGTTCGAGCGAGGCGTGCGCCCAATAGGGGATTGATCCACGAGGATGATCTCGTCCAGCCATTCTCCACCTTCGATCTTGCGAACGGGACCGACCGATTGATTCCACTCTCCGCGCTGCTTCTTGAGATTGGCGTAGAGGACGTCGTAGACGAGAGTGGACTTGCCGGAGCCGGAGACACCCGTGATGCAGACCATCAGCTCCAGGGGGATGTCCACGTCAATATCCTTGAGGTTGTGGGCGCGCGCGCCGCGGATCGCGAGGCGGCGCTCGGTCGGGGAGAGGCGCTGCGTTGGGGTGGGAATGCTCAGTTCGCCGCGCAGGTATTTCCCAGTCAGCGAGGAGGGAGCGCGTTGCAATGCTTCGGGCGTCCCCTGGAAGACGACCTCGCCACCGTGTTCGCCGGCGCCGGGTCCCAGATCGATGACGTGATCGGCGGCCAGGATCATCTCGCGATCGTGCTCGACCACAAGCACCGTGTTCCCGAGGTCACGTAGGTGCTTGAGCAGGCGGATGAGGCGCTGCGTATCTCGCGGATGCAGGCCGATGCTCGGCTCATCTAGGACGTAGAGGGTGCCGACCAGGGAAGCGCCGAGGCTCGTCGCCAGTTGAATACGCTGGGCTTCGCCGCCGGAGAGGGTGAAGGTATGCCGATCGAGCGTCACATAATCGAGGCCGACATCCACGAGGAAGGCAAGCCGCTGGCGGATCTCCTGAAGCAACCGGCCGGCGATCGCCTCTTCTTGGGGCGTGAGAGTGAGTGCGGCGAAGAAAGCGGCGCATTCACCGATGCTCATGGCGCAGACTTCCGGGAGCGTCTTCCCGCCGACGCGCACGGCTAGGGCTTCGGGTCTCAAGCGCGTGCCCTTGCAGGAGGGACAAGTCGTATAGCCGCGATATTTGCTCAGGAAGATGCGCACGTGCAGCTTGTACTTCTTCGTCTCCAACCATTCGAAGAAGCCGCGGATGCCGGGGAAATCGCCCTTCCCTTGGATGATCCAGCGCTGGTGTTCTCGGGAGAGGTGAGAGAAGGGGACATCGGTGGGGATCTTCATGCGGCGGCAGAAGGCGAGCAGTTCCTCCTGTGCCCACTCGAACTGGGGCTTCGTCCAGGGTTCGATCGCCCCCTCTTGCAACGAGCGCTCGCGATCCGGGATGACTAGATCCAGATCGAGTCCGATGAGGTTGCCGAAGCCCTGACAGCTGGGACAGGCGCCATGGGCGCTGTTGAAGCTGAAGAGCTGCGGTTCGGGCTCGATGTATCGGGTTTGGCATTGCGGGCAGGTCAGGTGCGCCGTGAACGTGAACTTCTGCGGGGGATCGCTGAGGAGCACGATTTCGGCGACACCCTCACCTTCGCGGTAGCAGAGCTCCAGCGAATCGATCAAGCGCGACCGAATATCGGGACGGAGGACGAGGCGATCCACGAGGACGCTCGTCTCGTCGAGGACGGGAGGGGTCTGGAGATCCGCGATCTCCACGACCTGGCCCCGCACGTAGAGGCGTGTGAATCCGCGCTGCTGCAGGGCCAGCAGTAGCGCCTTTGGCGAGATATCGCTCCGCTGGGAGCGTCCATTCTCGGCTTTGCGAGCCAGCGGGAAGAGGACGTAGAAGCGGAGTCCTTCGGGGAGTTGCAAGAGGCGATCGGCGATCGTTTCCGGGGTCTGGCGAATGACCTCGTTGTGGCAAGTCAGGCAATAGACGCGGCCGATTCGGGCGAAGAGCAACCGCAGATAGTCGTAGATCTCCGTCTGCGTGGCGACGGTGGAGCGCGGGTTACGGCTGAGGGGTTTTTGCTGGATGGCGATCGTCGGGCAGAGACCCGTGATCTCGTCCACGTCTGGCCTCCTCATGCGCTCGAGAAACTGACGGGCATAGGCGGAGAGGGACTCCACATACCGGCGCTGGCCTTCGGCGTAGATCGTGTCGAACGCGAGGCTCGATTTCCCCGAGCCGGAGACCCCGGTGATGACGGTCAGGCTCCCGTGCGGGATCTCACAAGTGATGTTCTTGAGGTTGTGTACGCGCGCGCCGCGCACGATGAGCGCCGTGTGCTCACTCATAACCAAAGAAGTATAGATCGGCCTCTCGCGGATAGGCAACGTGGGGGCGGCACATTGTCTTGGCGAATGGGTGTGCTAAAATCTTGTTCGAAGATAGTGCGGACGCTTCATCGCAAGGGGGGACCGATGAGGGAATTCGAGCGAGTCGAAGAGGTGAAGGAGGAGAATCCGCTCGACTCGATGCTTTACCATTTCGATCAAGCGGCACAGCTCCTCCGTTTGGAACCGGACCTGTACACGTTCATGCGGCATCCGAGTTTGGAAGTGACCATCTACATTCCCGTGATCATGGATGACGGGCATTTGGAGGTATTCGTCGGGTATCGCGTGCAACACAACTTCGCGCGGGGACCGGCCAAGGGGGGGATTCGCTTCGCGCCCGATGTGACATTGGACGAGATTCGGGCTCTGGCGGCGTGGATGACGTGGAAGTGCGCAGTCGTGAACATCCCGTTTGGGGGAGCGAAGGGCGGAGTCGTCTGCAATCCGGCCGAGTTATCGCGAGGGGAGTTGGAGCGATTGACGCGACGCTACACGGCGCAACTTCTGGACATCTTGGGGCCAGAGCGGGATGTGCCGGCGCCGGACTTGAACACGGACGAGCAAGTCATGGCGTGGATTATGGACACCTATTCGATGCATGCACGGCATGTGGTGACGGCTTCGGTGACGGGCAAGCCGATTGGGTTGGGGGGATCGGCGGGGCGGCGCGAAGCGACCGGGCGCGGGCTTTTGATCGTGGCCAACGAAGCCTTTCGGCATCTCGGACTTTCGCCCAAAGAAGCGCGAGTCGTCATCCAAGGGGCGGGCAACGTGGGCGGGGTTGCAGCCCGGCTCTTCCACGAGGCCGGATATAAGGTGATCGCCATCTCGGACGTGCATGGTGGTATCTTCAACCCCCAGGGCTTGAATATCCCTGAGGTTTTGGAGTACCACCGCGTGGAGAAGAGCTTTCGCGGATATCCGCACGCCGAACCGATCCCCAATGCGGAACTGTTGGAACTGGAATGCGAGATCCTCATTCCGGCGGCCGTCGAGAACCAGATCACTTCGCGGAATGCCGAACGCCTGCGTTGTCGGATCCTCTGCGAAGGGGCGAACGGGCCGACGACCGCGCAGGCGGATCGGATCCTCCAGGAGCGAGGGGTCTTCGTGCTGCCGGACATCTTGGCCAATGCCGGCGGGGTGACGGTGAGTTACTTCGAGTGGGTACAGAATCGGATGGGCTATTACTGGAGCGAACGGGTCGTGAATCACCGGTTGAAGGAAGTCATGACCAACAGCTTCCGCGACGTGCTCGCCTATGCGACGCGTTATGGCGTGAGCATGCGGACGGCGGCATACATGCTGGCGATCGATCGAGTGGCGTATGACGTGCGGATGCGCGGCATCTACGCTTGAGGACCCGCGGAGGGAACTATGCGACGATGGCTCGCACGGGGCGTCATAGGGATGCTGGTTGCGGTGGAAGTGGTGACGGGAGCGCAAGCGGAAGTGGGATTCAGTTGGCAGTGGAGTCCGATGGGACCGTATGGAGGGGAAGCGCGGCGACTGGCCGTTGATCCGCGGCATCCGGATCGCGTCTTCGTCGGGACGTGCGACGGACAGCTCTATCTCTCCGAAGACGGTGGAGAGCAGTGGACGAGGCTCACTGGGTTCCATCGCCCGGGGTTCTGCATCTCTCGGATTCTCGTGGACGCCGAGGATTCAAGGACGATCTATGTGGCCGGGTGGCAGGTATCCGTCGAACAAGGTGGGGGGATTTACCGAAGTCGCGATGGTGGACGGACATGGACGCTGCTGCCGGGAACGGAGATGCATTCAGTGCGCGCTTTGGCGCAAGCGCCGAGCGATCCCCGCGTGCTGATTTTCACGGCATTGGATGGAGTCTTTCGTAGCGAGGATCGGGGAGAGTCATGGCGGCGCATCTCGCCGGCTGAGGACCTGGAGATTCGGAACGTGGAATCCATCGCCATTGATCCACGTTCGGATCAAACGCTCTATGTGGGGACGTGGCACTTGCCATGGAAGACCACCAATGGGGGGCGGACGTGGACGAAGGCGGGGAGTCGAGAGACGGGGATCATTGACGATTCGGAGATCTTCAACATTCTCATTGACGAGCGAAATCCGGATCTTTTGTGGCTGAGCGCGTGCACAGGGGTCTACCGTTCGACAGATGGAGGGCGGAGTTGGCGTCGAATGGCGGGATTGCCGTCGCGAAGTCGTCGGGTGTTAGCGTTGGCGAAGCCGGTCGGGCAAAGGGATGTGCTCTTTGCAGGGACAACGGAGGGGTTATGGCGGACTGGGGATGGCGGGGCGACATGGCGTCTGATAACAAGTAGAAGGTTAACCGTGCAAGATATCGCTCTTCACCCGCAGCGACCGCAATGGGTATTCATCGCGACCGAGGAGGCGGGCGTTTGGATCAGCCGGGATGGAGGGATGACGTTCCGCCCCTCGAATCAAGGGTTTTCGAGCTGGGTGATCACTGGTATTCTTCCGGATCGCGAGATCCCTGGGCGCATCTACTGCGGCGTGGTGGGAGGGGGGCTAGAAGGGAGCTTTTTCATCAGCGAAGATGGGGGAAGGAGCTGGCGAGCGCGCTCCCTCAGGGGAGTGAGGGCAATTCTCCAATCGCGGCGGGACGGACGACGGCTCTTCGTCCTGACCGAGGATGGGATCTTTCTCTCGGAGGATCGTGGGGAGAGTTGGCGGAAGGGACCGCCTTTGGAGGAGGTCGTCTCGCAGATTGCCGAGGCGAGCGATGGGGGACTTCTGGTCCTGACGTCGCGCGCACTCCTTCGATATGATGAATCGCGGGGAGGGTGGGAGCGCGTGCGCTCGGTCGACGGGCAGTCGCTGGCGGCGCTACACGTCGGTCGGAGGATATGGATCGTGGGCCAGGGGCGCATTTGGATGAGCGAGGATGGAGTTTCATGGGTGGAGCGGGCGTTACCGGATCGCGTGGGGAGAGTTCACGTGATTCTTGAACATCCGAGCGACTCCGATCTTCTCTTCATCGGCACGTCGTTTGGCCTGTATCGTTCTCGCAATGGGGGAAGGGATTGGGAGCGATGTGCTCACGGACTTCCTCATGCGGATGTCGTGGCGATCGCCGTTCATCCGAACGATCCTCGATGGATGTTGGTCACGGACTATCGTACGGGGGCCGTTTATCTGTCCACGGATCGCGGGGAGACGTGGCGGCGGATTGACGAAACGGTGGGAGCGCGAGCATGGGTGGGAGCGTTCGATCCTCATGATGGAGAGCGAGTGTTCGTCGGCTCGCGCGGGATGGGCGTTTATATGGGCCGGCGATCGGTGCAGCTTGTCGAGCGAGAAAATTCCCCTTGACTTTTTGATGGGATTCGGGCAAGATGCTCGCGGACATATGCGGATGTGGTGGCACAAGCGAAGGATCCTATGGCGAAGGAGGGGTGATGATGCGCGTGCGACGTCTTGGGCTTGTGGGAGTTGCTGTGGTAGTGGTCGCGGGAATGTGGACCGTTCGATGGTGGTCGTTTTTCCCTCTTGATGAGTTTTCGGAGATCGCCCGATCTTCGGAAGAACGGTCGCACGATGTGGGGACGCCGGCGCTTCGGCTCTCGGCCTCTGAGGTCGATTTTGGAGAGGTTCCCTTAGGCGGTGTTCGGGAAGCGTCGCTGCTGCTGACGAACGTGGGAACAGCGCCGCTACGGATCTCGGAGATTCGGACGGAGGGGCGCTTCTGGCTTGTTCGGGCGCCGTTACTTCCGGCGCGGATCGGTCCGGGCGTGAGCGTGAGGGTGAACGTGGCGTTTGCTCCTGCTGGGCCCGGTGTAGCGTCGGATTGGCTGCAGATCACGAGCGATGCTCCTTCGGGCATGCTCTCGGTTCCGTTGCGGGCGGTTGCTGTTGGGAATCTTGCCCACAAGGCGGAGGGGAAACCGGCGACGAAATCCGCGGCACGTGTGGCCAAGCGTGCGCTTAAGAGCGAGGGGCTTACGGCTGAGGTTCGGCTCCCGCTTCCGACGGCCGATCCCGGGGTGCTTCCGGTCGTTCGGTCGCTGACCGAACTGACTTCGTTTCTCCGAGCGGAGGATATAGGCGCCCTTCAACCGGTGTCTGATGAGGCATCGCTTGAAGTCGGGGCAAAGGTTGATCTCAGGCCATGAGGTTCATGAAGAGGGTGAGGGAGACAGAAGAGATGGACCTCGAGCACCCTCTCAAGGCCGACGAGCCAGGCGCACGCATGATATCTAAAATGGGACATCCTCCTCACCGGGCTCGAAGCCGGAGATTGGGCTGAGGGGTTCTTCAGCGACTCCTTCTTCCTCCACGGGCTTCCGATCGAGGAAGCGCACATCCGAAGCCTCGATGCGAAGCTGCGTTCGGGGCAAACCTTCCCGGTCCGTGTATTCGTCCAAATACAGTCGCCCCTCGACGTAGACCAGGCTCCCCTTCTTGAGATACTGATGGGTGAGCTCGGCCAATCGGCGCCAGGCGGTCACGCGGAACCAGAGCGTCCGCTCTTGAAGCTCTCCCGTGTTGTCGCGCCTTCGTTCATTGGTCGCGACCGAGAAGGTGCACACGGGGACGCCTTGGGGGGTGTAACGAAGCTCCGGATCGCGTCCGAGGTTCCCGATGATGATGATCTTGTTGAACGACATAGCCATCTCCTTAGCGAGATCACCGACGCCGCCGTGGCGGCGTCGGACGGGGTTCCTCAAGGGGGACGCCAAGTTGTTGGAGTCTCTGACGAGCAGCGTTCACTTCGCTGGAAGGGAGAGGGTGACGGGCGACGGCGCGCAGTTCGGCGATGGCTTCCTCGCGGCGGCCCAACTCCAGAAGTGCGAGCGCCTTCTTCAGGCGAGCGGCCAGGGCTTTATCGCTTTGCGGATACGTGCGCAGGAGAGCATCGAATTCGGCCACGGCGTCCTCATAGCGGCCGAGGCTGTAAAGGCACTCGCCGATCCAGTATTGGGCGTTGTCGGTCGTCTCCAGAGAGGGGAAGCGTTGCACGTACTGTCGAAACTGATCGAGCGCCAGCTCATAGTTCCCTTTGAGGTACTCCCCGTAGGCGGCGCTGAAGAGCTGGATTGGATCGGTGGGATCGATGGTCATGGCTCGGCGTTGAGCCTGGGCGAGATTCTCCGTGAGAGTGGCGATGCGATCATGGAGTTGGGCGAGGCCTTCGGAAGTCGTGCGCAGATGTGTCTCCAGGGCTATGAGTCGGGAGTCCATCTGGGTGAAGAGGCTACTAGTGCGGGTCTGCGTCTCTCCGAGCGTTTGCTGCAGTGCCGAGAGCGTGCGCTGCAGTGCAGCGACGTTCTCGCCGATCTGTCCCAGAAGCGCAAGCCATTGTCCATTGCTTCGGTCGAAGGACTCCTGCAAGTCACGAAGCTGCCGTTGAAGGATGAGGACTTCGGCTTGGAGCTTGGCGATCGCCTCCAGCTCCTTCTTCCCGGCCTGCGAGGGAGAGGAGAGAAGAAGCAAGACGATCGCGGCCAGGCCGAGGCCAAGCGAGAAACTCAATCGTCGCATCATCATCCCTCCTGATACGGGGCCTGGTGCGACGGCGACCATGCCCGACGCCAGATGTTACGACAGGTGCGAGCCGAAGGCAAGACGGGCGAAGGCCCTTCGGCGAAGGGCCTTCGCCGAGAGTTCAACGTCTTGGTGGCGTGGGATCGCCGCCCTGAATATAGACGAACTCATCGCGCCGATTCAAGGCCCAAGCGCGCTCATTGCTCTCCGGAACGGCCGGGCGCGTCTCTCCGAAGCTGACTGTCTGAATGCGCTCCGGAGCGACGCCCAGACTGATCAGGAAATCACGAGCTGCGTTGGCGCGACGATCGCCCAAGGCCATGTTGTACTCCTCCGTGCCCCGTTCGTCGCAGTGACCCTCGATGCGGAAGAGGATCGTGCGATTCTCCGGGCGATTCAGCCATTCGGCTGCGCGACGCAGCCGAGCTTGCGCTTCCTCATCTAGCTCCGCGCTATCGAAGGCGAAGTAGATGGTCTTGACCATGTCGGCGAATTCAGCCGAGATGTTGCGTGGGGGTGGGGGAGGTGGAGGCGGGG
>Ga0209289_100342_pt1 | contig 26029 bp, 20 predicted proteins | sample GXS110809BmetaG_FD_184121 | JGI IMG/M metagenome (GOLD analysis project Ga0209289, IMG submission 184121) | Hot spring microbial communities from Gongxiaoshe hot spring, China to study Microbial Dark Matter (Phase II) - GXS 110809B (SPAdes)... ...
GAGATGGAATGGTAATTTTGAAAATATCACTCCCCGGAGTATAAGTCTCAATACTTATCCTTGTTGAATTATCTGCATATTTTATTTCGGTTACTGCTACTATATCATAAGGAAGAGCATCATAAGCGAGTATATCGGCGGTTATTGTAGCTTGATTCTGGTAATCCGTCATTACAACATTGTATGTTTTACCGTTTGGATCTTGGTTCAGGTGATCTTTGAAAGCTACAGAAAGCAATGGCCTTGAAGATGAAACTCCTACTAATGTATTATTATTAATTCGCACATCATCTTTATCGTCTTTTGCTATTATGGTTATCCTGAAAGAACCTATGTTTTGGTATGTGTGAGTTTTCTTGTAAAGTATTCTTTTTTCTCGTGTTCCTATTTGGTCACCACTTCCTAATGTATCTACAGAGCCATCTCCCCAATCCACCTTAACCTCCTTGACCTCTCCGTCTACATCAAAAACACCCACATAAATCGTAACAGATAAAGGTGCCTCACCCGATGTGTTTTCAGCATTCACACTAATATTCGGAGCTGAATTTCCTGGTTTGATTCCATATTTTATATTCACAGTTGTAGAAGCTGTGTTTGATAGTGGCTCTGGAGCTCCAGCAAATACTCCCATATCATAAACGGTAATCTTTATTGTGTAGTCCCCTTCCCTTGAGTACTGATGAGAGGATTTACATTCCTGACTCTGTTCTACTGAACCATCTCCCCAATCAATTAAAACCTGGCCTAAACCGCTTGAATCAAAGCAGTTCGCTTTGATATAAACTGTAGCAGATGGTAAGAACTCATTTGCATCCTTTGTGTATCCCGGATCTTCATATGTTTTGAGGTTAGATATGATTGGTTTATCGTTTGTAGTTATTTGGATTTCAGCGTTTGATGAGCCGTTTTTATCTGATGCCGTAACTACGACCTTGAACTTACCTATTGATGAGTAAGTATGTGAAACAGAGACTGTATTATTGCTGATTTTTTGAGTGAGGTCTTCGGAGCTTCCATCTCCGTAGTCTATAACGAGTTTCTGGATAGAGCCACGAGCAGGAATAGCAGTTATTGTGAAAGATACCTGCAAAGGAGCCTCGCCATAAACCTTATCAGCCGAAGCAGAAACAAAAGGCTGACCTGTCGGTGGAACCTCCTCAAGGTTTACACAGCCTGCCGCTACTAATAATATTAAGGTAGGTATTAGCCAACCTAACCTTACCATTTTTTATACACCTCCTTTTTATTCCACAATGGTTCAATACTCTTTTTAAATACTAATCCCTTATTTATTAATTATCAATATTAAAAAAACCAAAAAATGTTTTCATCTAATTTTTATTTGGATTCATTAATTTCACTTTCTCGGTTATAAGCAACGATTTGTATGGGGATATTTTTTCGGGCGAGGGCACAAGAAGATGCCACAAGCCATAATCCCGTAGGCTTGTTCGGGATATCATAAACAGGATATACATCATTTAACCCCAAAATCTCGGTTATATCATAAGCGCGCCTGAGCGAACCGACAAAAAAAGTATTTATATTTGCCCTGATTCTTGTTGTGCTGATACTGTCTAATCCTTGAAATACCAAACAAATTCCTATCTTATACTTCCTACCCATTCTGGATATCTTCTCTATCAGCTTTGTATATTCACTATAGCTTATGTCAGAAGCAAATTCATAAGCATCATCAATAACAACTAAAACATAAGTGTCCTTACCCTTTCCTTCATCCCTTGAAATAAGAAGCTCACTCAAGAAATGTGATAGAACATTCAAAAGTCTTTCAAATTCTGAATGGACTATCACAAGTCTCTTACCATAATTTCTTTCTCCATTAGCCCAACCAACAAGATCAATTTCAGATTGATATTTTTTACTTGCCAAATTATTAATGGTCTGGATCGTTGGAACTTTAGAAATCTTTAATTTACTGATCTTTTTCTCTAATATTTTCATTTTTTGTTCATCATCTTCAAGAGTTAAAGGGAATTTGAAATGCTCTCTTGCCTTCTTCTTATCAACGTCAGTTATATAAGCTATATCATCAATGTGATCGGCAAGAAGTGGCACATACTCGTTTGAGCAATCAAAAACAATTATTCGTATTTCCGAACCGTTTATCTTACCTAATTTGAGCAATCGGGAAATCAGCAGAGAACTTAAATTACTTTTTCCTGTACCTTTTGAACCATATATAGCATAGTGCAAACTTATCAGACGATCTGCTCTTAATTTGATTTCTGGAATATCATCCCTCTTCAAATAATCAGATTGTTCAGAAAAAGCCGATGGTATAAAAAACTTCCCCACAGATATGCAGTTTTGATCATCAGGTGGATTTATGAATTTTTCAAGCTCACTCCTTGTGAGGATTCTTACCTCCGAACCTATTACCGGTTTTGATAAATCAGGTTTAAAATCAATATTCCCGTCCTCCTCAACAATGGAATATCCCACAGGAAACGCTTCCGCAAGAATTGAAACGTTTTGCGGAGATTTTCTTAGATCAAAATCTTGATAAATTTTTTCAAGATAAGTTCTAAGTGGAACAGAATAATTTTCTTTTTTCAGAGTCTCAATAGCGGGATGAAGAGGGGAAACCCGAGCTATAGAAAGTATAGTTCTGATCTTCCTTTTACTGTTTTGACCTTGAGTAAGTTCAGAATAACTTTGAGCAGAAACGAAAACGCCTTCTCTTATACGAAGTAATACCTCCTGCGAGTATTCAAAAACAATGTAAGCCTTGTAGGTGCCTTCTTTATAATATTCATCCAAGTAAAAGATATTACCTTTTATTTTTCCTTCCTCCATGGTTTTCACCTCCTTTTACTTTTTTCTTCTGGTAAATCTTCTTTTGACAACTCATCGTCTAAGAAAATAAGCTCTGGGATTTTAGAATAAAAATTTTTTTCTATCTGCAATCTTCTATCTGCAAGTAAAAGAGGTTCAGGATAACCAACTGTAATAGGTGTTTTCTCAGGACATAAAGTGTGAAAGAGAAAAGCCAAAATCTCCTGTATATCATTCCTCCCATTATAGTAAAAAGCTCCCCCATCAAAACGTTTCATCTTTTCCTTTTCATCTTGAAAAGCTAATCTATCAATAGCAAGAATATGTGGATTAGAAACACCCTTGATCTGGCAATAACTTCTTAAAATCAATCCTGGGATAATTGGGGATTCACCATCAATTTTCTCAAAAACACCATCATAATCAACAGTAAATATTGGATGTTTCAGAGATTCTTCTTTTAGTCCATCTATAAGCCAAAACATGTTGATAGCATCTGGTTGATTTATTAAATCTTTAAATTTAGAGAAGTCTGATGTGATAACTTTTTCAAGAAACTTATCAAAAAAGCTCCGACTAAAACTCCTTTTTGAAATACTTGCTATTATTATTCTCTTTCCGGAATTTATCAGCTCGTAATAACTCTGAAGTATGGCAATGAGGCCAACACCTATAAGGTAGCTAATCTTTGGATCCGAAAAAATGAAGTTTTGAGGAATTATGGAATCTTCTAAAATTGATTTACATATCGCATTCCAAGTACCCAAATTTTTTTCAATGTCTTTGAAGTCATTAAAGATTTTGTTTTTATCTTTTTTGATTTTCTCAAACTCTACAAAAGGATTTTCTCCTCTACCCCACTCAAAATTAGTGTGCTTATCAAAGGAAAAGAGTAAAGAACCATCTAAAAGAAGAACATCTGGTTTTATATCTTTTTTGATGAATTTATAAGCCATATATATTTCTGCCAAGGTCATCAGAAAGTTATCAACTTTTTCTATACCTTCATCCCCAATCTGAGAGTAAGCGACAGGGATTATACCAACAAAGTTCGGTTCAGTATATTCTACCTCTTCTTCGTATGTATCAGAATCTGTGAATTTGTATGTATCAGAATCTATGTCTATTTGCACGGATACGGAGCAAGAACCTACCCAAAAACACAAGCAATACTTTGAGCGAATTGAAAAAACAGAACCATCTATGGCAACCAAATTTATCTTATCTTTTCCGAAAAAATTTCTCACTTTCTCTTTGGCACTATCAAGGAATTGACCATAAGAGATAATAAATTTTCCTAAATTTGAATTTTTATAAAAACTTATAAGCTTAGATTTCCTTTCTTCAACTTCCCCCCTAATTTCTTCAAGCTGTTTCTCAAAAGCTTCTTTCAATTGGTTAAATCTTCCCAAATCCATTTTCAAATACCTCCAATTTTATTCTAATTTCATCAATTTTCTTGTCCGATTCCGCTCCTCATTATTCCAAACCTTATTAAAGATCTTTTTGCTTTTTTGCTCGTATATTTTAACAGCTTTCTTTGACGGTATAATTTCAACCATGATATCATAGCCAAGAGGTATCGGCATCCAATAGTTCTTTGAGAAATGACCGTATGGTAAGTTCAAAGCAGCTGGTCTTTTTATCCTTTTTTCTATATGAGAATTTGAATTTCTGACATTTGTTATTGTTCCCCAAAGTGTGACCTTATCAAAAATTCCGAAAGCTTCAATAACATCAAGGACACTTTCAAATGAGTATTCAGCTCCTTTTCGTCCATAATCACAAAATATATCTTCAAATATGAAAGCTTGGGCTTCGGATAATTTTGAATTTACCAAAGCTGAAATGAAGCATGTTAGGTTTTGCCCAAAAAGTCCCCGAACCCTAAAATCGTTGTATATATTAATAAACCTTGCAGTTTCTGCTGAGATTATTGAAGGTTTTCCCTCTTCTATATGCTTTATAGCTTTAAGGATATATTCGTGTGAATCTTCAAAGCAAGGACCAGAAAAGGCTCTCACTCCAAGGCTTGCCCAAAGATTAAGTAAATGGGTGCAATCTGAAAATCCCATTATTGGAGTATATGAATCCAAAATTTTTCGCTTCTGAATTAACCGTATAACCCTCCCTGCCCCAGAGCCACCACATGCGCAGATTATAAGGTCAGCCCTCTGATCAAGTGCCCAGTGAATATCCCTTGCCCTTTCCTCAGGTTTCCCAAACTCACAATCATCTGATTTTCTTTCATGATCTTTCCTCAAAAGCTCTGAAAGTAAAGGTGATATCAGAACCTCTACACCATACTCCCGAAGGACTTGAATATTCTTTTTCACGCTTCTCAAACAAGGTTTTGAACTTACTATCGGAACGGCTATTCTTTTTATCTTCATATAATACCTTCTGCAAACTCTGTTCCATAAAAATGCTCTTATTTTCCCTTGAAGGATACCGCCTACGAATCTCTGTTTTTTTCTAAATTTTTACACTAAATTTTGTATTTTTACAACTTTTTGTGTATATCTGTATTATTTACCTTATGAGTGATTTACAAAAAATACCGGTTCCAGAAACAATATGGCAGATATTTGGATTCTGTGAAGATAATAAATTAAATACAGCACTTAAATGTGCATCTTTTTATCTTAAGCCCAGAACATCTATTTTGATTCTTGGCCCAACAGGAAGTGGGAAAGGAGAACTTGCAAAAGAACTGGCTAATCTCTATCTCAATCCATACAATGATCTGATTGAACATATCAAAGCATCTTTGATAGAGCATATAGGATTAAATCAAAAAATCAAAACACTCCGAAAAATGGACTTAAGAAGAAGGGAAAAAACAATTGAGGAACAGATGTCTTCAGCAAAGAAAGAGATAAAAGAGTATTTTGATATCTATCACAAAAATATCGGAATAGATATAGAAGGCTTACTTGATAACCTCTCGCAAGCTGTGATAGAAAGAACTAAAAATAACAGGTTCAGAAAACCCCTTGAAGTATGGGAATGGATATATACCGATGATGGACTAACAAAAATTTTTGAGAATTACAAACCTGCGGGCTACAAAAATTCGGAACCTGATCTTCCTTATATTAATCTCGGAGCTTGGAGGAATAATCAGGAAATCTTATATTCAGAACTCTTTGGCCATGAACGAGGAGCATTTACTGGAGCTCAAAAAGAAAGAAAAGGAATCTTCGGAGAAAATTTAGAACATGTTATATTTCTTGATGAACTTTCAAAAGCTGGGATTGAAATTCAAACAAAGCTTCTACATGTTTTAGATAAATGGAGTTTCTCCCCACTTGGATCAGATAGCAAAGAAATAAAATTCAATGGTATGCTAATATTTGCCATGAATGAAGACCCAAGGGAAGCCAGAAAAAAAGGTAATCTACTTGAGGATCTTTATTATAGAGTAAGTCTCTGCACCATAGAACTTCCATCATTGCACGATCACATAAAACATGGAGATGACATAGATGATATCCTTGAATGGAGTTATTCCCTTATACACGCAAGAATAATAAGGGAAAATGAAAATTGTCCAGCACTGGGAAAAGATTGTAAGATCTTAAAACTCCCAGAAATCCTGAGGCCTGCTCCTCCAATAATATTGGAATTGAAAGATCACATAGAAGATGATTGCAGAGAAAAGATCAAAGAGATGTTGGAGAACGGATCATTTTGGGGGAACCTGAGAGAGTTAGGCATCATTGTAGAAAGGCTAATGAGACTTCCAAAAAAGTTCCAAAGCATAGAAATTATACAAAACACTCTGTCTTCACCAGAAAATTCAGAAGAAAAAAAGGACTCATTATTTGAGATGAAATGGAAAAATGCAAGAAAAGAGTTTGAGAAGAAATATTTTGAAAATCTTTTTTCAAAATACCCTAAATTAACCTATGAAGAAATCTCAAGAAAGACAGGGGTTAGCAGAGAAACAATAAGAAGGATGAAAAGAAGATTACAAAGAAAGATATGAAATTCATCTAAATGAATTGAACACTAATGACACAAAATTCCTATAATTAACTCATAATATATCTCTCATTCTTTCCAAATTTATAATTTTATGAACACTTCCATTATATCACATAAGAAAAAACTTTACCTAAAATATCAGATGAATTTATTTTTGAGCAAGTTGAGTCTCGTTGAATATTCATTATTAAATTCTGCATTTTTTAAATTTTCAATTCGAGTAATCCGAATAAATGAAAATGAAAGATAGATTTATTAAAATTTCTCTTCTTTCACAATAAATTCTGACCATTTTATTGTAATTTTGCTTTCGCAAGCATAAAAATTTTTACCTATAATTATTTAAAGGTAGTTGATCGTTTATGATAAGCGTTCAAAAATTTCAGGAACTTTTCCAATTTGAATCATCTGATTTAGATTTTGGAATTTACCGCCTTTTGAATAAAAGGGATAGGATAAAATTTATTGAAAAGGATCTTAAAGATAAATCTGAAGAAGCCCTCTCTAGAAGCAAGGATGAGAGATTATGTAGTAATATAAATAAAGTCGAAAAATCAGTAGGAAATGTCATTCAGAATTTGGAACAAAATACTTTTATACCCTTTAATAAAATTATGGGAATAAACAAAGATCTAAAATTAATAGCAGAAAAGTTATGAGATATATTTGAGAAAGTCTTCAAAAATTTAAAAACTATAGAATTCAATGATAGAACATTAGATTCTGAAGTATTAAATATTTTGAGAGGGAAAAATTTTGAATATCGTGATGAAAAGCTAAAAATAGAGTTTTCAGAACCGGAAGATATCATTTACAGGACAGAATCAGGTAGAACTCCTTATGATATTCTTTGTAGGGGAAAAATTGAAAATAAAAATTTCAACACATTTATAAACAATAAATTTGGAAATATATATAGTAATACCCGCAATGATGTAACTACTTACAATAATCTTCTCAGGTTATACTGAATATTCCTACCCAAAGATTGGGATCTGAAATTGTTTTAAATAAAGATGTTATTTACAAACGTATTAAAGGAGAAGAAATAGTCGCATATGGAATTTTTGTTATCTCTAAAGATAAAGAAAATTCAAAATTTTTCTTATTAGAAGAAATTGAAGACCCCTTCTATGTGAATCCAAGAAACACTATGTTTCAAGTAAGATATAATCCTACTCTTGGTTCTCCTAAAGATTATTTCTCATTCATAATGGCACTAACTGATTCAATTATTGAGTCACTGCAGGAAAGTTTAAATAAAATCAAAACAGAAATTGTTTCCCTTAATCAAATTAAAAATATCCTTTTGGAGATTAAAAAACAAATTGAGAATGAAAAAATGTAATTTTATTTTCAAAGAACTCTAATGAACTTTAGAGATATGGCAATAACAGGAAATAGTAAAAAAATTGGATTTGTAGAGACACCGTTAGAAATTGCCAGGTTAATGGTAAAACTGTCAACAGTGAAAAAAAACAGCAGTGTATTAGATACTGGTTGCGGAATGGGAGTTTTCTTAGATGAGCTTGATAAGGCAGGATATACAAATTGCTATGGTATTGAAATAGATCAAGAGCTTTATGAAGTTTGTAAAAGGAAATTTGAAGGAAAATATACCATACTATTATCTGATTTTCTAACTTTTAATCCAAAAGAGAAGTTTGATTTAATTATAGGAAATCCTCCTTATGTTCATTTTAATCAACTTACGCTGGAAACTCAAGAGATTACGAAGAAAATTTTGAAGACAAGGGAATGCGACATCTATTATGCTTTTATCCTAAAATCAATAGAACTATTAAAAGACAATGGCGAGTTAATATATATCGTTCCTTACCACTTTTTTTATAATACTTATGCAAAAATGCTGAGAGAATATATTCTACATTACGGGAAATTTGAAATAATCATTGATTTAGATGAAACAAGAATATTCAATGAAGAAAACCCAGAAACAATAATTTTTAAGTTTATAAAAGGAAAATTTGATTTGAAACAAGAAAAAATAATCCTGCTTAATATAAAAAGAAAAAATAGCAAGCCATCAGAAATATATGAAAAGTCACTAAGCGCCTTAGAAACAAAAAAATCAAATGATTTATTCACATATAATGTGATTCCACATTACACAACAATTGAACCATGGTCTACCTTTTACATCAATATTCCCCGTTTTAAGTATGTTAAACTTAAAGAAATATCAAAAGTGGGAGTAGGTTTCGTTTCCGGATTTGATAAGGCATTTATTTTAAATGGCAATGAAAAACTTACACAAGAAGAACAAAAAATGGTAAAGAAATTTATAAAATCCCAAAACTGTGAAAGATATTTTACTAAAGGTTATGTTTCATATATTTTTATCGACGATAACATTAAAGATGAGGAGCACTTAAAGAGAAACTATCCGAACATCTATGCTAAACTTTTGTTTTATAAAGAAGAGATGAGCAATAGATACCTAAACAAAAAAAACTGGTTTAATTGGCAAGCTTTAAGGAATTATGATTTTTTGATGAAAAATTTAAATAAAAAACTCATTTATGTCCCAGTTCTAGATAGACGCCCTTATAATAGATTTAGTCTTGGGGAAGAGAAATTGCTCCCATCAGGTGATGTATTATTTATACATCCATTCAATGAGGATGATCTATATTTCCTACTTGGTTATTTAAACAGTTCATTTTTTAGAGACTACTATCTCGCAAAAGGTGGCAGAAGAGGGGGACGCATAGCATTCACCCAGAGACTACTTGAAAATGTAGAAATTCCCTTGTTTTCTGAAGAAACAAAAAGTAATATAATAAATATCGTTCTAAAAATCCTTAATAATAAAAATGATATCGAAAAGATTTACGAATTGGACAAGGAGTTAGATTTTATAATTCGGTCTCAATTGAAATAAGACGATAGCATTCACTCTACGCAATTACCTATACACAATGAAAACAAAATAAATTCTCAGAAGATAAGGATTAGTCTAAATTGGAAGAGATTCCAAAAAAGTAAATAATCCACAAAACCAAAGTTCATTCACTAATTTTTTGAAGGAAAATTTGAATTTCCTTACAGTTGCGTTGTAGTTTTTTCTTGTAAAAGTTTAGGAAATCACTATAAACACTGTAAAGTTATGTTGCGGTAATTTTTTTAAGGATTTGTTTTTTCTCATCAGGAGTATCCGATAAAATTGTCAAAGCCAAAGTCTTAAAGCCTGTATCCATCTTATTGGAGAGAGTTTCTGCCAGATTCTTAAAGCCTGCATCCATTTTGTTAGATAGTGTTTCTGCCAGATTCTTAAAACCTGCATCTTCCACATATAGGGCAAGTGCATTCCCTTTCAGATAACTTAAGGTCTGTTTTCTTATAACCGCAAACACTACATAGTTTTGAAGATGGATAGAAAGTATCTACCTCTATAATTTGCCTACCATAAAACTGTGCTTTGTAATACAGATATTGCAAAAACTTACTCCATGAACTATCCACTATATGCTTTAAAAGATTTCCATTAGAGAGAGAGAAGATTTTTCACATTGAGAAACTCTACCAACACCGCTTGGTTCTCGCTGATGATGGCCTTGGATAGCTTATGCAAAAAGTCCTCTCTCTGATTTTTTAGCTTTTCATGAAGTTTAGCAAGTTTGATCCTTTGTTTTTCCCTATTCTTTGAACACTTCTGCTTTCTTGATAATACACTTTGTTGTTTCGCTATTCTTTTTCCGTTTTTGTTGTCCATTTTGGATGAGGAATTTTCTTTATATTTCCATCGCTATCTACAATTACCGCAAAATCTTTCAAGCCCAAATCGATGGCACATATCTTGTTTGTTTGTTGCATATTTTCCTGTGTTTCTCGGTTCACTTCTACCAAAATAGATACAAAGTTTTTGCCTGTAGTTGTTTTCTCTATGGTAGTAGATTTTATTACACCTCTAAAAGTTCTGTGTAATTTCGCTTTAATCTCTCCCCCTTTTGGAATACTTATTGTTCCTTTTTCAAAATCTACTCTAATGGAATTATTAACATTGTTTGTTGTATAGCTTTGCCTTGCCTTCTTTCTCTTGAATTTAGGCATTCCTGCTTTTTTAGAAAAAAACAGCTTAAATGCCCTCTCAAGCTGTGCGTTAGCTAATGCTAAACTATCTAATTCCTTAAGAAAGGAATAATCTTTCTTTAGGCTTGCTGGTAAAACTTGTGGTATAGGTCTTCTCTCTTCTTTCGTTTTTCCTGCATTTTCCTTGAAAACACTTGACTTAATCTCTAATGCCTTGTTCCAGTAAAACCTTACACATCCAATCTCTAAAAACTCTTTTTAGTTCTTGTCTGGATATATCCTACTATCTGTATGCTTTCAGCATGGTTTTTCACTTGAGACTGTATGTATTGCCTTATCAACTCTATTCCGCCTGATGTCAAAAGACAATAACTTCTGCTCCAAAAGTATTCTTCCCAGAGTTCTTTTCTTAACTCTGGAAATCCCTTTTTGACAAGTCTTGATGATGCACTTTTGTAAGTATTTATAAACTTGGCAAGACATGTGTTTGGTCTTGTTCTATGTATATGGTCTGGCTCAAAATTCCACTACTCTAGCTCTATATGGTATTTCTTGCCTATATCCTCAAACATCTCACTCAGCCTCTTTCCTATTTCTCTTGCAATTACCTTCTTCCTATATTTGACTACCAATACAAGATGATAATATAGGAGAAAAAGTGAATGCTTTTTGCTATCCAATTTCCTTTGTGCCATGGAGATATTCCGAAACTGACTCCTTGTCAAGTTTTTGCAATTCATCTCCACCTTATAGAAGGAGGAGAATTCTTGCTAAATTTATGTTAAAATCACAAGTAATCTCACTTGAGAGAAATAGAGCAAAGATTCGGTCGGAATCTACAAGAGCACAATCAAGACTAAAATTCAAATTAATGAATCTACAAAATATTGAAGCTGAAATAGATTTTTTTGATAATAAATTTTTTAAATTCACAAGAATATCAGAGAATGGGACGAGAATATTTGACCTACACCTGAAATATACACAGAAATATTTAGATAATGGCTTAATGGTCCTTGATATAGGATGCAACGATGGAAGACATACTTTATTTCTTAGAGATAAAGGGTACAAAGCTTTTGGATTAGATTTATCTAGAAAAGCTATAAAAAGGAGTCAGGATAAGTTCTTTGCCTTCGGCGAGCATTTGCAAGGGGAAGGAATGAAACATTTTATATGTGCTAATGCCTACAACATCCCCATCAAAACAGAAAAATTTGATGTAGTTTTGCTTCTTGAAACCTTACACCATATATCAGAAAAAGAAAAAGTGTTAAAGAATATCAAAGAAATATTGAAACCCAGAGGCAAAATAATCATTTCCGAACCTAATCCAGATAACATACTACGCCCGTTCGGGAAATATTTTGGGAAAAAATTCTCCTTCATATCACCAAATGAAACATTAACACCCACGGATGAAACGCTTAAAGCGATAAGCAAACATTTTGAAATAAAGAAATTTTTCTTTTATCTAACCCCAATTCCAATATTGTTGGTTTTCATTTACGAAATTCTTATCAATCTCACAGGAACCAGATCAAAACTCATGGAAAACATCTTATCAATCTTATACAGGTTAGAAAACATCACAACAGAAAATAACACGATAGGAAGAAGAGCAATGTGGAGGCTAATGATCATCGGTGAAAAGACTGACAGATGAGTAAAGCAATATTGTAATTACCTCTGTAAATAAAAATTGGGCTTCTTTTTATAAACTTTTATAGATCCACCGGAAGTAGTAAATATGGGTTCAAACATTCTGACCAAAATTTTTCCAATCAAATCATCAGTTTCTTGCGAGACAATGATATAGTCAAACTTACTGATTTCTCTAAAGACATAATTTTGTGGTTTTGTATAAAAGAAATATAGAGCCTCAACGGTGTTTATCTTTCCGGCACTCTCAAGAGGAATAGAACTGAATAACCCTATATTTAAAACTTCTTGAATGTTACCTGATTCAAGAAAATTTACAACTTCTCTGACTTCACTTCTTGAAAATTGAGTTTTTGAATGAGCTATATTTCGTAATACGAGAAAAGAGAAAAGAATCTGCGAGAAAATTATCAGATAGATGAAAAATCTGTTTGCATTAAGAATAAGACTGTAAAAAACTGGTAAAATCAGCAGGAATTGCCAAGGCATTTTTGTAAAGTTGAAAAGCCCACTTGGATTACTCAAAGGAGTAAGCAAGATATAAAGAACCAAAGAAAAAAAGTATCTTATGTTATATCTTAACGCTGAGAAGAAAACAAATATGAAAAAAGCTGCGGCCAAAAATCTGAGAATTCCTGAGTTTTCTGTTTTTAAAATTCCCAAATCAGAAAAAGGAATAAATGAGAAAAACAGATAAGAAAAAGATTTCACAGAATTCGTGATTTCATGGACGAAATTAAAATGTCCGGAAGAGAAATAATCTAGAACAAATTTAGTTATATCAGATGGTGGAGCAAAAAGTATTTCAAGAGATCTTCTGTCTATTTGTATCGATTTATGGATCAAGGATAGAATCAAGTAAGGTGATAGTCCTAAAAGATTTCCCAATAAAGTCCAAAAAACCCTCCTTGGATGCCAGAAAACGAGAGCAAAGATTAGAGAAAATAAAGGGAACCTCACATGAGACGCAGCCCCAAGAGCAGATATGGAAAAAATAAAATATTTATTCAGTCCATTAAGACTTTTTATATAGAGAACACAAAAAAGCAGCATACAGACATACCAAAAAAGAGATGTATATGAGAAGACAAAGAGCAAAAAAGCATTCGTATACAAAAGGAAAGACAGGGTCAGGGAATCCTTTAGGAGAATAAGAAGGATCAGGAGCCCCACAATAACGCCTGTCAATCTCATAAGTGAAACGCTATATTCCGAACCAATCTTATACATAAGGTACGGGGGAATCGATGACAAAGGTCCGTGCTGAGGGAAAAGGATAAAAGGAAGCTTAAAACCATCAAAATCAAAAACAAGCTTAGGGGGATACTTGTTTACATAAAAATAAAATAATTCTCCGAAGGAAATTTCTAGAGATTGATCAGATAACCATTGAGACTTAAACGCTAACACTGGTTCTTCTCTGTTAGCTGAGATTACTTTAAGAGAAACTGCGTAAAAAACAATAACCATAAAGGAGAGAAACAAAAAAGGTAATAATCTCTTACAAAGAAAATCTTTAGAACTATATTTCATTTTTGAAAGTGAGAAATAAAAAAAGCGCATATTTTATGATCCTTATTTCTTCTCTCTTCTTCATATTTAATTTGATCAATACTTTTCCGTTTGATGAGAATTTCTCCAAAATATATTATGTAGGTTTCAATACTCACTACTTTTATCACATAACTAAAGGTAAGATCTCCGAAATATTTAGTATCCCCAAGATACAAGAATGTGTCATAGAGGAATGCAAAGACAAATATCAAAATAGCCCTCCATCTTTTTGGCTCTCCCTTATCTTCATACTTATACCTAAAAAATACCATCCTGTGGCTTTTTCAATATCTTATCTCATCTCTTCCTTCATATTGCTCTTCTTCTCAATTCGATTCTGCATTAAGAGAGATAGTATCCTAATTTTTCTAATCATACCGTATATAAGCTCGCTTCTGATCAGATTTATGATGACAGGTGGGATAATATTTCACATCCTTCCTTCTATATTCTGCATTATTGGCTGGGAATGCTTAAAAAACTTTCAAGAGAAGAAACAAAACAAATACTTAATCTACACTTCCATAGCAAACGCTATAGCCTGCATAATGAATATAACTTTCATTATCCCAGTAGTGATAACATATATAACTCATATAAAAGATATTAAAAGAAAATTTTACATCCCCGCACTCTTTTTAGCTCTCATAAGTCCGATGTACATAATCTACATTTATCAGAACGCAATTTGTTTTCCTCCAGAATGGCATAAGATATACACTCAAGAAATCCTTAAGAACAAAGCTCATATCAATCTTATATATTCAATAAAAATTATGGTAAAACATTCTCCAATAGTTCCAGCGGTTGGTATCTTCAGCATGTTCATAATAATATCCGCAATAGGGAAGAAAGAGATAAGAAAAGATACAATAATCTCACTTATTCTTATTACAGCAACTTTCTCTCCTCTTATACCAGGTCCAGGAACAATGCTCAAAGGCGTAGTGTTTTCTCCTAGATTTGAGATGATTCCAGTTTTTATAATGTGCCACATAATATACAAAAAATTTTTTAACTCAAAGTATGTAAAAATAGGAATAACTATATTTGGGATAATATCTTCTATTCAGACTGTAAAGACAAAAGATAGTGTATTTACTTTAAAGAATTTTCCATATGAACCACTAAAAAATTTGGCACAAAAGATCATAGAGATCGAACAAGATGATACTGTGCTAATTGAAACATTAGGGAACATGCTCATATCAGAGGATACATATCTCCTATCTTTAGAAACAGGTAGAGAGATAAAGGGATTGTTCATGGATGTAAGCTCTATTGTTTTAAAAGGTGACAATGTAACATACGCATGTGGGAAATCTATCATAAGCGAACCAATATTATCTTTTCTTGAAAAATTCAAGATAGATTATGTAATATGTAAAACAATAAAATGTAGAATAACCTTATCACAAACCTGCATAAATATTGAAAAATACAAAATAGGAGTTCTACCGGTATCGTTTGAAATATTCAAATGTAAGAAGAATTAGTCCGATTCTCAAAAAGAACAACCTATATCAATAAGTTATCAAACATCAATTTTTAGAACAGAAGAATTGAAAAACTAAATATAGATGAGAAAGAGCGCATAAAATCAAAAATCGCGCATATGCAAATATAATTATTCTGTAAAAAACTATAGGCTCAAAACATTAAAGCTCTTTTGAATTTCATGATAGCTGAAAAATTACTTAACAATTCAATAATACATCAATGATAAAAAATTTATGAATAAAAAAACTCAAAGCTTCATTTTATACCAATTGACAATAGTAATCTACAATTCTATTGATTTGATATCAAGTATCCCATATGAATTAGCAAGTAAAAAACTTTGCTGATAAAGTAATTAAATTTGGTTTATATACTCAGCGAAATGCTCCAATATGAAAAAACGAAGAATATTCTCAAAAACAAAATAGTTAAATACTCATACTGGTTGATGTTTCTTGTCATCTTATATCTATTTATTCGATTCGAACTGAAATTTATAAATGTTTTACAAATAATATCAGACGAACCGCTTCTATCGTGTGATATAACTTTAGATATAGATAGAGGGAATAAGTTACACGAAAAAAAGTTTTTCAGACTAGAAAGACAAAGCAACCCCCCAATTTTTTGCTTAAACATAATGGGAGAAAGGTTCCCATTCCAGTTTATGGATTATTCAATCGGCTATATACCCGGCCTAATTCTCAAGATCTCCTGGAAACTATGTGAGGACATAATATGCAACAGAATAGCTTCTCTGATAACTTCAGTGATATACGTTACTTTGACCAGTGTAATTCTTCTAAGAATCTACGGATTTTTTGCAGCCATGCTCGGAACATGGCTCTCCATAATGTTAATGGGTTACATAGTACAACCATCAAACTCGGAGATGATTATAGTAACCACATGTTTTTCAGCATGTGTATTAACCTTTTGGAATCTATATTTACATCATAAAACAGGAGAGAAAAAATATTTCACACGAGCTATAGTATCCTCGTTATTTTCCATTAATTTCAATACCTTCTGGGGCCTAATAATTAACTTCTGTACCTTTACGGGATTCTGCAGCAGGAAATTATTTGGTGCCCTCAAGTTAATCACTCTGAAAGAAATCTTAAAAATCCTTATTCTATTTATAATCCTAACATTTCCCCTTTTCATCACATCCTTTTTCGTAGATGCAAAAGGTCAAAGTAAATATCATATAACTCTAATGTCTCTTCCTCAACACGTTAATTTTAACCTAGATAATCTTAAGACTGTATGGCAAAATATAAAGTTTTTCTTTCCCATGCAATTTATCAATGTTTTTTATGTCTTTCTACTTTTATGCACCATCATAATCTATGTATTTTCATATGAATACAGAAGAAATATTAATAACAAAGCAACTGCTTTATCTTCTATACTCTATTTTGTTTTAATAATTTCAATCTTAACACTACTATCAAGATCCATCTCACCATCATCAACAGATATCTTCTTAAGAATTACAAAGTATATGGGATTTTACGGACCATTCTTGCTATCATCTTTAATATCGTTTTTTCAGATACATCTAAAAAGTTTTTCTCAGAAAGTGGAGATGATTCTGAAAGTGCCTATACTTTTTGCTATACTTCTCATATCAAATAAACTATTCAATACTTCATTTAATTTTGAAACAATCATACAGCATATCGAAGAAAGAGAGAAAATAGATCCTACCATAGCAAAGAATTTTGAGATACTATTTAGCAAAAATTTTGTTCCTCTTTGGACACAGAGAGAACTCGCTAAATATCTTTTAGAGCAAAGCATATATAGTCCATATGCCATAGTTCCAAACATATCCTCTATTGGATTCATTGATGCCCTATCTAAGGATGTTGTCAAAGCTTGGTATATACCGTGTTCAGAGGAAATAAGCGATATAAATATTAAGAAATGGTTAGCTTTAGCAGAGCTTATCAGAAGGAGAAAGAGCGATATCTTTGTAATTGAAAACTCTTGCAAAGACAAGATATCTTTAAGCAAATACCATATGGAATTAATTCATGAGATTAAAGAGAAAGATAAGGGACAAACAATATATTACATATTTAGGTTAGTTGATAAAGAAGATAAACCATAACATGATTACAGTTTCTTTCTTCGAAGCGTTATATAGACCCCGCTATGATTAAAGAATACTTAAGGAGCTTCTTGCATACTTAACTTTGCAGCAAAACAGATTTCAGAATATATTAATCTATAAATTTTCTATCACAAAACTGATGCTCGAAAATAATATTGGAAATGTTAAATTTAACAAGGAAAATTGCTTTGTTGGATTCATCAAAAACCCCTAAAGTTTGAGATATATCAATGAAATAATGACTACAAAACAGAGGCAAAATATTTTCTCCTTTGTTATATCCATCAAACCAAAAAATTAGCGCGTCGAGAATGAAAAGTAAAATACATAATCAGTATTTTGACCATGATCGCAACAGAGCAAGAAAAATAATTAGAAAGTTCCAATAAAAAGATTTGAATATAAAATCATGATAGAAACCAAAAATCTACCCAGAAAATATTGACAAAGTTTCAAGTATTATGATTAAATTTATCTGAAATGAGGACACTTCTTATCTTTCCAAATAAAATAGATGGAAGTAACTACTGGTGCACACATCCAATAGGTATAGGTTATCTAGCAAAATCCCTAAAAATGTCAGGATTTGATGATGTAGCTATACTTGACCTAAGACTCAAAAAGAATAGGATCTCACCTGAGGACCTTCCCAAATTAGTAATGAAAAAATTCGGGAAACCAGATATTGTCGGATTTACCATGTTCTCAAACACTTTCTCAAGTGTCCTAAAATATTCAGAATTTCTCAAGAAAAAATTTGATTGCATTGTGCTTGTTGGAGGACCCCATGCCTTATTTGAACCACAAGATATCCTAAAAAGAAATCCTTATGTTGATATAGTTTTTAATGGAGAAGGAGAAGAAACTCTTCCAGAACTCATCAGAAGATTACAAAAAGGTGAGGCTATTGACAACCTACCTAACATATCATTCAGAAAATCAGATCAGATAGTAATAAACGAAAGAAAGTTCATTGAAGATCTTGACAAATTCCCTATGCCAGAATGGGATCTTATTGAAGTGAAAGATTATCCCTTAACGCCTGTTGGAATATTTACGAAGAGAAAAAAGGTTGCTTCCGTCATAACTACCAGGGGGTGCCCATATCCCTGCACATACTGTGGTGCTCCAAAATCTATGGGCAAAAAAATTAGGAAAAGAAGTCCCGAAAATGTAGTTCAGGAAATAGAATACCTCGTGAGCAAGTACGGAATAGAAGAAATACACTTCTGGGATGATAACATAACTTTTGAAAAGGAACATATAATTAACTTATGTCGCGCTATAAAGCAAGCTGGATTACATAAGAAAATAGTTTGGGCATGCTCAAACGGAGTTCGTCTTGATAGGCTAGACCCAGAAATAGTAAAAGAAATGGAAAGTGCAGGATGCTACTATTTTCTTGTGGGAATAGAATCCGGTTCCGACAGAGTTCTAAAGCTTATGAGAAGAGCACAACTCTCTGATACTAAAAGCATCAGAGAAAAAATTGAAATCGTAAAAAAACATTCAAAAATAAGAGTTCTTGGAGCTTTCATAATAGGATTTCCTGGAGCAACGCCGCAGGATGATGAAGAAAGCATAAGGTTCGCGTTATCCCTACCTATAGACAAAGTAGCTTTTAACACATTTATGCCATATCCTGGAAGTGAAGAATACAATAAACTCAAGTTACAAGGCATAAATATAAATATAGATGAGATGGACTATCACAAACCAAAGGCTTATATAGCTCCAGGTAGGAATGAAAAAGAAATAAAAAGAAAGGTGCTCAAGGGTTTGTTCCTTTTCTATATAAGACCAAAAATATTATTTGGAATACTAAAAGAAATAAAGAGTCTAAGCCAAATAATTATGATCATACAAAGACTTCTAAAATAAATACGAATGCTTTATTGCAAGGTTAATCTTCTTGTGAATTGAAAAAGTGATAAAAAATTGAAACTTAGCTAAAGGTCAAACTACAAGGCCTTTCTCGCAACACAATAGATATCAGCTCCAAAAGGTAAACTCACATCAAAAACAAATTTAAACCTACCATAGATCTTGTCCATAAGCTCGATAACTGCCTGAGAAAACAATAAATCAGAAGTCAGATCTGAAAAGCCAAAGATTATCCAAGGGAAAATTTTAAAAGCATCCCTATATTCACAAATCAAAGTTTCAAAACCATGTCTTTTCAAAGAATCCTGAAGAGTCTTTTTAGTATACCTCTTAACATGTCCAAACCTCTTATCTATTCTATTGTAGAAAATATTAAACGCTGGAACTCTTAAAATGAAAAATCCTCCTGGGACAAGAATTCTTGAAATATTATATAACGAAACATCATCATTAGTATGCTCTATAACATGATTTGCTATCACCGTATCTATATTTAGCAAATTAAATCTACCATCAATCTCATAGTTCATATCTAACTTCTCAACAATAACCTTTGGGATGCTGAAATTCTTCTTAAGTATCTTTAAAAAACTATCATCTGCATCTGTCAAGATTACAAGATGAGCTTTGCTAGAAATAAGAAAATCAGCAAATATACCAATGCCCGCCCCAACCTCAAGAACTACATTCCCAATAAATGGCTTTATCTCTCTTTCAAAAATATTTCTCTTGTAGTTTCTAGCAAAGGATAGAGATTTTAAAGCTTTCAAAGTGAAATCTCTATCAAACTCAAACACACCTTATAATTTAAAGTAAACCAAATGTTTTTTGGAAAATTTTCAAAGACACCATGTAATTTAAAAAATAAAAACATTTGATTCCTTATGATGAATTTATTGAAATACAAGATCTTTTTATCCTGCTATTATTTTCTATATAAATTGGGAATTAACAGATAATGAATATACAACTAACTGAGGGGTGTTCATAATTAAGCAAAAGTTTATCCTTACTCCCTCATGCTCCTATTACATGGATTAATTTTTTATAAAAATAACAAGAAGAGGTGATAGAATTATGAACACCCTTGATAAAATAGGTTATATTCTTTATAAGCATTCGCTTTGCAAATATTTATGGGTATTTAAAAATAGAATGAAGTGGAATATGTGAATTTCAGGAATAGAGTTTAAAATTATTAAAAAATGATTGAGAATTATGAACACTCCTCAATTAAATAACTGAAAGATTTTGGTAATTTAATTAGCTTCTCTTCTGTGCTTCTTTTAATCTTCTTACTCATCCAAGATTTTTAATCCTTAAATACCCTTGAATATGCTGACCTAATTTCTCACAGCTCTATTACCTCTAAAATTTTAGTATTCTTGCCTGTATCATTCATTTGGACCAAATGATTATTTGTTTTTCATTTTTTAGTGTTTTCTCCAACTCTTACAGTTCTCTTTTTTCTTCTTCCAATACTCTTTGAGTTTGTTCCCATGATCTCATCATATAGTAAAATCTGCTCATCAAATTATATAGATATATTCTAAAAGTCCAAAGTCCTAAAATCAATTGATAGAACATTGAATTGTATAGCTATCTCCACATAACAGCAAGGGAGAATTATGATATACTATATCGGCATTAGAAAATATTTTATCAGAAAGAGAATAATAAAAGAAACAAGAATTTTTGTCTTACATTTTATTTATCTACAGAGATAGAAGATTGAAGAAAAACTTGATAGAAATTGAATCCATGAGAGAACAGCAATATATCTGATCATATGCTACCAAACGCAGGATATCCCTATGAAGCAAGTAAAATTTGATGTAAAATTTGCTAGCATTCTACAAGAGTGATCAATGGTAAAAATCTAAAATGACAAACCGACACTCGAAAAAGAGTCAAGCGAAATATATCCAAAATGAATATTTAGATTATCCAAGGAATGATATCAAGTATTCTATTAGATGTCAAAATATATTTATGTGGATGAAAGATGAAACTATCTATAAATATACCAGAACTTATAATAATAAAAAAATAAATTTTTATATAACTTCTTGGTTGAACAAATTTATTATATCAGTTAAAATAAAATTGTGATGAGGATAAATATATTGGGAGGAGGATAAATACCTTAGGAACAAGATGATAAAGGATTTTGAAAAATAAGATGACAAAAGATTTTGAAAAGATTGAATACCGAAAACTGCCTAACCATGTTGCAATAATAATGGATGGGAACGGACGCTGGGCAAAAAAAAGAGGACTCCCCAGAATAGAAGGACACAGAATGGGAGCAAAATCTGTAGAAGATGTCGTTGAAACTTCACGAAGGATTGGAATAAAATATCTTACGCTCTATTCTTTTTCCAAAGATAATTGGAAAAGACCAAAAGATGAAGTTGAAGGGCTTATGCAACTACTAAAAGAATACCTGATAAAAGAGAGAAAAAAAATGAAAGATAATGGGATAAAGTTTTGTGTCATAGGAAACATAGAGGACCTACCCCAAGACATTATCAGAGAAATAGAAATAACAAAAGAATATACATCAGACTGCAAGTATATGAATCTTTACCTTGCGTTAAGCTACTCTGGTAGAGAGGAAATAATTAAAGCAGTTCGTAAATCTATTCAAATGTTTAAAGAAGGTAAAATCATTGATGAAAAACACATCACACAAGATTTGTTAGGCAATATGATGGAAATTCCAGATGTTGACTTACTTATAAGAACCTCTGGTGAAATGAGAATATCTGATTTTTTACTTTGGCAAATCGCTTATGCGGAATTATACTTCACAAAAAAACTATGGCCAGATTTCAGAGGGGAAGACCTTATCAAAGCAATACTTTGGTTTCAAAAGAGAGAAAGAAGGTTTGGTTTGACCTCGGAACAAATTTCTACCTAATTATCTTATCCTTTATCTTCTCAAAGATTATCTCAGCTGCCCATCTGTGACCAACTTCATTCCAGTGTCCATCACATTCAAAAACCGTCATCTCGTCTGTAAATTCCGCCCTCTTGCGAAAATCATACAATAAGGGTATATACTCTAAACCCAATTCTTCTGATATCCTCTCAAGAATCTTTTCCTTCTTATAAATATCATACTCCGGATTATTGTGTATCGGAGTTTCCTTCATTAGTGAATCATGCACAGTATAACCCTCTGTTGCAGAAACAAGAACGTATCTGGCTCCAAGCTCCTTTGAATACTCAACTATCTTTTTAATCAATTCTTTCTGCCATTCCCATAACCACTCCGTATAATCATCATAACGAACCTTAAGATGACCGAAATCTTCATATACACTCACATCCCCTGCCCGCTTCCACAACAACATTGTTTTATACCGGGAATATAGAGTGTGAATAAAACGTAAAGAAGCAAATTCATTCAAAAACTTAATTTTGATATAGAACTTGATTCGCTCCCTCCAAGGTCCAATGGCTCCATACCCACGAGCCTTTGCTAAAATATGCTTTATAATTTCGTAATCTCCACTTCTAAACATACTCAAAAGATCCTCCTTACTTAAATCAGGATATATCAAATTCTTGAGGAAGAAAATATCATCGTCTCTTATATCATTATACACAAAGAGATCTATAATCATATCAGGTTTAAACTGTTCAGCATATTCAATAAGATAAAGTAAAGAACTCAGTCTACCACCTCCCCCAACTCCAAAATTCAAGACTTCAAACTTTCCATTAAAATATGAGTTCAACTTCTCTTCTAAAATGTAGTGAAAAGTTTTATCACACGGAACCTGAACAGCTTCAACATAAGAATCTCCAAGAACTACAATCCTATAAACTCCTGAAGGCTTATTATGAAAGTAGTCCTTACATGAATGAAATCCCAAGTTATTTATCCTTAAACGATTCTTCAAACACGGATTCACCGGAGGATAAACATATTCATAAATCCCAGGTTTATGTACCACCAAATTTGTTTTCTTATCTACCATAGCATAACTTGGAGATCTATAACCTCGCAAGCGCAAGTATATCTCAAGAACTACAAGAAAAATGAAAAAACCTAAAAACAAAAGGAAAAAAAAACTCACAAAAGTCTTCCTTGAGAATTTCATAGGGTCTATTAAATTACCAAAAATTTAAGCCTTTCTATAGATTTTATTCCTTATTCAGCTCGTTTCTCAAAAAGTTTTGGAATTCTTCCCATAAAGGTTGATTATACATCCTGACAGGATAAAGCAATGCTTTTCTCCTTTCAAGGAATTGCTCTTTCATTGGCACCCCATCCTCTTTCTCTATAATCTTTAAGACTTTTTTGAGACAAAGGATTCCGTTGCAAAGGTTATCACAAGCCCATGTTCTTCGCGAAACATCATCTACAGTCTGCGCCATCTCTTCTTTTATAGCCCACTTTATCTCACCTTCAAAAACTTTTGCGCAATTGCAGACCATCTCACCAAAACCATATTTTTTAATAAGTTCTTTTGATTTACCTCCATACTTCTTTACGAGAAAATAAGCTATATCTTCGGGGACAAAAAACTCTGTAGTTATCTCATCTACAAGGCGAGCAGTAAATTTCTCAAAGTTCTTACCTATCTCATTTTCTCTTGCTTCCTCTGCCCCCCAGAGAGGAACAGAAGATGTCATACTTTTCTTGTTTATCCCAAGCTTCTTACACACATAATCAGAAACCATCTCACTCAATAGCCTATAGCTTGCAAGCTTACCACCCGAAACATTTATAAAACCGTTCTGATCTTCTATTTCAAGCTCCCTTGTTATTTTATCTTCATTTTTTCCATAAACATACGGGGTAGGACGAAGGCCAACTTTTGTTGAAAAAGGTTTTAAACTTCTTATGTTTGGAATAAACTTTTCAGCTGAATGTAAAAGATATTCAACTTCATCCCTTAAAATATCAATATCATCTGGGTCTCCAAAAAAATCATCATCTGTTGTCCCAAGAATCGTTCTATCTTCTAACGGGACAAAAAGGAGATATCTTCCATCAATAGCAAGAAAACTTAAAACAGTATTCAAAACTTTCCCGGGGAAAACTATGTGTATTCCTTTGGTTGGCCTTAGTCTATTTCTATTTTTATCTGGAAAATCTTTTGTTGAGAAGACATTCCTGACAACTTTATCAATCCAAGGACCGGAAGAATTTATAAGAATTTTAGATCTCACCTCAACTTTTTGTTTCGTAAGTTTGTTATGGGCAATCACCTCTATAAGATCTCCATTTCTCTTTGCAGAAACTACTTCTGTGTGATTATATATTTTTGCTCCTCTTTCTCTTGCAGATAAAGCATTGACAAGGGCCATCCTTTGGGGATCTACTATATATTCCTCAATCAGTATACCACCATTTTTTGCTCTAACTGCCCCACCCGTTATGTTTAATATATCTTCTGGTGTAAGCCTTTTATGTGACATAGCATATCTCTTTCTTGCAAAAATATCATAAACACTCATATATATATCAAAAAGTTCTAACATAACTCCAGAATTCTGTAGAACAATAAAAGGCCTTCTTGAAAGCATATATGGAAGAATCCAAGTAAGTACTCCAGCCTCTTTTGAAGATTTCTCCGTAACACCTATATCATGGATAATGTATCTTGCACCACCATGAACCATACTTGAAGAAGCCCAAGTAGTCGCCCAACCAAAATCCTCCTTCTCAAAAAGAACACATCTTACCCCCCTCAATGATAAATCCCAAGCAATCCCAACTCCATTTATACCACCTCCTATTATCGCAACATCATAAAAGTCCATATCATTCATAATAAAACTTTTAATAAATCAGTAAAATTTTTGACTAAATAGTTGATCATCAAAACATTTCCTGCAGATAGTGAGTATGTATGAGATTTTCACAGAAAACTGATATGTAGAAAAAAGATGTGTTGTAAAATAGAAAAACTGCTTTGTTGCAAACATAGTTAAACACTTTGATTATTGGAAAATAGATGGAAACTTTTAAATCTCTTTGCATATCAGACTTTATAGGCTCCTCAAGACCTCTCTATTAGTAAATTTCAAAATTACAGAAGCGACTTCGTAGTTATGTCTGCTTTCTGGGATTCCGAACATAAAACAACCTTTACTCCTCCTCTTCTGTTGTGGGCGTTATCTCAACTCATTGTTCAATGTTTCATTTTTGATAAATGAGCATTTCCGGTTATTCTTATAAAATTCCTGCCATACTCGTATTACATTTATGAAAAAATTTATAAGAATTTATGAGATATGAAACTTCTTTCAAAGAACTAATCTTGGGTGCAGAGGAAGAAATCCTCCCCCTTATCATCGGTCTTAATCTTAAAATCTTAGAAGTTAAAAATGTTGAATTCCCCCAGGTCAGAGAAAAAAGAGTTGATAAACTCTATATCTCCGAATACAATGGTAAAAAATTTGTCTTACATATAGAGTTCCAACTCTATTATCAAAAATGGT
>Ga0209289_100346_pt1 | contig 25871 bp, 24 predicted proteins | sample GXS110809BmetaG_FD_184121 | JGI IMG/M metagenome (GOLD analysis project Ga0209289, IMG submission 184121) | Hot spring microbial communities from Gongxiaoshe hot spring, China to study Microbial Dark Matter (Phase II) - GXS 110809B (SPAdes)... ...
GAGTCGTGATAAATGCTGATGTAAATGGAGCATTAAACATACTCAAAAAGGTATCTCCAAATTCCCATAAGGGAATAGGAGTAGGGGCTTTGACCAGCCCAGTGCGGTTAAGGTTAGTAAGCTAACATACCGCACAAAGAATCCTCGCATTTCAATGCGGGGAGGAGGTCAACTTTCATCATTCTTTCACTCTACACTCAGAACTAAAAAAGTTCCGAATAGGTGTTTTTACAATAGCAACTGTTCTTGAGCACGTACATGGAAGAACTCGGAGGAGAAATCCATCCAGAAGTGGAGATAGGAGGAAGGGTGGATTTTCTTCTGGCACATAAAGTGAAGAAATACATCGTGGGAATAAAAGTTTGAAAAATTGTTCGCATCGTTTGTCGAAAGTGCTTTTTTCAGGTTTTCCAAATGAACTTTTACACGTGTGTTTTATCAGACAATGTGCTTTTAAACAAAAAACTCGGCGTTAATTCGCCGAGTTTTGATTTTTCAAATCATTTATCCGGAAATCGTTATTTATTCTTCAGTTGCTTAAAATTCACAATTTCAAGTATATCTCCTCTTACTACCATGGCGAATATCTTCTTTTTTGTGAGTGTTTTTATCGTATTTTCGCTCATATCCAAAGCGGCGTATATTCCTATGATTTCATAATTAACTAACTGTGGTAAGAATTCTGGTATCTTTTTTAGATTCTCCTCAAACATTTTTATGTATTCAAGTTTGTCCGGAGATGCTTTCACTTCTATAACGAATGCCTTTTTATGTTCATCACTTATCGCAAGTATGTCAATCTCAAGTGTATCAGAGTTTTTTCTGACGAACTTTCTTGTATCTACGATGTTAGGTACTATCTCAAAATATTTTTCTATGGCAATATCTATTGATGGAGCGAAAATGTCTTCGACAAGCGTACCCATTTTTCTTGCAAGGTCGCCCCATTGTTTTTTCATATCTTGTGTAGTTTTTTCAAGTTTTTCTATCATCGCTTTACTCCACTCTTTGTATTCTGTCATTTCATCTTTGAATACTTTCATTTCATCTTTGAATTCTTTCATTTCGTCTTTAAATGCTTTCATTTCATCTTTGAATTCTTTCATTTCGTCTTTGAATATTTTCATTTCGTCTTTGAATACTTTCATTTCGTCTTTGAATGCTTTCATTTCGTCTTTGAATACTTTCATTTCGTCTTTGAATGCTTTCATTTCGTCCTTAAATTCTTTCATTTCTTGTTTTAAATCTTGAATTTCAATTTGGGTTTGCTGTTGAATGTAAAGAACTCTTTTAATGGCTTCTTCCAAGGTGGATACTCTTTCTTGAATGGCACGCATTATCATGCCTCCCTTGCATGTTTTGTAAAGTTTTACGCAAGTGGATTGTATTTTGTGATTATCTCGTTTGTTCTTTCTTCTCTTATCTGGTCAACTTTTTGCCATATTTCGTTTATTGCTGTTTTCAGAAGGTCCTTGAACATGTCTTGGTCTTCAAGGATATCTGGTTCGTAAACGATGTCTTTTATCTGTCTGTCACATGTTGCGATGATTTTTAGTGCACCGCCAACTTCGACTTCGACTTCTTCTGTTGCAAGTGTTGTTTCAAGGTTTTTGAGTTCTTCTTCCATCTTTGCTTGGAGTCTTTGAAGTTCAGCAAAGTTCTTTGGTAAGCTTGGACCTCCACCACCACCGCCAAGGTTCTTTCCACCAAAACTTTTGAGTTTTTTCATTCTCGTCTCCTCCTTAATTTTTTTGTTGTTTTTTTATTTTACCATCTTTTGTGTAAATCTCAATTCTTATCTATCAGGATTTTCGAATATACCAAAATTATCCGTTTGAATAGATTTGATTTTGGTACCGTTGTTAGTCTTTTCTTCATAAATCAAAAGCACCTCCGCACCGTATTTTGGAAAGACTGTTCTTGTAAAGAGCCAGTTTTCTTTACCAAGTACAAATGCGGCTGTTGAGAATGCATCGGCTGTTACAGGGTCTTCCGATATTATCGTAGCACTTATAGCCCCTCTTGCCGGGTATCCTGTTTTTGGATTTATTATGTGATGGTAACGTACGTCATCGACGATGAAAAATCTTTCGTAGTCTCCGCTTGTAGCTATTGACCCTGATTTCATGTATACCAATTTTACGTTTTGCCCCGGTTGTCCACGTGGGTCTCTGACACCAATAACCCAGTTTGTCTTGCCATATTTGGGTCCAAGAATCATTATCTGTCCACCTGTTTCGATAAAGCCATGGCAATTTTTATCGTATTCTTTAGCTATTTGATATGCTCTTTTAAGAGCGTATCCTTTCAACATTCCACCAAGGTCAATCCATGCACCTTCAGTTTTAATTTTCTTTTTTATGTAATCTATAGATATTTTTTGGTAACCAGAATTCGCCGCAGCTTCAGTTATCTCCGTAGCTGTGGGTACTCTGAATTGTTCTGTAGCACTTTTTTCGGTGAATTTACTAAATCCCCATAAGTCAATGATTCTTCCAAGCGCTGGATCGAACGCACCTTCCGTTTGACGCACAAGTTTCAGCGATAAATCGATGAGTGATAGTGTTTCATCATCAACTTCTACCCAGTCAGTTGAATGGTTTATTTTGTACAGTACACTATCTGGTGAATAAGCATCGTATTTGCTTTCCAGTCTCTTCATTTCTGTAAATATCGCTTTAGATATTGTCGAAGGATTAACCTTTGAGGCGATTCTAATTCTGACGTACGTACCGAAAATATAGTCTTCAAAATCTTTATACTGACCCGTCTTACCGGAAATGAAGATAAGGTAAATCCCACCGATTACGAGGAACATTATTATAACGGTCGTTACAACTATTCGGTTGAGTAACATTATTTCTTTAGGATCCGGTTGCTGCACACTTTACACCGCCCTTCATCGTCAAGATTTGTGATTTTTATGTTGTAACCTTTTCTTATTATAACAACATTTCCACAATTTGGACAGTAGGTGCTTTCGTATTTTTCGTCCCAAACGTTCCCAAGGTAAACGTAATTAAGGTATTTTTTGGCTAATTCGTATAACTGAACTAATTTATCGATACTTGTAGGTGGTAGTGAGTATTTGTAGGCTGGGTGGTATCTTGAAAGATGGAGCGGTATATCTTTCGATATGCCAGAAAGCACTTTAAACTCTTCTTCAAGTTCGTTTGTGCTGTCGTTTTCTTGTGGGATTACAAGTGTTGTAACTTCGACATGTATGTTGGTTTCCACGCAGTATTTGATTGTTTTGAGTACATTTTCGTAGTCTCCGCCACAAACTTTTCGGTAAAATTCGTTGTTATAAGCTTTGAGATCGATATTCATCGCATCGATGAATTTTCCGAGTTCTTTGAGAGGTTCTTCGTTGATATAGCCGTTTGTGACAAGTACGTTTTTTAAGCCTTTAGATTTGGCAAGTTTGGAGCTTTCGTAAACAAATTCATACCATACTATCGGTTCACTGTAGGTGTAAGCAATTCCAATATTTCCTTCGTGTGTGTAACTAAGTGCAATTTCTACCAATTCTTCCGGTGTTATCGTTTTTACGTAATAAGGTCTTTGTTGGGATATTTCCCAGTTTTGACAGAATGCACATTTGAAGTTGCATCCCCAAGTCCCAACCGAGATGATTGAACTGCCGGGATAGAAGTGATAAAGTGGCTTTTTTTCTATAGGGTCAAGTGCAATCGATGTGATTTCACCGTAATTTAAAGAGTACAACACACCTCCTGTGTTTTTTCTTGCTTTACATACACCTGTTTTATGTTCATGTATCACACAGTTGTGTGGACATAAACTGCATTGAACGGATTTATCTTGCCCGTTTAAAACTTTCCAAAACATGGCTTCATGTTTGGCACTCATCAAACCACCTTCTATTTTTTAATTAATGTTTGAAAATTATTTTGGATTGGTCTCGCATTTTGTATTGACCTTCCGTCAGGTAATATTATTTCCTCGGCATTGGTGTTGTTTGATGTCTTTGAGATTTCCGATTTTGTGGGCATGTGTTTTAAATTATAGGATACGTTAAAATGCCCGACTTCGAATTTGTCTGGATATATGAGTGTGTAATCACCATCGGGTACGTGTAATTTGAATACGCTCTTACCATCTGTTCCGTACCCTGCTTTTACGGATATATGTACTGCGTATGGTAAGTCCAAACAATATGCAAGAGAGTAAGGTGCCAGTTTGTTTTGTACCTTTGTTGGCAATGACAGTGCAACACCGAGAATTTCGTATTCCATATTCGTTCGTTCCCAGTCGTCTTCAACCTTAGTATCGTCTAACTTAACAACTTTTCCAAATAATTTACCACCAATTTTAGCAACTTCTGGATTAAAGCCTGTTCTTAAATTCCTTAGTTTTTGTATCGCTTTTCTTCGACTTTCAAATATATCATCGAATGTACCAACTTTTAAGAGTGCTTCTACTGTGGAAAGTGTTAAGCCTGAGTTTTCAACAAAATCTTCAAAGTTTTTGAAAATTTTGTTTTGCAATTCAATCGATTTTTCGTAGGATATTCCCGGGAGTACGTAAAGTGGTAACGTATATACTTTTTCACTTTGTTTTTTCGATAAGGCGTTTATTTTTGGTGGTAAAACGGTGTAACCGAGCGCTTGGAGATTGTAAATTGCATCACTTAGGATTGATGTATCGTGTTTGAGATAGATATCGTAAAAAAGTGTCGGGTAGTTGATTTTGAAGTATGACATGTAGTACGTTAAGTGAGCGTAAGCAACTGCATGTGATTTGTTGAATGCATATTCACCAAATGCGATTATACTTTTCGTAAGTTCTTCGCCGATTTTACCAAATTTCTCAACAAGTGCACTCTTAATTCTCTCAAAGAGTTCACTTGAATTTGATGTATCCTTCTTAGCAATGGCTTTTCTGAGCGTATCTGCCTGTGTGCTCGTGAAACCTGCAAGCTCCATAGCAATTAACATAACTTGTTCTTGGTAAATTGGAAGTCCGTACGTTTCTTCGAGAATTGGGATTTCGTATTTTTTCTTACCTTGGAGTTTCAAATTACGTATCTCATTGGTGATTCCAGAACGCAACGGACCCGGTCTGTTGAGAGATATAGCTATTGCAAGTTCTTTGATATTCGATGGTTTAACGTCTCTTACAACGACTTTACCTATGGGACTTTCAAGTTGGAAAATATTGTCTGTAAACCCCACAGATATGTATCTGTAAGTTTTCTTTTCTTTTTCCGGATCTTGGTCTGTTGAAACGCTATTTTTTAATTCTTTGTAAATACTGAGTGTTTTCAAACCGAGTATATCGAACTTGATATAACCAAGCGATTGTAAATCTTCCATATCCCATTCAAGTGTATCTGTCTGTGGTACGATGGGTACGTGAATTGGGTTTGTCGATATTACCACACCTGCTGCATGTGTCGAGCGTTGCAATGGTATTTTCTCAAGTGTAGTTTTAATATCCAAGGGTAACGTTTCTAAGAATTTTTTCGGAATAGATGAGAATGTACTTATGTTGTAAATATAGCCAAATTCATTTTTCAATAAGCTTATGAGATGTTGTCTATGTACATCTTCAACATCCAAGTCTATATCGGGATAATCTTTTCGACCTTCGTTAAGGAATCGTTCGAAGAGTAGATTGTATTCTATAGGATTAATCTTCGTTATACCAAGTCTATATGCAACTAAGCTCCCAACCGCACTGCCTCTTCCCAGACCTATTTCTATATCGTTTTCTTTAGCAATTTCAACTATCCGTTTTATCGTGAAGAAATAATCTTCGAAATTGAATGCTTTAATCAATCTTATCTCTTTTTGTAATCTTTCAGGATACTCTTGTTCTTTTACAAGCAAGTCATCTAAAAAATCGTAATTTGATTCGGGTAGTTTTTGGTCAGCTGACAAATTGTACTGTGGTACAGGAAGCGACAATTCTAATATGGATTCTTTTGGATTCCGGTAAAACCGTTTATTTTCAGGTATACCTAGGTAATCGCAAAATGTATCGTACGCTTCTTTTTGATTAGGTAGATAATAAATTGGTTGCACTTTAAAGTATGTGAATTTTTGTTTTAAGTGGTTTTCGTTGATTTTTCCAGAGTTATATATATCAAAAAAAGTATATAATTCGTCTGTATTTGTGAATACGAATGTAAGGTCGGTTATTCTGTAACCGATGTAGGCATTAATTGAGTTTTTAAACTGTTTTGCACATGCTAAGAATTTAACGACTCCGTGTAATGTGGAATCGGAAAGTACAACATTGTATATATTGTTCTCAGAAGCCCATGAGAACAATTCGTTAAAATTGATTACTGAACCTTCAAAAGAATACGGTGAAGTGAAAAACAAAACTTTCTTTTTCATCCCTTGCAACGTTTTATCTCCTCCCATAGTTGCGGGAGTTTCTCGTTTCTGAAAACCCCGTAACCCATAACGAGGATATCAACACCTATTTCAATAAGAGATACAGCATTTTCATTTCCCACACCACCGTCAACCGCTATCTTAAATGAGTAATTGTTTGCTTTTCTTATCGAAGCTAATTTCTTAATCTTTTCTATCATCGTTAGGATGAATTTTTGACCTGAAAATCCGGGGTTGACAGTCATAACGAGTACTCCATCAACGTAGGGAAGTATTTCTTCTAAGGTATGAAGTGATGTGGCTGGGTTTATCGCGACAAATGCCTCCGCACCAAGTGATTTAATGTGTTGGATACTTCGGTGCAAATGAAAGCATGTTTCTTGATGTATCGTTACCCTTGTTGCTCCCTTTTCGATAAAAGCTTTGATATGAGCATCTGGGTTGGTTACCATTAAGTGTGCGTCTATTGGAAGATTTGTGAAATTTCTCAGTGTCTCTATCATTGGATATCCAAATGTAAGGTTTGGTACAAAGTGACCATCCATCACATCAAGATGTATCTCATCGATGTACTTTTCAACCCTTTTCACTTCCTCTTTGAGATTTCCAATATCGGCTGCCAAAATCGATGCTGATACTATACTCATGTCAATCCTCCTCACATGTGATTTAAATCGTTATCCGATATCTAAATCAATTCTGAACGTATGTGATACAGTAGAGAAAAGTTTTTCACTTATATTTTAACAGAATTTTTGAATTTTCTGGTATAATTATACTCGTAAAAATATCAAATTCAATTCTTTCTTAGAGGTGAGGATGTGAATTTAAAGAGGATAATAGTTCCAAAAGACGTTGCGATGGTTGAGATTCTTGGTCAATACGATAACAAGGCTAGATATTTGAGAAGGAGATTCAACGTTGATATCTCTGTTATCGATGATGAGATAAGGATTAAAGGAGAAGATGAAAGGTCAGTAAGTATAGTGGAAAAGATATTGAGAGAGATAGTTAATATAACAAGGGAAGGGCACCTTCTGGATTGGACGGAGTTTGAATACATTGTTGAAGAAAACGAAAAGATAGAAAATCCTCAGGAAGTCTATAAGAAATCTGTTGGAAAAGTTAAGGCAAAGACTGAAGGTCAAAAGAAGTATCTTGATGCAATTGAGAAGAACGATATAGTGTTTGCAATTGGTCCTGCAGGAACTGGTAAGACATATTTGGCTTCTGCAGTTGCTGTGGATTATTTGAAATCTGGTAAAGTCCAGAGGATAGTCTTAACACGCCCTGCAGTTGAAGCAGGTGAAAAACTTGGATTCCTCCCCGGTGATTTGACCGAAAAGGTTGACCCGTACTTGCGCCCGCTTTACGATGCGTTAATCGATATGATAGGAATAGAGAAGTTTATATCTCTAAGAGAAAAGAACATCATTGAAATTGCGCCTCTTGCATACATGCGAGGTAGAACTCTTAATAATGCATTTATAATACTTGACGAAGCTCAAAACACAACGTATGAGCAGATGAAGATGTTCTTGACGCGTATGGGATTTGGGTCAAAAGTTATAGTCACTGGTGATATAACACAGATAGATATAGAGGAACGTTCTGGACTAGTTATAGCTCAAGAGATTTTGAAAGATATCGATGGTATAGCTTTTGTTTACTTGACTGACGCTGATGTTGTTAGACATCCTCTTGTAAAGAAAATTATCCGTGCGTACGATAATTTTGAAAAGATACAAAGAGAGGAAAAGTCTGAGAAAAGGAGATAAGTATGAATATAAAACATGTGGAATCAGACATGTTAAAAAATGAAGCGTTTATATACGATGGCATTATATTAGCGCTTATTATTAGCGTTGCTAATAATATCTACGAACTAAGCCTTCTCGGACTTTTAAACGAATTTATCTTGATATTAGTTATCTGGTATGGAATAGTTGAACATTTTATTAGAAACTCAAACACGATAAACATTGATCCAAGGTACAGGATGCTTTTTTATGGTATATTCTTGATTGGAAGTATCTTAAATACAGTTATCTATAAATTTTACGGAATCACGTTCATACCTATAATAGCCGTGCCAATGCTTATAACTCTTTTGATAGACTATGAATTCGGTGCAAGTGCAGGATTAATACTCTCACTTTCAACTGCTTTCCACCACAGAGATTTCTTCATGTTTCTTCACTTCTTTCCACAGGTCTTCATAGCAACGTACATTCTAAAAAACACAAAAAACAGAATCCAAGTAACTAAGGCAGGATTCATATCAGGTATCACAAGCATAATAATGATTTTGCTCCAAGAGCCAGTTCGACATTTTTATTTTTCACTTAGAGATTATGTTATAGTCTTTCTTAACCCTGTTATTTCTTCCATTGTCGTTCTTGGCATTTTACCGTATATCGAAGTTTCAACGAGGATATATTCAAATATAGGGCTTTCTGAAATTTCAACGATAAACCATCCTCTTTTGAAGCTTCTTTCAATACATGCACCTGGTACTTATTACCATAGTATAAGGGTAGCTGAACTTGTTGAAAGAGCAGCTGAGAGTATAGGCGCTAATGCCGTGCTTGCAAGGGCATGTGCATATTACCATGACGTGGGTAAGCTAAGAAATCCGGAGTACTTCATCGAAAATCTGAAAAATGTCGAAGATAATCCACATAACAGTTTGACGCCTGAAGTCAGTTCAAAGATAATAATGAAGCACGTTAGTGATGGAATTGAAATAGTGAAAAAATACAGACTTCCCATACAAATAGAGATGGCGATACCACAACACCACGGTACGAGATTACAAAGGTATTTCTATATGAAAGCACTTGAACTGGATTCGAATGTTTCAGTAGAAAATTATAAATATACCGGTCCAAAACCGAAAACTAAAGAACTTGCTATATTAATGCTTGCTGATGTGGTTGAAGCCACTTCGAAATCACTTAAAAATCCAACGATTGAAAGAATTAAGTCTGTAGTCGATAAGACTGTTTTGGAATTATTTGAGGAAGGTCAGTTAGATGAAGCTGGTTTAACGATAAGCGAGCTGAAGGCTATAATCGATAGTTTCGTTGTTGTCTTTGAAGGGCTTGCAAATCAAAGAATCGAATATCCAACTATAAACGAAGAGATAGAGACAACAGGATGAGGTGAAAAGATGATAGAATTTTGCGATTTCCCAGAAAGTGTTGAAGGATTTTTGAAAAAGGTTAAGGAAGATCTTGAGAAAATTGCTTCTAATGAAATCGGAGATGTCGATATAGAGTTTGTGTTTGTCGATTCTGATACGATAGCGAAGATGAACACGGAATACAGGAGCAAAGAAGGTCCAACAGATGTACTCACGTTCGTCTACGGATACGATGAAACCGAAGAAGAAATAGAAAATGAAGTTATGAATACCGAAGAACCTTACGCTGAGGGATACCTCTGTGTCGATGTAATAAAAGAAAACAGCGAAAAATTCAACGTTCCATTTGAAAAAGAACTGCTAACGGTCCTTGTGCATTCGATATTGCACATGGCTGGTTACGATCATGAATACAGCACGGAAAATGCTGAAGAGATGTTTAACAAGCAAAATAAATACGTCGAAGAGATTTGGAATTCGTTAGCGATAAGCTAAGAAACAAGCTATCAAGCTATCAGATTTTTTATACTCCACTCAAGAAGTTCTGGATGGAGTCTTTTAGAGAAATTTTCATCGTTTTCTAAATCTGTTGGACTTAGTTCACCATTTATCAACCTTCTGATTTTATCAATGTATTCTCTCATCTTTTCAACAGATTTGTAATCACCAGATTCTCCATGCCCCGGTATAACATGTTTTACTTGTGGGATTTTTCCGAGGGTTTTCAACCATGATGTAAGTTGACTATCTTCGACGATTTCCGGGTGTATTGTGTTTATCACCGTATCGCCTGCAATCACAGTATTTTCTTCGGGTAAGTAGACAAAAGAAGAATCAGGTGTATGACCAGGTCCGTGTATGAATTGTAATCTTATACCGTCTTCGTATTCAAAAACATCATCGAAAAGTACATCAGGGAACTTAGGTGTGAAATAATCAATGCCAAGTATACTAAAGTAAGATCTATCGAATTGTTCCATTTTCTCACGAGTTAATGAATGCGCAACAATTGGGCAATCAAACACGACGTTACCGAACGTGTGATCAGGATGATAATGAGTGTTTAAGACCATAGAAATTGGTTTTGATGTTAATTCTTTTACGAACTTAGCTATACTCTTTGCCTTTTCAGGGAAAAGAGAAGTATCGACAAGTACAACACCTTTCTTTCCTATTATAATAATGTTATTTGCAGCTTCTTCGTGTTCGATCACATAAATGTTTTCAGTTATTTTTCGAACCATTAAATTTTCACGCTCCCAACTGGTCAATGTTCAATTTAAATATTCTTTAAAGGGGACTGGTATTCCTTGAAAGTGTTACTCATTGGATATTACGGATACGGTAACTTTGGCGATGAATTGATGCGTGAAGCTATCGAAGATTTTTTCAAAAAATTTCATGTTGAGTACAAAATTGCTTTGCCAACAAGAGTTAGCAAGGACACTATTTCACGGTTTAATATCTTTGAATTAATTGATGCCATTTACGATAGTGATATTGTAATATATGGTGGTGGTGGGTTACTTCAAGATATAACAAGCACAAAGAGTTTTCTTTACTACTCTTCCATAATATGGCTTAGCTTAATGTTTCAAAAACCTGTTATTTTGTTTGGGAACAGCCTTGGACCCGTAAAGAAGTTAACTGATAGATTTATTTTGAAGAGTATCCTGAAAAACAAAAATGTTTTCCTATTTGCACGTGATTTGGTTTCGTATAGATATGGTAAATGGCTAAACAGCAACACTGTTCTTTCCTCTGATCCGTCAGTTAGACATTTGAAAAAATTTCAGGCACAAAAATCGGACATTTACGATTTGCTTATCGTTCCAAGAAAAAATTCAAACATTGAAAAGTATGATATACTTAAGAAATACTTTCAGAGAATAATAGTATGTCCCGCTCAAAAGACGGATATTCAAATTGCAAGAACCATAGCTAATAGATTGGGATGTGATCTATTTGAAAATGTTGATAATACGGAAGAACTTCTTTCATTAATATTATCGTCAAATTTTGTTATTTCTGAACGTTTTCATCCATTACTCGTTGCAGCATATTTTGGTATACCATTTATCTCCCTTGAAGGAGTTAAGACTATCAGGTTTTTTGCAAAGTATACTGATAGAAGGGAATTTTTTGTAAAAGATACGGTCGACGTTTTCAAAAGGATTGAGATTGTAAAATCTAATCCGTTAAATCTTAAAGATGCGATGGATGAGGAAGCAGAGAAGAGTTTTAAGGAACTTTATCGATTGATGATTAAGCTTTCTTCGAGAATGAGATGAAAGATGGAACAAAAAATAAAAAAAGCGCTCCTTTCTTGGAGCGCTTTTTTATTTTGGTTATTTCACACTTGCTTTTTTCTTAACTTCTTTACATAATTCTGCTTTACAAGATTTTTGTTCTATGTGTTCTATGAATTCTTCTTTGAAATTGTTGATAAGTGAAAGCAACGGTACGTTGATGCTCTGACCAAGCCCACAGAACGAAGCATCGGCGCTAACGTTTGCGATTTCTTCCAAATAGTTCAAATCTTCAATATCTGCTTCGTATCTTGTCATTTTTTCGAGAATATCGCAAGCAAGTCTTGTGCCTTCTCTACACGGTGTACATTTTCCACACGATTCGTGTCTGAAGAATTCCATTGTATTTAGTGCGATGTCAACAACGCAATGTGAATCATCGATGGCAAGAATAACACCAGACCCAAGGCTGACACCGTAGTTTTTCATTGAATCGTAATCAAGCGGTGTGTCAAGTTTATCTGGTCCTATGAACGTTCCTGCAAGACCTCCTGTTTGTACCATTTTCAGTTCTCTACTGCCCTTGATTCCTCCACCAAATCCGTAAAGTACTTCTCTTACTGTAACTCCCATTGGAAGTTCAACCATACCACGTTTGTTGGCATCACCGGCAAGGCAGAATACTTTCGTACCTGGTGAGTTCGGAGTTCCGAATTGTTTGAACCATTGTGCTCCGTTGAGTATTATCTGTGGTACGTTTGCGAGTGTTTCAACGTTGTTTATTACCGTTGGCTTACCGAAAAGTCCAGATTGCGGTGGATACGGTGGTTTCAATCTTGGTCTTCCAGATTTACCTTCGATTGATTCAAGCAACGCCGTTTCTTCTCCACACACGTAAGCTCCCGCACCAAGTCTCACTGTCAAATCGAAGCTAAATCCACTACCAAGTATATCTTGACCAAGGAAGCCATACTCATATGCATCGTTTATAGCTTTTTTCAGGTTTTCAACGGAATTGTAATACTCTCCTCTGATGTAAATATATCCTTTCGTCGCACCAACGGCGTATCCTGCTATTATCATTGCTTCGATTACTGAATGTGGGTCACCTTCCATTATTAATCTATCTTTGAAAGTACCTGGTTCACCTTCGTCTGCATTACAGACGATGTATTTTTGATCAGCTTTCGTCTTAGCTGTGAATTCCCATTTTAGACCTGTTGGGAACCCTGCGCCACCACGTCCTCTTAAACCACTGTCTTTTATTTCTTTTATAACTTCTTCCGGTGTCATCTTTAATGCTTTGCTAAGTGCAAAGTATCCATCTCTTGCTATGTATTCGTCTATGTTTCTTGGATCGATGATACCGATGTTTCTTGTAACAATCCTTACTTCTTTCAGTGCAAATTTCTCAGGTGCTTTAAGTGCACTTTTTTCTATGGTCAAATCCCATACCTGTCTTCCTTTTAGCAAATGTTCTTCGACTATCTTTCTGATTTCTTCTTTATTTTTCACAGAATAGTACACATCATCGGGTAATACATGCAATACAACACCGTTGTAAGAACCAAGTGATACGGTTTCAAGAACAGTTACTATCGAAGAAAGATTGTAATTGTTCACAAGTTCTCTGAGGTAAGTTGAAAATTCTCTCGCACCGAGTAATATGCTGTTACTATCAACTGAAATGAGAACGGTAATTGGTGTCATTTTGCCTCACCACCTTTTAAACTTTCGATAATACCTTCAACTTTTTCAACGGTGAGGTCACCGTAATATTGGTCGTTTATCATGATAACTGGTGAGACTCCGCACAAACCAAGGCATCCAGTTTCTTCAAGTGTGAAGAGTCCATCTTTCGTTGTTTCTCCAAAATCAACTCCGAGTTTTTGTTTCAAAAATTGTACGATTTCTCTTCCACCTGGAACATGGCACGGGAGACTTGTGCATACTCTTATTATGTATTTTCCCCTTGGCTTTGTTGAGAACATTGTATAAAATGTGAGCACTTCGTATACTTTTGATGGTGGAACATTCAATTCTTCGGCGATCATCTCACCAACTTCCGGTGGTATGTAATGACTTTGATAGTGATCTTGTACACGGTGTAATAGATAAATGAGAAGATCCTGCTCTTCAAGCTGTTCTTTCTTTATCTCTTCAATGATACCTTTCAACGTTGTGCGATCCACACACCTTCCCTCCCCGTAAATGATTTTAAGCTCGAAAACAAAAATCGCTAAATAATGAAGTAAGAAATTTGGATTCAAAAATCCTTAAAAAAACAGGTGAGCAACCTCATTTTACAAGGTGCTCACCTTTTGTTATTCTTTATTTAGATACCGTCTCTACAACTGGTGTTACTTTACTTATTGCACCAAATCTACATACTTCGATACAGCTACCACATCTTACACATGCATCTTGGTCTATCTCGTGTACTTTTCTTACTTCGCCGTGTATTGCATTCGTTGGACATACTCTTGCACATGCCGTACAGCCGACACACTTTTCAGGATTGATTACGTAGCTTATGAATGCTTTACATTTCTTCGCTGGACAGATGTTATCTTTCACGTGTGCTTCATATTCGTGTCTGTAATATTTCAATGTTGAGAGTACTGGATTTGGTGCTGTCTGTCCAAGACCACAGAGCGACGAATCCTTAATAACTTGGGCAAGTTCCTCGAGTTTTTGTATATCTTCCATCGTACCTTCGCCTTTTGTGATTTTATCGAGTAAGTCGTACATGACTTTTGTTCCTTCACGGCATGGTGTACATTTTCCACATGATTCATCGACTGTGAATTCGAGGAAGAACTTTGCAACGTCAACCATACAGTCATCTTCGTCAAGTACAATCATACCACCTGAACCCATTATTGCACCCAATTTACCAAGTGATTCGTAATCGACTGGTGTATCGAAGTATTCTGCTGGGATAACACCACCACTTGGTCCACCTGTCTGAACAGCTTTTATCTGTTTACCTTGTGGATGACCTCCACCGATTTCGTAAAGAAGTTCTCTCAATGTTATACCCATCGGTACTTCCACAAGACCAGTATTTTTAATTTTACCTGCAAGTGCGAAGACTTTTGTACCTGGTGATTTTTCCGTACCGTATTGTCTAAACCAAGATGCTCCCCTTAATATTATCGGTGGTACTAACGAGAGTGTTTCTACGTTGTTGATTACCGAAGGCTTACTCCAGAGACCTTTTTGAACTGGGAATGGAGGCTTAACCCTTGGTTGACCTCTCTTACCTTCTATTGAGTGCATCAATGCGGTTTCTTCACCACAGACAAATGCACCAGCACCGATTCTGATTTCTATATCAAATGAAAAGTCTGTACCAAGTATATTTTCACCAAGGAAACCGTATTCGTGAGCTGTTTCGATGGCTTTTTGTAATCTTTCAATTGCAAGCGGATATTCCGCCCTGACGTACACGAAACCTTTCTGGGCACCTATAGCGTAACCTGCTATGGTCATCGCTTCGACTATAGAATGTGGATCGCCTTCGAGAACAGACCTATCCATGAATGCTCCTGGGTCACCCTCGTCTGCGTTACATATCATGTATTTAATGTCAGATTTTTGTTGTCTTGCAAGTTCCCACTTAAGACCTGTTGGGAATCCGGCACCTCCACGTCCTCTTAGACCACTGTCTTTGATTTCTTTTATAACTTCCTCTGGAGTCATCGTTGTGAGTGCTTTGTGTAAAGCAAAATACCCATCTCTTGCGATGTACTCGTCTATACTAAGTGGGTCTATTACACCGACATTTCTCAGTGCTATCTTAACTTGGCGTGCAAAGAATGGAATTTCTTCTTGAGCTGGTTTTTCTTTTATAGTTAATTTTTCTTTTGCACCTTCGAATAAAAATTCAGGTACGATACGTCCTTTAAGAATGTGCTCTTCTACTATCTTTTCAGCTGCTTTTGGTGTTAATTTTTGATAGTAAACAGCATCTGGATAAATGATTGCAAGTGGTCCAAGACTACATGCACCCATACAACCTGTTTCAACAACAGAGACGACACTATCGAGTCCATATTCTTTCAACTTTCTTTCGAAAGCCTGCTTTACACTCTCTTCACCTGCTGATATACAGCCACCACCAGCACAGATAAGGATAGTATTTGTAGTCAATGCCACGCTATTCGCCTCCTTAAAAATGTTCACGAAAGTTTTACTTTACACTTAAACGGTTCTTTAAATTATCCAAATTATCCAACTTCGCCTCTTTTGACAACTAAGTCGGATACAACTTTGCCTTCAACTATGTGTGTTTGAACGATTCTTTTTGCATTCTCTGGTGTGACATGTCCGTAAATAACTGGTTCTTGACCTTCAAGAGAAACTTCGATCGTTGGCTCAACTTCACACAATCCCATGCATCCGGATTGAACAACTGCGATATCGTCTATCTTCAGTTCGTTCATATATTCTACAATTGCTTTAAGAGTATCTTTTGCACCTGCTGCTATACCGCAAGTACCCATAGCAACAACGATTTTTCCTCTTTTTCCACTTTCTCTCATCTTTATATTTTGAAGTGCTTGTTCTTTAATTTTCATTAATTCTTCCAAACTTTTAACTTTACTCATTGCGACCCACCCCTCCTGTAAGCTGTTATAATCTTGCTAACCATGTCAGGCGTTACTTTACCATAGAAATCTTTTTCACCAACAAGCACGACTGGTGCCATACTGCAAGCACCAAGACATCTCACTGCATGTACTGAGAAAAGCCCATCCTCGGTGACTTCTTCCGCTTGTACACCGAGCTCTTCGAGGAACCTTTCCATAACTCTATCTGCACCTTTAACGTAACATGCTGTACCAAGGCATACCTTTATCTGGTGTTTCCCTTTTGGTTTTGTCGCAAAGAAGTTATAAAATGTGACAACACCATAAACTTCGGATACGGGAACACCTAACTTTTCGGCTATGTACTCTTGTACTTCCTGTGGTAACCATCCAAAAAGCTCTTGCGCTTTGTGAAGTACACCTATAAGTATTCCCGGTTTGTCCTTAACCTGTTCAATATAAGCATCCAACTCCTCGTAAAGTTCTTTGTGATGTTCACATACGGCCACACACATCCCTCCTTCACACTTCGTGATTATTATAACATACTATAGGAAAATTTCACATACCAAAAAGCACTCTATTTTTGAAGATTACGGTCAAATTCTGAGAATATTCTCAAGTATATCAGTAAATCAATGCATATCCAATTTTTCACAAAGTTAGTGAAAATAAAACTATTATCATACCTATTATCTTAACTATGCTAAGTTTTTCGCCTAAAAGAATTAACGCCAAAATAGTTGCTACAACAGGTTTCAAGAAAAATATCCTACTCGATTGAGCAGTACCAACTTCTTCCATCGCTTTGAAGAAAGTCAAATATGCCACACCGGTTACGATAAGTCCAAGATAAATCATTATCAACCAATTACTCGCTTCAATGTTTGGGATTTTAAATTGCTTGAATGACAAAAGCAAGAGTATGTACACAAAACTTGAGACAAGAGAAGAGTAAGCTGTAACTTTCAGCGCGCCGTATTTTTTTGTATATTTTCGCATGAGTACAGTGTAAAGACCGAAAGTTGAAGCGGCGAGCAAACCATAAAATATACCCAACCAAGAATCACCAGCGATTTTCCCAAAGCTAAATACAAAAAGCCCAACGAAACCTAAGAACATACCTATGTATTTTCTCACATGATATTTTTCTTTCAAAATAAGCCAAGCGAAAAACGAAACAAATATCGGATTACTGGCAACTAAGGTTGCAGCAGTCGATGCGTTTGAATATTTAACAGACAACTGGAGTGAAGTCATAGAAATTACACTGTTTAAAATACCTATAAATGTTACAGGTATGAAATCCTTCTTTTCGACATCTTCCTTTACAAAAAACATCAATACAAGGCCACCGATCAAGAATCTGAAGGCAGTCATGAAAAACGGATCAATTTTCCCCATTAGAGGTTTCGATACAACCTCTATGCTTGAAAAAGCAAGTAAAGTGAATAACAGATAAAGATAAGCTAAAAATCTTCTCTTGGTCATATAAATCATCCTAAATTATAGTGTTTAAATATTTTCTTTTTCACATGCCACGTGCATTTAACATCTGCACCAAATCTAACCATATCACCAGCACCAAAAGAAACCTTTGTACCATCATCGAGAGTTACTTCGACTTCGCCTTCAACCACGTAAAATTGTTCTGGTTCATCGTAATACCAGTCAAAAACACTCTCTTCCTTGCTCCATGTGGGCCAACTTTTGGCTTTTTTAATCTCTTCTTCAGTAGGCTTCCATACCTTTACCTTTTCCATGAAATATACCCCCTTGTTGCAAATGTGAAATCTTACAATTTAATTCTACTACATCGCTTTTCTTTCGTTAATCAAGAAAATGTTAAGCTTTGAGAAAAAGTTCACACTTGATATGATGATGTAAATATGCTAAATTATGAAAAATAAGATGTAAAGGAGAGTGTGATGTATGGACGGTAAACTAAGGGTACTTTTAACTGGATTTGAGAAATTCGGTGGTGAGAAAGTAAATCCAAGTGCACTGATCTTAAAAAGGATATCAAAAAAACGCATAGAAAATCGTATTATTGACTTTTTGATATTGCCGGTAAGTTATGAGAAGAGTATTAAAATTTTGGAGGAATACTATTCTAAAAATAAAGTTGATATCGTCATTCATTTGGGGCAAGCAGGTGGGCGAGCAACTATCAATATAGAAAGAGTGGCAGTTAATGTGATGGATTCAATACATCCCGATAACGATGAAAAAATTGTTGAAAATAAGAAGATAATCCCGAACGGAGAAGACGCTTACATGACAAAGTTGAATGTTAAGAAAATTGCTGAAATGCTTAATAAAAAAAAGATACCAGCGAGTGTATCTTATACAGCAGGGCAGTACATATGTAACGAAGTTTACTACTATTCTTTGCATAACTCTTCGGAGAAAAATAACCCAAAGTATGTGCTCTTTATCCATGTACCGTTCTTACCTGAGCAAGTGGCTGATAAATATCCAAAAAATTCGAATATCCCTTCGATGTCTTTACAACTGCAAATTAAGGCTGTAGAGGAGATTTTAAAGAACATTGAGCAATTTTTAACTGAATAGTTTTATCACCGATACTTCATCAAAGTTAAGCGATATACTGATAGGAAGCTTTCTCAGTAAGTAACCAGTTTCAATGTTTTTACATAGGATTACTTTGTAACCATCATGTTCGTTATAGAAAATAGCGTATTCATCAGACAGTGCGTAATTTGAAAACAGCGAAATCAATTCGCTGATTTTTGCTTCGTTGATTTTTCTTAGTCTTATATTTTTGTCGATGTATATGTATCTGTTAGCTTTTCCAAAAGATACGATGGAAAAGTCATCTGGAATTTCTCCGTAAAGTTTTCTCATAGTATGTTCTATATAAAACGGTACAGCTTCAGGTAGTATTCCTGATATTTCCTTGTTCAAAAATTCGAAAAGCAAGTTGATAGAGTTTAGATTTGGATACCTTCTTTCAAATTCTGAATAAAGCCCATCTGAATATAGCATGTAAGATACATTATCTTCGATAGCGAAGGTTTCGACATCATCCTGTGTATAAGTATAATCGAACAATCCAATAGGAAAGGTATTTTTCATATTCAGTTGTTGAAAATGATTACCATCGTATGTTATTATCGATGGGTGCCCACAGTTGATGTATTCAACAGTACCGTTTTCCAATATTTTAAAAAATATTCCAGTTATGTAATTATGAGCTAACGACAATTTTATTCCATCGTACAGTTCATTGACAATATCTACTATGGAAGTACTTCTGTTTACTGAAGAACGAACTATGGATTTAACCGCTGAACACAAAAGTGCCGACTGCACACCGTGTCCTGATATGTCTGCTATGTAACCTATGATTTCACCGTCTAAATCTATGTAATCGTATATATCTCCGCCGATAACTTGAGCTGGTAAATAATGAGATGTGAACCAAATATTGTTCTTGACAAGTATACTTGAAGGTAACATTAATTTCTGAAGTTGCGTTGCTAAGCTAAGACTTTCTTTTAATTCAAAGTATAGATTTTCTATGTGTTCTCTGTTTTTCTTTAATTCTATGTGTAATGCAATCTTTGAGATAAGTTCAATATCAACGATTGGTAACTCTATGTAATCTGATATACCTATTTGGTATGCATCGAAAAGTAAACCATATTCCTTTTTTTCAATGGTAAGTATTATCGGAATGCCCTTCAAATTTGTATCAGTTTTTATCTTCTTTATCCAATCGAAGCATTCCGAAATTACATTCGAGTACATGATTATCAATTGTATATTTTCTTGCTTCATAAATTCTTCTAAGTCGCTGCATTCGACTACCTCATAACCAACAAAGTCTAAAAGTTCTGTAATTTCAGTAGTTACGAAAGGTAAACTGGATATTACGGCAATTCTATCCGCCAAGCTACCACCCACTTGTTCAGTTATTTTCGCTTATTATTTCTATTATCTGCTCCCCTCCAAACATACGTTTTATCTCTTCTGAACGCCCTTTCTCATCCAATTCTATTACGTATCCACTATCTCCCTCTCTTCGTAACGCAAAATGTTTATCAGCTTTCAAAGCAATTTGTGGTAAGTGTGTTACAACGATAATTTGGTGTTTTTTTGATAAATTCTCAAGTTTCTCTGCCAATCTTACAGCCGTTACCCCACCAACTCCTGTATCTATTTCATCGTACACAAGTGTTGGTGTACTTGCTGTTGAGAGTTCTATAGCCAGCATTATTCTTGATAATTCACCACCAGAAGCTATTTTGCGCAGGGGATACAATGGTCCCGTACTAAGTGTACTCCCAACGAGTTCAACATTATCTATGCCATCCAATGAAAGTTCTTTATGCGAAAAAGAAAATTCTATCCTCGTGTTCATATTTAAATCCCGTAGATGCTTTGTAATAGACTCGAGGATAAAATTTGCGGCGCTTCTGCGTTTTTCACTTATCTGTGATGCAATTTGGCGCAATTGTTTTTCGAGAATTTTCTTTTCTTCGTCAGCGTTTTTCAAAATTGACAACAGATTTTCTTTCTCTCTTACTTCTTCTTTCCAATTTTGAAGGTTATTTAATACATCTTCAGTGGAAGGACCGTACTTTCTCCTCAGTTTTCTGTACACCCATAGTCTGTTCTCTATATCTTCGATGTTTATCTCGTCGAGTTTAAGAAGTTCTTTACTAATACTATTTTCCAATTCAGCTAAACCTTCTATTGTTTTATCCAAGATCTCATGATATTTATCTTCTATTAGAGAGTAGATTTTTCTTAACGCATGTTCAATTTCCTCAAGTTGCTGAGAAGCATTTGTGTAATTTTGTAATAGAGTTTGGATATTCAGGGCTTTTTTGTAATTCTTTTCCAATTCCTCTTCCTCTAATAAATCCAGCTTGGCGGATTCCACTTCGTTGATTTTTTCTCTTAATTCATCGATTCTCTCTTGGAGTTCATTTTCATTCATTGTGGAGATGACTTTCAAAACGTTTTGGTATTGACTGTACAGTTTTTTGTACTCTCTTAAAATCTCTTCGTTGTTAGCTATGTTATCGAGAAAATCAAGTATAAAATCTTTCTCTAGGAGTTTAATATGTGAGTTCTGTTTGTGGATGGTAACTATTTCTGAGAAGATTTTCTGTACGGTATCTTTGGCAACTAAACGCCCGTCTATTTTGTAGAACGATTTCTTGCTTTTTCTTTCCACGCTTAAAATGTGCTGACCTGATGTGATTTCTTCTGCCGGGAAGTTTCTTGGGATATTTACCACTATATCTGCTGAAAAGACATCACTTCTTATAGAACCATAGTCGAGAAAAGCGCCAATTATGTCAAGTAACAAACTCTTTCCTGTTCCAGTCTCACCTGTTATAACGTTCAAGCCTTCGGAAAAGTATATATCAACATCTTTGAGATAAACGTATTCGTTGATGTGAAGTAATTCTATCAAAAAATCTCACCTCTTGAAAAACTATTTTTCATCTAAATCCTTCTTATCGAACGAGTAAGGTAATAACTCTTCTACGTTTGTTTCCAACCACTCACCTTTTGTGTTTGCAAGAATTACCTTAAAATTTCCGAACTCAGCCATCACCTGTCTACAAGCACCACATGGTGAGACAGGCTTATCCGTATCAGCGATTATTACTATCGTGTCAAATTCCTTCTCACCTTCGGATACAGCTTTAAAGATAGCCGTACGCTCAGCACAATTTGTAAGACCGTATGAAGCATTTTCAACATTTACGCCTGTGAATATCCTTCCACTTTTTGTAACTAACACTGCACCTACTTTAAATTTTGAATAAGGCGCATAAGCATTTTCTCTTACTCTTTTTGCAAGCTCTAACAATTCGTTAATCTTCTTGCCTTCTGTCATCTGTACTTTCCTCCTTGTGATTTGCCTTTACTATCTTTATTAATACCTTTTCAATTCTGTTCCTAGAAGCGGCCACAACTTTGTAAGTTATGTCATTTTCTTCATATTGTTCTCCAACTTTTGGTATGTGATGAAATTTATCAAGTAAATACCCTGCCAATGTTTCAAATTCGCCCTCTGGAAAGTTTATCCTTAGTTCTCTTTCTATGTCATTTAGAGATATCGTTGCGTCGACAAGATATGTAAAATCATCAACTTTTTTAATCCCACTACTTTCATGGTCATCGTATTCATCCATTATCTCGCCAAATATTTCTTCGAGTATGTCTTCCATTGTTACTATTCCAGCTGTTCCACCGTACTCGTCGACAACTATAGCCATATGCATTTTCTTAGCTTTGAACTCTTTTAGAAGCTCGGAGACTGGCATGACTTCAGGAACAAACAATGGCGGTCTCATAAGTTCTTTTACTCTGACTTTATCTATAACATCTGTGCCACGTTGAGCAATAAACGATAACAAGTCTTTTGCATAACAAATACCAACAACGTTGTCGATAGTTTCTCTGTAAACGGGAATACGTGAATATTCCTCTTCTATTATTAACTCAACAACCTCACGTAAAGTTTGCACTTCTTCAACGGCAACGATATCTATTCTTGGAATCATTATCTCCTTAACTAATGTCTCATCCATCGCAATTGTTCGTTCTATCATTAAACCTTCTTCGTGGTCAATTGAACCCTCTTCACGACCTATTTCAAGATAGGATGCGATGTCATCCATGGTTATAAACGGAGTGTCCATAACTGTTTGACCGCCAAATAATCTTACAAAATAGTTCGAGATTTTGACAAAGAATGTAACCAAGGGAGTTAAAAGTTTCGAAAGAGGAACGATTACTCTCATACTTATCTCAAAAAATCTTTCACTATTTTGTCTTGATAAAATCTTCGGTGTTATTTCACCAAATACGAGTAATAGAAATGTCATCAAGAATGTTGAAACTATCGTTGCGATAGATTCCTTAACTATCAGCTGTGATAACATCACAGCTGCTATTGAAGAAGCAAGTATATTGACAAGATTATTTGAAATCAACAAAGCGGTTAATAGTTGGTTGAAAATGTGTATTTCATTTTGCTCCTCTTGTTCTTCTTTTTTCCTTGCAAGGTTCCGCAATTTATGTCTACTAACTGATGTTAGTGCTGTTTCCGAAGCTGAAAAGAAGGCAGACAGAAAAATCAAGATACCTATAATAACCGAACCCCATAAATAACTTAATGGATCTTCCACTAAACAAACACCTCCGCCTAATAGAGATTCCTAAGAATAATTATAACATACCCTATATAATTTTCAAAACTAACATGGGATTGAATAGAAATAATCAAATATGTGCTATAATATAAATCAGTTAGATGTATCGAAAACTTAAGTGACGATTGAAGGTGATTCATATCAACGATAACTATATCAACTGGAACATCTTCGAATCTGAGTTGAACGGTCCCATATTTGTCTTATTAACAGACCTTAATGGTAATGTTTTAAGGTATACTAATAATACTCCCAAATGTATAATTAACAATAGGAATATATTTAGAACATTTAAAGGACTAAAAGAATTTGTTGACAACAACAAAAGGATGATACTTGATGAGGTTTTTGATACTGGTGAGAGAAGTCAAGAAAAGATACGCGTTGTGCCAATAAAGTACAACGACATGTATATTGTTTTTGGGGAAGTTGTAACACAAAAATTACTGGTAGATGAATATTTGGCTCAAAAATTGGAAACTTTAAGTATGTACCTTGAGTTTGCTCCGGTTTTCTTTATCGTGCTTGATAAAGAAGGAAACATCGATTACATTAATTCTTGGGCACTGCATAAAACAGGTCATACCTTTGGAGAGGTTATAAGAAAGAATTGGTTCGATATATTCGTTCCGGATGAGATAAGGGACAATGTAAAAAAAGTTTTTCAAAAGATAATGTCCGGTGAGATTGAATTAGTACAAACGTACGAAAATGAAATTTTGACGAAAGACGGAACCCAGATAGTTATACTGTGGGAAAATAAGTTAATTTTAAAAGATGGGAAACCTGCAGGTAGTATAAGCGTAGGAGTCGATATAACGGAAAAGAAGATTAGGTATTTTGAAGAAGAAGTTATGATTGATATTCTTTCGCTATTCTCAGAAGATAATTATCAGATAGCGATTAAAAAAATAGGAAATGTGCTAAGAAATAAATTCAACGTTGTATCTGCTTACGCTAAAATAATATCTCATGATGAAACAATTTCAATAAATTTCATAGAACATGGTGAAGAGCCAGGTACTAATTCTATCGAAGAAACAAGAAAATACGAAGAAAAAGTAATTCATCTTACGATAAAGCATAACGACCTACCGAAATATGCTTCTGAGCATTGTATAAAAAATGTTATTAACATCCTCTTTTCTTTTGTTGATAGAGTTTACTATATTCAAAAACTCGAGGAGGCATCTTTTAAGGATCCTTTGACAGGTCTTTATAATAGAAGATACTTTATGATAATGCTTAAAAACGAAGTTAAACGAGTAAAAAGGTACGGTTTTGATTCGACTGTTGTTATGATAGATCTTGACGGATTAAAAAACATAAATGATTCTCTCGGGCATGATAAGGGAGATGTGGCTATAAAAATTCTTTCTCATGGATTAATTTTAAATACACGTTCTTCTGACATATGCGCAAGATTCGGTGGTGACGAGTTTGTAATGTTGTTACCACAGACCAATTCAGCTAGCGCAAAAGTAATTATAGATAGAATAAGAGAATTCATAAAACAAACGATTTCTCAGCAAAAATTAGAATTTGAGATTTGTTTCAGTGCTGGTATAACTCAGATCCTTACAAGCGATGATGAAGAAGGTATAGATGTTTTAAAGAGAGCTGATGAGTTACTTTATAAAGCAAAACACTCTGGTAAGAACCAGAGTGCTATTGGATAAGTGATTTTGCTATCTTCCGGGTATATACAAAGAGAATTTATCAGCAAATTTTTCATAAGTTGTTTCCGTTAATTGTACAATTTTTGTTGGATGGAATCGAACACCTACACCGAAAAACAACAGATAAACCTTTCCTGTCTTTCCAACGATTATAGTTGCTTCAGGTGGTATTATTAAATCATAATTGGTCTTTATCCTCGGTTCTTTAAAGTAAAAGAATCTATAATTTGATAATCCGGGTTTCATCTCACCAGAAAAAAATGTTTTATCTCCACTTTTAATAGTAAACCAGCTCGATTCATTTCCCGCAACAAATACCATAAAATAACCAGTCGTAGGGTCATCGTAAATGGATGACAAAATCTTCTCAAAATCATATCCGAAATCCCTTAGCTGATTAGCAGCTGCTATATATTTATCAAGTATAGAATTAGGTGCTAAAATATTCTTTGTTTCCTCAAGCTTTGTATCTACTTCGGAAACTTTAGAATCGACATATTTTTTCAATTCATTGTACTTTTGGAGTATTTCCCTATACCTTATGAAATTGCCAACAGAGAGTATCACTGAAATAATTACGATAACAATAAATAACGTTCCAATAAATGAAGGTAGGAAGTTACTCTTCTTTTTCTT
>Ga0209289_100350_pt1 | contig 25774 bp, 26 predicted proteins | sample GXS110809BmetaG_FD_184121 | JGI IMG/M metagenome (GOLD analysis project Ga0209289, IMG submission 184121) | Hot spring microbial communities from Gongxiaoshe hot spring, China to study Microbial Dark Matter (Phase II) - GXS 110809B (SPAdes)... ...
GACGGCTTGGAAAACATCCTTTGCCCGAGATTTGGGACAGGGAAATTTCTCTTGTTCGCCTTTACGGCGGTAATGCCATCCGCCAACACTATTACGAGCGTATCTTGAACGAGCAAGTTTTCGCCGATGAAACATACAACTGGGCAAAGCGAGTTTTGGATGCCAATCATATTTTACTCGCCATGCACAATGTCGTTGCCCTGACAAATCCGTTCACCTTCTCGCCTGAACATTATTGGCGCAAGCGATTAGGTGAGGGCGACCCTTATGTTGACGAACGGTGGTTGCAAGCGGAGGAAGGTTATTTGCGCAGTTTGGCTAAGTGGCTTTCCGATTTTCCCAATGTCGCATGGGAACTCATCAACGAGCCCGAAGGTTATGGTCGCAATGCCCAGACCTTTGAAGAGAGGCGAAATTACGCTCAACGAGTTGAAGCGTGGTGCAAACGGATGAGAAAAGCCATTTTCAACGGTCAAGGTTTTGAAACACCCATTGGCATCGGACTTGCTTGGGCTCCTTTGTCTCCAATTTGGAGTGTCCGCCACTTTTTGAACTTTATGCATTGGAGCCACGTCCATCACTACCAGACAACTTTGGGAGAAGGCGTTTGGACATTGCCTTTTGCCCTTGCCTACGGTCACCCGTGCATCGTTGGCGAAGCGGGAATGCCCAATGCAGTCAACTCGCCATATCCATTTTTGCGTGAGTGGGGCGAAATTTACGAGCAAATGCTTCATGTCATTTTGGGCGAGAGGGGGTTAGGCTTCCTCAATTTCTACCTCAACAACCCGCTCCAGCATCCTGAAGCGCCAGAATGGGGCATGATGCGCCATGACGGGACAGAGCGGGAAGCATGCCGAGTCTGGGCAAGGTGGAATTTCGTGTTGCAACATCTTGACAGACGCGATTATTTGCTGCCAACTGTCGCCATCTTACTTGACACCGAAAGTTTGCTCGGTTCGCCAAACATCGTTTCGGAAGCCAGAGAAATTCACATGAGGTTGCTGGAAAGTGGTGTCCCGTCAATAATCGCGTCTGAGCATGATTTGAGTAAATGGTTGCTAATCACAAGCGACAGGCAGGCGCAATGGCAAAAAGAAATTGAGTTGAGGTGCTTGATCGTGCCAAAAGGGGCAAAACCCTCGGAGGAAACATGGTCTTTGGTCCGCAAATTGAAGGAGAAACTGCCGATGATTTTTGTTGTGGCGCTTTGTGAACCACGCCCAGAATGGACACTTGGCAATATGCCTGAACCTCAATCCTTAAGACCTTTGGGCTTTAGCATTTCGCCCTACCTTGCCAGACTCATTTATCTCCTTCGCAAGCGAAACGAAGGCTTGACAGTTATTTTGGTTGATGGCAGTGGCGTTGAGGGTGAGGTGAAGTTCTACGACATGAGGGTTAGAATGCTCATTCCCAAAGGACGATGCGCCATCGTTGACTTTAACGGTCCCGATGACTTGCGTTTAATCAGCGCCTATGGCTCGGTGTTAATTGACTATGGGTCGCGGAGAGAAAAACTGAAGGCTCCAAAGGATGTCCCTTGGGTCATTGCTGGCATGATTACCTTTGGATGGAGATTTGGTTTGGGGAGCGGAGAAGTTAAACTTTGGTGCGACAACCAAAGAGCCCTTGAACTGCGCATCCCTGTCAAGAACGATTTAGCAAGTTGGGTTGATAAAGGGAAGCGGGTGACCGTTTACACGACGCCTCAGTTTTCTGATGTCGCCCAAATCGTGGCTCAATCTTTGCAAAAGTTTGGGGCAAGGGTGAAAATCGTTGAGCGTGTAAATCCGCCATTTGAAAGCGATGCGCTCATCATTGACGATGCAGCACGAAATCCCACTATCGCAAAATTGGTCGCTGAAAACTTTGGTGTCCATTTTGTCGGGCATGAAGGTTGGTCGTTCTGGCGAAAGGACATGATGCGAGTTTGGCAACCTTGGTCTGGCTTGATTTTGTCAAGGCAAGACACAAAGGGTAGATGGCTTGTTGTCATCACTGGTCACAACGAAGCAGCAGTGAGAGTTGCTGCCATCAAGTTCTGCACTTTACGGATGCTTGGTTCATACTGTGCAGCGCCTTTCGTTGTTTTGGAGTGACAGAGGGTGTAAGGCAGAAGAGGTGGGGTTTTGCTCTGGTAGTTTGAGAGACTAACGAAAGTCCAGCGGGATAAATGACCACAGACCGTTCAAGGCTGTTTTGCTAAAGTTGCGTGGAAGATGAAAAGGAGGTTGAGAAGCGGAATGAATCGGAGGCGGTGGCTGACAGCGATGGTTGGGATAGCGATGTCAAAGTCACTTGTGGGCAAAAGCGACACAAACATCTCTTCAGTTCGTTTTGTCTCGTGGGGTGGCATCGGCTCTCTGAAGCGGGTGAAGGCTGCCGCTAAAATCGGCGTGGATACGCATCGTCTCCCGCTCAACCCTTGGGATGATGAGAAAGGGAGCTATGACTTTCGCCTTGCCGACCAATTCCTGCCCGCTTTGAAGGAATTTGGCGTTACCACCATCGTTCACATTTTCAGCCACGGCGTCCCTGAGTGGTTCTGGCGACAGCATCCAGAGGCGATGCCGAGAAACGAAAAGGGCGAAACGGACAACAGTTATGGTTCTGTTTGGCATCCGCTTATTCGCTCAAAGGTGCGTGAAGGCATTGTCGCCTTGTTTGACTACCTTGCCGAGCGAGATCTTTTGCGTTTTGTGGATGGCGTAGAGGTTGGCGTAGCCTTTGAAGGGCAACTTTCCTTCATGTGGGATCATTTTTGGGCGTTTGACCCAAATGCCCTCTCGTCATACCGATTTTTCTTGCGGGGGCGCTACGGCGAAGTCGCTCGTCTAAATGCTGCGTGGGGCACAAAGTTCGCTTCTTTCAACCAAATCCTGCCGCCAACTCGGTGGGCAGATACTGCCGAATGTCAAGATTTCCTTGACTTTTATCGTCAGAGCCTTTTAGATGCCGCTGAGGAATGGAGCGGAGTTGTGGCGGTTAGGTTCGCACCCAAAATTTGGTTGTGGCTCTCGCATTTCATTGAACCCCGCCAACGACCTTATGCCGCACGCTATCCAGCCCTATACATGCGAAGGCTAAAAGAAATGCAAAGGGCGGATGTGGTGATCGTGTCCGTTGTTCCGGGTTGGCAGACGAAGGAGGAAGTCGCTGAACTCAGGCGGATGGGTCTCAGGGTAATCGGAGAGTGGTTAATTGTGCCGAAAGCGGAAGAGCAAGTGAGGCAGGCGCAATTGGCTTGGGATTTAGGATGCGATGGCTTCTTCGTTGGGACGCTGGAAAACCTTGTGGACGAAGAAGGCGCTTTGACCGAGGTCGGACAGGCGACACGCCTTGCCATTGAACGGTGGCGAAGCGGAGAGCGACCTTAGGGGTTGACAAGGGGAGAGAGAAGTGAAGGCGGTGACGAAATTGTTCGGGATTAGCCTGCTCTTTGCCGCCGTCGCTTTTTCCTTCTAAGGCGCTGAAAAGCAAAAGGTTGCTGTTTTGGTTTTTCTCCTTGGATTGAGCGCCCAGTTGACGAGGAAGTTCAAAAGCGGCTTGAAGGGAAAGATTTCTGTCAAACCAGGCGAAGATGTTGAAGTTATCGTCAAGAGGTGATCGGGAATATGGCGGAAAGGCTAATGTTTGTTGGGAGGTGAAGGAAGTGGCGAAATCTGCAGTTATGAAACTTGTGCTTCTTTTGGCTCAGTTCTCAAACCCACATAAGGACATTGTGGCGGCGACATTGGGCTGGATGTGTCAAGCGAAGGACGTTGAGTTTGAGGTTTACTATGCCTCTCAAAGGGGTGGCGGGCTTTTCTCGGCACACGGAAGCACCATCATCGGTGGCGGGCATTACGCAGAATTTGCGAGATTGCTCTCAAGTTTTGATGTCTCAATCGTTTGCCTTGGTGATGTAAGTTTGTTCTCATCGCTGACTGGCAATGGGCAGGTGAAAGAGGTTTTTTCGGGTTTCAGATACGGCAAAGGAGATAGCGAATTTTTACGAAGAATGTTGGATGGATTTGGCTTGCCGACGCCCAAAGAGGCTGTCGCAATCCAAACGACTAACTTGCCGAAAGGGTTGAGACATGGCATTGCGCAGTATGTCTTCCCAGAGGTGGCAAAGAGGCGTGCATTGGGCGTTCCCGTTGAAATTTCTCGTGAACAAATTGATGAACTGAGGCGGATGGGTATTGAGATGGTTTGGTTAATTGCCACTGAGGACGCAGACTGGAGCGCTTGGAAGGACGCAGGGATTAACGCACAATTTGCGAGGAAAATAAGGCAAGATGCGGACTATGCCTCGTTCACCTTCTCATTAGCGGAGCATTGGCTTGATGTGGCAACTGGGGTTGACTATTGTGAGCCAATCTTCGCCTCATACTGGCTTCCCTTTTGCGTTCGGAACAATAGGCTTCAAGTGTGCGCTGAGGAAATGCTCAAGGTCATGAAAAGGTTGCAAGTTTTTGCCAAGAAACTGGGACAAAATGTCGTTTACGGGCGTTGGGTCGGGGGCGAAATTGGAGGGGCACGAAATGATGAGGACCTTTTCCCACTTTTCCGTGAAGGAATCGCCTACGAGGTTGTTGAGCCAGGACAACCTGTTTTTACGGTGTTTGAACGGCTTAAGGCAAAGTTGCCACAGCCATGCACTTCGCCGTTTGACCTTGAGCCATCCGATGGGCAACTCCAAAAATGGCTTTCTGAGGGGAAAATTCTCGCCACTTTTGTCTTCCACTCAGGTGAGTTGTCGCACAACGATGCGATGGCTAACATCATGGACATTTGCGCAACTACGGGGATTAAGGTTGGGATTGGCGTTCATGTGCAGCGTTACGCCATCGGTGGCTTTGCCGTTGAACCAATGCACATCCCTGTTGATGAAGGCGGAGTTCTTGGGCTTTGTGAGCCGGTTTTGCACAGCAGCGGCTTCGGGATAATTGCCGAATCTTTGGCGCAACCCGAGAAGGTGGCGGAAATGATGGCGAAAGCAAGGGAAGAAATTTCCCAAATTACGGGCGAAAGGTTTGCGCTAAGGGGCGTTTATTGCTATCTTGACGCCATCCCTGGCAAATGGCACGAGCCTCAGGTTGACCTTTGGCGAGCCATTCAAAGGACAGGATTTGAGTATGTGATTTCGTCCGTCTCGCCGGGAGAAAATCGTTTACTTTACCGTGACGGGGATTTCGTGGTCATAAACCAATGCGGGCATATCACCTATCCAGCCTCTCCCTTTGTGCGGGTTGATATGATTGAGGAGTTGGAGGACATGGAACGAAAGATGGCAAGCGAAGGTCGTCCGGTTGGATAATTGCCGTCCTTGACAGTCCAATTTACGCCTATTCGCCGTATCTTTCCTTTGGCGACCCATTCAAACAAGTCCGCTTGGGGCAATTCTTTGACTACATCAGGAAAGGCGGCGTTTCTGGGCGAATTGTCTCGGCAACTCCGCACACAATCGTTCGCTATGCGAGGATGATCGCAGAGCAAGAATCTCAAAGGAGGGGATGAGCCTATGCGAAAGGGTTTGGCGGTCTTCCTTTTGACTCTCGGTCTTTCAGGTGCGACATGGGCTGGGCATTTAAGGCTTAATCGGTCGCCGTCCAGGTTTGTGCTCTCAACTCCGAAAGGGGGCAGAGGTAACCCTCGGCGTCGTGGCCGTTGACAAATTGGTTCAACCCAAGTTAAACAGCATCCTTCTGTCCGATGAGATGCCTACCGAAAGCGCGCTCGCGATAAGACCTGAAGGGAAGGCAGTCTTTACATACTCCGACCTCTTTTTGCGCCACTTTCGGGGCGGGGAACAGGTTTTGAACTCAAAGGACTTTCACGGGAGACCTGCTGAAGACTTCCTCCACTTTCCAAAGGGCGCCGTGCCGCCGAAGTTTTTGCGGGACATCTGGGAGTGAACGCGACCCATCTGTGCATGAATTACGCGGAGGACATCCTTTGGTGGACGGGCGAACTTGTCTACCGTTTCAAATTCACTTTTCCAGTGCTCTCCCTCAAATTGGAAAGCCCTGAGGGAGAAAAGGCAACGGTTGGCGACTGGGAGTGGGAGAAGGTTGGAAGGGCGGTGAGGATTTATGTTTCAACGGATGGGAGGAATTGGGTGTTCATCTGGAAGTCGCACGGAAAGGGTGGAGTGACGCCCGTTGACGCCGAAATTCCGCCCGAGATGAAGGGCGCAAGGACAGTCTTCCTTAAGTTCTGATGGCAGGGCTTCAATGTGCTCTTTGACCTCTTCGTCACGGCGGAACTGGACGCAAAGGAGGCTCTCTCCCTCTTGACATTGAAGAGGGGCGAGAACAGGTTCGTCTTTGAGGACGCACCCGCGTCGTCGCACAAGGCTGTCATCTTTTGGGAAGGAAAGGGAGTGAGGCTCTTGATGGGGTCATTCCCGAAGGTGGCTTATCCCAGAAGGGCACCAAAGGTTGTGATGGGAAGGGACGAAGTTTGCGTGCTCTTTCCCGAGCGGGTCGGGGTCTGGCTTGACGCCGATGAAGGAATCGTCAAGGGTATAAAGAGGCTGATGGTGGGGCAAAGGGAGGTTCTGGCTCCGCCGAGCGGGAATGTCAAGGCGCCTATCGCCTCGGTCATCACGGGAGGGAAGATAGAGCCCGTCAAGGACTGGGCAGCTTACTTGAGGGAGCGTTTGGAGAAGTGTGGCAAATCGGGCGACTTCCCAAGCCGAGGGAACCTTGAGATTGATCATGTCCCGATACAGGAGAAGTGCACGGGATGGCGCAAGGAAGGGGATTGGGTTTGCATCACCGTCAAGTTGACGAAAGGGCTTGCCGAATGGCTCTTTGCTCCGGCGAAAGAAACGATCGGCGGCGGAGTTTATCGTGGGCTCAAGTGGAAGTTGAGGCTCAAAGGCGTGGGCAGGGTTTACGAGGTCGCGGTTGAAGAGCCGGTGCTTTCACAATAGGCGATTGGCGGCTCCAGCAGGTGTGGGGACCTTTTGAAGAGCATAGGATGGGGCTTATGGGCGAGTTTTACCTCCCTGAGAGGGGCTACTTCGCATGGCAACAGCCTTTCTTCTTCCTCGCCGGCGAGAGGGGAGCAGTGTTGAGTTTCTTCGGGGAAATAGTTTACGCCGTAGTGGGTGAGAGGGACGAGGTTGACAGGGTCGCAGTGAGGAGCCGAATCCCTGTGAGGGCTGCCGAGGTCGTTGAGACTCCAGAGAAGTTCTGGCTCCTGAAGGAGAGGAACTTTTCCTTGAAATGGGACGCCCTCAACGAGTGGACATGGGTTTACGATTCTTTGGCCCGAAGGTATCGGATGATGAAGGGGATTGAGGAAGTCGAGCCCAAGCCAACTTTGCTTTGGCAGGAGGGCTGGAAACCGAAAATTTGGGGCAAGGATTACTTTGCGGCGGCCAAGGTAGGACTTCCGCAAGGGCAAAGGTGGTTTTACAGGCTGGCGGAGGAGATGCCCAAACTGGCTGAGTGGAGGATAAGGGTGGTTTATGTCTCTGGCGCCCTGGAGAGCGACGCCGACCACAGGAGGGAGGAGTTCCTCCCAGGTTCGCTGTGTTTTGGCTCCGTCTGCGCTCCTTGGAGGCTGGAAGTAAGCCCCTTCATGGGCAGGGAAGAGGGCTTGCGTCATCTTTGTCAAGAGGCACACCGATACGGGATCAAAATCGTTCTCTGGTCAACGCCGGCGCACCTCTCCAACTCGTCGCCGCTCCTTGGGGATCACCCCGAATGGCTCGCCTGGCGGGCGGACGGGAAGCCAGAGCACTTTGGCTATGGGGACATAACGGGGGTCAGTTTGAGGCGGGGATACTTTGAGTATGTGATTCGCCAATATGAGAAGGTCCGCAAAACGACGGGCTTTGATGGTGTCTGACGGGATTCGTTCCTGACTTTCGGAATCTTGACGGACTTCAGCGACCCCTTCCCCCTACCCGCAAGTTGGATGAGACGGTTGAAATGCAAAGGAGGCTTCAAGGGATGGGTTGCACTGAGATTCACATTGAGAGATGCAGTCCCCTTGGCCTATCAAGCGGCGGTTACGGCTTGGGCGAACTGAGATTCTTTGAGTGCATAAAGGGGCACGAATATGGGCTTTACTATTATGTCGCCGACACTGCCTTTGAGCCAGAGAGTTACTTTCGGGCGGTCGCCAGCAAGGGAATAGTGGGGGCTGAGGAACATCCCTGAGTTTGAAGGACTTCCCACCGATGTAAGGGAAAGACTCGTCAAGTTCAACCTCGCTTATCTTCGGACGCTCCCCTGCATGAAAAGAAGGAGGCTTTTGGACGAAGGCGACAGGTGGCTTGGCGTGGAGTGGCTCGACGGAAAAGGAAAGCTTTGTGTCCTTTTCTCCTTTGAGCCGATGGAATGGAAGGTGCCCAAAGGGGTAAGGGTTGTGGAATTGATTGAAAATGAGCATCTCAAAGCCGACCGAGGGCTTCGTCAAGACAAAGAGGTGGCGTGTATACCTCATCAAGCGGGACTATTAGGTAAGCGTGCAATTTGCGTGCTTTCAAGGTTTACGATCGGTGTTCAGGCGAGGGTTGAGGGTGAGCGAGAATGCGAAAAGTGCTCCTTCTGACATGGGTTTGTTGCACTTATTTGCTTTTCGGATATTAAAGCGGTGGCGCGAACAAACTGGTTGTCCTTTTCGGGACTTATTGGCTTGACAGAAGTCAGCGTCAAGCAATTGACGCCCTCAAGCAAAGAGGGCGAACCCTTGTCTTTGTCTACGCTTCGGGGATAGCGGGAGACAGCGGTATCGGTGCCGAGAGTGTCTCGGAGATCACGGGAATTCGCATTCGGTCGATGAAGCGAAAGATGCCCCTTGAGGTTGAAGTGACTGACCGCCCCCATCCGATAACGAAGGGGCTTCCTGAGGGTTCACTTTCAGCGGGAGGTTCAGGGATTTAAGGAAGCCAGACTGGTATCTTGACAAGCCGCCTGTGTCGCCTGTGCTTTTCTCCTCGGACTCCGCTGCCCACTCTCTCGGAATTGTCAAGGGATTGGGGGAGCCGGGGTTGGTGGTGAGGGACTTCGGGAGTTAGCGTTCCGTCTGGGTCGCTGCTCATGTCCTTCCCGCTCCTCTCCTCCGCAACCTTTGCAGGTTCGCTGGAGTGCATGTTTACGATGACGCCGAAGGCATCGTTTATGCCAACAGGAGTTGGCTGGCCATCCATTTCGCCAACGACGGGAGGCGAACTGTAAGGTTTCCGTCTCCCTCAACAGTTCGGATGCCCTTACAGGCGAGGTTCTCGCCCGTAATGCACGCTCTCTCCAATTGCAAGCCCGTAAGGGCAAAACCGAAAATCCTCAAGTTGCTCCCTTAAAAGAATGCGGCTGTCCGAAAAAGCCAATGCACTCCATCGCCGGTCCCAGATGTAAGAGGTCTTGCCGCCTAGCGCGGCGTAGAGGTCCAGCACCAGAGGAGGAACAAGAGAGGTCTCCTCCTGCATGTAGTAATAGCCCAGCCAGTGTTCCAGCGTCGTTACCGGCGGTGGGTCGTGCACCACTTGAAGAAGAGAGGGTTTCACGGTCGCCGTCGCAGGCGCCGCTCCAGTTCATCTGGGTCTATCCGCAAAGGGTTGGCGCGAAAGGTGGCGGGCAACGGTTGGCGAATCACTTCTTTGGTTTCCCAATTGGGGATGATGTCCCGGTAGCGTTCCATTGAGCCGCGTCTCCCTACCGCTCCATTGCCGTTAGCCGCCACTGCACAGCTTGCCGATTGGCCTCGCGCATCCGCTCGACGAGGGGCCATTTGGACCGGTCAGTGATGTCCATCGTGCCGAAGGCAAAATGCTCGCCGTAAACGAGACGGGAAACCCCGTCCCGGCCTTCGCCCGGTGATCGGCTGATCGCGGTCCTGAAACCAAGCCACGCCGACGCAGTAGGGATGGCGAGCCGCCGTTTGCACCCAACGGCGATAGGCCTCGCCCGCTTCCTCCTCGTTCTCTGTCCAAACCGAATACCGTCCAAAGCCCGCTGGCCCTTGTAGAAGGGAGGGAAGGAAAACTCGCCGCAGAAAATCGGCTTGTCCATTTCCAAGATGAGCCGCTGGAGGCGGTCGTCCGCAAACTCGCTCGCGTAGCGGTCGTAGCCAATGACATCGCAATAAGGCGCGATGAGCCGCCAATCTGCTTCGTCCTCCCACCAACCTGGCACAATCTAAAAGCCGAGATAGAGATGGTTCGGGTCAAGTTCTTTGATGGTTCGGTAGATAAAGGCGTAGTAGCGGTCGGCATAATAGCGGCGCAGGGCTTCCACATCCTCTTCGGGCGGCTGAGGTTGGGCAGCGTAGAGTGCCTCCCGCGTGCGGGCCTTCACTTTCTACGCTTTCGCCATTTTTGCTAGGTCGCCGCCGTAGTGCTGTTCCAGTGCGAAGTCCACCAGCGCCCGTTTAGCGGGCACGTCGGCGGAGCAGCGGAGAATGTCCACGATTTCGCTACGGGTGATGATTTCGTCGAATTCGTTGCCTGGCGACCAGCCGACGACGAAGGAGGCCTCGCGGCGTGGCTTAATCTGCCGTCGCAGGGCTTCCTGGAACGCTTCCCGTTCCATCCCACCCCACTTGCCGATGCCGGAGAAGCCTCATACGCGCAGCCGCTGGCGCGTCCGCTCCAACGTCCATTGCTGCCAGTCGGCTCCATATTTGCGAATCAGGTTGACCGTGTGAAAAGCCACATACTCAGTGCCATTGTGGATGCCCCATAGGTTGCGACCCCATGCCGAAGCGTACGGCGGCTCCTTCGGCGGGAGCCACGCGAAGAGGAACTGGCATTCGCTGACCGACGTCTGCGGCCAGTTCAGACCCGGCGCTGAGCACACTCCCAAGAAAAAAACAGGAATTCCTCTCTGGTGTGATGAGCCACCAATAGCCGCCGCGCTTCACCAACCGATAAAAAGCCGGTCGCCTCTTCGCGCCATCCGGCTTGCTGATAACCCCTGAGTTGGTCACATTCTACTGGCTCGCCCCATACTTGTAAGCGCCTCTGTTCTTCCGCATCGGCCCGCTTTAAATCCTCGTCGCTTCTTATCTTGTCCGGCCAATCGGCGTAGCGACACTGGCCGTAGGGGTCAACGAAAGGGGCCGCCTTCCGCAAATCAGGGGAGCGCACGAGGCGAAACGTGGCTTTAGTGGTGAGCGTCTCTTGAGGAGCCAGGGACCACTTTATCCGTTGGCTGAGGCTCGGCTCAAAGAGCCAAAGGGGTAAGGGTCGTTGTGCCCCTTCTTTCCATGACAGCGCCTCTCGCCGTCCCTGACTCGTGTGGAGGAAGAGGAAAGTTTGGAGAATGAGAAATTCAGTGGGTGCGTTGGCCCAACCGGGGATGTGGTTCGCCAGCAAATCGCTCGTGAAAGGTTGAAAGCCTCCTGTGCTCCTCCCGACCGGCTGGCACTCCAACCACAACTCGGCGGCTTGAGGGGAAATAACCGCTCGGATAGCGTAATCGCGGTTCCATTCCCAGCGAGGGGAAGCGACGAGATAGCGCCAGTTCTTCCCATCGGCTACGCCCAAGATGAGTCGCAGGTTCGCGAGGTGGCATGGTTCGTCTCCCTGCGTTTCGTTCTCAAAATTCAGGTAGAACCTTTGCTTCCCTCCCCACGAATGCTGGGCCGCTAACCAGAAACGATACGGTTGCGCTCCCCTCGCTTCTTTCCCTCCGGACCATCCCGATCCGATGAACCCCCAGAAAAGCAGGCCCACGCTTCCGCTCAATGAAACAATTAACAAACGCTTCATCGGCTTTTTACCCCTTTCGCCGTCTCCTGCCCAATTGCGATGTAGCATTCAATAAGGTCTTCCGCTTCTATAGACCCCACAACAGAACCATTTGACCATCCCTGAGACTTCCCCTCAGCACAAGTTCATCACGGATGGAACTGACCTTAAAATCATGGTTGGATTTTTCCAAACCTTGCCAGTCAAGGACGGTCAAATTAACTGTTGGCGGCCAAATTTTCAACCCATACTTTGCGAGTGATTCACGCCGAACAGTCAGGCGAACGGGATTGCCTACCTCCTCGGGCGAAAAGAAGCCAGGTTCAGGTCTCCAACTCGTCCTATGCCGATATGCTGCAAGGAGCAGCCTCTTACCGTCTGTCCAGAGAGACGCGATGACATCGTCGGGTTGACTTTTGATTACCCCGGCTTCGGCTTACCAAAGGCGTCGCAGATACTTTCGCCGAGAATTCAGCGAGAACCTTGTATTTCATTATCGGCTCAAACTCGCTTCGCAAAAACGATTGGGGATCCACCGCCCAACTTCCTCCCATTGCCAGCGAAGTCATCACAAGTTGGACATAACTTTTCTGCCAATCCTCAACACTGTGCACATCAACCCTACCAATTCCTATCCTCTCCAACTTGCCCTTTGCCCTCAGTTCTCCCAAGTGCAAATCAAAGTAGATCAAGTTCAAAAGACCCGTTCTAAGTGCTGTTAGTGCTTCAATCGCATCGTTTTGTGGGATTCCATACATCCAGATGCCGAACTCACTAATTAGTGCGTCTGCGTAGAGTTGGCTTGGGTGTGCTGAAACCATAATCAATGACCACACACCGGTCTGGATAGCGCCTCTTGAGCCAGCGGAAAAGTTCATATTGCAACTTCAAGCATTGCTTGTGCACATGCCAGTTCATATCGTAGCCAATTCCGTCAGGTCGGTAGAATTCTGTCGCTTGTTTGGCAAATTTTATGAACCTTTGAAGTTTCACCTCGCTGCGTGGAACAGGACAAAAGTAAAGTAACACTTTGAACCTCTGTTTTTGCAACCTTCGTATTTCTGCCCTTAATGCCTCCCTGAAATGAACCTCATTTATGCAAGGATTGAACCACGCTCTATTAAAGCCCTTTGGCATCTTCTCAAACTCACCCCAAGGGATAACATACCAATCTGTGAAAATGATGGTTGTGAAATGCAACTCTTTCAACCTCTCCATCCGCAATGTCTCCTCAGGTTTCAACCGTCGACCTCCAACCGTCCGTCCTTAGCCATAGAGCAGCGAACCGCTTTTCCTTGGTTGACCAAGTCAATACAATAGCCGTCGCCGTTTGGCTGAAGGCGATAGCGGATTGAAGTAACAGGATCAAGTTCCCATTGCGAAATTACTTCAACCACCGCCTCAACCTCACTCTCGGTAGTGAAACTCCTGTGGCTGATGATACATCCACTGCTGTCCAATCACAGAAACTTGTTGTCGCCTGTTGCAACAGCCTCTTCAGAATAAGGGTTAAGAATAAATCGTTTGCATCGGGACAGAAGGCTGACCGAACACGACAATGTAGCGCAACCTGTCAGGTTGCCTTCCCGTTGTGTAAGATGGCTTACCCTCACCGATGTAGAGCAAACGGATTTCCGTTTTAAGGTGGTCACTGTGCAAGTCATAAAGAACATCAGCCTCAACGATAGGATGTTCAACAGATGTAACTGTTATCCTTATCTTCTTTAACTTCCTATCAACTTGGAGATGGCGAACCTTGTTCAGCGAAGTTGACCAACCCTCTTTTAAGTCATGAAGCGTAATTGTCAATGGTTGCTCAGGTGATTCAAGCAATTCCATTAATGTTGGCTTTAAAGATTTTAGACTCACAACTGCGCCAGCTTGAGGTGAGATTGCAAGTTGAAAATCCTTATTAGACGATGTGATTGTTTGCCGACAGGTAGAGGAAGTGCGGTCATCGCGGTCCGCAGTATGTTGAGCGCTTGCCAATCTGACTTACCACATGTTAGACAGACACGATAACTGACGAACCTTACCCTTCGCTTGGTTGAACACAGGAAACAGAATTGCTGCCAGGATCGCGATTATCGCGATCGCCACCAACAACCCCATCAAAGTCCACGCCTTCCGCTTTACGACAACACACCTCATTGCAAATTGTGTTTACCACAATCATGACACGGAGCCACCGCAAAAACGAACCTTGAAGTCAACTTGTCCAATCTCTCCGTGATAATTTTGCCCTGCTTTTCGCTTTGCCTGTCCACCACTCAGTGCGCCTTGCTTTGAAGGTCAAGGATGGACAAAGTCTCCCCGAAAAGCCAGCCATTCAATGAAAGCCCAATCGTTGCCGTCGTTGTCCAAAGTGATGCGATGTTTCCCAGCAGGAAGGCGGAAGGTGAAGGTGCGGGCATACTCGTCAGCGAAAGGCTCGTTCTTCCCATCCCGATCAGGCAAGTCAATGACCTGCGTAGGCTGTCCATCCACCATAAACACCAGTCGCGCCCCACCTTGAGCCACACCTCGCACAAAGACCTCCAAAGTCCCACCTTGAGGAGCATTGATGAGGAAAGTGGGAGGATTGCGCAGATGGGTGTGAAGTTTCCCTTGCAAGAAGGCGACAAGTTTCCAGTCGTCCTCAACAATCCCGCCAGGTCGCACAAGGAAGGTGTTCTCTAAAGCCCTCTCCCAGCGTTGAATGGGATAGAGGCGAGGGACGAAATTTGGCGACCAACGAGGCATCTCTTTAAACTTCAAAACTACCACGCAGTAAGCCTCTAACTGAGGAAGGGAAAGGCGAAGCCTGTCACCCTCGCGTTCTATCGTCGGTTGCCCATCAAACCCGTCAGGGGAGAAAACTTTCACCTCTTGAGGCATGTCTCTCACCGGCACCCAAACCGTAACAGGTCCCCTCTGCAAGCGGAAGTTAACCACGCGGCGGTTGATGAGGTGAATTAGCAGCATAGACGGCTCTTGACGCACCCAAAGGGCGGTGCTTACCTGCTTTGGCTCCGTCGGCAGTTCATCAAAAGCGATGGGTGTCCCGTTAAGGTAGAGTTCCCGATGCCGCTGATAGAAGGCGGTCTGTCGGGCGATTTCGTGCAGTGTGCCATCCCGAAGGGCATCGTGATGATTTCCCAGACCAGTTACTGGGAAGGCAAAGAAGCCGCCAGCAGCGTAAATTTCCGCCCCTCGCACCCGCATCCAAAGTTCACGATCCGAAGGCGGGACTTCCATCCAAGGGAAGCCGCCAAACCCCCAGTCGTGGAAGAAGACCACCGGCACCTTGCGCCCAGCCTCAAACCATCCTTCCCGCACCCATTTTGCCCAGTCTTTCATCTGAGAAGCGCTCACATCCATCCGCCCATCCTTCACCCGCCAGAGGTCCCAAACGCCCCGCACCTGAAAATCCACAAAGGAGGCTATGCCGTTGGCACAAAGGAAGACTTTCCGTCCTCGCTGACGGGCAAATTCGCGGATGCGTTCCACCAGCCAACGCCATGCTTCCCTGTCCCTTTGGGCACGAAAGCGCCACCACTCCTCCCGAAGGGGATTCTGGGGCGAAAGGGGATTGGCGACAAAACCGTTCCGTTTCAAATAGGCTCGGTAATCAAAAGTGGCTATCGTTCCGTCAGGGCAGATGGCTCGGTCAGTTAGGTCTATCTTGAAGCGCTCCCGCCAACGAGGGTCGTCAAGTCTCCATCCTTGCCCTTGAACATAGGTGCGAATGAGGTGCTCACGGAAGTCTCTCAGCGAATAATCATCGTAGCCCTCGTTGTCGTGCAAAGCAGCGTTGATTTCGTCCATGAAGAGACAGTCAGCGCCTGCCTCAATTTGGGCTTGACACCAACGAAGGATGTAGTTAAGGTAGCGAGGGTTGGAGAGAGTCCCATGCCGCACCCCAGGTTGCCCCCAAGCATCTACAAGGCAACCTTCGGGATCACGGGTAGCCATGTCCAGAACTTCTTCATCGCTGAGGTTGTTCTCGCCGTGATAGAGGGCGCTGCAGGTGGTGCCGCCACCGAAGAGCATCCCTAAGCGGTGTGCCTCTTCCACCAAAGGGGAGAACTTTCGCCAGTCGGGAGCATCTCGCCACTTGAACCATGCCCTCAACAACACATCGCTCCCCACCTTGCGAGCCAACCAGAGACCATAGGGAGTGTGGATGAATTCGTTGATGCTGAAGACAACAGCATCCTCAATGCGTTCTAACGGTCGTGACCGCCGGAGTTCGGTGGGAAAGTCAGGGGGAGGTTGAGCCCATGAGGGAAGGTTTACAGTAACGATGGGCTTGAAAGTTCCGATAAGCGCATCAACGCTTCCCAGCAAATTCCGAACCTGTCTTTCAGGAGCCACATCCCGACCATCAAAGGGAACAATCCAAGCCCAAACGCCTTGGGCAACCCGCTGAGCAGGTAAATAGCCGCTGTAAAGGTAGACCACATCAGGGCGAAAGCGTTGAAGGAAGCCAAAGCCGCCCTTCCAATCCTTTGCATAGCGGACGAAGACGATCCCGAAGCCAGCACCCGTTGCTTCGGAGCGGACGATAAGGGCAGGCAGTGAGGCAGCAAAAGCAGAGGCGATGTCACCTTGCTGCTCCCAAGGAGTTACCCCCGCATAGACAAGGCGCTCCCCTAATGCCGCAATGGTTCCGCTGCGTCGGATGCCATCAGGGCGCCAAAAAGTGTATGCATCAAAGAGGTTCTCATCCAAGCGAAAGCGAGGCATAGCCCAACAGACAGCCTTGTCTGGGATATTAGTGGCGTGCAACTGGAAATGCAGCAAGATTCCCTCATCCAAGCAAAGGAAGTGGGCTGTCGCCCAGATGGGTCGCCAATGAGAGACGGTTTGGCGGCGGATGCATCAGGGCATGAAGCCGACGCCCGAATTGCCGCCAGTGGATTTCCGCCGCCAAATGGTGCTGGCGGCGTTCATGGGACGCAAACCGACGGGCGGTTACGCCATCCAAATCACCCACATCGTCGCCGACAATGGCACCATCACGGTCACCGTGCGGGAGACAGCGCCGTCCCCTCAAACCCCCGTCATTCAAGTGCTGACGCACCCCTTCCACCTTGTCGTCATCCCGAAGGTGAGCGGGACGGTGCGGTTTGTGAAGGAGTGAGGGCGATGACCGCGTGCCGACACTCAGGAGACCTTTGATGCGAGCGGCTCCGCGAATTGCACGCTTCAACTTTGCGCCGTTGGTATCAAGACCTGATCGCCATGTTCCGCAAGATGGGAAACCGCCATCCCGTTTTGGTCCACGATTACGGCGTCTACTGGTATGTGACGGAGAGGGTGTGGTCGCCCATTGAGTTTCGTCCCGACCCACTCAATCAAGCCATCTGGGGCATTCATCCTGTCTTTCGGGAATGGAAATTGCGAGACCCAGGGTAAGAGTATGTCCGCCCGTTAACGGCATTCGGCTCTCACACTGTTAACCCAGTTGGGGTCACGACAAGTGGTGCCGGCAGCAGCCCTTGAGAACTCCCACATGCAAACTGGCTGATATGTTTGCACCCATTTCATCGCCTTCACATGCCCATCAACGAACAAGAAATTGCCGACCTGATTGTGGTCACAGCGTGCATTGCCGCTACACCATGCGCAGTGGTCTGTGCAGGTTGTGTGGGTCTCAACGATCATCAAAGTTTGCGCCGGGGCTTGTATCATTGCTTGCGTTGGCGGGCGAGCGCCCCAACCATATGAGAAATTATCCCGCGCAGGGTTGTCACCACTGGCAGTCGACCACGCGTATGACCTATCAAGGTAGGGTGACTCAATGCTTTGCTGCGCACAGTTGATGCAATCACCGCAGTAGGGGTTGTTGATGTAAGGGCTTGATGGACATGTGAACATTTTGTCGTTCCTCACATACGGCATGATTTCCGACTTCCATGTCCAAAGTCTACCAATCGTCGGGTCGTAGCCACGAACAACTGGGAACAGTTCATCGTAGTCCTGACAATACGCCAAAATAGCCAACCCTATCTGCTTCAAGTTGCTCAGGCATGATGCAGCCCTTGCCTTCTCACGAGCGCGCGAAAACACGGGGAACAGAATGGCTGCCAGAATGGCAATGATCGCTATCACCACCAGCAACTCAATCAGCGTGAAGCCAACACGAAAACGACCCTCAGGGAAAACACCACGAAGGGAAGTCGCATGCCGCTCCTTCCCCAAACGACGCCGCTCTTGCTTCAGCATCTGACCCAACATCGTCGCTCCCTCCTTGTCGCCCCATAAAAGGGGCTTAAGGTTGTTTGGGCACTTTTAGTTTAGCGACCCCAACGCACTATGTTCACTCATAGCGAATCCACATCGGGCTTGACCATGCCAGTTGACCGTCCTCTTGCTCAACCCGCACATAATACCAACTCGTTTTGCCCTTCTGGACATCGTTGTCCTGCCAGCGCAACTTAACTTCTCGCCGCTTCGGCTCGGTCGTGTAAACATGCTTGAAGTCCTTGATGATGTGCAAGCGGGCAATGGGGGCAGTACCAACGACGAAGATGTCAAGGGTCGGCGGCTCTTTGACGGAAAAATCATCGCCCATCAAGCGACTGCCACAAGTGACGACCAAAAGGATGTTATCGGTTGCCGCGTAAACATGGCGTCGTTTGAAGGCATTGAGAAGGTCAGAGCGGGTTCGGCGCTCAACGAAAACGATGCCGTAACTGATGTGAGTGCTGATGTGGTCGGACGAAGCCTGATAGCCCAACTTGATGCCCTTCTTGAATGCTTCCCACACAAACCCTGCCGGCTGCCACCCGCCGATGGACTCTTCAGCCTTCGTTGCACTTCTCGGTGCTCCAAGATACTCGTAGTTTTGCCTGCAGCCTTGATAAATCTCCACGACGGGTTCAACGACAGGGTGATTATCGCGCCAGTCAGTTCCCATGTCGGTTGCCGAAGTGTGGACAGCGCAAATGCCGTCAAATTGCCTGAGATAGCGGTAGAGCATTTGAGTGTCGGGAGCGCCTTTTTCGGGAGTGCCTTTAGTGTCAGGGTGGCGGGTGAGCGTCCTCACACCTCGCTGTGCAAACATGACATTTCGGTGACCACTCGGATAAGCGACGCTTCGTTCGTAACTGAACATGGGCACGAATTTTGGCGGGTGGTGGAAAATGTCCGTTGTCTTCTGCGTCAGCCACCAAGTGTATTCGCGACCGCTACCGTTATCGTGGTCGCCGTTTCCAATCCAGTCCAAATTCGCTGCGTCCAGAGCATAACGCCACATGTCTTCAAGCGAACCATCACCGCCACCGTCAGCAGAAATTTCCGTGTGACGATGGAACTCCCCACGCATCAGAGTGTAGGTTCTTCCAGCAAGCGTCAACTTGAAAGCGCGCAAGCGAGAGATGTCCTGTTCCTCTGTTGGGTGCACGGGCTTAACTTCCTCTGGAACGGTGAATGGCATTGCTTCACTGAGCACGGGTTGATTTGAGGCTTCAAACCTAAGGAAAGCGGCATATAGGGCGTTGTTGACAACGCCCAACGGACCAGCGTATCGGTAGCGACCATCTCCGCTGTAAACCACAAGCAAGTGCCCCGTCGTTAACCTAACCAAAGCGGGACGATTGTCAAGCAAGTTATCGGAGTAGATGACGGGGATTGGTGTCGTCCACTGGTTGCCATCGTAACTTGTCAAGTATGACTGCCAGTAAGTTCCTGCCGGACCGCGCCAACCCTCACGGTGTCGGAAGCAAAGCCAAACTCGTCCGCTCCTGTCAACAGCAAGGCGCGGGTAACTGTTGAAGTTGCGAAGCCTTTGTGGCATGTTCGCAGTGACATCGGCAGGGTAAAGAAGTTGTCCATTTTGCCAACAGGCAACGCGAACCCATGCGCCAGCGTTGTAAAGGGTGCTGCCGGGATTTCCGCCTTTGTCACGGTAGTAAGCGCCAGTGTCTTTGCCCCAGTTTGCACCTCGCTCTTCCCAAGCAACCCAAACTCGGTCTTGAAGGTCGCAAGCGACTGTTGCGCTCGCTTCAAAAAGCGGAGATTGGGTGATGGCAAAAACTTGCTTCGTGTCTGGTGATGCCTCATTGATGACCCACAACCGAATATCGTAATTGCCCGCTTCGTAAGTGTCAAATGCCACGAACAGGTTGCCCTTGCTATCGGCAGCGATTGATGGTGACCACTCGTTTGCGTCTTTGCTTCCAACCCTTAGGGGCTTGACATTTCTCTCGCCAAGAGGCATCGCCAAAATGTCAAAGTTCCCATCGCGCCATCCCTGCCAAGCGAGCCAAACTCGCCCGGAAGATGACCTGACAGCGACAGCGTGGATGTCAGCGCCTTCATCCGTTGTCAAGCGCTCAATTCTTGACCAAATTTTGCTTTTCGGGTCAAATCCTCGTGCCAGCAAGTCCCAGTTGCCTTTCAAGTTTTGTGACCAAACGACCCAAACGATGCCTTTGCCGTCAACGGCAATTGTCGGTCGCCAAACATCCAGACCCTCGTCGGTGACAGGAACAGGTTGCGCCCATCGGTTGCCGTCAAACCAAGTGAGCATCACTCGGTCGCCACCGCCTTTGGGTTTGAAGGGGGAGAAATCCGTTGGGATGCCGTTTTCATCTTTGGGCAAATTGTCAAGGGGAACGGTTGTGCTCGGACCAAAGTGCTTGTGCTCAACATAAGCGACATAAACTGTGCCGTCGGGTGCAACGGCAGCAGCGGGGAAATCTTCTTCCCGTTCCGTGTCAGCGATGGTGAAAGGAGGCGGGACGATATCAACGCGAGCCTGTCGGTTGAGGAAAACCAAAGGCTTGTCCCAACTCAGTTGCTCAAGGGAGAAAGCGAACGAACCTTTATCAGTCGTGACTTCAATACGAGCCGATGATGGTGCTCGGACTGTCAAAACCAAGCCGTTTTCGGTTATTGCCCTTTGCCCACCCGTTCCTGCTTGGACTTGTCTTGTGCTTAAAACGAACTTGCCGTCGGCGGAAACCCGATCGCCAGCACCAATTCGCCAAGGGACAGCGCTTAACAACTCGCCTTCAGAAAGTTTGAACTCGCCAATCCACTTCGTCGGTTCCGTGTCCTGCAAGCCGAGCAAGATGCGAACTGTCACGACATCAAGGGGCATGGGGGCAGATTGAAGGGGTTGGTAGGAGCGAATGGCGATGGCTTGACCTGCGGGTTGTCGTCGCAGGGGTTGCTGGCGCTGCTGAGCAGCGTAAAAGGATGCTGCCGTTACAGCCACAATTGCCATCAACGCCACGACTCCCCACGAATGCCTTGCCTTCATCTTGCCTTCCCCCTCGGAGCAACATGGCTTTCGCAACCGCTTAAATATTTAGCGCAGCATTGCCCATTCGTGGAACTTGACCCTGAAGTGCTCCCGTCCTCATTACCTGCGCTCAGTTTTGTCAATCGTCTTCAATGGTGAAGGGAGGCAAGGGTTGAGGACGAATGTTGCCATACTTGTTGGACTGCTTAATCAGCTCTTCCAATTTGTGCCATTTGGTGTGTCCATCCACATAATTAGAATTCGTCCCCGCCAAATGCGTCCCCCAGACGACGCGTCCCGAATTGGTGGGCGTGTGCCAAAGGCGAGGGGGGCTGATGTTGTAATTGACAGCATCGGGTTGAGCGGCACAATTTGCCCAATTCAGTGAGTAAGAGCCGCCCGCGTCCAATGTCAGGAAGGTGCCCGCTGGCACAGCCATCTCCGCTAACTTACGCCATCGCCATGCCCCTGAAAGACTAAAGGGGCAATTGGTTGGACCAGGGTCGCCCGAGGCAGGTTCGTTCTGCCAGTAAGTGGCATTGGCACCGTAGCTCCAAAAATTGCCTGCTGGCACGCCATCGCACAAGTGAGGTGTCCTGTCAGGGATGTAACGAGCACTAGGGCGGGAAGGGCAATTGAACAATGACTCATTGCGCACATAAGGCAGGATGGCTTCTGCCCAGCGATAAAAGCCAGGGGCACCACAACCTGTCGTCCCACCGCCAAACCAGTGAGCGGGCATTCCTTCATCGTAATCCTGCGTGTATTGATTCACCGCTAACCCTATCTGCCGCAAGTTGCTCAGGCATGAAGACTGCCGTGCTTTCTCCCTCACTTGGCTAAACACAGGGAACAGAATGGCTGCCAGAATGGCAATGATCGCTATCACCACCAGCAACTCAATCAGCGTGAAGCCGACACGAAAACGACCATGAGGGGAAGCACCACGAGGGAGGGTCGCTTGCCGCTCCTTCCCAAAGCAGCGACGCCATCCTTCCTTCAGCATCCGACCCAACATCTTTTCTCCCTCCTTTTCGCCCCATAAAAGGGGCTTAAGGTTGTTTGGGCACTTTTAGTTTAGCGACCCCCCCTGTCCGTCAAGGGGGGCATTTTTGGGATTTTCCCGCCACTTTCGCCCCCTTTGAGGCGCTCTCTGGCATGGCTAAGAACCACTCCAACAAGCGAGGCGGTGATTTCATTGTTGCCTTGTTGTTGCTTTCAGGGACGATGGTCAAGCCGAGACCTTTTTCTACCTTCCCGCCTCAGCGAAAAAAACCAAAGCGTCCCCTCTTTGGAGCGACTACCAACTGCGACAGAGGATGCTCGGAAATTGAATGCCTCGTCGGAGTGGCTACTGGTCGCGGTGAAGTTAGCCGCGACAAAATCAGCGACTGAGACGGTTGACAAGAAAAGGAGGGCAAAAGAGGTGTTGGGGAAGGTGTTGCGCTGGTATCGGCTTTTCCGTCCCGATACGGGCAACAGCATCGTCGTGGCAATGGATCACGGTTTGTTCCTCGGTCCCATCGCAGGCGTGGAGAATTTGCGAGATGCCGTGAAGCGAGTGATGGAAGGTCAGCCTGATGGGCTGCAACTGTCGGCAGGTGCTGCCCGAGCCGTTAGCGAGGCATTGCGCGGTAAAAATGCGCCCGCTTTCGTCTTGCGCTTAGATGCGACCAACATCTGGCGCAGCCAACCCGAACCGAAGGAGGGCTATCATGCCCTCGTTGCCTCCGTGGAAGAGGCTGTGCGGTTAGGAGCGGATGCCGTCGTCGCTTTCTTTTTCGTCGGCTATGAAACCGATCAACAAGAAGCGGAGAACTTGGAGCGGTTGGCGACCATCGCTACGGTATGCCGACAATGGGGCGTGCCTTTCATCGTTGAACCGTTGGTGATTGAAAAAGGCAGTCATGCCGTCCGTGACCCGCAACGCGTTCAACTGGCGGTTCGCATCGCCAGTGAATTGGGAGCGGATGCTTTGAAAGTGGACTACATGGGTGACCCGAAAAGTTTCGCTCAAGTCGTGGAGAGTGCTTTCGTGCCCATTTTGGTTCGGGGCGGTCCGAAAATGGAAACGGAGGAGGCGATGCTGCGGATGGTGAAGGAAGCGATGGAAGCGGGGGCGAGGGGCATCGTCTTTGGGCGCAACATTTGGCAGCATCCCAACCCTGCTGCCATCTTGACAGCACTGCGGGCGATCATCCACGAAGGGGCATCCGTCGCAGAAGCGATGGAACGGTTGCAGGCTGCCCTCCACTCCTGACAAAATTGACAACGCTATCTTGGCATCGGAGGTGCGAATGGGCAATGGCATGGCGACCGCAATTATACCCGCCGCAGCGGCGCATCACGGTGCACTCTTTGCGCCTTCTTCACGAGGCTTTGCAGCCGGGCGAGCAGCCAATCTTGCAAATCAGCGCTGATTTCCGTGACGACCCGCCCCTCAACGGGTTAGCGGCATGGTGGCTTTGGCTTTTGGAGATATGGCTTTATCGCCTTTGGTGCATTTGCACTTGGGGCGAACCGAGAATGCTGTTGGTGACCGACCGACGATTGCTGACAGCGGTGTCACTGGAACTAACGGAAATCCCTTTCGCTGCCGTAGAGGATATCACCTTGCGGCGAACTTGGGACGAGTTTGGCGTGGAAGTCGGCGAAATCGTCGTCACTTACGAGGGCGGACGCCGCTTGCACTTTCGCGCCTGTCGCCCTCAGAAGGTGGCGGAAAAGTTACAACAAGCGTGGGAGCGATGGAAGCAACGACAACAAGCCTTGGTCGCAGGCGAACCTCCCGCCAGCACCGTCGCAGGAGACACCTCCTAAGTTGCCCCGACACCTGTCGGGGTTACCGCTGGAGCCGTCAGCAAAAAGGGCTACAAGGGCTGCCGTCGCTTTCCCGCTTGCCGGCGACAGCGAACAAGGAAAGCAACCGCTCCACTCGTCGGCTGCCACATTGCGGACAGCGAACCTTTCCTTCCTCCACTTCCTGCCATCGCACCAAGTCTTCAAAGCGATGCCCACAGTCTTGGCAGCGGAAGTCAAAGACGGGCACGCTCGTCCGTCACCTCCGCTTTGGGCTTTTGACCGTCCTTGCGCGAACCCTTCGCGCAAGCATCACTCATTCAGGTCGGAACGCCCAACTTCGGAAGCAAGTAAGCCTGCAGGAAAACCCAGACGGCAAGGAAACCCAACAGCACCAGCAGTTCTCGCATTCCTTGATGCCTCCTGAGCGAAAAGATGCGCTTTAATTTTGCCACAATCCTTCCATGCCAGACTTTTAGACGCCGACGGGACGGTGACCTTACCATGCCCATCATTGCCTTGTTGACCGACTACGGCACGCAGGACATTTATGCGGGCGTGATGAAGGGCGTTATTTGGAGCATTTGCCCTGAGGCGCGCATCGCCGATTTGTCCCATGACATCCCGCCACAGGACATCACCGCAGGAGCACTGAGTTTGTGGGGGGCGTTCCGTTACTTTCCGTCAGGGACGATTTTTTGCGCCGTCGTTGACCCAGGCGTCGGCACACAGCGCCGCGCCATTGCCGTTCAAACCCACGAACATTTCTTCGTCGGTCCCGACAACGGCTTACTTTGGTGGGCAATCAGTGAAGGGGGCATCGTCGTGGCGGTGGTGTTAGAAAATCCCGCCTACTTCTTGCCTGCCGTCAGCCGCACCTTTCACGGGCGCGATATCTTTGCGCCTGTCGCTGCCTATCTGGCGAAGGGCGTGCCGATCAGCGAGTTCGGTTCGGAAGTATCGCCCGATGAATTGGTGCGGTTGCCACCTTTGCGGGCGGAGGTGGGAGACCGGCTCATCGTCGCCCGTGTCATCCACATTGATCGCTTCGGTAACGCCATCACGAATTTGCGGGAGGAAGACTTTGTGGCGTGGGCAGAAAATTTGGGTTGGCGTAGTTGGCGCGCCGCTATTCGGGGAACGGTCTTTGAGGCGTTGTGCCAGTGTTACGCCGAAGTGCCCATCGGGACACCTCTTTTGCTCTTCAACAGTTACGGTCTGCTGGAAGTCGCCGTCAATCAGGGCAACGCCGCACAAAAACTGGGCATCCGAAAAGGCGACTTGCTGGAAATCTGGGCGGTGGATGAGGCGTGACGCGGCGAACTTTCCTTTCGTCGCTCGCCGCAATCTTTGCGCCTTTGAGCACCCAAACGCAACGGGCAAAATTTGCCACCTTCGTCGCACCCTCTCAAAATCCTGCCTTCGCAGGGGCAACTTTATTTGTCCCGATGGATGACTTGCCTTTTTCCATCCGACTGACGCTGGCGCTGGGATGGCAACAACAAATTGCCCGACTTTGCCCTGAGGCAATTTGTCAACCTTGGTGGACGCTGAACGGTTGCGGTCTGGCTGCCATGACGCTTGCTGACCGGTGGGAAAGGCTGCGGGATGCGTTGATGAACCTTTGGGAGCGAGCGGAATGGGATGTGTTGGCGACCCATCGCGCCCGTCAAGAGGCAGCGTGGGAGTTGCTCCGATGGCGGCGCGACCCCCTTCAATGGCTGCTTTGGCACGCCCGCTTGACGGCGATGCATCAACCCTTGAGCGAGTTGGACGACACCAAGCCCTTGCAAATCACCGCCGACCGTTTGAGCCAATGGCTGCGTTCGTTGCTCTCCCGCCGTCCTTTGCTGCTGCTGTTAGTGCCGCAAGGGCAGGTCGCTGATGAACCCTTCAGACCAACCCAATCCTTCTCTCGTCCCTCGTTTGTCAAGTCCCTGCGTCTCCCTTCGCCCACGCCGTCCCTTTGTCACGCCCTTTGGTGGACGGTGACGGAGCAAGAGCCGATGGCGGGAATGGTTTTGGGGCAACTTTTGGGGGGCGGGATG
>Ga0209289_100351_pt1 | contig 25642 bp, 26 predicted proteins | sample GXS110809BmetaG_FD_184121 | JGI IMG/M metagenome (GOLD analysis project Ga0209289, IMG submission 184121) | Hot spring microbial communities from Gongxiaoshe hot spring, China to study Microbial Dark Matter (Phase II) - GXS 110809B (SPAdes)... ...
AAGAAATCGCAGAAATAAACGCAAGGCTTTCAAAACTTGAAACCTATATAAAAATCCTCATTGCCCTATTTCTAATAGCCATAGCTCTTTACAGCCCAGTGTTTTTTGAACTCCTTAAGCTACTCCTTAAACCCTAAAGGCTTATAATATACCCTATGGTTAGCACACTTCCGCCAGAGGTTGTTATAAAGTTACAGGAAAAGTTAGGAAAAGAAGAAGCCATTGAGTTTATAAAGGCATTGGATGAGACTATAAAGGAGCTAAGCCTTCAAAGGAAGTTAGAGCTAAAAGAAGAGCTTGCTAAGGAACTGGTTACAAAGGCAGACCTAAGAGAAGAGTTTGCAAAGCTGAGACAAGAAATTGCCAGATTGGATAGTCAAATCGCAGAGTTAAGAGGTGAGATTGCAGAGTTAAGAGGTGAGATTGGAGATTTAAGAGGTGAGATTGGGGGAGTAAAGGGTCAAATTGCAGAAGTAAACGCAAGGCTTTCAAAACTTGAAACCTACATAAAAGTCCTCATAGCCTTATTTCTGATAGCCATAGCATTATACAGTCTTGTGTTTTTTGAGCTTGTGAAATTACTTTTCAAACCTTAAAGATATGTTTTCCTTTAGGGTTATAAAATCCGACGGAAAGGCAAGGCTTGGGGAACTCATAACACCGCATGGTAAAATACGCACACCAGTCTTTATGCCTGTTGGCACTCAGGGAACAGTAAAAGCTATGCTCCACAAAGACCTTATAGAGATAGGCACTCAGATTGTATTAGGGAATACCTATCACTTATACCTAAGACCTGGTGCAGAGATAATAAAGGAAGCAGGCGGGCTTCATGCCTTTATAGGCTGGGACAAGCCTATCTTGACAGATAGTGGAGGTTTTCAGGTCTTTTCCCTTTCACGAGGAAGGGGAGATGGAAGGTCAAGAGTAAGGGTTAAGGACGAAGGGGTAGAGTTTAGAGACCACCTCGCGGGAGACCTTCACTTCTTTACTCCGGAAAAGGTTATAGAAATTCAAGAAGCCTTTGGCTCTGACATCATTATGCCTCTTGACGAGTGTGTGGAATATCCTACCACTTATGCCTATGCAAAGACTGCAATTGATAGAACTATAGACTGGCTTGACAGGAGCATAAGGGCTAAAAGGAGAGAAGACCAGGTGCTTTTTGGAATAGTGCAGGGTGCTTTTTTTGAGGAGCTTAGGGTAGAGTCTGCTCTTAGGACTGTAGAAAGAGACCTCTTTGGCTATGCTATTGGCGGGCTTTCTGTGGGCGAGCCAAAGGAAATCATGTATGACATGACCGAGCTTGCGTGCCAATACCTTCCATGGGAAAAACCCAGATATCTCATGGGGGTAGGTATGCCTGAGGATATAATTGAAGCGGTGGCAAGAGGGGTAGACATGTTTGACTGCGTGGCACCCACGCGCATGGCAAGGACTGGAACGCTCTTTACCTCAAGAGGAAAGATAAACATACGCAACGAAAAATATAAAAAGGATTTTTCACCACCAGACCTAGAGTGTGATTGTTATACTTGCAGGAACTTCACTAAAGCCTATCTGAGACATCTCTTTAATGTGGAGGAGATATCCGCTTACATACTCAACACCATTCACAACCTTCGCTTTTACCACAGGTTAATGGAGAATATAAGAAAAGCCATAGAGGAGGGCAGGTTTGAAGAGTTCAGAAGTGCGTGGCGTAGGGCTTATAGCTTATAGGCTTGACTTCCTCGCCAAGAAGGTTCTTATCCTCTTGATGCTTTTTTTACTGTCCTTTTCTATGGAGATTGAGAGAGAAAACATAAGATTAGCTCAAATATACTTTTACAAGGGTTATATAGAATACCAACAGGGTAATTATAGCGACGCAATATCTGAATTTAGCAGGTCTTTTCTGTCTGACAGACAAGGATACTATGGCGAGCTTTCCTACCTTTACATAGGTATATCTCATGCTCAGCTTTCATACATAAGAGGGAGAAGGGAAGGTATTCTCTCTGCAATAGCCTATCTTAACATGTATCCCTACTATTACAAAAAACCTACCTATCTTTTCCTTCAGAGGGAATTTATAGGTGATGCATACCTTCTCATGGGCTTTTACGATAAGGCAAAAGACATGTTCTTTGGTCTTTATAGAGATATAAACAGAACTGATTATCTTCTGAAGTTTCTCTATGCAGATTCTCTTTCTCAAGGGTTAAACAGCCAGCTTCTTGACCAAATAGACCCAGAAACACTTGTAGAAAGCAGATACTTTTATCACCTTGTTAAGGGTTTTTACGCTTTTAATGTAAGCAACTATACTACAGCTCAAAGCGAACTTTCTCAAGCCCGCAACCTAAACAGGTATTTAGAGGAGGACCCTGAGTTTCTCTATAGGTATGCAGTGTCAAGTTTTATGAACGAAGATTGGAGATCTGCTGTTTTTTATTTTGAACAACTTGATAGAAGGGATATTTATAGAAAGTATTCGGATTCACTTAACTACTACCTTGCCCTTATATACTTGATGAATAAAAACTACGGAGATGCAAGAAAAAGGGTTTTAAACATGATGGCTTCTGAAGGTGTAAAAACAAACCTTTTAATATCTCAGCTTTGGGTATTTCCAGAGTTTCTTGAAAAATATAGTGGAGACTTCCGAGGTTATAAACAAATGCTAAAGGGATCATCTTGGACATATTTAAACAGCATTTATTCAATCCCTGCTATTCTTGGTATCTACTACTATTCACTCAAAGAGAAGAATTTACAGGACAAGGACCTTTTTAGGCTCAAAAGGCTTATACTCCCCCAAGAAATAATCTTTGAGGACATAAGAGTAAAGTTAGAACCAATGTTGACAACCTTAAATAGCCTTATGTCAAAAGTAGACCCCTATGGCAAAGACGCTAACTTTCTAATAGAGCTTTATAGAAGCAACCCAAACAATTATGGTCTCATATTTGGGTATGAAAAGCTTGCAAGGGCTGTGGCCTACCTTGGGGACACTACGCTTAAAAACATTCCCGAAAGGTTAGAAGAACCGCTAAGGGGCTTTCTTTTAGGTCAGCTCTTGCTCCTTGAAGGGTCAGAGGAGGGTTTGAGAATGGTAGAATCTTCCTTGCAGAGGCTCACTGGCGAAGACAGACTGGAGGCTCTTTTTATCATAGGTATATATAGAAGGGATGTAAAAATCCTCGAAGACCTTGTTGAACAAGAGCTTCCGCAAAGGGTTCTACCCTACTTAGAGCCTGCACTCTTAGAGTTGGGAGATTTCCACTATGGCAGGAGGCAGTATGAAAGTGCAAAGGTTTATTACAGGAGGTATTTAGAGACAGCTCAGGAAAATGACCTTTACTGGCTTGTTGCCTACAGGCTTGCTAAGGTTGGTGAATTGACTGGGGATACGGAAACTATAAACTGGGTTGTCAGAAAAGCCCAAGGGAAAGATAATATTATAAGTAGAGTTATAATTCTTCTCTGGGGGTGAATGAGATGGATATTTTTAAGGGAACGGACAAGGTAATGCCCCATTTGGATTATGCTTGGAAGAGACATAAGGTAATCTTAAGCAATATAGCTAACGCAGACACACCCAACTACAAGGCTAAGGATGTGTCTTTTAGTCTTGAGGATAAGGCAGAGCTCAAGACCACAAGAGAGAAACATATAAAGCCCTCGGGTTCAAAGGACTTTAAGGTTTTTGAAGTCAGGAAAAGGCTTATGGGTAATGACCTAAACGACGTAAGCGTAGAGGAAGAAATGGCAAAGCTGAACCAAAACAGGATAGCCTATGAGATTTACATGAAGTTTGCTACTGGAAGCCTTCAAGAACTCAACAATATAATAAAGGAGGGTAGGCAATGATGGACCTTTTTAGAACCTTTGATGTGTCTGCAAGCGGTATGCAAGCCCAGAGAATAAGGTTCAATACCATAGCCAGCAATCTGGCAAATTTTGAATCTTATAGGGTCAGTGGAGAGCCCTTTAGAAAGTTAGAGCCAGTTTTTGAGGCGGTGCAAACCGAAGAAGGGCTCCAGAAGGGTTATGTGCCAGTTGTTGTTAGAGAGATAAGAGAGTCTGACCAAGCCTTTAGGCTAGTCTTTGACCCCACAAACCCAAGGGCGGATGCAGAAGGTTTTGTAAGGCTTCCCAATGTGGACTTGGTCAAAGAGATGGCGGACATGATATCTGCCATGAGGAGCTACGAGGCGAACCTCAACGCCTTTAGGACAACAAGAGAAATTGCACAGAGGACGCTTGAGCTATGGAGATAGGGTCTATAGAAGGACTTTTAAAACAAAGGACTGCTCCCAAAAACAAAGAAAAGGGAGATTTTCTAAAAGAGTTTGGTAAGTTCGTCCAATGGGTAAATACAGAGCAACAGAAGTCCGAAAGTATAAAGGAGGCGGTCTTAAAGGGTGCTGAGATACCTCTTCATCAGATGGTGGTGGAGTTTGAAAAGGCTAACACCGCACTAAACCTCCTTATACAAGTAAGAAACAAGCTACTTGAAGCCTTTCAGGAACTCAATAGGATGCAGGTATAAAGATGGCGGATATAAGAGAGACCATAAATGCTCTAAAAGATAGGTTTATGGCACTTTCCTTGCCACAAAAAATAGCACTTGTTGCTATACCTCTGGCTGTCCTTTTGACCCTTGTAGCTATAGCGGTCTTTGCCACAAGACCAAACTATACAGTCCTCTATTCTGGTCTATCTCAGGAAGACATGTCTGCAGTTATGGCAGAGCTTGACAAAGACGGTGTAAATTACAAGTTGGGGCAAGATGGCAAAAGCATATTGGTCCAGGAACAGCAGGCAAGGGATATAAGGCTTAAACTTGCGGCAAAAGGCATACCAAGTAAGGGGATAGTGGGGTATGAGGTTTTTGATAAAACTGGTATAGGTGTTTCTGACTTTCAAAATCAGGTTAATTTCAAAAGGGCTGTTGAAGGCGAGCTCTCAAGGACTATCCTGAGGATGTCAGGGATAGAAGACGTGAGGGTAAACATAGGCATGCCCCAGAAGTCCATCTTCTTGAGAGAAGAGGAAGAGCCAACTGCAAGCGTTTTTGTGAAGCTAAAACCTGGGCACGAGCTTACCCCAGAACAGGTAAAGGCAATAAGAAACTTGGTTTCTTCAAGTGTGCCAAGACTAAAGCCCAAGAACGTAGTGGTTGTGGATGACAAGGGTAGGGACCTTACCGCTATGCTGGAGGATATGGAGGATTTTGCAAGGGATAAGGAGCTAAAGCTCAAGGCTGAATTTGAGAAAAGGTTAGAAAGAGAAGTGCAAAGGGCTTTAGAAGAAGCCTTAGGATTTGGGACCGTAAAGGTTAAAGTCTCCGCAGACCTTGACTTTACAAAAAGGGAACAGAGGGAGGAAATATACGACCCAGATATGACCGCAGTGGTAAGCCAGCAGAAGAAAAAGGAAAGGACAACGACAGGTGGTGTTGCAGGAGTGCCTGGCGCACAAGCAAACATTCCGCCAGGGGTTGGTGCAGTAGCGGGTGCAGGTCAGGTGCTTACAGAAAAGAGCGAAACTATAACCAACTATGAGGTAAGCAAAAAAGAAGTATACAGCATTGACCCTATCATAAAGGTTAGGAAATTAAGTGTAGGGGTCTTGGTAGACTCAAACATAAAAAACCTTGATTTAGAAAAGGTTAGAAGGATAGTATCCGCATCTGCGGGTATAGACCAGCAAAGGGGTGATGTGATAACGGTTGAAGCAATACCCTTCCAGAAACCTACCTTTGAGGAACCTGCTCCAGGCCTTGAAAAGTATGTAAAACTTGGCCTCCTTGTATTTTTAGTAGTTGTGATGCTTGTTGTATCTTTGATACTTCTTAGAAGGCTCCTCGGCAAGAAGAAGGAGGTTGCACCGATTCCCGTATTTCCCCCTGGAGCACCTGAGACTATTGAAATTATAGAAGGTGCGGAGGAGATAAGAATGAAGGCGGAGAAGGTGGAAGCTGTGGAAGCCATAGTCAAAACCGCAAAGGAGGAGCCAGAGAAAGTGGCAAAAATATTAAAGGGATGGTTAAGAGGTAGGAGTTAGAAATGGCAGATGAGCTCTTAAGTCAGGAAGAGATTAACCTACTTCTGAAAACCCTTGGCAAGGAAGAGGAAAAAAAGGGGGAGGCTGAAGAGGAAAAAGTAAAACCACTTGACCTTTCTCTTTTTGAACATATATCCGCTGGAAGGATTCCAGGCCTGGAGCTCATACTTGAAAAATGGATAAACGGGCTTAGGAGAGGATTGGCATCCCTTGTGATTACGGTCCCTGGTATCTTTAAAGAAAGTGTTGGAATAGTAAGGTTTGGAGAATTTACCGCAAAATTACCACTACCCTGTGCCATAGGTCTGTTCAACATTGAACCTCTTAGAGGTATATGCCTTTTGGCAATAGACCCAAAACTTATCTATATGGTGGTTAGCAGTGTGTTTGGTGGTAGTGCAAAGCCATACAGGATAGAAGGTAGAGATTTTACGCGCATAGAAATGAGGCTCATTCAAAGATTCTTAAACATATGCTATCAAGAACTGGAAATAGCGTGGAGCACACTTATGGATGTAAAAATAAACCCCGTTGGCATAGAAACAAACCCAGCCCTTCTTACCATGTCCCGTGCAAAAGAAAAATTTATACTTCTAAAGCTCGCATTGGTCATAGAGGGCAACGAGGGTCATATTCAATTAGCAATACCCGAAGCCTCTATATCTCCTTACAGAGATATATTAAAAGGTTCAGCAGATATGAAGAGTAGAGAATTCAGAAGTAGTATACTCAGAAACTTTTATAAAGTGCCATTAGGCATTGAAGTAGTTCTTGGTAGAACTACTATAAGTTTTGAACAACTTATGGAATTGAAAGAAGGCGATACTTTGATACTCAATAAGCCTATCAAGGAGCCACTTGAAGTTAGAGTGCAAAATAAGTTTAGGGTATTAGCCTTTCTGGGTCAAACTGGTAGTAAAAAAGCCATAAAGATATATCAGTTCAAAGGTAAGGAAGATTGAAGACCTTTGATAAACTGTTATGTGTATATTGTGTTTGTGTGTTATAGTAGAGGGGAATACCGCCTGCTGGGGCAATCCTCTACTTAGAAAGGCGGAATATAAATACCCCAGCCCAGGGTGTAGTTTTGTGCACCTTGGTTAATTGAGGATTGCAAATGGGAGAAGAAGAAAAAATAGAAGACCTTGCGGATATGTGGGCTTCTGCACTCAAGGAACAGGAGGAGGCGTCAAAGGAGCAAAAGCAAGAAGAGCCAGAAGAAAAGGAAGACGAAGTATCCGAAAAGCTCAAAAAGTTCTTAGATATACCGCTTCAGGTTGAAGTTATTGTAGGGTATACAACAATAACCTTGGGTGAACTTTTGCATCTTTCACCGGGCTCTATTGTTGAGCTTGAACAGAACGTTGAAAACCCTGTTGATATAATGGTCAACGGCAAGCTAATAGCCAAAGGAGAAATAGTAATAGTAGAAGACAGGTTTGGTGTTAGAATTATTGATATAATAGCAAGAGAAGAGAGGATTAAAAAGGTTGTATAATACTATAGGGGGTGAAACATGGCAGTGGAAGACGTAAGAAATCTTGTGAAGGAGCTTCTGGAAGAGGTAAGGAGCCTTGAGACAAAGCTGGACGAGATAGTAAAGCCTCTTGAAGAATCCTCAAATAGAATACCGTCCGTTAGCGGAAGTCTGGAGGATGTAATAAGGTTTACAGAGCAGAGCGTTCACCAGATAATGGGAATACTGAACGATATGAGCGAGGGGCTGAAAAAGACACAAGAGGATGTGGATTTTCTCCTAAACCTCAACCCGGTGGGCACCATAAAGAATAAGCTCGAGAGTATAAGGGATAGGACTACAACCCTGTCAGACCTGCTATTACAGGTAATAACTCTTATGTCCTTCCAGGACCTTGCAAGCCAGCAGATAAAAGGCGTTATAGAGGTCTTAGAAGACCTCAAAAAGACCATACTAAAGATAATACTATCCTCCATTGAAGCTTCGAGCCTTCCTGAGGAGCAAAAGGAAAAGATAGTAGGCAAAGCCACAGAAATGCTTACAGGCGATAGAATATTTCAAGATGACGTTGACAAGCTTCTTGAAGAACTAGGACTATAGGAGGTGGAAGATGCCACCAAAAGAGGCAAGGTTTTTGATAGTTGATGACATGAGCACCATGAGGAAAATAATAAGAACCATACTCAATCAGTTGGGTTATACCAACGTGGAAGAGGCGGAGAACGGTAAAGAAGCCCTGGCTAAACTTAGAAGTGGTCGTTTTGATTTCGTGCTTATGGACTGGAATATGCCAGAGTTGGACGGGCTTGAGACCCTAAAGCAGATAAGGAGCGACGACAAGCTCAAAGGTCTGCCCGTTATAATGGTCACTGCAGAAGCAAAGAAGGAAAATGTCCTACTTGCGGTGCAGACAGGTGCAAACAACTATGTGGTCAAACCCTTTACGCCAGAAGTGCTAAAGGAAAAGATAGAAAAGGTTTGGACCGCCCTAAAGGGAGGATAAGGGATTGTTTTGGGGAAGGAAAAAAGATGCAGAGAGAGAGAGACTAACAAAAGAAATAGAGGAGCTCAAAAAAAGGCTCGAACTCTATGAAGATGCACTCAAAAGTTTTTCCGAAGGTGTAAAAATACAACTTGACGGACAAGTCATATTCGAAAATAACGCGGTGGGTGAAGCAGTTGAAATAAAGCCTGGTGTTTATATTTTCAAAAGAGAAGAAGAAACAACAAGACAAGAAGAAGAGCCTCAACCAGTAGAACATGATTTTATAGACCAAAAAGAGACATTTTATACCACCATTGAAAAGGTCAAACACATAAAAGATAACTTTGAAAAAAGCCTAAGAGAACTCGAGGATGTTTATAGGACGCTCAAAAATGGACTTGAACTTGTAGGATATATGTTTGAAAAACTCGAAGAAGAGAGCAAGGACATAAAAAACATGAAAGACCTTACCGATGGTCTAAGAGAAAAGTCTGGTTACATAGAAGATATAACCAGGATAATAGAAGGCATAGCGGAGCAGACAAACCTTTTAGCCCTGAATGCTTCCATAGAAGCAGCGAGAGCAGGAGAACAGGGAAGAGGTTTTGCGGTTGTTGCAAGTGAAGTGCGTAAACTTGCCCAAAAATCCATGGACTCCGCACAGGGCATAAGCAAAAACCTTAAGGAGATAAAAGAGGGTATAAGGGTTATCACAGAGAGGATAAGTGTTAGCCTTGAAGGCATGCAAGGACTAAAAGATGTCTCTGACGACACAAGAACCATATTTGAAATAATAGAACAAAGACTAAGTGCGGTAAAAGATGTATACGAAGAACTCATGAACACCTTACAGTTATACGTAGAAGAGTTTGAGAGAATAATAAAATATTAAAAGTATGGAGGTGTAAAAATGGAAAAAGTGGAAGCTATGGAGAAGCTGGCCAGTCAGATCGAAAGGGTAAAGGAGCTGTCGGATAACCTCACCAGAATTGCCAAGCAAACCAACCTGCTTGCCCTTAACGCGGTTATTGAAGCTGCAAGGGTTGGGGAGATGGGCAAAGGCTTTTCGGTGGTTGCCGCAGAGTTCAGAAAACTGGCGGAGACTTCAAACAAGATAGCTATGGAGATGAGGTCTGTGGTTAAGGAGATAGAAAACGAGGTCATAGAACTGAGGAAGGAGGAATAAAGATGGATGCCTACGCAATGCCAGAGATACTGAGAACGGGAGCTAACGAGCTTGAAATAGTAAATTTTAGGATTTATGAGGACAGACCCGAAGGGTTTTATCAATGGATACTGGGGGTGAACGTAGCAAAGGTAAGAGAAGTGCTCAGACTTCCTCAAATAACCAGAGTGCCGAACATGCCCGAGTTTGTGGAAGGCATGGCAGAAGTGAGGGGAGAGCTAATACCAGTGGTTAGCTTGGCAAGGTGGATGGCAATACCGGAACCTCCAGAAAGAAGAAAATATTTACTCCATCTTGAGTTCCTCAGGGAGAAGGTAGGTGTTATAGTTCATGACGCAAAAAGGATAATGCGTATATCTTGGGCGGACATCAAGAAACCGCCTGATGTGCTAAACCTTAAGTTTGGTGGCAGGATAACAGGTGTGGTAGATACAGAAGAGGGTATGCTCCTCATATTAGACTTTGAGGGCATACTGCACGATATGGGGCTTTTGAAGATATTTGGTGAGATGGAAGCGAAGGAGTTTGCAGAAAAGGAAACCCATCACTATACAATTCTGGTAGCAGAAGACTCTGGGGTGGCAAGAAGGATAATAAAAGAAACCATGGAAAGTGCTGGGCATACAGTGATAGCCTGCGAGGATGGTCTGGAAGCCTGGGAAAAACTCAACGAGCTTTTTGAAAAGGCAAAATCTGAACAGAAAAACATAAAGGAGATTGTCCAGATAGTATTTACAGACATAGAAATGCCAAGGATGGACGGGCTTACCCTCACAAAAAAGATAAAGGAGACACCGGGTCTGATGCACCTCCCTGTTATAGTAAACACAACCCTTTCGGATGAAGCAAACAAACAGAAGGCCTTAACAGTGGGTGCGGACGCATATCTTGTAAAGTTTGATGCCAAAGAAATGCTTGAGCTTATAGATAAAGCAGGAGGTGGAATGCTATGATACCAGAGGACATGAGAGAAATATTTGAGGAGTTTGCGGTAGAAGCAAAGGAGCATCTGGATAACCTCGAGCAAGCGCTTTTAGAGCTTGAAAAGGATCCATACAACTCGGACTTGATAAACTCCGCTTTTAGAAGCATGCATACCATAAAGGGGGGTGCTGGCTTTCTTGGTCTTTCCACAATAGTGGAAACAGCACACAAGGCAGAGGACGTGCTCGGAAAACTCAGGAGCGGCGAGCTCACCTTTAATCAAGACATAAACGATGCCATCCTTAAAGCTATAGACTTTTTGAGGGAGGCCCTTTTGGCCTATTCAAGGGGGGAAAGCGTATCCTTAGACGAAGAGCTCTTGTCGGAGCTTACTGCATTGCTTTCTGGAGGTGCAAAGTCCAAAAAAGCTGAAACGCCTACCCTTGAAGAGCTTCTTGATAAATATGGCTTGTCTCACCTAAAGGGCAAACCAGTAGAGGAAGTGCTTGAAGAACTCGTGCTCTTACCACCCGATAAAAGACCTATGGAACTTGTAGACGCTATTGAACGGATGATAAACTTAGCGGGTGTAACCTCTGGAGAAATAAGGGAAGAAGTAGAAGAAGAAGCCAACAAGCTAATGATGGAATATGCAAAAGAGAGCCTCTTAGGAGAGTCCTTAGAAGAAGTTGTTGAAGAGAAAAAGCTTGATTTGGTGCAAGAAAAGGAAGAAAAAACCACAGAAACAAAACCTCAAGAAAAGAAAGAAGTAAAAGAACCAAGAAAAGAGGAAGAGGTAGAAAGAATACTTCGTATAGATGTGCAAAAGATAGAAAACCTTATGAACCTCGTAGGTGAGCTTGTTCTAGAAAGGAATAGACTTTTGAGAACCCTTCAATCTCTATCGGAGGAGCACCAGTCCAAATCTGTGGAGGAAATGGAGACAGTAGTTTCCTCCTTAGATAGGATAGTGGGAGACCTACAGTTGGCTGTGATGAAGACAAGAATGCAGCCTGTAAAGAAGCTCTTTCAAAAGTTTCCAAGAGTAGTAAGAGACCTCTCAAGGCTCTTGGGAAAGGAGGTCCAGCTTATACTGGAGGGAGAAGACACGGAGATGGACAAATCTCTAATAGAGAAGCTTGAAGAGCCTCTTATACACCTTTTGAGAAACAGCATAGACCATGGCATAGAACCATCGGAAGAAAGAATAAGACTTGGAAAACCCGCGTCAGGAACTGTAAGGCTAAAGGCTTACTACCAAGGGGACAGGGTCTTCTTGCTGGTAGAAGACGATGGAAAGGGCATAGACGTGCAAAAGGTAAAAACAAAAGCCATCCAGAAGGGCATAATAACCCAAGAAAGAGCGGACAAAATGACCGAAAAGGAGCTTTTGTCTCTTATATTTAGCCCTGGCTTTTCAACCGCGGACAAGGTTTCTGAGGTTTCTGGTAGAGGTGTGGGTATGGATGTGGTGATGAACACGGTTATAAACTTCCGCGGGACCGTGGATGTGTGGAGCGAAAGGGGCAAAGGGACAAGAGTGGTCATGAGCTTTCCGCTTACCGTAGGCATAATAAAGTCTCTGCTTATAAGGGTTGGCAATAGGCTCTTTTCAATCCCCATATACTCAGTGCTTGAAATAGTCAGCGGTGACGAAGCGATAATTTCTCAAGTTTCTGGTGAAGATGTGCTCATACTCAGAGATAGCACCATACCCCTCTTTAGTCTCGGAGATATTCTGGGCATAAACATGCAAAAGGTGGGTTACATAGTAGTTTGTATGTTAGGAAACAGAAGGGTAGCCCTTGCGGTGGAAGATATGCTGGGAGACGAAGAAGTGGTTATAAAGCCCCTTGGAAAGATATTTGGAGATATAGAAGGTATATCGGGGGCTACCATAACTGGAGATGGTAGTATAGTGCTGATACTTGACCCGGTCGGTCTCATCAAAAGGATTGTAGGGGTATTTTGAGGAGGCCTGGTATGAAATGGAGTAGCCTTGACAAGGTTCAGTACGCCAACCTAGCTTCTATTGCTCTCTTTGCGATTGCCTTGGGTGTAGAACTATACAAGTACGGCTTTGAGTTTATAAGACTTTTGAATATCACAAACTTTCTGCTTGCCTGGGTCATATTTGCCAACGTAAAGCACGCAAAAAACACCATACATCGTATAGCCATCCTCCTTGAGGAATCCGCAAAGGGGAAGCTCAACGATAGAATAATCCTTTTAAAGGACCAGGGTGAACTTAAAAGAATGGCTACAAACCTGAACTACTTTCTTGATGTGGTAGAGACCTTCTTGAAAGAGATAAGAGTTCCAATAGAATACGCCTCTCAGGGCAAGTTCTTTAGACCAGTGGTAGCAACAGGCTTTCCTGGTATTTTTAGGCAGGTATCTCAAGCCCTCAGAAAGCCTCTAAGCGACATGAAAGAGGATGCGGAGCTTAAAAAAAGAATTGAGCTCAACGCACAGCTTGGTCAGCTTGGTGGTGGTATTGCCTCAAGTCTTGAGGTTATATACACAGACCTTCTCAAAAGCGTTCAAAAGGCAAAAGACATAAGTGTGGAAAGTCTAAGAACCTCTGAGCTTTCTCAGAAGGGCGTAGATTACTTGGCACAGGTCTCTAAAAGCTTTATGGAGGTGGTAAGGAACGTAGAAGAGGAGAGTAAAAGCATAACCACCCTTGCGGATAGGGCAAACAATGTGGCTGGCATAATAGAGCTTATAAGAGAAGTTGCGGAGCAGACAAACCTTCTTGCCCTCAACGCAGCTATAGAGGCAGCAAGGGCTGGAGAACAGGGAAGAGGCTTTGCTGTGGTTGCGGACGAGGTGCGTAGGCTTGCAGAAAGGACCCAAAAGGCTACAGAAGAGGTTGCTCAAATACTTACAAACATACAGGAGGATGTGCAATCTACCCTTAGCAAATCAAGACAGGTTGCAAAGAGTGTGAAAGAGTCCACCTCAGAGGTTGAAGCTCTGAAGGGAATAATGCAGGACTTTAGCAAAAGTGCAACACAGACCGCAAAACACGCAGACCTTATAGAGAAGGTTATCAACCTAACTGCCAACAAACTTGATCTTATTATCTTTAAACACAATGCTTACTTCTGTGCTTACAACCTTGTAGATACCGGCTTTTACAAAGATAGCAAAAACTGTACCTTCGCACAGTGGTATTATGGTGATGGCATGGAAAAGTTTGGAAGATACGAAGAGTATAGGAAAGTAGAAACATTCCATGACTCTTTACACGCACACATAGAAAATGCTCTGCAGATTCTCAAGTCGGACGACCCAGCCAAAGAGCTTGTAAGCAAGAAGGAAAAAATCCTTGACGAGTTTGAAAAAATAGAGGACAATATATCTAACATTTTCAAACAGTTTGACAATCTTATAGGCAAGATTGAAGGGAGGTAAAGACATGGAAAAACCAACGCCAATAAACAGAGAGAGAGAGGTGCCAGAGGACAAGTTTTTGGTGTCCAAGACGGACCCAAAGGGTGTAATAACCTACGCCAATGAGGTATTCTGCGAAATTGCAGGCTACGCGGAAGAAGAGCTTGTAGGCAAGCCTCACAACATCATAAGACACCCCGATATGCCTCGCATAGTCTTCAAGCTCCTTTGGGATACCATCAAACAAGGCAAGGAATTCTGGGGCTATGTGAAGAACATGGCAAGGGATGGTTCTTACTACTGGGTATACGCTCATGTTACACCCAGCTGGGAAGAGGGAAGCACACGAATAATAGGCTACCAAAGCGACAGAAGAAGGGCAAACAAGGATGCGGTTAGAAAAGTGGAAGAGATATACAAAAAGCTTCTTGAGGCGGAGAAGGTGGGTGGCATGCAGGCAAGCCAAAAGCTTCTTGAGGAAATGTTGGGCGGTATGCCCTATGAAGAATGGGTATGGACTTTATGGAGGGATTAGCTATGAAAAGAGAGCTTGAAAGGGTAAAAAACTTTCTGAAGGACCTTCTAAACGGAAAAGAGGTAGAGCTTCCAGACCTTGGTCTTGGTATTGAGGAAGAGCTAAGGGCTGTAGCCAAAAGGCTAAGGGACTTGGAGGACAAGTGCCTTGAGGACGAGGATATATTGGAGAACAAGCTCAAAAGGGTAAAGGAGCTGGAAGAAGAAAACAAAAGGTTAAAAGAAGACGCGTCTGCTACAGAACAGTTTTTCAGAGAAATATGCAGGGTCTTGCACGGTGCAGTAAGGGGCAACCTTGAGGACAGGATATACATACCAGGTCTTAAAGGAAATCTCAGAGAAACCGTAAGAGAGTTTAACTACTTTATGGATGTGGTAGAAGCCTTTTTGAGGGAGATAGTCTATGCAGTAGAATACGCTCAGCAGGGTAAGTTCTACAGAAGGGTGGTGCACACTGGCTTTCCGGGAATATTCAAGCTCACCGCAGAAAGAATAAGAAGGGCAGTAGAAGGCGTGGAGCAAAGCTACCTGTATGCACAGCTCTTTGATATGGCGGAAGAGCTCGGTAGACTTGGCAATGGAATACAATACAACCTTGAGATACTCAAAAAGGACTTCTACAAGGCAGCGGAGGAGGTAGAGAGCATAATGGTCGCAATAGGTTATGCGGTAGAAACTTCAGAAAAGGCAACTCAGAGCATGAACTCGGTGCTTTATGAAATAAACAGTCTCAGAAGCCTATCTGAAGACACCGCTCAGGTAGTAAACTCTCTTGTGGACAAAAGCCTGAAGGTTGGAACCGTTATAAACCTAATAAGAGACATAGCGGAGCAAACAAACCTTCTTGCTCTCAACGCTGCAATAGAGGCTGCAAGAGCTGGAGAGGCTGGCAGGGGCTTTGCGGTGGTGGCAGATGAGGTTCGAAAGCTGGCGGAAAGAACCCAAAAGGCAACTGGTCAGGTGCAGGATGTTCTAAATTCCCTCAAGGATGAGGCAAAGGGTAGTATGCAAAAAGCCCAGAGCGTTAAGAAGCAAATAGACCATGCGGTGGAATCCATAGAAAAGTTGATGAAGGAAGTAAGCCTTTCCAGCGAAAGCGTATCCAAGGCATCTAAAAAAGTATCTGGAACCAGTAGATTCCTAAAGCTTGCAGGTTACAAGGTAGACCATATCATATTCAAAAGCCAAGGTTATAGAAGCCTCTTTAGGCTCGGAAAGGGTGAAGAGTTTTACGTGGACCACAGAAGCTGTAACTTTGGAAAGTGGTATTACAGCGATGGTATAAAAGAGTTTGGCACACTGTCGGAATTTATACAGATGTCAGAGCCTCACGAGATAGTTCACAGGTATATAGAAGAGTCCCTTAAGCTGGTAAAAAGTGGAGAAGCAATAAAAGCCTTAGTGAAAAACAGGGAACTCATAAAACAGAACCTTGAAAAGGTAGAAAACGCATCCCTTAAGCTCTTTGAACTGCTTGACAAACTTATAGAGAGGATTAACGCGGAGGTTGTAAAATGACTATAAAAGCCAAGCTCTTGACACTAACGGGCATAAGCTTGCTTGTCCTTGGTTTGATTTCTCTGTTCCTTATATATAAGGAAGCATTTGTCCCTTACATGGAAGCAAAAAGCGTAGAAACAATAGTCCGCGAGAACGAGAAGATAAGCCTCGCCATTGGTGACCTGCAAAGGGAAAGGGTAGCCTCTGTAAGATATGCGGGAGAGCCCACAGAAGAGAACAAAAGGTTTTTAGAAGAGGTAAGGTCAAAGGTAAACCTGCACAAGGAAACTATGGGAGATCTTTGGAACCAGCTTGAAACTACAAGAAGAGCTATAGACCAAGGTGGTTTCACTGCACCTAAGGCTTTTGAATTCTTTACAGGAATAATAGCAAGGCTCATAGACCGTGTAGAAGAGAACAGAAGAAAGGTAACTTCTCCTTCTTTTAGAAATGATGTAAGAAATCAGTATTTTCTCTTGAGGTTTAAGGAATACGCAGGCCAAGAGAGGTCCACCCTTGCGGAGATTTTCACAAAGGGCAAAATTACAATGGAGTTGAACGAAAGGTTCTATTCCGTTTACTTTGGACAGAAGTATTATGGCGAGCTTTTTCTCTCTGGTGTTAGTCCAGATATAAAAAAGGTCTTTCATGAGATGGTAAAGGATGACCAAGTTGAAAAGTTCAGAAATATGGTAAGACTTAATACAGTAGAAGGCGTTGACCCAGGCGAATGGGTAAGGGTAGCCACAGAAAGGATAGATAACATAGAAAAAGTGGAACGGCTCTTTTTACAATCTGTGATAAAAAAGGCGGAAGAGGCATCCTCAAAAGCTATGACTGGAATGATTTTTCTTATTGTAGTGCTTGCCTTTATTCTTATTTTCTCTGTCATATTCAGTTTCAGGGTTTCAAATTTTATAGCCTCCTCTATCCAGAGGATGGTTTCAGCCATAGAGGATGTGGTCAAAAGACAGAGCTTTAATACAAGGATTGAAATGGCCTCTAAGGATGAGTTTGGTGTGTTGGCACAGAATATGAACGAGCTTTTTGCTTCCTTGGAGGATATTGTAAGTGAGATAAAGGAGGTGGCTATTTCAGCGGGGAATGGGGACTTTTCAAAGAGGATAAGGGCAGACCTCAAGGGAGATCTATTGGTGGTAAAAGATAACATAAACAGCCTTATGCAGTCTCTTGAGGGAGTGGTAAATGAGATAAAGGAGGTGGCTATTTCAGCGGGGAATGGGGACTTTTCAAAGAGGATAAGGGCAGACCTCAAGGGAGACCTATTGGTGGTAAAAGATAACATAAACAACCTTATGCAGTCTCTTGAGGGAGTGGTAAATGAGATAAAGGAGGTGGCTATTTCAGCGGGGGATGGGGACTTTTCAAAGAGGATAAGGGCAGACCTCAAGGGAGACCTATCGGTGGTAAAAGATAACATAAACAACCTTATGCAGTCTCTTGAGGAAGTTATTAAAGAGATTGGTGCTGTTATGACCGCAGTGGCAAGCGGAGACTTTTCAAAGAGGATAAGCTCCGACCTCAAGGGAGACCTATTTATCATAAAGGATAAAATCAACAAGGTAGTAGAAGTGTTAGAGTATCTTGTAAACGCCATAGTATCCTTTGCCAATGCCTCTGTGGAAATAAGCAAAGCTATGGAAATAATAGAGGGTGGTGCAAGAAGTCAAGCGGAGTCCACCAAGAGAATGGCAAGTGCTGTAGAGGAGATGAGCACAGCGGTAGAAGAAACCACAAAGAATACAGAAAACGCTTCTATGTTTGTAGAAAATGCCTACAAAGTAGTGGAAGACGCTTCTGTTTTCATGGGTAGCTTTAATCAGTCTATGGTGGAAGTTAAGGAAAAGGGCAATAGAATAACACAGGTAACAGAAGCCATACACGACATAGCGGAGCAGGTAAACCTCCTTGCCCTAAACGCAGCAATAGAGGCAGCAAGGGCTGGAGAACAGGGTAGGGGCTTTGCGGTTGTTGCGGATGAGGTGCGTAGGCTTGCGGAGCAGGTAGGGAAGATGGCAACTTCGGTGAACGAGATAACGAGGGATGTTACCTTCTCTCTTGAGGAAGGCGTGAAGAACACCGAAAAGGTAAACAGGAGCTTTTCTCAGATAAAAACCTCTATAGAAAACATAAAGGAGAAGCTGAACGGGGTTGTGGTGAGTATGGAAGAGACATCTGCGGGTATAAGGGAAATAGTAAACAGTGCAGAAAATCTAAAGAGCATAGGAACCAACAACGCAGCCGCTGCAGAGGAAACCCTCGCTAAAATGGTAGAGATGGTAAAAGTAGTAGAAAATGCAAAGTCAAGGATAGAAGAACTTAAAAAATAAAAGGAGGTTAGGCATGTTCTTTGGAGGAAAAAGGATAAAGGAGCTTGAGATGGAGCTGGAGAGCTGTAAGAAAAAGCTGAGAGATAAGGAGCTTGAACTGGAAAGGATTTCCCAGCAGGTCTCACAGTTAGAGAAGGAAAGCACCTCAAAGGAGGAGTCTGTAAGGAAGCTTCAAGAGGAGCTGGAAGTCCTCAGAAGGGAAAAGGAAGAGCTTTTGTTAAAAATCTCAAGACTTGAGGAACAGCACAGACAGGAAATTGAAAGGCTGTCAAGAGAACATGAGGAAGTAAAAGAAAAAAACCACATGGCTTGGCAGATAATAGACAAACTACAGTATGAGGGCGTTTTTGTGGCAGATACAGAATTTAAATTTGGCAGAGAAGGCAACAAGATAATCTTTGTAAACAACGCGGGCAAAAGGATAATAGATGAGCTCTCTGAAGAAATAGAAAGGACCTATGGCTACAAAATAAGCTCTTCCAATATACTTGGTCAATCCATTCACATATTCCACAGGGATCCAGAAAGGGTAAAAGAGCTTCTCAAAGATACAAAGCCCGGCGAGATAAAGAGAAATGCAGACATAGTGGTAGGCAATGTTATAATTCAAAGCGACAGGTCTGCTCTCACAAACACAAGGGGAGAAGTAATTGCTTATCTTACCACATGGAAGAATGCCACCTGGGACAGGTTTGTGGACAAGGAAATAATCTTTAACCAATCAATGCATATTGCCCTTTCTTACTACAATTCTGTAAAAACCTACTCCGCCGCAGTGATACTTCAAAGCTACATAGAAAACATACTTGCTCAAATTCTTGGAAAAACTCTTACAACTGCGAAAAAGCTTGAGGTTTTGAAAAACTCTACTACGCAGACAGAATCAAAGGTGGGAGAAACAGAAACAGTCCTTAACCTCATCCTTGAGATATCAGAGCAAACAAACTTGCTCTCCCTTAACGCAGCCATAGAGGCGGCGAGGGCTGGTGATATAGGTAGGGGCTTTGCAGTAGTCGCGGACGAGGTGCGTAGGCTCGCTGAGAAAACCTCACAGAGCACAGCACAGGTGCGCGAGGTTATAAACACGGTGATAGCAGACGTAAGGGCGGTTGCAAAGGAAATAATTGGCAGTTATTCCAACATAACGCAAAACGCAGAAGAATTCCAAAAAAGTTTCAACTCCATCGTAAGCATTCTCAAGGTTGTTGGAGAAACCACTAAAAATACCCTTGATATGCTCAACTCTGCATGGAATTCTGTGCTTGAAATAAAGAACATTAGGAAGGATAATAGGAAAATTCAGGATTATCTCAATATAACCCAAAGGGTAATGGACCACGCCAACTTTATGAGAAATGTTACCAACAGCGTAGTGGAGAAAAAGTTTGAGTTCCTTGCTGACCACACCCAGTGTGCCTTAGGCAAGTGGTATTATTCTGTGGGTCTTGAGGAGATGAAAAAGTATGGTGATGAATGTGTCCGTCTTTTCAAGGAGATAGAGGAACCCCACATAAAGTATCACAAGGACGGAAACTACATAATACAGCTCATGAGAGAAGGAAAGACGGAGGAGGTAATAGACAGAGCAGTTAATTACATAGAAGATTCTCAGTTAATAATTGACAAAATATACGCCCTTGCAGACTGCATAAGGAGGTCATAGACATGGCGGATATAATGCTTGCCAATCAACAAAAGAAGGAAGGTCTTCAGAAGCTCAGCAGGTTTTTTGAGTTTTTAGGTTTTTACTTGGAAAGGGAGCTTTTTGGAGTTCCCCTCAAGGAAGTGGTAGAAATATCTAGGCTTTTGCCCATAGTGCCCGTGCCTTTTTCGTCCTCCCTAATCTTAGGCGTTATAAACGTAAGGGGCGAGATAATACCAGTTGTAGACCTCAGAAAAATCCTTAGGCTCGGTAAGAGCAGGGAAGAAGAGAGGGTTGTGCTCGTAGAATCTCCAAAGGGCAAGGTGGGTATTCTTGTAGACGAGGTTGTAGGAGTTATAAGGATAGAAGAGGAAAGGCTTGAACCTAATCCAATGACGGGTAGATACAGTGGTTATATAAGAAATGTGGCACAGCTACCGCAAGGTCTTATAAGCATCCTCGAATTTGATAGGGTAATAGAGAGCATATGAAAACCTTCTACTTCAAGGTTTTTGATTACATATACACGAAAAGGCTTGAGCTTTTTCAATCCTTTTTCTATGAACTCTACAAAAACTTTGAAGGGAAACAGGAAGAGCTTTTCAAAACTTGGTTTGAGAACTATACCATTAAAAAAGCCCTCGGATACTTCCCTATTGAAGATGTGCTAAAATACTACCCTCAGTATGCTCTTGGGAAAAGAAATCTTATACTATCATATGTAAAGACCTATTGGAGCTTCTGTCAAAGACCCGCCCTCTATCCTGGCAAGATAAAGGAATCCATGAATTTTTTTGGTATCGAATCCCTTACGGAGAAGGAGCTTAAAAAGGCATACAGAAGATTGGTAAAGGAAAATCATCCAGACCGTTTAGGCGATAAAAGCCTTGCCCATAAAAGAATGCTCCTTATAAACTACCACTATCAGGTGCTTATTAGCTACATAAGGAGGTTCAGCCATGCTTAAAAGGCTGAGCGTCAGAAAAAAAGTTATCCTTCTTTTCTTATTACCCTTTCTTATAAACACCGCCCTTGTCGTCATTATTGTATATTTTGGAATTTTCCAATCCTTTCTCCAAGTAAGGCATGCGGAGAGCATTATTGACTTTCAAAAGGCAATGCTCGAGGTAGTTTACCAAATGCAAAAGGAGAGGGGTTTAACTGTTAGCTTTTTGACGCACGCTGGCACAAAGTTTGATGACCAACTCAAAAAACAAAGGACGGAAACTGACCAGGCAATAGAAAAACTACCACAGGAATTCAAAAACAGACTTCTGCCCCTAAAGGATGCAAGAGATATGAGCGATAAAATTGAGATAACACCTGGGGATGCTTTTAATCTTTATAGCAACATGGTGGAGAGCCTCCTAATAGCCCTTAAGGAAGAGATAAGGAAAGTGGACAATGCCAAGCTGTTTAGACTTCTCGAGAGCAGTGTGCTTTTGGCTTATATACAGGAAAACGCAGGAAAAGAAAGGGCTATACTTGTAAGCGTATTTACAAAGGATGTGCTTGAACCCTCAGACAGAGACATATGGTATAGGGCGATTACCAATCAGGAGTCCTATCTTAGAGTTTTCTCTGACATAGCACCAAGCGAAGCGGTTGAGATGTATGCACAAAGGGTAAAGGATAGTGAGGTAGAAAAGTTTAGACAGCTAATAAGGGAGAAGGAGGACTTTTTTGGGGTTAACCCAGATGAGTGGTTTAAGGTGTCTACGGAGAGGATAGACCAAATGTCGGAGGTAGAAAAGTTCCTTGTAAGTTTAGCAAAGCAAGAGGCCAAGTCTATGAAAACATCCGCCATTGAAAACTTCTCCTTTTTAACACTTCTTGGCCTCCCGCCGCTGCTTATCTCCCTTTTATTGGTCCTTTTCATAATAAGGGGGTTGTCAGGCAGTTTAACGGAGTTAGAGACGGTAATAAGGGAAGTTGTGGAGAGGGGGAACTTTGGAAAAAGGCTTGAGGTGAAAAGTCAGGATGAGTTTGGAAAAATGGCACAAAACCTAAACATGCTTTTGTCCTCAATTAACAATGTGGTAGATGAGATTAAAGAGGTTATGGCATCCGCCTCCGAGGGAGACTTCTCCAAAAGGATAATATCGGACCAGAAAGGGGATTTGCTGGTAATAAAAGAGAAGATAAACAAGGTTATGGAAGTCATGGAGTTTCTTGTGGATTCTTTGCTATCTGTGGCTAACGCATCGGTTGAAGTTAGCAAAGCCATGGAAATGGTAGAGGGGAGCACAAGAAAACAGACCGAGGCTATAGGAAGAATGGCAGCTGCCATAGAGGAGATAGGTTCTGCTCTCGGAGAGACCTCAAACAGCACAGAGCTTGCCTTCCAGTCCGCTAATGAAACCTCAAGGACCGTTGAGGCATCCTCAGGGCTTATGGAAGACTTTAGTAACTCCATGAAGAGGGTAAGAGAAGGAGGAGAGAGAATAAGTCATGTGGCTGGTGCAATTCAAGATATTGCGGAGCAGGTAAACCTCCTTGCACTCAACGCTGCAATAGAGGCAGCAAGGGCTGGAGAGCAAGGAAGAGGCTTTGCAGTTGTTGCGGATGAGGTCCGCAGGCTTGCAGAGCAGGTGGGCAAGATGGCAGGCTCAGTAAGTCAGACAGTTCAGGAGGTTGTATCTACAATAGAAGAGGGCTACAGGAATACGGATATTGTCCGTAAAGATTTTGAAAGCATAAGGGAGGCAGTAGAAAGGATAAGGGAAATGCTTCATAGGATAGCGGCAAGCATGGAAGAGACCTCTGCAGGTATGGGAGACATATCTCTAAACATGGAAAGCCTTAGAGAAACAAGCGTCAACAACGCATCCGCCTCCGAAGAGGTTCTCTCAAAAATGGTAGAACTTGCAAAAAGTGTGGAAATGGTTCGTAAAAAGTTAGAAGAGTTAAGGGGTTGATGAATTTAGAAGAGGTTATGAGATTGATAGAGAAAAGAACAGGAATTTCATTATGTGGGAGTCGTCTTAATCGCATAAAAAAATTATACGAAACAGAGAGAAGCCTTTTTAAGGACATTGAACGCAAAGATATGAATGACCCAGTATGGCAAAAAATAATAAAAGCAGTTAGTGTTCAAGAAACTTATTTTTATAGAGATGCTGAGGTTTTCGACTGTATAAAAAACACAATATTGCCAAAAATTGTGCAAAGAAATCAAAGCATAGTGAAAATATGGTCTGCTGGCTGTGCCACTGGTGAAGAGGCATACACCCTTGCCATAATTGCCTATGAAGTGTTCAAAGGATTTGGTAAAGAGCCAAAAAGCTTAATACAAGTTCTTGGAACAGATATATCAGAAGATGCTATAAGGACTGCGAAGAAAGGGCTTTACAAGGATATACCCATGGGCTCTTTTAGAAAGATATCTCCCGAATTTCTCAGATATTTTGATGCAGGGGAGTCTGGATTACGAGTTAAGGAGGAGATAAGAGAGCTGGTAAGTTTTAGAGTGCATAATCTTGTGATCCCATCGCCCCCCTTAGAGGATGCGGATTTAGTGGTATGCAGGAACGTCCTAATATACTTTACCGATGACGCAAAAGAAAGAGCTTACGACAATCTTGTATCCTCCATGAGGAAGGGAGGCTTTCTGGTCCTTGGTCCTCTTGATAACCCAGGCAGGGGGCTTGAAAAACACCACTGTGATAGGATAGTCTATTTTACAAAGCCATGAATAGGATAAGAGTTCTGATAGTTGACGACTCAAAGTTTATAAGGATGGCTTTAAGGAATATACTGGAAAAGGCAGAAGATGTGCAGGTGGTGGGGGAAGCCAGAGATGGAGAGGAAGCTATCAGGCTTACTGAGATGATGAACCCTGATGTTATCACTATGGATATTGTTATGCCTAACATGGATGGCTTGACAGCCATAAAGAAAATAAAGGAAATTGCCAACATACCCATAATAGTCATAAGCGACCACACAACAGAAGGAGCCAGAATTACCTTTCAAGCTTTGGAAGCTGGTGCGGTGGATTTTATCCCAAAGGGTTCGGGAGAATTGAAGCTTGACATGTCCAGGCTTGGAAAGGAGCTCATAGAAAAAATAAGACTTTACGCTGGAAGCGAGAAAAGGGCAGAAAAAAGGCCCTTTTCGACAAAGCAAACCCCCACATTTAAGGAGCCTATAGTTAAGAAAACCATCAAGAAGGTTGATATGGTAGGTGTGGGTATATCAACGGGAGGACCCAAAGTGCTCCCAACACTTTTAAAGAATATGGGTAATATAGATGTTCCTGTAATAATAGCACAGCACATGCCAGCTACCTTTACCGCAAGTCTTGCGGAATGGCTTTCAAAGGAAACCCATCTAAGGGTAGAAGAGGGTTACGATGGAATGAGGCTTGAGGGTAGGCTTGTGGTGGTGCTTCCTGGTGGGAAAAATGGCTCTGTGGAGAAAGCTATCAGTGGCTTTACATTAAAGATAAGCGAAGAACCGCCTACAATAATAAAACCCTCTGCTAACGTGCTTTTTATGAGTATGGTAAGAAACGCACAAAACCCATTGGCTTTGATACTGACAGGCATGGGTGATGACGGCACAGAGGGTGCAAAAGAGTTTGTAAAAAGAGGCTATACTGTAATAGTTCAAGAACCATCTACATGTGTGGTATGCGGAATGCCATGTTCTGCTATACAAGCTGAGGCATATACATACATTATGACCGTAGAGGAGATGGGAAGAAAGGTAAGAGAGCTATGTGGAGGTTTATAGTATGAACCATGTTGCCAAGTATTTTTGGCTGATATTTTTAACTTCATTACTTGCCTTCTCCGCAGAGTCCATACCCTTCTTGAAGCCATCCTTTCTCAATCTGAAAGAAGACCTTGAGGAAGCAAAGAAGGAAAACAAGTTTCTTTTTATAATGTTCCATCAGGAGGGGTGTCCCTTTTGCGACAAGATGAGGAAGGTGACCTTTCAAGACAAGAGAGTTCAGGAGTATTTCACAAAGTATTTCTACATGGTGGAAATAGACATAAAAGGTGCTAATGAATTGGTGGACCTTGATGGCAAAAAGCTCACAGAGAGACAGTTTTCCCTAAAGCACGGTGTTAGACTAACCCCAGTCCTTATGTTTTTTGACCAAGAGGGTAAGGTGGTGGCAAAGGTGCCGGGTTATATAGAACCTCAGGAGTTTATCCTTATAGGCAGGTATGTGGTGGAAGGACATTACAAAAATAAAAACTTGGTGCAGTTCTTGAGAGAAAACAAAGGGAGATGATATTTCTTGCCCTTCTTCTTCTCTTTGGTATGTCTTTCTCTCAAGAGATAATAACCCTTGATTACAAAAAGGTGTATGAACTCGCACTCAAAAACAACAAGGAACTTCAGAGACTGAGACATCAGATAAACGCTCTTGAGATAGACTATCAGCTTGCACAGAAGTATTACCTACCTATAGTCTACGCAGGTGCTTCACTTCTTTATGACTTTGATAAGAAGGATACAAAGCTGGATGCCAACCTTACGGTAGTAAGCACTCTGTATGAATTCCAGCGGACTAAGTCAAGGATAGAGCTTTCAAAGATAAGGAGAGATACCGCACAGCTGATGCTAAGACAACTCC
>Ga0209289_100352_pt1 | contig 25608 bp, 23 predicted proteins | sample GXS110809BmetaG_FD_184121 | JGI IMG/M metagenome (GOLD analysis project Ga0209289, IMG submission 184121) | Hot spring microbial communities from Gongxiaoshe hot spring, China to study Microbial Dark Matter (Phase II) - GXS 110809B (SPAdes)... ...
GGCTTTATTTTTGCTTTTAAGTTTTGTTATATCATATCTGCTATTTGACATAAGAGGGAATAAGGTGGCTAATTTGAAAATTGAGTATGGTAGTATAAACATAGATGGCAAATTTTATAATCTTGACCCGAATTTTAAGCGTGGGAAATTTTCTGTTGTTTTTCCATTTATTGCAAGGAGAATTTTTGAGATGATATTTGGGGGTGGGAGTGAGAGGAGAAGATGTGATTTTGAGATTGTTGAATTTGACGAGAAACTTTATGAGAGAAAAAATCCGGAAAACAAAATAACATGGGTTGGACATTCAACATTTCTTGTCCAGATGGACGGTGTTAATTTTCTCACGGACCCTATTTTCAGCATGAGGGCAGGTCCATTTGGAAATAAAATCGGCTCAAGGCGATATGTTCCGCCAGCCATGAGAGTTGAGCAACTTCCCAAAATTGATTTCGTTATAATTTCGCATAACCATTATGATCATCTTGATATTTTAAGTTTAAAGAAGATAGTTGAGCTAAATTCTGATGTTAAAATTTTTGTTCCGTTGAAGGTAAAGAAATTGCTTGATAGGGAAGGGATTGGCGAAAATACAGTTGAATTAGATTGGTGGGATGAGTTTAATTTTAAAGGCTTAAAAATAATTTTTACACCAACCCAGCATTTTTCTGGCAGATGGTTAGGTGATTCTAATGAGACATTATGGGGTGGATATGTTATAATCGGGAAGAAAAAATTTTATTTTGCTGGCGACACAGGTTATTTTTTTGGATTTAAATTAATCGGGGATGCTTTTGGTCCTTTTGATATTGTGTGTCTCCCGATCGGGGCTTATGAACCTTCGGAGATGATGAGACCTGTGCATATGAATCCAGAAGAAGCAGTTAGAGCTTATATGGACCTGAAAGGTAGGATTTTTTGTGCGATGCATTGGGGTACTTTTGATTTATCTGATGAAAAATGTGACGAACCACCTAAGAGATTGTTTGAGTGTGTTAAGAAATTAAATCTCAATGTGGATAATTTCAAGATTTTCAAGCATGGAGAGACAATCAAGTGGTGAATTTGTTTTTTAGTGTCTTTTCAATTAAATTTTAAATGTAATTTGTTCGTTCTTTAATGGTTATGCGACCCGTGGGGGTGCTTCCCAAGAGAGATTTTGGGAGGCTGAGAGTATACCCCTTGAACCTGATCTGGGTAATGCCAGCGTAGGGAAACGGGTCGTGACTGAAACTTTCATAGATAAAGCCGTTTTTCCCTATGCTGATTTTGGAAAAACGGCTTTTTTATTTAGTTATCCCCCCTTTTAGCTCACCCCCACGGGATTTAAAAATCCAAATAAAAACAAAAAACCAAAGGAAAAATGAAAAAAGCATTAACTTTTTTCCTGCTTTTGCAAATTTTTGTGTCTTTCTCATTTGCTCAGGGCAAAGTCAAAGGTTATGTTTTTGACTCTGAAACAAATAAACCACTTCCAGGAGCAAATGTTTATGTGGAAAACTTGACAATTGGCTCGGCAACGGATCAAAATGGTTATTTTGAGATAAGCTATGTCCCGGCTGGGAAAATAGATGTCATTGCAAGTTTTATTGGTTACGCAAGGCAGAAGAAAACAGTTGAAATGGTCCCTGGGGCGGAGGTTAATTTGACTTTTTATCTTAAACCAACCGTGCTCCCATCTCAAACTGTTGTTGTCACAGCTCTTATAGCGACTGAGCGAGAATCTCCTGTTGTTTTTTCAAATCTTGAAAAGCAACAGATAAAAGATTTCTATACAACTCAGGATGTTCCAATTTTGCTTTCGGAGCTTCCATCTGTTCTCTCATACTCTTGGTCGGGAAATGGGATAGGGTATAATTATTTGAATCTTCGTGGTTTTGACCAAAGGCGAATTTCTGTTCTTGTGAACGGGATACCTCAAAATGACCCTGAAGACCATGGGGTTTATTGGCTTGATATGCCTGATTTGCTTGCGAGCGCCGGGAGTGTTCAGGTTCAAAGAGGTGCTGGAAGCGCATTTTATGGTCCACCTGCAATTGGTGGCTCTGTTAATATCATAACTTCAAATTTTTCACTTGAACCAAAAATTTCACTTTTCACAGGTTATGGAAGCTACAATACGAAAAAACATTCAATTGCAATAAATTCTGGATTAATTGAAAACAGATATTTATTTTACAGTCGTCTTTCCTATATAGCCACGGATGGTTACAGGGAGAAATCATGGGCTAAGTTTCCAGCTTATTTCTTTAGCGCGATAAGATATGATGAAAATATGACAACGCAAATCAACCTTTATGGTGGTCCCTTTGAAGATCATTTAGTCTATCGCGGGATCCCAAAATCGTGGGTGAAAGATAAAAGCAAAAGAAGGGCAAATCTAAATTATATGGATGTCACAACAAGAGATGATGAGATTGAAAATTTCAGTCAACCGCATTATGAATTTCTACATGAATGGAGGTTAAGCGATAATTTGGTTTTAAATAATACATTGTTTTACATCCGCGGTGTTGGATTTTGGGATATGGATGCTTCATGGGCTGATACAATTTATTTTCGTCTTTCAAGTCCATATGCGTTGAAATATGGCTTTTCAACATCATCTCAAAATCCTGGTGAAGCTATAGCACGGTATTTCATTGATTTAAACCAATATGGGTGGTTGCCAAGGCTGATGCTTAAACATGATGGTGGGGAATTAACAATAGGTGCTGAATTTAGATTACACAGAGGACTTCACTGGGGAAAGATTGTATGGGCTCAAAATCTTCCAGAGAAGTTACCAAGTGATTACAAATTTTATCAATATAGGGGCGCAAAAGATATAATTTCGTATTATATTCACGAATTTTTCAAGCTAAAACCAAATTTGAAGTTGATGGCGAGTTTGCAATTTGTTTACAATAGATACAGAGTTTATAACGAAAAGGAATTTTATGATTACGATTTGGGCAAATGGGTAAGCAATGAGTTTACAGTTCCGTTTTACTTTTTGAACCCGAAAATTGGGGTAAGTTATGATTTAACAAAGAATATAAACATATTCGGTAGTTTCTCAATTACAAGTAGAGAGCCAAGCAGAAGAGATTTATATGACGCAAGTGATGGGCATTGGTATCCGTGGGGCAAGAGACCAAATTTTGAAGTCAGACCAGATGGAAGTTATGATTTCACAAAGCCACTTGTTAAACCAGAGCGACTTTTTGACCTTGAATTTGGAGGTGGCTATTTTTCCGATAATTATAAGTTTACCGCAAACTTCTATTATATGGATTTCAAAGATGAACTTGTGAAAAGCGGACAATTGAATATATTTGGTGATCCAATTGTTGGGAATGCCGAAAAAACGAGACATGTTGGGGTTGAATTAACATTTGAACTGAAAGATTTGTTAATCAATGGATTTGAAATAAGTGGTAATGCGACAATAAGTAGAAATAAAATTATAAAGCATGGAGTTTATGTGTGGGAAAATCCATATACGGGTGAAAAATATTCAACTCCACGAAGAATTCCACTTGATGGTAAAAGAATCGCAGGTTTTCCTGATAATATGGCTTCATTGAGAATTTCATATAGAAAAAGTGGGCTGTTTATTTCAATCCTTGGGAAGTATGTTGGGGATTTCTATACAGACAATTTCAACCTCATTCCGTCAAATAATGTTAACCGCATAGATAGGAAAGTTGATGCTTATACTGTTTTTGATTTAACAGCGGGGTATAAGATTGATAAGGTTTTGAGTTTTAAAAATGTTGAGCTTAAGCTTCAAGTAAATAATCTATTTAACGCACTTTATGCGGGTTCTGGTGTTGGCGATGAGTTTTATCCTGGGGCTGAGCGAAATTATTTTGTAGGTATTGGGTTTGAATTTTAAATTTTAATTGTTATGAAATGGGGGTGCATGAGCCCCCGTTTGCTTAAAATTTATATGAGGTGGTTTTGAAAGCAATTTTAATATGCAATGGAAATGCTCCTTCAGAAAGTTTTTTAAAGAAAATTGTTAAAAATTATAACTCTGTTGCTTGTGCAGATGGCGGAGCTAATTTAGCATACAGATTTGGGATTCAACCTGATTTTATAATTGGAGATCTTGATTCAATTGAGAAAAATGTAAAGGATTTCTTCAAGAGAAAGGGCGTTGAAATTATATACGATTCAGATCAAAACAGCACGGACATTGAAAAGGCTGTTAAGTTTTTAATTCATCGGGGATATGTCAGCATTGATATAATATCAGCGATTGGAGATAGGCTTGATCATAACCTTGGGAATTTAAGTGTGCTTGTTAATTACCATGGAAGGGCAAGGTTGAAAATAATTGATGAAAAAACTGAAGTATTTTTTGCAACTGGGAAATTTTCGTTTAAAGCCAATAAGGGTGACATTATTTCACTTATTCCACTTGGTAGGAAGGTTTTCATTTCAAAAACAATTGGATTAAAATTTAAACTTCAGAATGAGAGTTTAATTTTCAGTGGGAGAGGAGTAAGTAATGTTGCAACTGCGAAAAGGGTTTTAATTCATGTGAAGCGTGGCGGAGTGTTTGTCATTAGAAAATTAAACACCTTGGAACTATGAGAGTTAATTTTGCTATAGAGGATATCATCCTGATTGTGTTGTATTTTGTCAGCGTTCTTTATATTGGTTTTAGAGCAAAAAAGAGCGACAATAATGATGCAGTTGAGGAATATCTGCTTGCTGGGAGAAGCTTAACTCTTCCGATGTTTGTTGCAACGCTTGTCTCAACCTGGTATGGCGGGATTCTTGGAGTTGGTGAATTTACATACAAGCATGGTTTGGCTGTTTGGTTTGTTTTTGGATTACCATATTATGTTTTCGGATCTATTTTTGCATTTGTTCTTGCAGGGAAAGTCCGAAGATCAAAACTTTTTACTATTCCCGATAGGCTTGCTCAGGTATATGACAAAAGGACATCATTTTTGGGGACGATTTTAACTCTTATTCTTGTCACACCCGCTCCTTATTTTTTGATGCTTGGAGTTCTTTTTCAGATTATTTTTGGGGTTGATTTGAAATTAAGCATTGTGATAAGCACGCTTCTTTCGGTAAGTTATCTTTTTGCTGGTGGATTTAGGGCGGATGTTTATACGGATATTTTTGAGTTTTTTCTCATGTTTGTTGGCTTCAGCTTGATAATTCCATTTGCTATTGTAAAGTATGGGGGCATTAACTTTATCGTTTCAAATGTTCCAAGGGAGGTATTGACATTGACAGGCGGGAATTCAATTCAGTATATAATTGCCTGGTTTTTAATAGCGGTTTGGACACTTGTTGATCCTGGTTTTTATCAGAGATGCTATGCGGCAAGAGATGAGAGGACGGCTAAATATGGAATTCTTATTTCAATTTTGTTTTGGATGATTTTTGATTTCATGACTATGACAGCGGGGCTTTATTCCAGGGCGATATTGCCTGGGCTTGAGCAACCGCTTATGGCTTATCCTTTACTTGCTGAGGTTGTTTTGCCAAAGGTTGCGAAAGGTTTGTTTTACATCGGGATGCTTGCAACGATTATGTCAACCTTAAACACGCTTGTTTTTATTTCGGCAGTTACAATTGGTAATGATATAATTTGGAAGCTAAAGAAAACCCATAATGAAGTAAACAAGATAAACTTTTACACAAGGATAGGGCTTATTATAACATCTGTGTTATCAATTTTGCTTGCGATTTACTTTCCTTCAGTTGTTGACCTTTGGTATATAATTGGGACTTTGACGATACCTGGGCTTTTGATACCAGTTATCACAAGTTATTTTGAGAGTTTAACTCCAAGTCCAAGGCATGCATTTTTGATCATGGTTTCAGGTTTTACTTGTTCGTTTGTTTCATTTGTTATCGGTCAAGTTTTTAAAACGCCCTCTGGTGAGCCTATTTATCCGCTTGGGCTTGAGCCGATGTTTCCGGGGTTAATTGTATCTTTTCTGGTTTATGTGCTTGGGAAACTTAGGGATAAAAATTTGTTTTTTAGACCTGAAAATGTTATTTTTACAAACAAAAAATTGAAAATTTAAAGGTAGGTTCCTAAAAATGGCTCGTTTTGATGTGATTGTAAACAAGACATTTTCGCCGAAAAAGGAGGAAGTTATCAATCAAAGAAAGTGGTATTTAATTGATGCGGAGGGTCAAACCCTTGGCAGGTTAGCCAGTAATATCGCCAGAATTTTAAGAGGAAAACATAAACCGATTTTTTCACCGCATGTTGATTGTGGTGATTTTGTTGTTGTGATCAATGCTGAGAAAATCAAGGTCACCGGGAAGAAAGAGGAGAAGAAATTTTACTTTAGCCATTCTGGTTATCCAGGCGGTGAAAAGTTTGAAAGTTTGCGTGACCTTTTAAAAAGGAAACCCGAATGGGTTCTGTGGCATGCAGTTAAGCTCATGCTTCCGAAGAATCGGCTTGCGAGGAAAATGATAAAAAAACTCAAAATTTACGCTGGACCTGAGCATCCTCATCAAGCGCAAAAACCAGAACCAATACCAGAAGAATTGCTTTTAAAGTAAAACAAAATCTTAGGGTTCAAAGATATGGCTGTAATTTCATATGATGCTGTTGGGAGAAGAAAAACATCCGTCGCAAGGGTTCGCTTGATCCCTGGCACAGGGAAGATAATTGTAAATAAAAGGGAGTTTGAGAATTATTTCCCAATTGAGGCACATAGGGTTGATGTAGTTCAACCTCTTGTTGTGACAAATACACTTGGGCAATTTGATGTGATCGCAAATGTTAAGGGCGGTGGCTTAACAGGTCAAGCAGGCGCAATTCGGCTTGGGATAGCCAGAGCCCTTTTAAAAGTTGATGAAACATATAGAAAAATTTTAAGACAGTATGGACTTTTGACTAGAGACCCGAGGATGGTTGAGCGTAAGAAGTATGGACAGCCAAAGGCAAGAAAAAGATTCCAATTCTCAAAGAGATAAACTTAATAATTACACATACTCTCCGAGTCCCATATTAAATGGGATAATCTTTGCGGAGGTGTTCGGAATTTGCTCCGAATCCCGCAAAGATGTGAGGAGAGTAGAGGATAAACCAAAAACAAAAATGGAGGAAAAATTTTTATGCCGAGAGTTGAGCTTCAGCAGTTACTTGAAGCGGGAGTTCATTTCGGGCATTTAACCCGCCGGTGGAATCCGAAGATGAAACCGTTTATTTTTATGGAGAAAAATGGTATCCACATTATTGATTTGAAAAAAACCCAAGAATATCTTGATATCGCTTGTGAAGAAGTTAAAAAGATTATATTGCAAGGGAAGCAGGTTCTATTTGTTGGTACAAAAAAACAGGCGAGGGAAATTATAAGAACCGAAGCCGAGAGAGCTGGGATGCCCTATGTAATTGAGAGATGGCTTGGTGGAACTTTGACGAATTTCGTCACAATAAGAAAAAGCGTTAAGAAATTGCAGAACATTGAGAAAATGGAAGCAGATGGCACAATTGATGAATTAACGAAAAAAGAAAGATTGAGAATCCTACGTGAAAAAGAGAAATATCAAAAGATCCTTGGCGGTATAAGAGATATGGTGACATTGCCGGGGGCAATTTATGTGGTTGACATTAAGAAAGAACATATTGCGGTTTCAGAAGCAAGAAAATTAAATATCCCAATTTTTGCAATGCTTGATACGAATTGTGATCCCGATTTGGTTGATTATCCGATACCTGCAAACGATGACGCAATTAAATCAATTCAACTTATCACAAAAGTTTTCACTGACGCAATTCTTGAAGCCAAAACGGTTATTGAATCTGAAAGATCTCTTGTTGAAGCTGAACGAAAATAAAAACAAAAATTTGAAGGGCTGAAAAATGGAAATAACCCTTGAGCAAATAAAAGCGCTACGCGAGAAAACCGGAGCAGGTATAATGGATTGCAAAAAAGCACTTATGGAAACAAATGGAGATATTGAGAAAGCAATAGAATATCTAAGAAAGAGAGGTGCATCTGTTCTTGAGAAACATGCAAACAGGGAAACGAAACAGGGACTTATTGAAGCTTATATACATGCAGGTGGAAGAGTTGGCGCAATTGTTGAAATTAACTGTGAGACTGATTTTGTCGCAAGGACTGAGGAATTTAAACAGTTGGCTCGTGATATAGCAATGCAAATAACAGCAATGAACCCAAAGGTTGTTAGCAGAGAGCAATTGCCTGAAGAAATAGTGAAAAAGGAATTTGAAATTTATAAAGAGCAGGCACTTGCAGAGGGTAAACCTGAAGATGTAGCAGAAAAAATCGCGCAGGGAAAACTTGAGAAGTTCTTTGAGGAAGTGTGTCTACTTGATCAACCATTTATAAAAGATCAAGGCAAAACCGTGAGAGATTTGATCCATGAAGCTGCTGCTAAGTTTGGTGAAAACATAGTGATAAGGCGATTTGTGAGATATTACCTTGGGGAAAGCGTTGAGAGATAAAAAGGTCTCAGGTTTCTCTGAGACCTTTTTTTATGCTTGAAAATAAAAATCTAAGTCAAAATGCCTCAACAACCAGTTTATAAAAGAATTCTTCTAAAGGTCAGTGGGGAAGCTTTAATGGGAGATCGCGGATATGGAATTGATCCAGTGGTTTTGAATAGATTCGCTGATGAAATTAAAGAAGTTCATGAACTTGGTGTTCAAATTGGAATTGTCATAGGCGGTGGTAATATATATAGGGGAGTTGATGCCATTGCTGAGGGAATTGATAAGGTTGTTGGGGATCAGATGGGTATGCTTGCAACCGTTATTAATGCACTTGCTTTACAGAGCGTTCTTGAGAAAAAAGGTGTTATGACGCGACTTCAAACCGCGATTGTGATGGAGCAGATAGCAGAACCATTTATAAGAAGAAGAGCAATAAGACACCTTGAAAAGGGTAGGATTGTTATATTTGCCGCTGGGACTGGAAACCCCTACTTTACAACAGATACAGCTGCAGCGTTGAGGGCAATTGAGATAAAAGCTGATGTCATTTTGAAAGGAACTCGGGTTGATGGAATTTATGACTCTGACCCTGAGAAAAATCCTTCCGCCGTAAAATTTGACCAAATTTCTTATCTTGATATTTTAAAACTTGACCTGAAGGTTATGGATTTAACAGCCATTACACTTTGTCGTGAAAATAGTCTACCGATAATAGTTTTTAACATGAACACACCTGGAAACCTTAAGCGTATAGTTCTTGGGGAAAATGTTGGAACAAAAGTTGTACATGTAAATGAGGTTTCCTCAGAAAGGTAAAAACAAAGTGGTTTTAAGCCATGGGCACGCCATCAACAATACCTGAAATACTTAAAGATGCTGAAGAAAGGATGAAAAAATCGGTTGAGATAACAAGGCAGGAACTCGCAAGGATAAGAACTGGCAAGGCAACAACCGCTTTACTTGACGGAATTAAGGTAGATTATTATGGACAGCATTTACCTATTAACAAGGTTGCAACCGTAAGCGTAACTGATCCACATACCTTGACCGTCACACCTTGGGACAAATCTCTGATACCTGTAATTGAAAAAGCAATACTTACATCCGACCTTGGATTAAATCCGACAAATGATGGCAATGTTATACGAATTCCAATCCCACCTTTAACCGAGGAGAGGAGAAAGGAAATTGTTAAACTTGTTAGGAAATTCGGGGAAGAAGGAAAGGTTGCGATAAGAAATGTTAGAAGAGATGCAAACGAGCATTTGAGAAGAATTGAAAAGGAGCAACATATCTCAGAAGATGAAAGAAAAAGAGCGGAAGAGCAGGTTCAAAAGTTAACAGATAAATATATAAAGGAAGTTGATCTGCTTCTTGAGCAGAAAGAAAAGGAGATAATGAGCTTTTAAAGATTTATTTTATGTCCCCATCCAAAAAAACGATAAGAGAGCAAATTTTATCAATTCGGAACTCACTTGATCCAGATGAAGCAAGAAAGAAAAGCAGATTGATTTTTCAAAATTTAAAAACCTTGTCAGTTTTTAACGACGCAAAAACAGTTCATACCTATGTTTCTTCAAAAAAGAATGAGGTTGATACAATTGAAATTATAAGTTATCTTCTCTCTTCAGGGAAAAAGGTTGTTGTCCCTGTGGTTGATAAAGAGAAAAAAATCTTGAGGAATTCGGAATTAAAAAGTTTGACCAATCTTAAAAAATCAACATTTGGAATTCTTGAACCAGAGGAAATAATAGATGTTGATATAAATGAAATTGATCTCGTTCTTGTGCCAGCGATTGCGGTTGATAGGGTTGGAAATCGTATAGGTTTTGGCGGTGGGTATTATGATAAATTTTTAAGTCAGGTGAGTTGTCCGAAAATTGCTCTCGTTTACAATTTTCAAATTGTTGATGAGATAAAACCGTCACAAAATGATATTCCGGTTGATTTTATAGTTACCGAAACTGAAATTATAAATTGCGGGCGCATGAAACAATGAGGTGTAAAGCGCCGTATTTAACAGTAAAAACCAACAAAAGTTAATTTAAAAATGAAGCGACTTTACAAATCAAAGCGTGATAGAATCATTGATGGTGTTTGCGGTGGGATTGGGGAATATCTTGGAATTGACCCAGTTATCGTTAGGATAATTTTCATTCTTCTTTTCTTTATGGGTGGTATTGGTTTATTACTTTACATTGCTGGTATGTTGATAATTCCAGTAAATCCTGAGCATAAAGAAGAAAAATTTAAACCCGAAGAAAAAACACAAACCTCAGGTAGAGGTATACTTTTTATATTCGGTGTGATTTTAATAATTATTGGATTGGGTTTGTTGCTTGAAAACTTGGGATGGCCGTTCTGGCGCTTTTTTAAAATCGGATTTAATTATGCTTTTCCCGTTTTTCTTATTGCGATTGGGCTGTTTTTAATAATAAATTATGCACGTAAGAAGCAGGACAGCCAACTTGCTAAAATAGAGGAAGAAAAAACTCAAAATGAAACAGAGTTGGAGAACATGAAACGACTTTTTAGATCAAGAAAAAATCGGATGATATTTGGTGTGTGTGGGGGGCTTGGTGAATATCTTAACACAGATCCAACGGTTGTAAGAATTCTTTGGGTTATACTTGCTATATCCTCGCTTGGAATTGCTGTATTGCTTTATCTTATCATGGCCATAATTGTCCCAGAAGAGCCGGCGGTTTAAGCAAGGTTAAGCACCATAAGTTTAAGTTCCGTCATTTCTTCAATTGCATATTTCAAGCCTTCACGACCAAATCCGCTATCTTTAACCCCTCCATAGGGCATATGATCAATTCTATAAGTTGGATAATCATTTATTATCACGCCTCCAACATCAATTTTATCAAATGCGTAAAAAATTTTTTTGATATTATTTGTGAAGATCCCTGCTTGAAGTCCATATCTTGAATTGTTGACCATTTGAATTGCTTCTTCAAATGAATCATATTTTTCAAGGGTTACAACTGGAGCAAATACTTCTTGGCAACTTACCTTCATATCTGGCTTAACATCAATTAGGATGGTTGGTTCATAAAATGTGTAATTTCTTTTCCCACCTGTTAAGATTTTAGCCCCATTTTTGACTGCTTCGTTAACCCAATTCTCTGTTTTTATTGCTGCATTTTCATCAACAAGCGGACCAACTATTGTATCTGGTTCAAATGGATTGCCAACTTTTAATTTTTTTGTTTCCTCAACAAAGCGTTTTTCAAATTCAGGGTAGATATCTTTGTGAACATAAATTCTCTGGACAGCTATACAGGATTGCCCTGCTTGACCGAAAGAGCCAAGGGCGATTCTTTTAACAGCGAAGTCAAGGTTAGCATCTGGTTCAACCACAACTGCAGCATTTCCACCGAGTTCAAGTGTGACCTTTTTCTTTCCAGCTATATTTTTTAATCTCCAACCAACCTCGCTACTCCCTGTAAATGTAACCATTTTTATTCGTTCATCTCTTACGAGAAGCTCAATTTCATCAGATTTGCAAGGGACGAGGTTAAATCCACCAGCTGGATAACCAGATTTTTCAATTATTTCAGCAAGCATTATGCTCACGATGGGTGCTTGAGAAGATGGTTTTAGAATTATTGCATTTCCGCTGGCTATCGCTGGGGCAACCTTATGGGCAACAAGATTCAGCGGGAAGTTGAACGGAGTTATGGCAAGTATGATTCCGATTGGAAATCTTTTAACAAGTCCTAATCTTTTTTCTGAATGAGATGCTAAATCAAGTGGTATGATTTCACCATTAATTCTTTTTGCTTCCTCACTTGCGATTTTGAATGTGAAAATTGCTCTATCAACCTCTGCTCGCGAGAAAGTTATTGGCTTTCCCATTTCCCTTGTTATCATCTGGGCAAAATCTTCACGGCGTTTTGCTATTTCATTTGAGATAAATTCAAGTATTTCAGCTCTTTTGTGGGATGGGATTTCTTTTGTTTTTTCAAAAGCGTTTTGCGCTGAGATGACAGCATCTTCAAGATCATCTGGCGAAGCAAGATAAACTTCGCCAGCAATTTCCCCGTTGAAGGGGCTTTTGATTTGGATTTTTCTTGGAGAAGTTCTCCATTCACCATTGATGAAAAATTTATATTCAGTGACCATGGCTGTAGATGTGTTAATTTTATAACTCAAGAATTTCTTTTATCTTCTGAACGACATCTTCAAGGTTTATTAATATTCTTTGACCCGACTTTCTTATCTTTATTTCAACCTGGTTATTTTTTAAATTTCTCTCGCTTACAATTACCTGCAAAGGCATTCCAAGTAGATCAGCGTCTTTAAACTTAAACCCAGGGCTTACATCCATTCTATCATCATAAATTGTTTCAATTTTTTCCCTGTTGAATTTTTCATAAAGTTTATCAGCTGTTTCAACGACAACTGGGTTTTCTGTATTTACAGATATTAGATGAACATGAAATGGTGCGATCGCTTTATCCCAAATTATCCCATTTTCATCATGATTTTGTTCAATATGACAGGCGATTATTCTTTCAACGCCGATGCCGTAACTTCCCATAATTATTGGTTTTTCTTGTCCATTCTCATCAAGAAAGGTTGCTTTCATTGATTCAGAGTATTTCGTTCCAAGTTTAAATATGTGTCCAATTTCAATCGCATTGACAATTCTTAACGGATTTCCGCAGTTGACACAGGGTTCACCCGCTTCAACTTTTCTCAAATCAAAATATCCATCAACTTTGACATCTCGTTCCATATCAATGTTTGCTATGTGATAGTCGTCTTTATTTGCTCCACTTATTAAGTTATTTGCCCCTTTCAATCGGGCGTCAGCTATAATTTTAAAGTTTTTCAATCCAATTGGTCCAATTGAACCTGCATTAGCTCCTGTTAAATTTTTTAATTCATCTGGTTCCATTGGAGTTATTTCACCGCCACCAAGTGCTTTTAGAAGTTTTGCTTCAACAAGTTGGTCATTGCCGAGCATTAAAATCAAGACAGGTTGTCCATTATGTTTGTAGACAAGCGATTTAGCCAGTATATCTGTTGGGACATTTAAAAATTGAGCCAGTTCATTTATCGTTCTAACATTTGGGGTATAAATTTCTTCAAGTGGTTTGCTTTCGGGATATCTTTTTGCTGGTGGAACGTTTGATTGAGCTATTTCTGTATTTGCAGCATAACCACATTTATCACATAAAACAACGGTATCTTCTCCATATGGTGATTCAACCATAAATTCTTCAGATGCGGAGCCACCCATTGCTCCAGTTGAAGCACCAACGATGAAAAATTTTAGCCCACACCTTGTGTAAATTTTTATGTATGCTTGTTTATGAAGTTCGTAAGATTTATCAAGCCCTTCCCATGAGGCATCAAGACTGTATGAATCTTTCATTATAAATTGTCTTCCTCTTATAACTCCACTCCTTGGGCGAGGTTCATTTCTAAACTTAGTTTGAATTTGATACCATATCTGGGGTAAATCTTTATACGATTTTATATGGTGCTTTGCGATAAGGCAAATAACCTCTTCATGTGTGGGTGCCAAAACAAGAGGTCTATTTTTCAATTGAAAGATCACATCACCGAAATCGCGTAATCTACCAGTTTCCTCCCATAGTTCAATTGGATTTAAAGCAGGAAGGTGAAATTCTTGCCCACCAATAGCATCCATTTCTTCGCGAATTATTTGCATAACTTTTTTTGCAACTCTCCATCCAAGTGGAAGAAAAGAATAAACTCCGGCTGCAAGTGGTCGAACAAGTCCGGCTCTTATCATCAGCTTATGGCTTGGCATGGTTGCATCAGAAGGATCTTCTTTCAAAGTTGGAACAAACCCAGAAGATAACCTCATTTAGGGTCTTATTTTTGTTTTTAAATTGTAATATTTTTTCAAATTTTACTAATTGCGAAGAAAAAATCAAAGAATGGGGCTCAACCAACTTTTGTTTGAAGATGCCATACAAGGTATAAAAGCACAAGCGTGAAAATAATGTAAAGAATATAGATAAAATTTGAGAAGAATTCTTTAAAAAGAGCCCAGATCTCGGCAAATGATTCCTTCATATGTTTTCCAAAATTTTGTTTATTTTTTCTTTAAATTCCACCGCTTTTTCCCTTGCCTTTTGAGCAAAATTTTTGGAATTTGAGGCATAAATAATTGCACGACTTACATTTATAAGAGCAATTTTATCTTTGTTAACCCCATATTTCAACGCAAGTTCAAGATTCCCTTTTTGCTCTCCAATTCCCGGTATTAAAAACAATGTTTCATCGGATAATTCACGAACAAGTTTTATGTCTTCTCCTTTCGTTGCCCCAACAACAAAACCAAGATTTTTAAACTTTGAACTTATAAATCTTTCTGCAATATGTTGGAAAACAAATTTATCAGCACATTTTAGATATTGAAAGTCAAAAGCTCCCTGATTTGTGCTTAAAACCACAACGAACACAAATTTATCCTCAAACTTTACAAAAGGTTCAATTGATTCAACTCCAAAATATGGATTAACTGTGATTGCATCTGCCCCAAGTTCAACAAACAAACTTTTTGCATACATTTCGTTAGTTGAGCGTACATCACCACGCTTTGAATCAAGGATAACAGGTATATCTTTAGGGATTGCATCAATTGTTAATTTTAAAATTTCAAATCCACGGGCACCAAGCGCCTCATAAAATGCGGTGTTAATTTTATAAGCACAAACAACATCGTAAGTTGCTTCAATTATATTGCGATTGAACTCCAAAATAGAATTAATTGATTTTGGAAAATTATTTGGAATTTTTTCAATGTTGGTATCAAGCCCAATGCAAAGAAGGGAATTATTTTTTGCAAGTGCTTTTTTGAGTTTATAAATAAAATCCATCTTCAAGATAAAACCTTATCTTCAATCTTTTGAAGTCGCCTTAAAATATCTCCAATGACAACATTTTCCTTTTTCAGAGATTCAACCTCTCTTGTAAGTTCGCCAATTTTTTCAACCAATGAATTTATCATAAATACCACATTATCAATTCTTTTATTTGTATCATCAATCCTTTTATTCGTATCATCAATTCTTAAACTCAACTCAGATCTTGTTTCGTCAATCCTTGCATTTAACTCGGTTCTTAATCCATCAATCCTTTCGTATAGTTCAGCTCTCAACCCATCAATTCTTGCGTATAGTTCGGCTCTCATTTCATCAATTTTTGCATATAGTTCGGTTCTTAGCTCATCAATTCTGCGACTTATTTCGTTAATGTAAGCGTTTGTATCGGAAAGGCGTGCAGAGAATTCATCCATTCGTCCGTGAAGTTTAGAAATGTCTTGTTTTATAACTTCAATTTCAGGCAAAATTACGGCTTTTATTGCTTCAATTATTTTACTTGTTGCATTCGCCATTTAAATCTCCATTTAATGAGTTTTTCTAAATTTAAAACAATTTTTAGATAAATTCAATCCCGTTTGAAGAACTTGAAATTAGCAAAGATAAAATCCTGCGCTATTATAGCCCCTCCCCCACTTGACAATCTAATTTTTATTTGTTATATTTAAGCGTATTTTCTCCTAAAAAATTTAGGCAAAAATAAAAATTGACCTAAAATTATGTTAAAAATTGACGATATTGACCTTAAAATTTTAGACATTCTCCAGAAAAATGGAAGGATAAAGCGTAATGACCTTGCTCAAATCGTTGGACTTTCTGTTCCATCGGTGAGCGAAAGGTTAAAAAAGCTTGAAGATGAAGGGATAATAAAAGGATATACCGCCTTACTTGATTCAAAGAAGCTGGGGAAGGATATAACAGCATTTGTCTTTGTTTACATTGATTCGTCAAGGAATTATCCTTTATTTATTGAGAGGGCTATGGAGGTTGAGGAGATATTGGAGTGCCATTCAATCACGGGTGAGGGATCACACCTTTTGAAAGTTAAAACTGAGAACACATCAACGCTTGAAAAACTTCTTGCGAGAATTCAATCTTGGCCAGGTGTTACTGGGACTAAGACGAATATCGTTTTATCAACGATTAAGGAAACAACGAGAATAAAAATTTTTAATGAGGATTGAACTAAAGTTTTTAAACGGAGGTGTTATCTGTGGGCGAATTTAAAATTGTTGCTGATACGGTTTGGACTATGATAGCTGGTTTTCTTGTTTTTTTCATGAATCTTGGTTTTGCAATGCTTGAAGCGGGGCTTCAAAGGAGTAAAAATGCTGTTAATATCTTAATGAAAAATTTTGTTGTTTTTTCTGTTTCTTCAATTTCTTTTTTCATAATAGGTTGGGGTATTATGTTTGGAGATGGGAATGATTTTTTCGGTATCAAAGGTTTATGGTTTGTTTCGGGGCAGGATAATTCCCCTGCGACTGGCGAAAGTTATCTTGGCGTGTATAAAGCAATAAGTTGGGCATCAGTTCCATTATGGGCGAAATTTTTCTTTCAACTTGTTTTTGCTGGAACATCTGCGACAATTGTGTCCGGAGCTGTTGGGGAAAGGATAAAGTTTAAAAGTTTTCTAATTTTTTCATTTTTGATGATTTCGTTTATTTATCCAGTTGTTGGGCACTGGATTTGGGGTGGTGGATGGCTTAGTAAACTCGGATTTCTTGATTTTGCTGGTTCAACTGTGGTTCATTCCGTTGGTGGCTGGTCTGCGCTTACAGGAGCGATATTACTTGGTCCAAGGCTCGGCAAATATAAAAATGGAAAGATTAATCCAATCCCTGGACATGATTTAACACTTGCTACGCTTGGGGCGTTTATCTTGTGGTTTGGATGGTTTGGTTTTAATCCCGGGTCAACTATGTCGGCAAATTTCTCATATATAGCAAAAATTGCAACAGTTACGAATATGTCCGCAGCTTCAGCAACTTTGTCAGCCTTAATAACATCATGGGTTTTCTTGAGGAAGCCTGATTTAACGATGGTCCTTAATGGATGTCTTGCCGGTCTTGTTGCTATAACCGCTCCGTGTGCTTATGTTTCAGTTTTTTCGTCCCTTTTAATTGGCTTTACAGCTGGTGTGATCGTTGTCTTTTCCGTTTTGTTGTTTGATAAGCTTAAAATTGACGATCCAGTTGGGGCTATATCTGTTCATTTGATAAATGGAATTTGGGGGACGCTTGCAGTAGGTTTATTTCATGAGGAAGAAGGTTTAATAAACGGGATGGTAAAGTTGTTAAAAGTGCAACTTTTGGGTGTGATTGTTGTTGGCGTATTTGCATTCACGATTTCATTTGTTCTTTGGCTTATTATAAAAGAAATTTTGGGATTAAGAGTTTCAGAGCAAGAGGAAATTGATGGGCTTGATCTTACTGAACATGGTCAGGTGTGTTATCCTGAATTTTCAATCCTTGGGTCAAGTTCTTTTGCAGTTGAGTTTCAGGAAATTGAACATGAAAAAGTTCCAGAAGTTAAGAAAGTATCAAAGAGAAAACCTCCAATCACTTTGGAAAAGCCCAAGATACTTGAGGCGGAAAGGGCAGATGAAAATAAAAGTTTCAAAATCAAGGTTGAGAATCTGGATAAGAAAGTATTTATCAATCTATGGCGTCAGATGTGTTCGGGGGATTGGAGAAAATTACCCTTGGAATTTAAGGAGATATATCCGAATGTTAAATTATTTTCTGGGGACGAAATTTTATTTTCAAAGGGCAATCCAGATGTCATAGTTGAAAAATTCGCTAAAGTTTTGAGTAGAGCGGGTTTTAAAGGATTTAAGATAAAAATTATAAAAGAGTAATAAAAGGAGGTGTTAAGTATGCTGTGGGTTATTTTTGTTTTTTTCGCTTTGCTTACAATTTCTATTCTTGCATTTACCTTACTTTATGTTAAGACTCCACCACACCTTGCTTTTGTGAGGACTGGATTCGGGGGTAGAAAAGTTGTGATAGATGGCGGTTCAATTGTTTTACCTATAATTCAGGACATTCAATGGATATCGCTTAAAACATATAAGCTTGAGGTTTTTAAATCAGGTCGTGAGGCTTTTATAACGAAAGATAAGTTAAGAGTTGACATTGGAGCTGAATTTTATGTCAAAGTTGAACCAACCGAGAAAAGCATAGAGATGGCATCAAGAAGCTTGGGTGAGAGCTCGTTTTCTGAAGATGGAATAAAAACTCTTGTTGAGGAAAAACTTATCTCAGCATTAAGAGCTGTTGCTGCGACAATGGATATGGTTGAAATTCATGAGAATAGGCGATTATTTGAAGAAAGGGTTATGGAAAACTTAAAAGATGCCCTTCTTCAAAATGGACTTACACTTGAAAATGTCTCCGTATATTACCTTGATCAAACAGATAAAAACTATTTTGACCCAAACAATATATTTGATGCGGAGGGATTAAGGCAGATAACAGCTCAAACTTCAATGAGGTTGAAGGAGAGGAACGAAATAGAAAGGGAAACAGAAGTTGCGATAAAGCAAAAGGATGTTGAAACCTTCAAATTGAAACTCCAACTTGACAAGGATAAGGCTTTTGCTGAAGCTGATCAAAGTTATCAGGTGGAGACATATAAAGCGAAACGGTATGCTGAAATTGAGCAATTTAAAGCTGAGCAAGATAGGATAGCCCGTGAGGCTGTGATCCAAAAGGAACGTTCTATAAGAGAGGCTGAAATTCAAAGTGAAACAGCTTTGGTAAAACAGGCAAAATTTAAAGAGGAAGCCGAGATTGAAAAGCAAAGGGTGATTGAGCAATTAAAGCGTGATGTTGAAATATCAATTTTGCTTAAAGAAAAGGAAAAAGCAGAGGCTGAGGCTTTGAGGTTGCAAGCGAACGCAGTTGAAGAAGAAGCAAAGCAAAAGATAATAACGGTTGCGGAAAAAGCAAAAGCTGAGAGATTGAAGGAAATCGCATTGATTGAAGCATTGAAGGAACTTGAAGTCGCTGAGCAAAAAGCTAAAGCGGTTGAGATATTGGCTAAATCAAAGATGAAAGAGGGTGAATCGGAAGCCTTTGTTAGAATGAAGAAATTTGAGGCGGAAAATGTTTTAAGCGAAAAGATAATCAACAGAGACATTCTATTGAATTTAATTGAAAAAGCCCCAAGTATATTGGGCGAGCTTATGGCGCCCGCAAAAAATATAGAGGGAATTAAAATACTTCAAATAGATGGGTATCGCCCCGACAATTTGCAATCTTCCTCAATTCCAGTTGGAATCATCAACGCAATAATTGGAGCAAGCGCTTTGATCCCAATTTTGAGGGAATTAATAGATTTTGCGAAGGTGGATAAAAATGTCGTTGAAAAAATAGCGGAATATATCCCAGGTATAAAGGGAACAACTAAACAATAAATTAAAAACAAAATTGATAAAATCTCATGAAAAACGAAGCAATTGAAAATGTTTTTAGAATGATCAAAGAACACAAAGTTAAAATGGTTGACTTAAAGTTTATGGATTTCCCAGGTCAATGGCAACATTTCAGCGTTCCTGTGCATGAGTTAACAGAAAAATCGTTTGAAGAGGGGTTTGGATTTGATGGCTCAAGCATCCGTGGATGGAAAAGCATAAATGAAAGCGATATGCTCGTTATCCCTGATCCGACAACTGCTTTCATTGATCCATTTATTGAGGTTCCAACGATAAGCTTAATATGTGATGTTTATGATCCTTTAACGAAAGAAAAATATGAAAGATGTCCTCGTTATATTGCTCAAAAAGCGGAAATGTATTTGAAGTCAACAGGAATTGCTGATACGGTTTATTTTGGACCGGAGGCGGAATTTTTCATCTTTGATGATGTTCGTTTTGATCAGAACGCGCATGAGGGATATTATTACATTGATTCAATTGAGGGGCAGTGGAATTCAGGGCGAGATGAGAAGCCAAATCTTGCTTATAAGCCAAGATATAAAGAAGGTTACTTCCCTGTTCCCCCGACTGACTCGCTCAATGATATAAGAAATGAAATGGTGTTGATTATGGAGCAATGTGGTCTTGAAGTTGAAGCGCAACATCATGAGGTTGCAACTGGAGGTCAATGTGAGATTGATTTTCGCTTTGCTCCACTTGTGAGATGTGCAGATAACCTTTTGATCTTTAAATATATTGTTAAGAATGTTGCACGAAGACATGGAAAAACCGCTACATTTATGCCTAAGCCATTGTTTGGGGATAATGGTTCTGGGATGCATTGTCATCAAAGTCTGTGGAAAAATGGACAACCATTGTTCTACGGCAATGGTTATGCGAATTTAAGTGAAATTGCACTTTATTACATCGGTGGAATCTTAAAACATGCCCCAGCTTTATGTGCTTTCACAAATCCGACAACTAATTCGTATAAACGCCTTGTCCCTGGATTTGAAGCCCCTGTAAATCTTGCTTATTCACAGCGGAATAGAAGCGCAGCAATCCGTATCCCCGTCTACTCATCAAGTCCAAAGGCAAAGAGAATTGAAGTGAGATTTCCCGATGGTTCTTGCAACCCGTATCTTGCTTTCTCAGCAATGCTTATGGCCGGGATTGATGGAATCATAAACAAAATTGACCCCGGCGAACCATTAGATAAGGATATCTACGCTCTTCCGCCAGAGGAATTAAAAAACATTCCTTCAACCCCAGGTTCACTTGAAGAAGCGCTAAGAGCGCTTGAAAAGGATCATGAGTTTCTTTTAAGGGGCGATGTCTTTACAGAGGATGTGATAGAAGCGTGGATAAAATATAAATGGGAAAAAGAAGTAAACCCGATGCGTATGCGTCCCCATCCATATGAGTTCGTTATTTATTTTGATGTGTGAAAACTGTCCCCACTTCGGTGGGGGCTTACCCTTATTAAGATTTGCAGAAACCTTTTCACACCTTTGGGGTTATATAGGTAGAAAGGAATCAAATTCCCTTTAAAATGAGCATATTGAGAGGTGCCAGAAAGTGATTGGGAAATATTTGAAAGAGTTAAAAATGGAGATGAATTAGCGTTTAAGGAAATTTATGAGAAATTTAAACTTCCACTATATAGATTTTGTTTGCGGATGGTTTTTGATGAAGATACGGCAATTGACATAGTTCATGATGTTTTTATGAAGATATATGAAAATAAAAATTTGATTGAACCTGCTTCTTTTTCCCTTTCAACTTTGCTTTTTAAAATAGCCAAAAATAGATGTTTAAACTTTCTGCGAGATAGGAGAGAAAAAATTCAGGTTGATAGTGTTGAGATAAATTCAGGTTGTGATGTTGAAAAAAATTTTGAAGTCATTGACGCAAAAGAGAAATTGCAAAGAATTTTGAACTTACTTGATGACGATTATAGAGCGATTTTGATTTTGAGAGAGTGGAACGGTTTAAGTTATAGCGAAATAGCAAAAATTTTTGACACGAGCGTTTCGGCTGTTAAGGCAAAACTTTTCAAAGCGAGAAGAAAATTAGCAGAAATTTACAAAAAATATTACGGAGATGAGTAAAATGAAATGCGAAGATATTCAAGAAATACTTAGTTGTTTTGTTGATGGGGAACTCAATGAAAACATTGATTATGCGTTTTCTCATGTTTTTTCATGCCTTGATTGTCAGGAATTTTTAAAAGTCACACTTAAATTTAAAGTTGATGCAAGTAAAGATAAAATTGAATTTCCCGAGGTAGAAGAATTTGAAGTTAAAGGAAAAGGAAACTTGATAAGAAGATTTGTGAGATCTTTAAAGGTTGAAATTCCTATTCCAACGGGACTTCTTTCGGCAGTTGTGGTTATGTTGTTTTTACTTTCCTTTTTGCTTGCTGTCTTTGTCTATGATAAAGCGATGATGGTTGAACAAGGTAAGTTCCAGGTTCCAGTTCACAAGGAAAAAACACGAATCGTGGTTGTTTATGGAATACCGCAGGTCATAGTTTACCCTGATATGAAAATAAAAGAAAAATAAAAGGAGTGAAAATTATGGTTCGGAAAATTTTTATTCTTATGTTGGCGGTGATTTTTATTGCCTGTCAAAAGTCAAAAGAAAATGGGGAATTAAATTCCGAGATATTGCCTTTGACCCCGAAGGCTGAAATCAATAAAGAAAGTTATGCTATGATAGTAGATACCCCGCCAGGGATAATAGGTGGATTAGAAGCAATTCAGAAGAAAATTAAATATCCAGATAGCGCGATAAAAAACGGAATTGAGGGAACTGTGTATGTGATGGCTTATATAAATGAAAATGGAGAAGTTGATTTTGCTGAAGTTATAAAGGGAATAGGTTACGGTTGTGATGAGGTAGCAAGAGATGCTGTTTTACAGACGAAATTTACATCACCCTATCATCAAGGCAAGCCAGCAAAGGCAAGAGTAGTGGTGCCAATAAGATTTAAAATGAGAAAATAAAAAATAGAACAATAGCCCAGCAACAGCAAAACAGTTTGTGACTCGGTTTTAAAAGCGGTGAAGAGGGATTTTTTATCTCGGGGTAAAATCTGCACTAAATTATTGCGCAATATTTAATCATTTCATTATTTTATAGATGAGAAAAACAAAAACTCTGTGTGAACTTTTTATGAGAAGATTAATCATAATTTTTACGCTGTTTTTATATGTTGGCGTTTCTGCTGATGACCTGAAGAAGTATTTTCAACTTGCAGGTGACGAATTTGGTGTCCCAGCTGAATTACTTGAAGCGATTGCATTTGTGAATACAAGATGGGTTCATATTGAGCCTGAAAAACTTGAACCAGCTTGCAATGGTAAACCGCCTGCTTATGGGATAATGGGCTTGCACGATGATGATTGGTTTGGACATAGTTTAGTTGAAGGAGCTAAATTGATTGGCGTTCCAGTGGAGGTCGTCAAGAAAGATTTATATCAGAACATAAGAGCTGCAGCTGCGTTGCTTGCCAAACTTTCAAAGGAAAGGGGATTGAAAAAGGGAGTTGCAAAGATTGAAGATTATAAAGATGTCCTCGCAAAGTTCAGCGGAATTCCTCAACCAGAGATAGCTCAGATTTTTGCATACGATGTTTATAAGGTTTTGTCAACAGGGTTTGAAGGGTTTGGTATAAAGATTGAGAAAAGGGAAATTGATATGTCAATTTTTCCAGATGATTTATTTGAAAGAGCAAATTTAAAAATTGTAAAGCCAGATGAAATAAATTCAGAAGATTATCCCCCAGCTGTTTGGGATCCGAGCCCAAATTATACAGAAAATAGACCTTACACAACAAGAATTGTAATTCATGTGACTCAAGGGAGTTTTGCTGGTTCAGTTTCTTGGTTGAAAAAACCAGAATCAAATGCGAGCGCACACTATGTTATTCGGAGTTCCGATGGGTATATAGTTCAACTTGTAAGAGAAAAAGACAAAGCGTGGCATGCAAGATGTTGGAATAATTTCACACTTGGGATTGAACATGAAGGTTGGATTCAAGAGCCAGATCGTTGGTTTACCCCTGTTATGTATCTTGAATCCGCCAAACTTGTGAGAAATATGGTTAATAGGTGGGCAATCCCGGTAGATAGTAATCACATAATTGGGCATAATTTCTGGCAACAACCGCAGTGGCCAGTTGTCCGTCAAGAATGGGATTTTGCCACTTATGACCCTATATCAACTTATCCTACATCCTGCAATAATCATACAGACCCGGGATCTGGATGGAACTGGAGTTATTATTTAAGTTTAATTCGTTCTAACCAAGTTCCGCCGAAAGTTATTTCAGTTGTGCCTGAGTCCGGGGCTCGTAATTTTCTTGCTTATAAATCTGTTGTGATTAATTTTTCTGTGCCAATGGATAAAGCATCTGTTGAAACAAATCTTATTATAACTCCTGCTGATACGGTGACATTTATATGGAGTTCTGATCAGCGAACGCTTGAGATAAAACCTAACAAGTTTTGGGAATTTTCAACAACATACACGATAAAGATTGATACAGGAGCTAAAAGTGTTTTTGGTTTAAAGATTGACGGTGATGGCGATGGAGTGCCAGGAGATCCGTATTACATTGAGTTTACGACGACCGCACCTGATATCTATCCCCCAATTGTTGAAAAGGGTTATCCAACGGGTGAGAATGTGAGTATATACGCAGAGATGAAATTTGTATTCAACGAGCCGATTGAAAGCGCAAGTTTGGCAAGCAGAGTTAAGTTAGTTGATGAAAATGATCAGACTATTTCAATTACTGGGGGTAAACATGTTATAAAGAATGACAAAAGTATAGTTACATTTAAACCTTCAAGCCCGCTTTCAAACGATAAAATTTACAAAGTTAAGTTTTTGGCTGGTCTAAAGGATTTATTTGGCAATGCAACGACATCTGATTATGTTTTTGTTTTCAAAACCGAGCCGGGGATTTTCTATCGTGGAAATGTAATTGATTCTTTTGAAACAATTGGTTCGTGGTGGAAACCAACTCAAAGCGGAAGCACAACAGGTATAGACACAAGCGTAACTAATTTCGTTATCTCCGGGGAGAAAAAGATAAGTGCTTCAAACTCTGGTAAATTAATTTATAAATTCACCGGTGAAACTGGCGGAGTTGTAAGAGTTTATAATTCCTCAAAGCCGACAGTTTCAGATGCGAGTGGAGATATTGGACTGTGGGTTTATGGTGATTTGAGTGGAAATCAACTTGAATTCTGGTTTTACAATCCAAATAATTACATTGTAAATCTTGGTCCTGTAAATTGGTATGGATGGAGGTTTATCTCATTACCAATTTCGTCTGTTCCTGGCTCAAGCAAGCAATTTCACAGCATTGTCATAAGACAGTCCCAAGGTGCTGATAAAGAGGGAGAAATTTATTTTGATGATTTACAAGTTGGCGGAAGAATTACTGCTGTTGCAGATAATACATTGCCATTGGAATTTTCGCTTGAACAAAATTACCCAAATCCATTTAATTCATCAACCTTGATAAGGTTTAGTTTGCCTCAACGTATGTATGTTAAACTTTATGTTTACGATGTTCTTGGAAGGTTCATTGCTTCTGTTGTTGATGAAGAGCTTGAGGCTGGGATTCACACTGTAAAGTTTGAAGCAGAGGATTTGCCTTCGGGTGTTTACTTCTACAGAATTGAAGCTGGACAATTTCTCAAGGTTAGGAAAATGGTTTTGGTAAAGTAAAAGTCCCTGTCTCTTGTGTTTTGAATTGTGGGGGTATTTAATAACGATTTTACATTTCAAATTATCGGTTAAATTTGTTTTATTTTTTGTAGTTTCATAAATTGTTTTTGTGATAAGCTTGAAAAAATTTTTTGATGGTGATGAAG
>Ga0209289_100353_pt1 | contig 25602 bp, 14 predicted proteins | sample GXS110809BmetaG_FD_184121 | JGI IMG/M metagenome (GOLD analysis project Ga0209289, IMG submission 184121) | Hot spring microbial communities from Gongxiaoshe hot spring, China to study Microbial Dark Matter (Phase II) - GXS 110809B (SPAdes)... ...
GTTGCCGTCATCGGCGCTGCGTCCGTCCCATAAAAGCAGGTAGCCTATTTTGCCATCAGTGACTCCAACCCAAGGCATGTCCAGCGAGCCGTAAGTCGTGAAACTCCAACCACGAAACTCCTTTCCTACAACCGGCACGGCGATACCATTTCCGTAAAAGGGCAGAAGCAAATCGCAACCAGCGTTTAACGGAAGCAACGGTGGCATTGCTACGAATGTCCCGACTTTTCGTTGGTGGTCTTCAGTGTCAACTTCAACAACCAATTCATCACCTTCAAACCACAAGCCAACCTGCACCGGAAAAGTTTTCCCATCCCGTTGCTTCGCATCGGTTTCAAAGGTGATGCGATTTTTGTCCACCTTCAAGTTTCGGAAGGGAGCAATTGATGGGGCACTGCGCCAAGTGGTTTTAGCGCGTTTGTCAAGGACGGAGAAAGTGCCTGAAGGGTTAACTGTAACTGTGAGAAGTTTGCTTTCAATTTGCACTGTTTGAACGAACCCTACCACAGCCATCAAAAACCAACTCGCCATTGTCACCCGCCTCCTTCTTACTCTGAGTTTTGGTTGGTCAGAATTTTGTGTCTTGTCTTTTGCGGATGTTACGACAAGTGCAGCGTCATGGGTCAACCTTATGCCTTTTGCTACTGGCTCAGATGTCAAGTTCGTTGGCTACTTCTTTTGCGTGCTGTTCAATGAACTGTCGGCGTGGCTCAACTTGTTCGCCCATCAGGACTGAGAAAAGCCAATCGGCTTTCTTGGCATCTTCCAAAGTCACTTTCAGCAAAATTCTCGTCTTCTGGTCCATCGTTGTTTCCGCCAATTGGTCAGGGTTCATTTCCCCCAAGCCCTTAAACCGTTGGACGGTTACGCCTCTTCCTCCGAGTTTTTTGACAATTGCGTCCCTCTCTTCATCGGTGTATGCGTAGTAGAGGTCGCGTCCTTTGCGAATTGCGTAAAGTGGAGGCTTTGCGATGTAAACATGTCCACCTTCAACTAACGGGCGAAGGTAGCGAAAGAGGAATGTCAAAAGAAGGGTTCGGATGTGGCTGCCATCAACATCGGCATCGGCGAGCAAAATAATTCGGTCATAGCGTCGCTTGTTGATGTCAAAATCAGTTGATGCATCGTTGCCCTTGCGGCGGTGCTTTCCATCCTCAACCCAAATGCCTGTTCCCAAGGCGGTGATGATGGCGCGAATTTCCTCATTGCTGAGGACTTTATCAAGCCTGTGCTTTTCAACATTGAGGACTTTGCCACGCAGTGGCAAAATTGCTTGCGTTCTTCTATCCCGCCCTTGCTTTGCGGTTCCGCCAGCGCTTTCACCTTCAACCAAAAACAACTCACACAAAGTTGGGTCTTTTTCGGTGCAGTCGGCGAGTTTGCCGGGTAAGCGAGCGTCGTCAAGAGCAGTTTTCCTTCGCACAAGTTCAGCCGCTCGCTTTGCTGCCTCCCTTGCTTGTGCAGCCCTAATTGCCTTCTGAGCGATACGGCGAGCAATTGGTCCGCTCTTGTCAAAGTAGGCGCTCAATTCTTCGTGAACGATGCTAAAAACGATGCCTTCAACTTCGCTGTTGCCCAATTTATGCTTTGTTTGCCCTTCAAATTGTGGTCTCATCAACTTGACGGAAACTACTGCTGTCAAACCTTCTCGGACATCTTCACCTGTCAGGTTTGCATCCTTTTCTTTCAACAACCCCGCTTTGCGGGCATAGTTGTTGATGACGCGTGTGAGTGCGTTCTTGAAGCCACTTTCATGCGTCCCACCATCAACAGTTCGGACATCGTTGACGAAACTGATGATTTGTTCCTGATAGCCTTCGTGATATTGCAGGGCTACCTCAACGGTTATCTCGTCAAGGAGTTTGCCATCTTGCTCAATTTTCCTGATGCCACTGATATAAACTGGTCGGTGCAAAACTTCTCGGTTTCGGTTCAAATGCTGAATATAGGCAGCCAAGCCACCTTTTTCGTGGAACTCAACTTCCTCGTTAGTTCTTTCGTCCTTGAAGATGAACCTAACTTGAGGGTTGAGGAATGCAAGTTCTTGGAGTCGCTGCTTTATTTTGTTTGCGTCCCATTCAGTCGTCTCAAAAATTTCTGGGTCAGGTTTGAAACGAACAGTTGTTCCAGTTCTCGTCACCCTCCCAGTTGACTTGAGTTTCGTAACTGGTTCACCTCGCTCATATCGTTGATGCCAAACTTTGCCATCACGCTTGACCCAAACTTCAAGCCACTGGGAGAGTGCATTCACAACGCTGACGCCGACACCATGCAATCCACCTGAGACTCTGTAAGCGCCGGTATTGAACTTACCGCCAGCATGAAGCGTTGTCATCACAACTTCAACCGCTGGCTTACCCTCTTCTGGATGAATGTCAACGGGAATACCTCGCCCATCATCGGCTACTGAAGCAGACCCGTCGCTGTGGATTGTCACCTCAATGCGATGGCAATAACCAGCCAGTGCCTCATCAACGCTATTGTCAATGACTTCTTCAAGCAAATGGTGTAAACCTCTGGTGCTTGTGTCGCCGATATACATTGCAGGTCGCTTTCGGACACCTTCCAAACCTTTGAGCACGGCAATATGCTCTGCCTGATATTCGGAAGCGGCAGTCGTTTCAGCGGTGACAGTTGTTTCTTCCTTGACCATTCTTTTCCCTCCTTCATTGAAGCCTCATTGGCGAGCGAGAAAGGGCAAAGTTCAAACAAAAAGGGCATGGCGATGCCATGCCCCTTCTCGTCCCGCAACTAAATCATGTCACAGATTGAATTGTGCGTTGAGAGTTGAATGCCACAAGTTAGGTTTAAGTTGGTCTTGATTTTAACTCCTTCTCCTCGTTGCCTTGGAGCGGGTAGTTCTTGCTCTTCTCCTTGGCTTCTTCTCAGTTTCGCTGATAGGTGGAACTTCTTCCTCAACACCTTCTGGTGGCAGGACTTCAACGCTTTCTGGTCTCAAAAATCCTGTTCCTGCGGGAATCAACCGACCGATGATGACATTCTCCTTCAGCCCAATCAAGTAATCAGCCTTTCCTCTGATGGCAGCATCCGTTAGCGCTTGAGTTGTCCTTTGGAAGGAAGCAGCGCTCAGCCAACTGTCGGTGTTTTCTGCAGCCCTCATAATCCCCATCAAAACCCACTCGGCAGTTGCAGGTCGCCCACCTTGTGCCATCACTCTCCTGTTCTCATACTCAAAGACAGCCCTATCAACAAGTTGTCCCGGCAAAAATTCGGTGTCACCAGGGTCATCTATTTTCCGCTTGCGCAACATTTGCCTGATGATTATTTCAATGTGCTTATCGTGGATGTCAAGGCCGTGAGAGCGATAAACTGCTTGAATTTCTCTCAACAAGTAGTCCTGAACTGCCCTCACTCCTCGGATGGCGAGGAGCGTGTATGGGTTGACCGCTCCCTCAGTTAGTGGCTCACCTGCCTTGACTTTGCTACCCACTTTGACGGTGAAATCGGCGTTGAAGGGCACTACATAGCCTTTCCGAAGGATTATTTCCTTGACACCAGCAGCCTTCAACTGCTCAATGACTACCTCCGTTAACTGTGTCTCCTTAGGGACAATCACTTGGTTTCCTATCTTCACATCCTTCGCTATCACTTCGCCCAAGTTCCTTTCCCAATCGGAGTCGGGAACAAAGGAGTCAACATAAACTCGCCATATACCTCTCTTGGAAATTTCCACTACTGTCCCGTCATACTCTGCTACTATGGATTGTCCCAAAGGCTTTCTGGCATCAAACAACTCCTCAACCCTCAGCAACCCCTTACGCCTTGGGACATGCAATCTTGTCCACCACTTCATCCTTTGCTCCTTTTGCTCCTCTTCCATGCCTCTTGATGCTTTTTTGATTTCGTCCATCATGTCCTTGAGGGACATCTCTTGCCCTTGTGACCTTGAATGTCGGATTATCTCTCTCAATGCTCTTTCTCTGTGTCCCTTGAACTGCCGTATTTCAACCAAACTCTGACCTATAACTGTGTGGAAAGTCCTAAGGGTAAATTGCGTTCCTGGCTCTCCAATGGATTGGGCAGCGATGATGCCTACTGCTTCTCCTATTTCAACAAGCCTCCCCGTTGATAAATCCATCCCATAGCACATAGCACAAATACCATGAGGCAACTCGCATGTAAGGGGTGACCTGACCTTTACTTTCGTGACACCTGCAGCCTCTATCTCCTTTGCCTTTTCACGGGTGATCATCTCACCTGCTTTGACGATGACCTTCTTTGTTTTCGGGTGGAGGACATCTTCTGCTGCGATCCTGCCGAAGATACGCTCAGAAAGTGACATGAGGGTGACAACTTGCTCCCTATTTTCGTCAAGGCGTTGCAGTTCCCAAATAGGCGTGATTTCAATGCCTTCCGTCGTCCCACAATCTTTGGCTTTGATGACTACATCCTGAGCAACATCCACCAGCCTTCTGGTCAAGTATCCTGCATCCGATGTTCGCAGCGCTGTGTCAGCGAGGGTTCTGCGTGCGGAGAAAGTGCAAACGAAGTATTCAAGCAATGTCAACCCATCACGCAAGTTGTTCTTAACGGGCAAATCGCTGATGATTGTTCCAACTGCTGTGGTCATAAGTCCACGCAATCCAGCCAACTGAACTATTTGCTCCTTACGACCCCGAGCACCGCTTTCAGCCATCATGTAAATGGGGTTGTGCTCTCCTATGTTACTCATCACTTGCTCTGTCACACGGTCAACAACATCCATCCATGTCCGATAAATCTGCTCTTCCCGCTCAAAGAGGTTCAAGAGCCCATTCTCATAGGCTTCCTCTATCTTTTCAACCTTCTCCTCGGCTTCCTTGATCAACTTATCCCTTTCCGTTTTAACCCTTGAGTCGGAAACCGATATTGTGATACCAGAAACTGTTGCAAGATGAAAGCCCAACTCCTTCACTTCGTCAAGAAACTGGACGAGCCGAACATTGCCATAGTGTTCGTAAAGTCGGATGACTATGTCACGCAATTTGCTTTTGGTCACTGGTTCATTGACAAAGGGGAAGTCGGGAGGCAGCAAACTATTGAACAAAATCCGCCCCGGCGTGGTCAATAGCCACTCGCCTTCTCTTCCCTTGCCTTGTGTTCCCAACTCTTTCACCAAAATGTCATCTTGCCAATGAATTTGCCGGAGGTTGATGAATCTCAAAACTGCTTCACGGTTGCCAAAAACCTTACCTTGAGGTGCCAAATATCTGAGCAAGTGGCGCCATACAGGTGCAACTTCAACTTTTTTCTCGCTATGAACCCTTTGCTGACTGTCCCATTTTAAGGCAACATCATCTGTCATTTTCACCCAACCCTTGCGGGCGTAAATGAGTAACTCAACGGGTGATTCAAAAGTTTTCTTGCCCTCCTCGTAACTCACTTTTTCTGCTTCGGGCAGTGGTTTCCAGAGGGTTAAGTAATAGCAACCCAAAGCAATGTCGTAGCCAGGAGCCATCAAAGGCTGACCGTTGGCAGGGGAGAAAATGTTGTTTGATGACATCATCAAGAGCCGAGCTTCTGTTTGGGCAGTCACAGAAAGAGGAACATGGACAGCCATTTGGTCACCGTCAAAGTCAGCATTGTAGGGCGGGCAAACCAAAGGGTGGATTTGAATTGCTTTTCCATCTACCAAAAGAGGCTCAAAGGCTTGAATTCCCAGCCTGTGCAATGTAGGTGCGCGGTTCAAGAGGACAACATGTTCCTTCACCACATTCTCCAATGCCTCGTGAACGAGAGGGTTTTCCTCGTCCTCAAGCAATCGCCGTGCACCTCTGAGTGTGTAAACACCTGTCTGCTCAGAGTGTCGTTCAAGCCAGTGCATTAAAAAAGGTCGGAACAATTCTTTCGCCATTACCCTCGGCAACCCACATTGGTAAAGTTTCAAGTGCGGACCGACAACAATGACAGACCTTCCTGAATAGTCAACTCTTTTGCCAAGCAAATTCCTCCTGAACCGTCCTTCCTTACCGCGAAGCATGTCAGAGAGGGACTTCAAAGGACGACCATTTGACCCCAAAACAGGTTGAGCCTTTCGGCTATTGTCAAGCAAAGCATCAACCGATTCCTGCAACAGTCTTTTCTCGTGATTGATGATGCTCTCAGGTGCACGAATTTCCCTCATCTTCTTCAGCCTATTGTTGCGGTTGATGACACGCCTGTAAAGGTCATTAAGGTCGCTGGTGGCAAACCTTCCGCCTTCCAATTGAACCATTGGTCTCAGTTCAGGTGGCAGAACAGGCAAAACTTCCAAAACCATCCACTCAGGTCGGTTGCGTGATTTTCTGAAAGCCTCAACTATCTCCAGCCGTTTGACGGCTCGTGCCCTTTTTGAACCTGTTGTCTCCTGAATTGTCCGCCTCAATTCGCGAGACATTCGCTCAAGGTCTAATTCTTCAAGCAACTCCTTTATCGCTTCTGCGCCAGTGCCGACTTTGAACAAATGGTCATAAGAGCGACCGAGTTTACGCTGCGCCGTTTCCATCAAGCGACGAAGTGACTGAAGTTCCTCAGGAGTAAGGGCTTGCTTGGGTTGCAATGATTGGAGCAAATCCAATGCCTTTTCAAGTTCTTGCTTTTGTTCTTCGGCGTATTGGGAAAGGCTTTGAATTTCTTTCTCAAGTTGGCGAATTATATCCTCGGCTTCATCAACTGGGATGAGATTTTGAGACGCCCTTTCCCTCAGTGTTTCTTGCTCCTTCCTGAGCCTATTGACATCGCGAATCACGCCATTTTCAATCTCACTTTTCTCCAGTTCAACAGCGTTCTGAAGGTTTGTCCTCTCCTGCCTGATTGCCCTTTGGTCAACCTGAGTGACGATATAGGTCGTTAGGTAAATGACCCGTTCAACCAGTTTAGGGGATAGATCAAGAAGCGTTGCGATGACAGAAGGTGTGTTGCGGAAGAACCAGATATGAGCCACAGGTGAAGCCAATTCAATATGCCCCATTCTCCTTCGTCGCACTTTTGAAGTTGTGACTTCAACACCACATCGGTCACAAACGATGCCAGCAAACTTGCGCTTTTTGTAACGACCGCAAGCGCACTCGTAATCTTTGGTGGGACCAAAAATTCGCTCATCAAAAAGCCCTTCTTTTTCTGGGCGAAAGTTACGGTAGTTAATGGTTTCTGGTCGCTTGACTTCACCGTGAGACCAAGAGCGGATGTCTTGAGGTGATGCCAAACCAATTCTGACGACATCAAAGTAATGGACAGTTTGCTTTTGCTGCTTTGTTTGCAAGTTTGGTCACCTCCAAAAGAATTTGAACGACGAGCGAAAATTCAAAGGAAAGAACACCAACTTCACAAGACAGAACACCTGCCCTGTCCAATTTCGCCACAATATCAATCTTTGCATTTGACTTGCGAACTCTAAAATCGTCAGAAACTAAGCCTTGCTTTGAGAAAAAGTCCATCATCCTTTACCCTTCTCTTCTGGCTCCTCTTCGTCCTTGAGTTCAACAACGGTTCCGTCTTTGGTTTCAACAGTGACTTGTAAGCCAAGGCTCTGGAGTTCCTTGACGAGGATTTTGAAGGATTCAGGAATGCCCGCCTCAAGGATATTGCGACCGTGTGCAATATCCTCAAAGGTTTGGACACGACCGTGAACATCATCGGATTTGACGGTGAGCATCTCCTGAAGGTTGTAAGCAGCGCCATAGGCTTCCAGTGCCCAAACTTCCATTTCACCCAACCTTTGACCTCCAAATTGAGCCTTCCCTCCCAAGGGTTGCTGAGTAACCAAGGAGTAAGGACCAACGGATCTTGCGTGGGTTTTATCTTCAACCATGTGAATGAGTTTCATGATGAACATCCAACCAATAGTCACAGGTTGGTCAAAGGGTTCACCTGTGCGACCGTCGTAAAGTATGGATTTGCCAGTTTCAGGGTCAAAACCGACACGAAGTTTGGCACGGGCAAGCAATTCTTCTTTGACATTTGATTTGCCAGCATTTTGCGGAAGGTTCAACAAAGCCAACAATTGTTTTTTGACTTCCGATGGTTGCGAGAGAATCAATTGAGTCAATTCTTCAGCGTAAGTTTCTGCAGGTTCACCCCACTGGGGTTTCCTTATCCTCATTGTCTCTGCTCCAACTGACTTTCGTCCTTCGTCCTTTGTTTCTCTCGTTGTCCATTCAGTTGTCGCCATCCGATAAAGTTGCTCTTTGATTAACTCGTTGACTGCTTCCCGAAAACCATCAACCAAGTCGCTCTCTTTGATGAGACCAAGGAAAGGCGGGACTTCAAAGGAAGTCCCATAGAAATGGGCGAGCCAACCAAGATGAGTTTCAAAGAGTTGACCGATGTTCATTCGCGAAGGGACACCTAGGGGGCTTAGAATGATGTCAACGGGAGTTCCATCTGGAAGGTAAGGCATATCGGCTTCGGACAAGATTTTAGCGATGACACCTTTGTTTCCGTGCCTTCCTGCCAATTTATCTCCAACGCTGATTTTTCGCCGTTGAGCAACATAAACTCTGACCATCATGTTGATACCCGATTTAAGTTCATCACCTGGAAGTTGCTCAAGTTTGCCTCCGCATTTTGAGTGCTCCAACCTTTCAAGTTTTTTCCAAGTCTTGACGATTTCACCACATTTTCGGCAGCGGTATTTGTAGCGGGCGAGAACCAAAATCCCAATGACAGTCCCATATTCGCCTGGTGGGACTTTAAGGGATGCGTCCTTCATGTCCTCGGCTTTTTTGCCGAAAATAGCAACCATTAACCTGTCTTCGGGGGAGAGTTCTGAAACTGGCTTAGGAACAGCCTTTCCAACCAAAATGTCTTCCGATTTGACCTCTGAGCCAATGATGACGATTCCGTTTTCGTCAAGAAATTTCAATCGCTCCTCAGAAGTGTTAGGGACATCTCTGGTGATTTCCTCTGGACCAAGTTTGGTGTCTCTGGCGGTAGTTTCGTGACTTTCAATGTGGATGCTGGTCAATATGTCCTCTTTGACAAGCCTGTCGCTGATGACGATAGCATCTTCGTAGTTGTAACCTTCCCAAACCATGAAGGCTACAAGTAAGTTCCGTCCAAGAGCCAAAAGACCATTTTGGGTTGCTGGTCCATCAGCCAATACATCTCCTTTTTTGACTCTTTGACCTTTTGATACCAATGGACGCTGGTGGAAACAAGTTCCTTGGTTTGACCTTTTGAAGGTTCGCAAATCGTAAACTTTCTTCTCGCCAGAGCGAGTTTTCATTTCAATGCGTGAGGCATCAACATATTCAACAATTCCGTCCTCTTCAGCGATGATGACAGCACCTGAGTCCTTTGCCACTTTCGCTTCCAAACCAGTTCTCACTAAGGGTGCTTCTGGGTGAATGATAGGGACTGCTTGCCTTTGCATGTTAGAACCCATTAAGGCTCTATTGGCGTCATTGTGTTCAAGGAAAGGAATAAGGTTGGTGGCGACAGAGAAGCATTGTCTTGGTGAAGCGTCCATGTATTGGACTTGAGAGCGATGAACCCACATGTATCCAGCCTCTCCCGTTTCAGGTTTAGGTCCTCGGACGATTAGCCTTTCAGGGATGATTTTACCGTTCTCGTCAACAGGAGTGTCAGCAGGTGCAATGTAGAAGCGCTCGTCTTCGTCAGGGGCGAGCCAGTGAATCTCGCCTGTTAAAACACCATCCTTGACAACCCTGTAAGGTGTTCTGATGAAGCCAAATTCGTCAACTTTTGCGTAGGAGGCAAGAGTTGAAATCAGACCAATGTTTGGACCTTCAGGGGTTTGAATGGGGCAGATGCGACCGTAGTGGCTGGCGTGGACATCTCTCAGTTGCAACATCCCTTTGGCACTTTCACGGGAGATACCGCCTGGTCCAAGAGAAGTCATGCGCCTTTTATGCTCCAGTTCGTCAAGGGGGTTGTGCTGGCTGAGAAATTGAGAAAGTTGACCTGTGGCGAAGAAAGACCTAATGGCTGCTTGCAGAGGTTTGATAGATAAAAGTTGTTGAGGTGAGAGTTGATCCTTAGGGACAGTAGTCATTCGCTCTTTGAGCACCCTTTCCATTCGCAACATAGCAACCCTAAGTTGGGATTGCAAAACTTCACCGACACTTCTTAAACGCTTGTTCTTCAGGTGGTCAACATCGTCTTGAAGCAAAGATAGCCAATCAGGTTGCTTCAGGATTTCAGGGATAGGGGCTTGAGGTTGGGAAAAAACTATTCCTGTTACTTGCCCTTTCTCCCTTGCCCCGTTTCCAAACAATCCCCAAAATTGCTGCCCCATTTTATCGTCAAGGCTTTCAACTTTCTCACGGAACAAAATGATTGCCCGAATAGTCCCTATCAAATCTTCAAGGGTCAAGGTGACAATTTCACTGTCGGGTTCAGCGCCGAGCCAATCTTTGAACCTCAACTTTCTGTTGAGCAGGTGACGACCGACTTTGCCCAAATCATATCTTCGTGGGTCAAGGAATAAGTTAGAAATCAGTTCGCGGGCAGCGTCAAGAGTAGCAGGCTCAGAAGGTCGCAAGACACGATGAACCATCAAAAGTGCTGTCTTCTCATCTGGGGCTGGGTCAACTTCAAGGGTGTCACTGATGTAAGGGTCGCACCGATAAAGTGTAACCTCTGTCAAACCAGATTCCAAAACTCGGTTAATGCGTTCAAGGATTTCTGGAGTTACCCTGACAGGTGAGCGAACAATCACTCTTTTGCTGCGCAGGTCTATCAAGTCTTTCAATAGCCAAAGTCTCTGGTCGTCCAATTCTTCTGGTGACATTTGTATCGGCTGGGTGTAGGTTTGCGGGACGCTAAACATCCTAACGATGTCCTCGGTTGTGCTACAAGGCAACAATTCTTCGTAAACGGTGATTTTTTCAACTGCTGCTTTTTGCCACTGTTCCCACATCTCTTGGGTGATGATGGTGTTTGCCTGAGCGAGGAGTTCGCCAGTCTTTTGGTCAATTACAGGTTCAGCCAACCTTTTGCCCTTCAAATTAGGATTGGACTTGGAAAGCCTGCTAATCCTTTGTGGGATACCTCTCGTTTCTTTCAAGGCGCTGAAGGCTTTAAGAAGCATGGTAGCGGGCATCGGTTTAGAACCACCAAATCGGACACGAATGCTTATCCTTTCCTTGGCGTGCTCTTCTTGTCTTGTTTCAACGACAGTCTCAAACTCAACCCAGTTACCATTGCGGGCAACAATTTGAGCCATGAAAAGTTCTCTTCCAGTCAACTCATGCAACTTAGACGAGAAGTAAACTCCCGATGACCTATTCAGTTGAGAGACAACAACTCTTTCAGTGCCGTTGACGATGAAAGTCATCTGAGGTGTCATCAAAGGTAATTCGCCCAAGTAAACATCCGTCCACTCTTTGACATCTCCTGCCTCTTTGTCAATGAGCCTAACTTTTGCCTTCAATGAGGCTTCGTAGGTTAGACCCCTCTCTTTGCAAGCGTCAGGGGAGAAATACTTGTGTTGGTGGCAAGCACCTTGACGACATTGAGAGCAACCTGGTTGAGGCTGTGGGATTTCAAGTTCGTAGTCCAAAAACTCCAACACGAGAGTTCCAGTGTAATCTTCAATGGGAGAGAATGCCCTCAGCAATTCCTTTAAGCCCTCTTTCAAGAACCACTCGTAAGATTGTTTTTGGATTTCAAGGAAGTGAGGTGGCTCAACGGGCGGTAGAACTCGCTGATAATGAGACAACTTCTCTTGCAACCTTCTAACAAAGCGGCTTTGTGGTGCCTGATAGTGGGCAGTTGAAGTCATCATGCTCCCTTTCGCCTCCTTGTTTTGGGTGAAAAATCGGAGACAAGCAAACTTTTATCCTCCCCAAAAGCGGCTTTTGTAAGGTAAGGCAATTGCCTCACCATGCACTTTTCACCTGCGCAGTTTCACTCAATTTCAACTGTTGCTCCAACCGCTTCCAGTTTTTCCTTGATTTTCTGAGCCTCTTCTTTGCTCACGCCTTCTCTCAAGACCGAAGGAGCACCTTCCACCAAATCTTTGGCTTCTCTAAGCCCCAACCCAGGCACCACTTCACGCACAGTCTTGATGACTTGAAGTTTTTGGTCGCCAGCGGACTTTAAGATAACCTTGAATTCGGTTTTCTCCTCAACGATAGGTGCAGCCTCGGCTGCAGGTGCAGCAGCAGGAGCGACAGCAACAGGTGCTGCCGCCGTTACGCCAAACTCCTCTTTGAACATGTCCGTCAACTGCTTGAGTTCAATAAGCGTCAAGCCCTTAAGGGCTTCAAAAAGTTCCTGCACTTTGCTTGTTGCTGCCATTTGAGACCCTCCTTGCTCATTGATTCCACCTTGTTTTTCTATGGCTGCCTCAAGGATTGCAGAAAACTCCCAAAGAACGCCTTTGATCATGCCAACAAAGTTGTAAATCGGTTTGAGAAGGTAACCTGCCACCTGAGCCAGAAGTTCCTCTTTTGATGGAAGTTTGGCAAGTTCCTCTATTTGCAAACCTTCATAAAGCCGCCCTTCAATTATGCCCCACAGTGGGGACAAAACTTCATATTCCTTCCTCAAGTTGTGAATGGCTTTTGGCGCTGCAATTGGATCATCATAGCCGAAAACTACTGACAATGGACCAACCAACCGCTGTGTCAGTTCACCGTCATAACCCGCTTGCATTAGCGCTCGTGCGAAAAGTGTGTTCTTGATGACTTTCAATTCTGTGCCTTCTTTCTTCAGTTGTCTGCGAAGTTTTGTCATCTGTTGGGCATCCAAACCCGTGTATGTCATCACGACAAATCCCTTTGCTTTTTTAATTTTCTCCGCAAACTCTTTGACGATTTGAAGTTTTTGGGGATTTGGCATAATGTTTTTCCCCCTTTCCTGTTCCAATGAGCAGCCTTATCTGTTCATCAGCGCACCAATTGCAGCGCTTTTTGAACTTCAACTTTGACTCCAGGTCCCATGGTGGGAGATAGGGTTATGCTGCGGATGTATTGACCCCTCTGTGTTGATGGGCGAGCCTTAAGAACTGCATCAAGCAAAGTTTTGAAGTTTTCCAAAAGTTGCTCAGTCGGATAGGAAACCTTACCGATGACAGCATGGACTACTCCTTGTGGGTCTGTGCGAAAGTCAAGCCTTCCTGATTTGAGTTGCCTGACGACTTCACCAACTTCGTTAGTCACTGTGCCGCTGCGAGGACTTGGCATTAATGGTCCAAGTTTGCGACCAAGCCTTGATAGTGACCTCATCATGTCAGGTGTTGCAATCAGGTAGTCAAAACCTTTCCAACCTTTTTCAATCTTTTCAATCAAATCTTCAGCGCCAACATAGTCAGCCCCTGCTTCTTCTGCTTCTCTGGCTTTTTCGCCTTTAGCCACGACGGCGACAACAGGTTGCTTCCCAGTCCCATAAGGCAATTGGACAACTCCGCGAACTCTTTGGTCGCTTTTTCTTGGGTCAATGCCGAGAACTATCGCTACATCAACGCTTTCATCAAATTTTGCCGTCGCCAGTTTTTTCACCAAATCAAGGGCTTCAGGCAATGAATAGACTTGCTGCTTGTCATAAATTTCCAGCAACTGCCTATATCGCTTTCCTTTGCTTGCCATGCTTTTCCCTCCAACCTTTGAAGTTTTTATGGGAACGAAAATAGGTTAGAGATGAGCCACTTTCACGGGATAATTTCAATGCCCATGTTTCGGGCAGTCCCTTCAACCATTCGGATAGCAGCCTCAAGGTCATCGGTGTTGAGGTCTGGCATTTTCATCAGTGCAATCTCACGAATTTGTTCCTTTGTGACCTTTCCGACTTTGATTTTGTTTGGGGCTGGCGAACCTTTTTCTATTCCTGCCACTTTTTTCAGCAACTCAGATACTGGCGGTCGCCTAAGCACAAAGGTGAAAGATTTGTCGGAGTAAATGGTCACATCCACTGGGACAACTGTTCCAATCATCTCACGAGTTGCTTCATTGTATGCTTTGATGAACTCCATAAGGTTAATGCCGTAAGGCGCCAGCGTTGGACCGACAGGAGGACCTGCTGCAGCCTTACCCGCTGGCAAGTTTAACCTTACGGTAGTCACAACTTTTTTAGCCACAGACCAACCCTCCTAATGCTGAAAACCAAGCAAAATATTTTAACGAGCAAATTTGCGAAATGCAAGACCTGCCTCACACCCGTTCAACTTGGGAAAAATCAACCTCAACGGGGGTTTCACGCCCCAAAAGGTTAACCATCACAATTAGAGTTTGCCTTTGCGAGTTAACTTCCTCAATGCGACCCATTGTTTCAACGAAAGGTCCAGATTTAATTCTGACCATTTCACCTTTGTGCCAAATAGGACGGTGACGGGACACCTCCTCTCCCATCATTCTCAAAATGCCTTCAACTTCGTGGTCTCGCAAAGGTTGAATTAGTGGGACACCACCTTTGTCTGACTTGCCCTCTTGAACGCCGACAAAACCCGTTACGCCCGGAACCCTACGAACCAAATGCCAAGTCTCCTCATCCAAAACCATCTCAACCAAGATATAGCCAGGGAAAATTCTACGCTCCATCGGGCTTCCCCTTCGGCTTTGGACATCGCGCTCCCTTGGGATTACTATCCGACCAAGTTTTTCTTCAAGCCCCAAAAACTTTGCCCTCTTTTCCAAAAGTTGTTTGACTTTTTCCTCCTGCCCAGTCATGACATGAACGGCATACCATCGCTTTCGCAATGTCGGTTGCTGGAGTTGTATCATGGTTGATCTCCCCCTAACGATGGAAGAGTTCAAAAATTCTGGCGAAAACGAAATCCAGAACTGCCATGTATGCAGCAAGGGCTAAAATCACTACCAAGACGGCAATGCTGTAATTCACCACCTCTTGTTTTTTGGGTTTTTGGGACAGTTTCAACTCTGACCAACACTCCAACAGGAACTGTTTGGTGCGTGAGATAAGGTTGCCTTCCCCCTTCAAAGCCACACGACGGCGCAATTTTGGCTCTAAAGTTTGCCTCATTTTGAGCAATTCGTTTCACCTTCTCTTTGACAAAGGTTAGCCAAAGACCAAATGCTCTGAAAAGTCCAACGAGATGGGTTTGAAACAAGCCCGCAACATGCCATTGCATTATAGCAACTTTGTCTTGATTTGTAAACAAGGGCTGACTTTGCGTTGGGTAAGTTGCCCTTTGCCCAACGATGAACTTCAAAACCCTTTCAAAAACATTCCTCCATCAACCACAAGTGTTTGCCCAGTTACGAAATCAGACCAATGGCTGACGAAAAACTCAACCACTTTCGCAATATCCTCAGGTTCGCCAAATCGTTCCAGCCTACCTTTGCCCTTAACATCGTCAAGGCTCAAGCCCCTTTGTTTAAGAGTGGCAAGGTAGCGACCCGTCAAAGTATCACCAGGGGCAACAGCGTTAACATTTATGCCGTATGGTCGGAGCATAACTGCCAAGCAGCGAGTGAAGTGAACTATGCCTGCCTTCGCCACCGAGTAAACGATTTCCCTCTCGCGACTTATGAAAGCAGCAACAGAAGCAATGTTGACGATTTTGCCATAGCCCTGTTTCATCATGATGGGCACAACAGACCTGCACATGTTGATGGTGGTGAGTAAGTTTCTATTCAAAACGGCGTGAAGGTCAGGCTCAGGGATGAAAAGGTCGTTGGGATCAGGCTTTTCGTAATTTGAGCCAATATCTCCACCTGCGTTGTTGACGAGGATGTCAATATGACCAAACTCCGACATTACCGCATCAACAATTTGCTGGCAATTTTGTGAGACTGTCAAATCACCGAAAAGAGCCAATGAGCGTCGCCCAAAAGTTCTCACCTGTTCGGCAACTTCTTTAAGGCTTTTGCTTTCACCGAATTTACTTGGCGCTTCTTCGCTTTCGTCATGGACGACGACATCAGCACCTGCTTTTGCTAACCTTAAAGCGATGGCTTTACCAATGCCTCGTCCAGAGCCAGTCACAATTGCAACTTTACCAAACAAGTGTTCATCTGACATCGCTCTTCACCCCAGTCCGTTATCGTCTTAGCAACTTAAACGCTCGCAACTGACAAATTTCTTTGTCGCTCTTTACCACAAACTTTGTTGGTAACTTATGTAGGGCGGGGCTTCCATGCCCTGACGACTTTCCAAATCTCGTCGGCAGGAGACAGAGCACCTGCCCTACAATGCCCACTAACAAACTTTTGAGCGGGGCTTCCATGCCCTGACGACTTTCCAAATCTCGTCGGCAGGGGACAGAGCACCTGCCCTACAATGCCCACCAAACAACTTTTTGAGTGAAGAGCGTTCTTTATTCGGGTAAAATTTTGCCCCATCCGAAAGGTTAGCAGGAAGTGCCCTGACCAGCGGAGGAACTAAACTTATAGTGTGAGGAAGGAAAAGGCAATTGATGAGATGGTTGGTGAGTTCAGTTTCAAAGCCAGCAAAGTTGTTTTTCATCGTCACCGAATAAATTCGGCGCTTTATCTTTACATCAGCAACTGGTTAAAGCCGATGCCACATAAACTTTGCGAACAAATTGAACGAAGGGGGGAGAAAAAGTGAATAGTTTGGTGTGGCTGCCACTTGTGATGGGGTTGGCGACAACTGCTTTGTTGACTTTTTTGCTTTTGCCTTTCCTTAAAAGGCTCAAAGGCGAAACAATTCGTGAAGATGTGCCTGAACGACATCGGCTCAAAGCGGGAACACCAACAATGGGTGGAATAGCCTTCGTTATCTCAATCCCTTTGACATCTTTCGCTGCGGCAACATTGCTACAACCATCGTTGCTAATTGATTTTGCCTTCCTTGTAGGAGCGACAGTGAGTTTTGCTTTCATCGGTCTCGCTGATGATTTGGCGAAACTGAGAAGGAAAAAAGGTTGGAGAACTCAACCCAAGTTGGCTGCTCAAATTGCGATGTCTCTCTTCTGGATAGCAGCGGTTAAGGAAAGATGGGCTTTATCGCCCCCAATTGCGATTTCATCCACCATCTTTGATTTGCTTTGGTTTGGGATTTTGCTCCTTCTCTTCCTTGCGACAGTCAATGGAGTGAATATCGCCGATGGATTGGACGGTCTTGCTTCTGGCTTAACGGCGATGGCATCCTTTTCAATTGGGTTGCTGGCTTTGGGAAACAAAATGGTTGCAGGTGCGATAGCCAATTTCGCCCTTTGCGGCAGTTGTCTTGGTTTTCTGCTCTTCAACCGTTACCCTGCAAAAGTCTTCATGGGCGATGTCGGGTCTATGGCGCTTGGCGCTGGTCTGGTGATGAGTGTGTTCATGAGCAAAGCCATACTTCCGTTTCTGCTAATTGGCATTGTGTTTTGGGTTGAGCAATTGACAGTCATGTTACAAGTGGCTTATTTCAAATGGACGAAGCGCCGCTTCGGCGAGGGGCGACGAATTTTTCCCATGACGCCAATTCACCATTCATTTGAAATTCTCGGTTGGAGCGAGCCAAAAATAGTTTCCCTTTTCTGGCTTTTCGGAGCAATTGCAGCTACTTTGGGCATCTTAGTAGTGCTTTTACTGTCAAGGTGGTGAGAGTTCAATGGCTGAGGTTAACCGAGCAAGGTTGGTCATGGTGGCAATTTTCCTGCTTTCCTTTTATGGTTTGAGCAGCGAAATTGCCCTGACGAGAGTCTTTGCTGTTGTGTTGCGATACCACTTCGCTTTTTTGGCAGTCGCTATTGCCTTGTGCGGACTTGGATTGGGCGGATACATCGCTCACTGGTTGCGTTTCAAAGGCGAGCAAATAGTTGCTTTGTTCGTAGTCAGTTTCGCGATGATGACGCTTTTTGCTGTTTGGTTTCTCGTTTCTGTTCTGCTGCCATACTTTCCAACAGCCTTTTGGTTAGCAGGTTTGGTTGCTTTACTCCCATTCCTTTGCCTCGGCGTGACGATGGCTTTGTTCTTTGACCGATACAGCGCTTTAAGCGGTTACCTTTACGGCGCTGATTTGACAGGTGCAGCCCTTGCTACTGCGGGAACGATTTTTCTCCTTAACGCTTTCGGTGGTTTGAATGCTTTGATTTTCGTGGCAGGGCTTATATCCATCGCTGCGACTTTGATTGCTGAAAGAGCAATTGCTTTGAGATTGATGGGTCTCGTTTTCGCTGCTGGTTGCTTCACTCTTAGTTTTGCCAATCGCAATTACCGACTTTTTGATTTGCCACCAGTTCGCCACGACCAAGTTGACATGATCAAACCTATGTTGGCTGAATTGGCGACAGGTAGATCACGCATAATCGCAACCATTTGGAACTCCTTCTCACGAACCGATGTGGTTCAGGATGAAGGTGTTGATGACATGCTTCACCTTTACACTGATGGCGAAGTCCCTGCCTTGATGGTCAGACTACGCAAAGGCAACTTGAAGGATGGCGAGTGGTTGATGGGAACTTTGATGGGCGTTCCATATGCCCTTTTGGTTTTCCCAAAGGCTAAAGGTCAACCCAAGGGACAAATCAGTTCTGTTTTGGCGCTGGGTTCAGGTGGAGGTGTGGATGTCCTTTGCTCTCTCATTGCAGGGGCAAAGCAAATTGACGCTGTGGATGTCAACCCAGCAATGAAGGCTTTTGCAAAGATGTTTCGCAATTTTAACGGTGGCATTTACGAGAAGCGGGGCGTGAAATTTTACATCGCTGAGGCTCGTGCCTTTGTTAAGCAAACACGCCGAAAATACGATTTGCTCATCATGGCGTTAACCCAAACGGCGACGATGGGCAAAGTGGGTTTGGCGCTCGTTGAAAGTTATGTGCACACTAAAGATGCTTGCCGAGATTACTGGAAAGTTTTGAGCGAAAGAGGAATTATCGCACTCATCACTCAAGAACCTTCGTTGGCTTTGCGTTGGTGGCTGACTTGTCTGGAAATTGTTCAGGAGCAAACTGGCAAAGGAACTTCGCAAGCCTCCCTTCATCTCGCTTGGTGGAGTTTACCGCAGGAACTTTGGGCGACAACACCTTACAGGCAACTTGTCATCATGTCCCGAAGACCTTTTGGCAAAGGCGATGCTGAACTTTTGCAGAGAATTACCAAGCGCTGGAAAATCATCCCAACATTCGTTCCTTTCGTCGCTGCCGATGAACCTCTTAGGTCAGTTGCGATGGGCGATTACTCGGCTGAAGATGTGACTACCGAAACCCTTTGGCGCTACCAAATCAATGTCCGCCCCGTCACCGACGATTCGCCTTTCTTCGTTGATTTATCGCCGACTGTCCCGCAAATTATGTGGCAGTTCGTCGTTTCTGCTCTCATCGCTGTTCTGGTTTTCGGAATTGTTGCGGGTTTGAAAGAAACAAGGAAGCCTTCAAACCGAGTTTTCACCTTGCAAACTTTTTGGCTACCTACAGCGTATGTCGCTTTGCTCGGAGTTGGGTTCATGTTGGTTGAAATTGGTTTGATGCAAAGGACGATGCTTTTACTTGGCAGCCCAACTCACACCCTCGCCTTGTTTGTCGGTGCTTTGCTCTTAGGTGGGGCGTTAGGAAGCGCTATGACGCAAAAGCAAACTCAAGAACGATTGACAGATTGGGCAATGATGGCGTGCGTTGTTGTGGCGGCGGCAACTTCATTGCTCGGACTTTTCATCACTCCAATCGTTAACGCTTTGCACAACTTGCCCCTTTCAATTCGCGCCCTTTCGCTTTTTTCCTTGACAATGGCTTTAGGCATTCCGATGGGGATGCCTTTTCCGTCTGCAATGAGGTTAGCGCCAGTTCTTTGGGCAGTGAGCGTTGCTTACCTTTGGGGCGTCAACGGGGTCATGAGCGTGGTCGGTTCAGTCAGCACTGTCTTGGTGGGAAAGTTCGCAGGTTACAGCAAGGCAATAATTTTCGGCTCAATTTGCTACCTTATCGCCACAGCGGTAATTCGCAAGTGTGCTCCATCAGGGAAATTGTCTGACACATAATCGCTGACGAACTTCTGAGCGCCGACTTTAGTCAGCGAATTTTGTTATGGATGAAAAATTTGTCCGAACGCTCTTTACTCAAAAGTTTGTTAGTGAGCATTGTAGGGCAGGGGCTCTGTCCCCTGCCGACGAGATTTGGAAAGTCGTCAGGGCATGGAAGCCACACTCAAAAGTTTGTTAGTGGGCTTTGTAGGGCAGGGGCTCTGTCCCCTGCCGACGAGATTTGGAAAGTCGTCAGGGCATGGAAGCCACGCTCAAAAGTTTGTTAGTGGGCATTGTAGGGCAGGTGCTCTGTCCCCTGCCGACGAGATTTGGAAAGTCGTCAGGGCATGGAAGCCACACTCAAAAGTTTGTTAGTGGGCATTGTAGGGCAGGGGCTCTGTCCCCTGCCGACGAGATTTGGAAAGTCGTCAGGGCATGGAAGCCACGCCCTACAGTTGAAAAAAATCATGTGCACCAATCTCGGTAGAGAGCAGGTTGTATGTTTGCGAGCGGATTTCGTCCACCCCTGCTTTTGCGTCATTTACAATGTTCACACCACTGCAATTTTGAATTCATGCTATGGGCTTCAGTTCGTAGTTGATGACGAATTTTTTGAGTGCTAATTTTAGTTGGCAAATTCACTACAAACCTGGCGGAGGTGCGAGCAAATGAGCCAAAAAGTGAAGTTGGGTTTCATCGGTGCTGGCAAAATCGCTGACATGCACATACAAAATCTCAAGGGTGTCAAGGAAGCGAAAATTGTCGCTTTCGCTGACCCGAAGATTGAAGCCGCAAAGCAAAGGGCAAATGATTGCGGTTTGATTGCCAAGGAAGGTAAAACCGTTTTCTCCGACTGGCGAGATATGCTCAGCAAAGTTGACATGGATGCAGTCATCATCCTTTCCCCACATTCGTTCCATTGCGAGCAAATCCTTGCTGCCCTTGAACTTGGGTTACATGTTTTGACCGAAAAACCGATGGTAACCAAGGTGAGCGAGGCGAAGAAAGTCATCGCTGCAATGAGGCGAACGGGCAAAAGTGTTGTCGTCAGTTACCAGCGCCGATTTATGTCGCAATTTCGCTTCATCCGTGAGCAAATTCTCAAGGGGAATTGGGGAGAACTCAACTTCGTTGAAGCCTTCGTCGCTCAAGGCTGGAAACAAGCCACAACCAACACATGGAGGCAAGACCTGAAACTTAGCGGTGGCGGTTTCTTGATGGACACTGGCAGCCACATCGTTGACAATGTTCTCTGGATCGCTCAGGCTAAACCCGTGCAAGTGATTGCAACCAACAGCAACAATGGGACGCCAGTTGAAATTAACGACATAGTTGGCATTCAATTTGACAATGGAATGCTTGGCTCTATTGTTGCAGTTGGCAACGCAATCGGTTTCTTTGACTATCAAACTTTCGTTTTGAGTGAGACCGTAATTCGTTACGAGAATGGGAATGTCGTTTTTGGGAAGCAACGCTATGACCAAACTTGGGGCATAGAATGGTGGGAAGTTGAGCAATCTGAATTGCCACCTGCGTCCAACCCTGACCGACACTTCGTTGATGTCATCTTGGGGCGAGCGGAAAACGAAAGCCCACCTGAAGATGCTTTGAAGGTGATTGCCGTGACCGAAGCAACTTACAAATCAGCATCATCAGGGCAAACGGTAAAAGTGCACCTGTAAGCCACACCCTTTCTGACGGTTGATGGCGAATTTTTTTGAGCGTTAACTTCGGTCAGCGGAACTTTTTGTCATTGCCCGTTTTTGCCATCGTTTTAGAATAGGACTTACGCAGTTGATGTCATTTTGTGTAGGGGCGGACTATCGTCCGCCCGAAAACATCCTTTATGGGGTTAAAACTGCCCTTGCGGGCGGCTTAGCAGCCGCCCCTACATCCAACTGCGTAACTCCTAATCGTTTTAGAGTTAGGTCTTTTCCTGCAAGATGACCCGAACTGGACCAAGTAAACCGCTGGGACGCTCCCGATGCTCAAAAGCGTTGGCGTTAGTGTTGGCGACGGTGATGACCAGTTCGTTTTGACCTGTTTGAACATGCGCTGTGATCTCTGCTTGATAGGGCGGGAAGGCAAGAGGAGGCAGTGCTACACCGTTAATGCAAATTTGAGCGGTCTCCAAAACAGTGCCCAAGTCCAAGATGAGGCGTTCTTTCGGCGATAATAGACGGTCAAGGGTGAAAGTTGTTCGGTAAACTCCGATGCCTGAATACCACGCTAACCCCAAATCGTGCCAACTCACCAATTGTCTGCTAAATTCCGCTTCGCCGATGCGTATTTGCCAATCGGTCAAGATTTGCATGTCCTTGACTTTATAGGAAGGCGCAATGTTTAGGGATGTTCCTTCTTTCAAAACCAGCAAGTAGGATTGCCACGCGCCGAAGGGGAGGGTGATGACCGTTCGTCCATTTTCATCCACCGTTGATGGGAGCCTTTTTCGTTCGCCTTTGTGGGGCACCCACTCTTCCACGACACTCCTTCCAACCAACCTTAAGGTCGCAGTAAAAGAGCGGTCGGACTCGTTGACGATGAAGTAAATGTCGGCATCTTTCAGCACCCGCCGATGAACCTTGATGGCGTGTCGCAACGAACGGATGTAGGTTTCCCGCAAAAGCCCAAAACGGTTTTCCTGCCAAATCAAAATTTGGTCATCGTCGGGAGAAATTTCCACCAGCGCATCGGGCAAAACGACTTTCCGCAGCAAAACGACAGTTGCTTCAATGCCTTGCGGAACAAATCCTATTTGTCCTTTCCCCCATTTGACGAAATCGGGCAAAGAAAAACTTGACAGTAGGTGATGCAATGCTTCCCAACCTTTAGGCATATCGCCATTGACAACTCGGTTAGGCAACTTGTTGACGAAGATGACCGTTCCACCTGATTCGGCGAAAGCGAGCATTTTTCGCAAGGATGTTGCAACCAAGATGTCCACACTGGGGACAACCATTGCTAAAAACCGTTCCTGTCCCACCTTTAATTGTCCTTCGGCGATTTCCGCTTTCGTCAGAGCCGAATAATCCAGCAAGTCAAAGTCGTATTGGTTTTCCAACAAGCACAGTCCTAACCTGATGAGGCATTGGTCCGTTTGCTGGACAGGCAAATGCTTTTCTGGCAACTGCCACAGTTCCCACGCCCGACCATCAAAGGCTTTCGGCGCTTCAGGAGTCATCGTTGCCCACGCTTGCTCTATTGGGTAGTAAAGGGCAACAGGTGCGACATGGTTGCCTTGTGAAAGCACGGCAGAAAGCCGAGCCACATAATCCCACAAAGGCTTGCTGTGTTCCCACCAAGGGTTCTGGAAAAATTCCGAAGGAGGCGATTCAAACTTTCGGTAATCGTCAATGCTGAAGTAAAAGGCATGGCAGCACAGCCAATTGATGCCCCTCACGAACTGATAATCCACGATTTGCTTCATGTAAGGTGGAGACAACTTCCAACCGATGTTGGCGAAAGTTTCGCTGAGCACTCGTTGTCGCCCGTTGATGTGAGCGATAGAAGCGACCATTTTCTCTGCTAACTTCTCGGTCACTTCATCAATCTTGTCCACGCCAGGGACATGGAAATGACAAAGGGCTTTGAAAGGGTTGCCAGAATGCCGAGTCATCGTAAAGAGCCACTCCTCCCACTCCAAATGTCCAGTCAGCATAACGCCATGTTCGGAACACCATTTCGCCAACTTGCCGAAGAAACGCTCTTCTAACAATTCGGTAACGGTCAGCCAAAAGTCAAAACGGATTTGCTCTGTCCGCTCGCCCAAATCTTCCCACAAAGCAGGCAGCCAACGGAGCAAATCATAACCCCTACGCTTTTCAAACTCGTCGGCGAAATCATGGGTCCAAGGGATAGAGCCGACATTTCTGTCCCAAAAGTTGTTGTAAAGCCCCGGCTCGTCCACGAAAAAGCCAAGGACAGTCTTGCCGAAGTGTTCTTTGAACCGTCGGTAATACTGCTCGTGGGTCTCTTCAAGGAAAGCGTCCACAGCGCCTTCGTTCATCAGGTCAGGGTAAAGGTGATGCGAATAAGCGCCAAACCATTTTGTCGGCTGCTGCCGAAAAACCATCACGCACCAGTAACCTTCAGGGACATCCCAAGAGACAGCATCATCTCTAACAGTGAGCAAAAGTGGCTCCTCTTTGGCGTAGATATGCTCGTATTCTGAGCGATCAAACCATGAAGTTTGTTTTTTGCCTTCACGCAATCGGAGATGGGAAATGAGCGGGTTAGGGGTGATGGGTCGTATCTCAGCAATTCTGACAGCAGCGACAGCACGAACCTCTTCGGGACAAGCAAGTTTCAACTGAAAGTTTTTTGGTCCTTGAACATAGTGGCGTTCAAGGTTTAGGTTCTGTCCAACAAAGTTTGGATTTCGGGCAACGACACGACCTCCCGCATAACCGCTTGGCCAATTATCCTCGTCGTAAATCCAAACCTTCATGCCCAACCTTGCTGCTTCTTCAATGACTAAACGGCAGCGGTCAAACCACTCTTCAGACAGATATGGAACGGTCAAGCCCTTTCGGGCGTGGATGAAAAAGGCACAAATGCCCTTTTCGTGCATCAGGTGAATTTGGCGGATGAGTTCGTCAGGGTTCAAATCGCCGTTCCAAAACCAAAAAGGGCAAGCAGTGTGTTCAGGTTGCGGTTTAGAGAAAAGGGCAACTAAAGTTTGCAAGTCCATCATACCGTCCCCCTTTCAGAACACAAAAATTTCAGGTCCAGAACGCCCCGTCATGGCATTGATGGCTGTCCAAAGGCTGGCGCTTAAGTATTCCGCCATGACCCAACCCAGAAAGCCGGGCATCAAACGACGATAAAGTCTGGTGCCGCCAAACTTTACCGTCATTGCCTTGAAAAACCATCCAAGCAAGATGGGAAACCAAAAGGCAATGGCAGGGAAGGAAGCACCTGTCAAGTAGCCGATGGGATGAAGGGGAAAAGTTGGGATAGTGCGATGCAGGAAAATCAGCACCACCATTGTTGCCACACCTATGCCTATCTGCAGCAAAGCCTTCGGCGAAGGTGGTTGACCAAAAGTCAAAAGGTGCTCCGTCCAGTTGCCATAAAGGTTTCTGGCAAAGTAAGTCGTGAACCAAGGATGCAAATTCACTCCGCCGCGACGATACGCCGTCAAGAGAAAAGATGCTGCCGAAACGGGTAAAGCGAAAGCGACGCTGAGAGCCATCAAGTTTGTCAGCGGGCGAACAGGAGTAGCAGAAGCATGGGCGATTTTCATCCCCTGCATCAAACAAGGCATCAAAGGCGCTCGGTTGTCCAGCATGAAAAGGTGGTCAAAGAAAGTCAAAAGGACAATTTGTCGGGATGTAAACCTCTCGCTTCCAAAAAGCGTCAGCAAAAAGTTCCAAGGGCGAAGTGGATGCTGAACCAAAAGCAATCCACCCTCGCAAACGAGCCTAACGGCAACAAGATGGGTAAGGAAGAAGAGACCAAATAGAACAAGGGTTGGGACAAATCCTGCCCCTGCAAACCAGCCCCATGCCCCCATGAATGCTGTGCCGAAAAGAAGCATAGTGTAGGGCGGGGCTTCCATGCCCCGCCGATTTTTCGGTGAGGGACGAAAGCGATGTCTTGCATTCCAAAGCAGGTAAAGGCTGAAGGTAATGATTCCGCCAAACATTTGATAAGCCACAAAATCCTTGATGGGGTAAGCCTGAATGTTTTGCAAAGGTCTGCCCATCGCTGAAGCGATTATTTGCTGGGTGAGGAAAAAGGCATAAAAGAAAACGATGCTCCCCGTGATTTCTGTCGGTAGAAGATAGGCGAACC
>Ga0209289_100354_pt1 | contig 25587 bp, 23 predicted proteins | sample GXS110809BmetaG_FD_184121 | JGI IMG/M metagenome (GOLD analysis project Ga0209289, IMG submission 184121) | Hot spring microbial communities from Gongxiaoshe hot spring, China to study Microbial Dark Matter (Phase II) - GXS 110809B (SPAdes)... ...
CAAATTCGCCTTTTTCCACCGTCAGGTTCACCCGCTGCAAGGCTGGTGCTCCATTCCCGTAGTCCACCGTCACATCGCGCAACACGACCATCTTCCTTCACCCTCGTCGTGGGTAGGTCAGGCAAAGACGAAAGAGCCCCATCCCCTAAAGCCGCTAAGATTTTGACGCACCCACCGACACCTTCCGCCGAGGGTAGGAGGAAAGCAAAGGAGTAGTCAGCAGGTAGGAAGGCGGCGAATGGTGAGAACGATGGGTTGATGAAGGGGCAAGGCATCATAGAGGGCAGAGGACGCCTTTTCGCACAGCGCCGCTGTTTCGTCGGCACGGTGAAACTTTGTTGCAGCGCATAGCCGTTCCGGCAAAGAACTTATGGTGCAACTTTTCCCGATGCCCCTTCTCCAACGCGTCGGAGCGGCTGACGGGCTATTAACCGCGCATGCTCTCACTGGAGCCCGTAATGAGCGTCAATAGGGCGTTGGTAGGCATCCACTGTGCCGTCCAACACTTCGGCGACTTGGACGGGACGACGGGCGACGAAGGATTCGCACATCGCAAACGCCGTCGCCAAATCTCGCAACCCTTCTTCGCCACTGGCTTCCGCTTCCTGCCTTGCTCAATGACGCACAACCAGTCCCACTTCTCCAGCGCAAAAGCGTCCTGAATGCCCATCGGAAAGAGCCGCTCTTGATCGTCCTTAGGAGCGTGGGCATCAAAGAACGCTTGGACAGCCATGGCAAAATTTTGCAAAAATCGGCGGGGGAATTTTGCAATTTTGTCCGAAAATTTGAAAAGTAATGTCAAGACTTTTTGGAAATTTTTTGAGGAGACTTGTCAAGAGTTTCAGGAAATTTCGGGCTACCTCGTGGCAAGAGTTTCTGAAATTTTTGTGTCAAGGGAGCACTTGACAGAAGGCGCTATTTCACACAATCGCACGGTAAACTTTCTTAGCGTAGTTCGCGGGAGACTTTATGGGCAGGAAGTCACATCACTTGTCTGACTAACACCCGACCAAGTTCCCGTCCATCCACTTGCAGCGTGACGGCAGTGTTCAGGTTAATGGACGGTCCATAGACGGCTGCTCCGAGGGGGACGACGGGGGCTGGGATCGGGCTGGCTTTCTTTTTGCCACCGATGCGGATGCCGAAAACCTTGAGGACCTCCCCGACGGTGTGCGTGATGAACTTCCCGACGCCTTCTATCGCCTCTGTGACGGGTCTCAATCCGCCAAATAACGCTAACCCTCCCACCCCCAACTGAAGGCTTGTGGGGAGTTGAGAAAGCAGCGAGCCGATCGCCGACGAGATTTGGTTGGCGAGGCTGTTCATGGCTTTTTTGAGCCCTTCGGTCAAAGGCTTTAACAGTTCTCCTGCGATTTGCTCTTGAACATCCCTGACAAAATCCCTCATGACCTCCCCCAAGTCCGCCCTCCCGCTGACCACTTGCGGCAATCGCTTGATCATGCCTTCCGTCGCTTCCATGATGCCTTGTCGGAGGGGGCTTTTCGTGGTGCGGGTGGTGGCGGCTTTCGCTTCCAACTCGGCGATTTCCCGCTCTATTTCTAACGCTTTGATGCGGGCTTCCGTCGCATCCCTCTCCATCCCGACGACCTTCTGTTGCGCCCTGAGCGCCTCTATTCGCTTTTGGATGGCTTCCAGTTCCAACTGCGTCGCTTGAGGGGACTGGCGCTCCTTTGCGATAGCGGCTTGAAGTTCGGCAATCTTCGCCTCCGCCTCCAACTGTCTTGCCCGCTCTTCTAAGGTTCGTCGTAAATCTTCTGTCCCCTCTTCAAAAATTGCCCCGACCCCGACCGATGGGGGCACTTCGGGCAAACCCGAAAGTTCGGGTAAAACCCGTTCTATTTCCTGCTGGGCTCGGTGAAAGGCTTCTATTTCCCTTTCTGCTCTTTCCGCCTCTTCCATCGCCATCCTCTCCACATCGCCCAGCGGCTCAAGGGGCGGGAAGACGGGCGTTGGCTGCGGCGGTCCTTGCAACTCTCGCTGAAGCAGCCTCTCTCGTTCCTCCTCTATCCTTGCCTGTTCCGCTTCCTCCAAGTAGCGCTGATAGCGCAGTTCCTTTTGCCTTTGGGCGATTTCCCTCAGCCGTGCTTGCAACTCGGCGGCTTCCCGTTCTACTTCCAAAATCTCCTCTTCCGTTATCGGGACACCTTTCTCCCTCATTTGCCTCATCCGTTGCAAGACCCGCATCGTTTGGGCGAACTGTTCGGCGACAGCCCCTCTCTCTACGCTCAAAATCGTTTCTTCCGGTAGCCCCCGCGCCCTCGCTAAAGCGACGCGAATATCGCCCCGAAGTTGAAAGCGCCTCAGCCAACCTGACCAAATCCCCATCAAGTGCCCTGCCAATTGATCCATCGCCTCAACGGCTTTCTGCCCACCTTTCCTGATCCCTTCGGCGATCAACTGCGGGATTTTGATGCCTGCCTCAACGATATCCTTCAGCGGTCCTTCTTCTGGCGGTGATTTGGGCAACCTTTTCCGCACTTTTTGCAGTGCTTCATCCATCGCTTGTGCCGGTCTTTCCTTTGCCGACCTTATGCCCTTTGAAAATTCCTCCATCAAGGCGACGCCCGCCCGACGAACCATTTTGTTCAGTTCTTCTAAACGCCGCTGTCGCTCCTCCTCGGTCAACACCCGCATCCCTTGAACCGACACCGTCTGCTTTTGCAGCCATTCCCTCAACTGCCTCTCTTGTTCCTGTCGCTTTCGCACCTCCTCTCCCATTGCCAGAGCCCTTCTCACCTCTCCAGCCAAGATCGGCGTGGCTATCGCTCCCATCGCCACAAAGGGATGAAGCCGACCCACTAAAGCAGGAAGAAATTGAACGAGCCACTTCACCCCTGAGATGAATTTACTGAGCAAGTTCAAAATGTTCCCGATCGCCCCCGCTAAAAATCCCAACCCAGCCACCAGCGGACCGATGGTCATTCCCCAATTGATGATGGTTTGCCTCGTTTCCTTTGAGAGGTTGTTGAAGGCTTTTAGTTTCTCGTTGGCAGCCTCAATGGTGTCGGAAAGGTTCTCTCCCAAAAGGTCGGCGACTTGCTCCAAGTTCTCCCGCAGTTTCTTTAGTTGTCCGCTCTTTTCCATCTCTTGCAGGACTTCTCGGATGCTTTCGGCAATTTTCTTCAAGGCTGGGGCAAAGGCAGCGCCTAATTCCACCATCGCCGATTGCACGGATAGGAGGGCTTGTTTCAGTTGAAATCCTGCCGTCTCGCTAATGGTCTTAAAGGCTCTATCGGCAGCCCCTGTCGCGTTCCTCATCTCCTGCAAATTGGCGACAAATTTGTCTGCCTGCGAGCCCGTCAAGACCATGACCGCCCGCAGACCTTCCACAGAGCCGACTAACTCTGCCAATTTCTCCTTCGGCACATGCTGGCTCAATAACTGCAACGCCCCCGCCAACCCTTTCGCTTGAAGGAGCGCCATCCCAGAGGAGAACCCCAGTTGCTGCAGCGTTTCCGTCAGTTCTTTGCTGGGGTTAAGGAGGTTCTGAAGGAGTTGCCCCAAACTGGACACCGTTATTTCCGTTTGAACGCCGGCGGCGGTCATGGTGGCGATGGCTGCCGACAGTTCCTCAAAGGAAATGCCTGCTTGGGCTGCCGTTGACGCGACTCGTCCGATTTGAGCGGCAAGTTCTGGCACCGTCGTCTTGCCCAACTCCACGGTCTTGAACATGACATCAGCGACCCTGCTGGCTTGCCCAGCGCTCATCCGAAAGGCGTTCAAGACAGTGGTGATGGCATCTGCCGTCGGCTCTAACTCCGCCAAACCAGCAGCGGCTAACTTCGCGGAGGCTCTGAGCACTTGCATTGCCTGCGATAAAGGAACGCCTGCGGAAAGGATTTGGTAAAAGGCTCTGGAGGTCGTGTCCAAACTTTGGGCGCTTTCTATGGCGACTTGCCGAATTTGTTTCCCGACTTCTTGCATCCGTTCGTTGGAAACCCTCGCAATCGTGTTGATTTCCGCAAGGCGGGTCTCAAAATCCATGAAGGTTTTCGTCACCAACCCCACTGCCCCTGCGACAATCCCTGTCGCCATCGTCCCCCAACGCCGCATGGATTGCCCCAAATCGTCTAAGGCACTGCCGGCTTGCCGCAGGTGATTTGCCATCGCTTCCAGCGTCGGCGTGATCTTCCCGACGGAAGTCACGCCTGCCCGCAGTTGCTGAAGACCGCTTTGAATGCTTCTCAACGCCCCTTGCACCTGCTCGCTGCCGACGGCTCTGATTCGGATCGTCAGTTCCTCAGGCATGGCGTTTGCCCCTCCTTACGGGCAAAATTAAGGGGCGGAGGTGACGGCGATGTCTTGGCTTTGGGTTCTTGTGCCGACCTTGATCGCGACCGCTTCTTTCGCCTGCGATGTCGCCGAAAAGAGGCTGGCGGCTTCTGTCCAATCCCGCCTCACCTCCCTTTTGCTCCACCTCCAAATCCATCGCGAAAAGGGCAAACCCGTAGAGACCGTCAAAGAGGCTTGCCAAAAACTTTCCGAATTCCTTGAGGGCTCTCGTCGCCCCCAAAACAGAGAGGCGTTCCAAAAAGCCATCGCCGAACTGGACTTGATTTTGGACAAGGAACGGTCGCCTTTGGGTTGGTGGCTCACCAGCCAACCCGCCATCATCACCCAGTGCGACCAATTGGCGTTGGCGCTGACCGACATCAAGCCTATCCCCTATCAACCGCCCAAACAAAAGAAGCCAAAGCCCTTGTCGTGGGAAGAAAGAGACCCTATCGGCTACCACGCTTATTTTTTGCTTTTTGACCTGCAACGGGATGACGCCCTGAACGCCAGCCGACATCTGACTCAACTCCTCAAGTTGCTGAAAGATCAGCGCAGCCGCTGAAGTTCGTCCCAAATTTCCTCTGGCGTCGTCGAACTTCCCTTTGTCAGCCCCAGATAGCCCTCCACGAGGGCGTAAATTTGCACTAAGTCCATTTGGGCAATTTGACCTATTGACAGGTGGAAGGTTTGCATCAGGAAGGCAATTAACTGCCACCATTGGTTTCGCCCCCTCCTTCGGCTTTTCCCCGCCACGCCTCGGGAACGGACATCATCAAAACTTCGTTGACCATCTTGATGGCTTCGTCCAAGTCATCAATGGCTTCCCCGACTTCCTCAATGCTCGCAGTTGGGTCAACTTTGCGAACGAGCCGCCAAATCACGAACTGCGTTGCAGTCATGACCGCCTTGCCGTTGAAGGCTTCCATGAAAGTGTCAAGGCTACCAAAGTGCTGTTCTGCTGCAGCCCAATCCGCTAAAGTCAATCGCCTAATGGGCACCTGCCAGCGCCCGATAGTTACCACCTTCGGCTCAGGGAAGACATCGCTCAATTTCTGCTCCGCCATCGTTGTTGCCTCCTTTCTTGGCGCGAGGGTGTTCGGAAACTAACCTCTCGGTGACAACATCCTTGCCCACCATTGAAATGCTGGGCTACCTTCACGAAGTCGGCTGAAGCCGACTGAAATAGCCCACTTCAGTGGGCTTTGTCCCTGTAGAGCAAGGCAGCTTGTGCCTTACGGTTGACTGGACACAACTTTACGAACATATTTTCCTCCCTGAAGGCTCAATTTCCGAACATTCTCGTCCTGCCTTCTGGGAAGTAAACCTTCCACCCTGGTATTTGCGTAATAGGCTTCCTTTGCCCTCGTTTCAATCGTTCGTAATCCTCAGGCGTCGGTCGCCAGATGACATCAGGCGGGTCATAGTCCTCAACCTCAAACTCAAACTCCCCGTAACTTCCCGACTCGTCAGGAAGGTGCTCGTCCAGCCAGAGCAAAAACTGACGCAATTTCTCCCGCAGTTCTGATGGAAAATCAACCATGTAAAGGTCAGCCAAAGGATAATGCATAACCTCTTACCTTTCGTCCAACACCACAATTTGCTCTGGGATGTATCGCCCAAACACTTGTGGATTTTCCCGGTGTTCAAAAAAATATGCTCGCTGCTTTTTCCGCCTAAGCATATTCATTGTCCCTCCCTCATCATTTGCCACAGTTCTTGCAAGCGGGGGACAACTTCGTCTCTCAAGAGGTCGCCTCTCGCCCGTCAAATAAGCCGCCAAGCCTTTGCCCCTTGCATCCGTTTCACCGCTATCACCGAGCACCGGAGGATGTAGTTTCGCCGAAGTAGATTTTCCACTCAGGCAGTTCCGTGATTCGCTTTCGCTTCCCCGCCTTCAAACGAGCATAATCTTCAGGATGGGGTGCCCACCAAATATCTGGCGGTTCTATATCCTCTGGCAAAATCTCAAAGCCGTCCAATTCCATCCGTTCATCAGGCAACTGCTCATCAAGGTCGAGCAGAAGTTTCTTCAAGGCAAGCAGAATTTCCTTATAACGCGCTTTTGGTGATAGAGACAATTGAGGGCGAACATAGTGAATGCCGAAAAAGTTTGGCTCGTTTTCGTCAACGATGTAAAGTTGCTCTGGAAAGTAGATTCCCCCGATTTCTTCGTCATCCTTATACCAAAAGGTGTAACACCGGATGCCGGCGCCTTCTCGCCGTAGCATCCTACTTGACCTCCTCCCATAGCCTACCAAGGCTAAAAGGCAAATCCAGCAATTGACCCTTTTGACCAGCGAGATAGAAAGTCAACGCCTTCGTAAGCCACTCTTGTGTGTTGCGACGCCATGAGAATCGTTCGTTTTCACCCTTCCTGAAAAGAGGTCTCAAAATATGATGCCCCCGCTGCCAAATCTGGTCATCATACTGACGAAAGCGCTCAGGATGTCTTTCAACGGACAATTGAACCTTAGGGTGCATCAGTTCTTCCACGAGGGTCAGCAGAAATTGTTCTGTCGGGTCAATGACACCCACCGACGGCATCCCTTTTTCTATCTTTGCAGGGTTGAGCAAAATTGTCCCGCTGTAGGGGTTAACCATCCCACGCCAATGCCACTTTTGCCCCCTTGCTGCCTCTATCACATAAACCCGCCTAATATCCGCTCGGACAAACAACTCTGGATATGCCTGCCGAAGTTGTCTGATTGCCCGACCAATCCTTTGCAGGTCAAAAATCGCTCTTTCACCCTTTGACGGCATCAAGTTCTCTAAGCCAATAAATTGCACCATCCTTGCCTCGCCGGGACGATACTCCAACTTGCTCACCCATCGCCCAGTCGTTGGGTCTTTCACCCGCCTGAAAATGAAATCCCGACCTTCAACACGGGCTGGGATTTTCAACGCTTCATAACGAACCTCTCGCCCCTTCACGAGATCGGCAACGAAATGGGCGTGCCTCAAGTTTCGCTGAATTTCTTCGTCCTCAGTGTTGAAATCCACGGGAGCAACGCCTTCGGAAAGACGAACGACAACGCATCGGCAGTTGATGTGAAAAGGCGGCAGGTAAGCGCTATGTTCGTCAACCCGCAAGACTTTGTCGTGCATCGCTCGGCAAAAGGGACAAGCGTCGGGACGAGCTTTGATTTGAGCGAGAGGAAATCGTTTTGCATCAACGGCTTCAACGGCTCCAAGCCGAATCGCCGAGGTCACCGAAACATTGATGCCCGCCACCAACGGCGCATTTCGCTTGCCTTCAACGATTCTCTTCAGTTCCTCCCAATTCGTGATAGGCATTTCCATCACCCGCAATGATTTTGCGACAGTTTGATGATCAGCGATAAATGACCGTTGCAGCAGCCTCGTCTGCCAGACCACAACCGCAACTTCGGGCTTGCCCACAAGTTGATGACTGCCCCACATTTGCGGCATTTTTGTTGGTCAACAAGCCTCAGCCGTTTCGGTTTCCAACCTAACACCACCACGACCAACCTACCGTTTTGCCACTTGAGCCGCAAGTGAACGACTCTTGAGCGCATTTTAATCCACCCTTGACATCCCGCATTCTCGTCTTCGACCCGCCTTGAGGGATGGAAAGGTGCAGGTGACTGCGCCTTCTACTATCTCCCTCTCCAGTCTCCGACCCGCCTTGAGGGGATAGAAACTTGAATTCCGCTTCCTGAACGCCTTTCTGGAACAATTCAATCCGTCGCCCCTGCCATGTTCCACATTCCTTCGCATTCCATTGTCTCGCCCAATCCTTTAGCAACTGATTGAACTCCCTAACCGACAATGCTCTCCGACCGCTGTCGTCGCCCCAATAAACCTCGCCCGTTCGGAAGTCAATACATTTCTTCAACTTCCCGCTCTCTGTCGTCGGCGGGCGAGTGTCGGGACGATTTAGCGAACCAAGGTAGCCTGGAAGGTAGGCTTCAAGTTGGTGGTGGACGAAGTTGAAAATCGCTTCTACTTGAGGCTTGCTGGCGGGATCATAAGGGCGGGCTCGTTGAATTTGAATTCGCAATCGCTTGCAAACTGCCTCTAACGCCTGATTGTTTTCCACCTTTCCCCAGTCAATTAAAAGCGCCTTCGGTTTCCCTTGCACTCCCGTTATCTCACCCAAAAGAGCATCCGCCAAAAGGGCATTGAACGCCGCAGCATCAAACCAAGGACTAAACTTTCCTTCAACTTCCCTCTCAACCGCTCCAATCGCCAATATCGTCATCGTCCCCTGATCAATGAACACACCAATCTCGTAGCGAGCCCATTCGCCAGTCGCCTCATCCCGCAAAAGCCAAATGTCCGACTTGGAGCGGTCTGCAACCCAAATAGTTCCGGGCGGAACGAGAGAGGGATGAGAAGACTTAAATCGTTTCTTCATCCGCTGACGACCTTCGCGATAAGCCAACGGCAAAGAGGACAAAAACCGCCAAGCCGTGTGGTATGAAACCGTGTTGTGAGGACAGTCATTTGACTGGCATTCAGGGCTGCACTCAAAATGCCTCAAATAAAGTTCCCATATTGACCTTGCAGACAAATGTGCCGTAGCGGGATCGGAAGCGAGACGTCGCAACACAGCGGCGTGATCGGGGAGTTCGTCTTCAAGCGAAGGACGACCGCGTTTGCTTTCTTTGCCTGTCATAGATCGCTGATAAGCATCCAGCCAATACTGAACTGAATTCAATCTCACCCCAATAGCCTTTGCCAGCCCTCTCAGCGTCCATCCGTTTTCAATCGCCTCCGCCACCACTTTGCCCAACTCCGCCGATGACGCCCCCGCTGCCCGAAGCGATTGCAACAACGCCACAAATCGCTCATCGCCTCTTCCTGTCATTGCCCTTCCCCTCCTCCAGCAACTCTGGAAAGAGCGCTACCAACCGCATCAAAAATGGGGCGCTTGGGCAGTGACGCCCCTTTTCCCAAAAATAGACATTTAGGTAAGTCGTCCCCACCGCTTCTGCGACCTGTTTCCTCGTTAACCCCCTCCGCTCCCTCACCTCCCGCAATGTCTTCCCAAACGCCATCCTATCTACCATCATACCCATACCTCCTTGTGTGCTCATATGATAACACACATTCTGTCGCTTGTAAAGAGCCCCTCGCATAATGGGAAGCGGGAGGAGGGGGCTCACATGAGCACTCAGAACATCGGATTGCGCCTGCGGCAACTCCGAGAACAATTAGGGCTATCACAGAATCGGTTCGCCAAATTAGCGGGCATCCCACAACCCAAAATCTCAAGATGGGAGAGTGGGAAAGAAGCGCCGTCAGCAAAATACTTGCTTAAGTTGGCGAGGGCGTTGGGCGTGCCCGTAGAAGCATTGCTGTTAGAGGTCAAAGGCGACAGCATGGAGCCTGAATTACACGAAGGGGATTTGTGTGGGGTTCGCTGGCAGGATTACGCCACCCACGGTCAATTTGTCGTCGCCCAAATTGACGATTTTGATGACCTCACCATCAAACGCTATGTGCAAAAGCCCGACCACTTCATCCTTGAGCCCCTCAACAAAAAATATCCGTCCTATCCCTCAAAGCGCCATCGCATCAGGATTTTGGGCAAAATCACTTGGGTGCTCCGCTGGTATGAGCGCCCGTAAGGAGGGATGTGATGTTGTATATTTCCACACCAGCGCCCCTCGCCAAAGGTTGTATATTCCAAAACTGTCAAGCACGATTGCAAAAACCGTTGGTCACTTTATTGGTCACCTCATTGGTCACTTTTTATTGGTCAAAATGGGCAAAAATTGATCTTCGTCAACATGTTATTGGTCACTTTCACCCCCCATCTCAAAAAGCGCCCAAAACAACCCAAAATACCGCCTAAAAAAATCCCTATCATCTCCTGCCACCGAATTTTGCAAACGAACATTCAAAAAATTTGCAAATTTGCGCATGTCCGTGCCGTCATCCAGTTTCAGCTGGTCGCCCATCACGCACCCCTTCGTCCCAAACACGCTGATGGGTGCTCCGAGGCGTCCCCGTGAGCGCCCAACTGAATGCCATCAACCCGTAAGCGCCCTGCTCAAAGCGACAGAGGGCAAAGAAAGTGTCATCGGCATCGGGACGGATTTGTTGAATGATGTTGCTTTGCTCGTCGCGGAGGAAGCGGAGGGGTTCAAGGATGGGGGTGTAGGCGAAGACTTCCGCCACTTCACCGCACCAATAACGCGCCAAGTGCCAGAGATGGACACCGATGTCAATTGTCGCACCGCCTCCTGCCAGCAACTTCTGATGGCGCCAAGGCGTTTGAGCGACAACTTTGTCGGGAGACCAGTCGCTGCCGAAACTGAAGGCGTGGAAGGCTTGAAGGTCGCCGAGAATTCCTTGCTCCAAAACCTATCGCACCATGCGGTTGAGAGGGTTGTAGCGGATGCTTTCCGCCACCATCAGCACCTTCCCGTTGCGTCTGGCGGCGTCCACCATCAACCGTCCCGCCCGCACCGAAATCGCCATCGGCTTTTCCACCTGCACATGCTTACCCGCTTCCAAAGCGGCGACGGCAATTTCATGAACGAAAAACGAATATAAGATGGCTCTCCTGAGCCGCCGAAGGGAAGAGTTCGGCACATAGGAGATGCTCCTGCCGACCTGCTAAACAGGTTTGAGATTGCGCCTATTTGTGCAAACCGTTGTCAGGGAGACGATAGCGCTGCTCCCGCCCGTTTCGCTCAAATCGCACTTCCCCACCGACGACGCCATCAAGGCGAAAAAGTGCTGTGACAGTTCGCCCATCGATGCGCACCTTTGCTCCAATCATCCCCCCTTCTGTGACCAATCCCGCATCCAGCGGCACAGGTTCTCCAATGCCCGTCTGAAGCACAACCAAATAATTGACTGAGAGCGACGATGTGTTAGGGATGATACGCAGCCGATTTTGTTTTCGTCCACCTGCAAAAGTTTGCACGCCCAACGCTTCAATGAGTGCCTGCTCAGGCAACAACACAACGCCTTGCAAAAAAGCATCACGGTTGACGATAAGAAATTTTCGCCCATCAATCTGCACTTCGGGTGCTGTGGACGCCAACCATTGCGTCGGACGCAATTGCCGCAACTTGACGCGGTCAAAGACGATGAGGGTATCAGGGCGCACGAAAACGACCTGACGATAAACTTCCCTCACTTCTTCAACCCGCCAAACATTTGTCGCATCTCCCGCCACATAATCAAATTCGGGTTGTGAATGGAAGGCGATGATGGCGCCTTGACTGATGAATGGATGGCGAGTGTGGGAGTGAAGTGTCAAATCGTAAGTGCCAGGTCCCGCATGACCGCCAGCGAACCAACCACGATAACTTTCAGGCTCTATGCCAGTGAGCCGAAAATCGCGCATCGCATAGCCCAAAACTTCCGGTGCAAAACGGTTGACGATGCGCCGTTCGTCCATGCGAGCATAGCCCATCGCAATTGCCCACTCTTTGGGCAACCCTTCGCCGATGATGACAGCGTTCGCCCACGATGGCGTCGGCGTGCCATGATCAACGACATGGACGGGTGTGCCAAAAAGCACCCAACCCGCCTTGAAAATTTGCAAGTGATTGGGTTGCGTGCGATATGCGACATCACGAACGCCACTGACGAAATAAATGTCTGTCATTTCTGGCGACCAATCGGATTTCAAGCACGCTGCGCCCTCTCCTTCAAAGCACATGCTCAATGGCGCTGTTCCTCTAACTTTTCGCCCATCTTGTGGCTCATAGATTCCGAGGGCTAAAAGCAACGGCACAACGAAGTTGGCGCCCTCACCAAACAATTGCATCGCTTCCCCTTCAGGTGCTTTTTCTAACCGCTCCATCAACGGCGTCAAATTGTGCAGTTGGCGCTCCATGCAATTGCCAGAGAGATATGCCAGAAGCCAACGCATCGGCAATGTGCCGATTTTCGGGTCAATGCCGGGTGTGCCAGGATGGTCACCACGCAAACCGCCTTTCGCCAAAAAGCCTTCGTGGTCAAACTTGGGCAAAGCATAGTTCAAGTGCGTGTAAAGTTTGTTGAACACATCCCGCACAAGGGACAAATCGTCCAAAAAGTTGCCCCAAAAGAGCAAACTGCGAGCAATGGAATGCAGGGCACATTGGCAATGAGAGCCTAAACCTTGCCACAGCATGCCGCCAGTTTTGCCCTGATGCGCCGCAAAGTAGCGCAAATAGTTGTCCAACATGATGGCGTGACGGCTCAAGACTAAGCGCATCGTCGGCGTTAGTGGTTCATCCATCAAAAGCAGCGCCTCTGGCATTGCACGCTCCAAAAGCAACGAAGGGCGAAGTTGGTCTCGCACTTTCTGAGCCTGCGTCGGGTCAATGGCGATGAGCAAATCGTAAAGGATTGCCAATGCACCGCCAAACTGAAAATCTGCCTGGAAACTGCTCCATCCGCTGGCGCTGGCTCTCCCTTTGAGCATCGGCAACAACCTTTGCAAAAGTGGGCGCTGCCCATCATCTCTTGGCAGTGCCCACTCGGTGAAAAGGCATACAATTGCTCGCCACTTCGCCAACTCCACACCTAAGTTTTGCCCCGTGCTCGTCCAGTTATCAGGCAAAAAGTTTGCATCGCCGATATGGCTTTCCAACCATTGCCGCCACCTTCGGAAAAGTTCCCGATGCTTTGCGATGCGCTCTTGAATTGCCGAGAGCGACTCGGCACGACAAAGCAATCTTGGATGGCTCAACTTCGGCAATTTGACAAAAACCCGCTCCAAAAGCATTGTCCCATCGTCCGATCGCAAACGCACACGCAAAGTAAATACACCCGTCCGTTTCAACGGCGGCTCAATAAGCACCTCTTGCCTTTCACCCGCAGGCAAGTCCAACGCCAGTTCACCAGACACCACCTCGCCATCAACGGGGTGAAGCACCTGCCAATGGCAACGCAATCGCTGTGGCGTTTGTGATCGTAGCAGCAAGCGAAACCTCACAGGTTCACTGAAGGCAAAAACGCTGGCGGGCAAACGCGCAGCCTTCACGGCATCATCGGTTTCACCGCAAAGTTGCGCCCAAACGGTTCGCTCCAGACTTCGCCAAACAAGTAATCCATCCAAACATGCATAAGGGCTGTGGGCTGTCACGCGCAGAACATGTTCGCCCGCATCCAAAGTGAAAGCAGGGGCATTCCACTCGCGGAAAACTTCGGCAAAATCGTTGAAAGGCTCAAGCCCACGCTGCCAAAGATGCTGTGGTGGGTTGACCAAAAAGCGTCTCTCTGTGGGCGTCAGCCAGATGTTGCGCATCCAATCATGTTCGCCAGCATCGTCCACCGAGATCGTGATTGTGCCTGCCACATCGCCTGCCCTTAACTTTGAAGGCTCGCCATGTCGCTTCGGATCGGTGACCTCACTGACATCAAGCCAACGCTCGCCATCAAAACGGATGGTGTGCATGTTGTCGGCAAAGGCTTCGTGGCGCTGTCCTGATGGGTCCGTCCAAATGAAGCGTTGTCGGCGACGGTAAAGGATGGCATCCGTCAGCGAGAGTTCAGGAGGTTGCGCTGGCTGCAAATCGCCGAGGCGAAATGCGAGCGGGTGAAAATGAGCGACATACCAAACGGGTGCATCGTCAATTTCGGCGGGTGGACGGAACTCCGATGCTGTGTGCGGTGGTTGAAACTTGGCGACATCGGCATAAATCGGCTCCGCAGGCAACTTGCATCGGCGCACAATTTCGTCGGTGCGCACATCAATGACAAGCACTTCTTTCCCTTTGCGGCAGGTGACGAACAAATCAAGCCCAAACAGGTTCAAAGCGATGGGCATCTCGCCGACAGGCACGCTCTTGACAACTCGCAAGGTTCGCGGGTCAACGACGATGATGCGGTTATTTTGACTGTCGGCAATGTAAACTTTTGCCGGGTAACGATTTTTGTCAGGCGAATAAACTCGCCCGATGTCAGGCGATGGGAAGAAACTCAGGCAAACATCCACATATTTGCCCATCGGCACACCGAACGGCTCACCTTTATCCAATGGTTTCCCACCCATCACGCCGAATCCGCGATAGCCTACCCAAAAGCCATCGCTAAAAGCAGTCATGTCTGATAGGTAACCGCCGATGTCCAATACTGCTGGCTTTGCCTCAGGCAAAAGCGGTCGGCAAACGACCTTTCCCAAAGAGGGCAAGGTGAAAAAGAACTTGCCGTCAGCGACACAATATCGGTCGGGCAACGCCTCTTCGTCATTCACCTCGCCAGCAAGCGCTGCGATGTCCAGCACTTCCTCATGCGATTGAGACGGGTTGAGTGTCCATCGGATGCGCAACTGAGTCGGTTTATCCCCCGCTCGCACGACGGCGACTTGCGGCTCGACATGGAATTTTCCATCCCATAAACTGCCAAAATTACTGACCCGATTAAACAACCGCACAACCCCGCCCTTTTGCAAAGCCCGTAGCGTTTGCCAAACGCAAGGTGGCTCATATGCATTTTCGGGGAAAACATGCTGCGGATAGAACGCCAATCGGTCGGGCGCAGTTTCCGCCAGCGTTTTAGCATCGTAAGCAACAGGAACAAGCCAAACAAGCAATCGTCCATCTCTCACCTCTACATGCTGCGGAGGCAAAGGCAACTCAATTTCATGAACCTTTTGCAGCGTTTTTGCCCCAATAGCGGCCACCTTGTTCGCCATCATGCAAGCGACGAACAGATGACCGTTATGAAGAGCCAGCGAGTAGGGCAGTTCAGGAACCGTAACTTCCCCAATTTTTGTGCCATGTTGCGTATCCAGAACGACGACGCGATTGTTCATGCCGTCGGCGACGAAAAGTCGGCGCAAACTATGGTCAAGGACCAAATCTGTCAAGTAACCGCCAACTTCAATGTTGTCAACAATGCGCTCCGTTTTCAAATCCACGACGCCGACCCGTCCCGTCTCAGGAGCGGTGAAAAACAATCGTTCGCCATCGCCATCCAATGCATCAGGACCGAAGCGGGCGGGAATGGCAAAGGGCAGCCGAGTGACGCTTTTCGGGTCGGGATATGCCATCTCAAACATCTGCTGGATACGCAAGTAAGGCACTTGCGACGGGAAGCGTGTGGCAGTTTTCTGCTCTCCGTGCCGCCACCAAAGGGGAAACACTTTGATGGTCATTGGCTTATCCACTTTGAAATGAAACTCCAAAACAGGCTTAGGATGGTCAGCGACAGTTTCAACGAAGGCGCCGCCGCTTGCACCCTCGTGAGGGATAACTTGCCAACCTAACATGAGCGCCTTTTCTGCTTCCCATACCGCCACTGCGCCACTTTCAGGCACGAAAAACTTTTGCTCCTTCTGCATTGCCATCACCCCTGTCAAGTTAATCGTTAGAATGAGCAAAAGGACGAGCGCTGAGCGTTGTCGCCTCATCGTGGGTTCACCTCATGTTTCAATCGGCTAAGGTCGTTCAATGACCAAGAGAAAGAGCGGGTCAGTTGGCGCGATGATTACTTTCCCTTGCGCAGTTCCTTCCTCAAAGGGGCGCAATGAAAAATCTAACTTACGGTAGTGCCATCCTTTGGCAAAGGGGACAACAAGTATTGCTCCTACTCGGTTCACCAAGACGGGTTTCGTCCCGTGCGAGAGGATAGCAGGTGCTATCCCATCGCCCCCGCCAGGACCGAGACGCTCTGGGTCAATGGTAAATCCTGCATTGTGCGAGGTGCTTACCAGAGAGACAAAAATGCGCCTGGCTTGCGCAAGGTTTTCACCATTTTCGCTGACCATCGTAAAGACATAGTAAGGGCGATAACTTTTGCCTTGCCCGTCTTTTGACGGCGCAAAATCGTCTGGGTCTAACCATAACTTGCGAACACCTTCCAATCGCACACCGTCACGGAAATCCAAACTTGGCGGCAAAAAACCTGCTGCCGCTTTTGCGGCGGGCAAGTCCAATTTCAAAAAACCTTCCTGCCTACTCCAGTGTAGGACATCGCCGATGCGCCAGTCTTGCTCCCCCCATTCCTTCTCATCCACCATTTGACCTTCTACTTTCGTTTCAGGCAGATTTGGGTCAAAGGTGATTTGCAAGCCGTGAAGCAGCATGGTTGGGAAGACACGATGGAGCACCCCATACCACTGCTGCCGAATATTCTGCAGGTCGTTTCGTCCATAGCGAACAATGGTCGGCTTATCAGGTGGCTTCAACAGCCCGAGTCTAAAGAGCAACCCTGACACAAACGCCTGCGACAGGAAAATCTCATCGCTATAAGTGGTGACGCCGTGCCAGGAGTGGTCAAGGGTCGGGTAGTAAAGGCGGTCATCCCAGAGGGTTGGTTCACCTCGGCTGAAACCGTAGTCCCAGATGTAGAAGAAGATGCCATCCAAATCTGACCAACTCCCGCAGATGGCGTGAAGGAGTGGAAACTCCGCACGGAACTTGTCCGTGCGAAAGCAATTGATTTCGTAAAGGAGCAAGGGCTTATCAAGTTGCTTGTAAGGATGCAGAAATCCCCAACTCCAACCTGTTTCAACGAACGAATGCCAAGGGTAGCGAAGCGGTGGCTTCTTTTTCAGTCGCCCCTCATCGGTGTGCTGCCACCAATAGTTGCCGTAAGCAACGGCATCGCCGAAGGAATTGCTGTAACCGATGTGCAACCCGTGAACGCTGGCAATAGTGTGGAAGATGATGGGCACGACAGCACAACCTCGCCCTGGTTTGCCCTGCTTGCGAATGTGCCCCACAAATTCGCCACAAGTTTCCACGAACAGATGACGATAGAAATCAACGATGTCACTTCCCCGCTGCTCAGGGTATTTGCTTGCTGTCTCGTAAGTCGGTTGAAGTTTCACCGTCCCACGAGCAAGGCTTTCGCCTTCATCCAGTTTCCCCCATGCTTTCAAAAGAGCCTTATCAGAGCCATATCGCTTGCGCAAAAACTCGTTCCAAGCCTGTCTTAGTTCCTGAACAAAGAAGGGTGGCAAAATCTCCTCCACACTGGCGTGTCCCCATCTCGTCTTCCCTTTGATGCCCAGCATGTTGTCCATGAATTGCAACTCATTGGCAAGTTCGTAAATGCCAAAAACTGGGTCCTCTTTGACGGCAAGTCCCGTGTATTGGTTGAAGTGATTGAGCACTTTGCTGATGTGGTCTTTATAAACCTCTTTCGCTCGGCGGTCAAAGTAGAAGATGAGTGGACGCCCTCTGGCATACTCAGGTTTCTGTAACTGCTTCACCGCTTCCAGCCATGCTTGACGGGTTTCTGGTTCTTTGACCAAGTCCACATCTTCAGGCGTGACCGAAGCGTAATCAAACCAAGTTAGCCAAATGATGAATCCGTTTTCTTTGAGACGGGCGATGCAGTAGTCCATCAAATCCAGCGGCGAACCGTCGCCTTTGACATAGCGGTGATAAACTCTTTTACCTTCCTTAACCTCGCAGAACGCATAACCGCCCCAAAGCCTGACGGCGTTGAAGCCTAATGCTTTTAGTCGTCGGATATTTGCGTCCACCTTTGCGTAATCCGAATGCCCTGGCGCATTCGGTCCCTGAATGTTCATTCCCCAAAGGCGCAAGCGTTTGTCGCCAAGATAAAGGTGACCGTTATGCACCCGAACGAACCCCGCTTCTTCCTGCTCTGCGAAAGAAAAGCACAGCAGTGAGGAAAGGGCAAACCCAACTAAGGCGATGCTCAAGTTTTTCATGCGTCGCAAGGCTACACCTCCTATCGCTCAAAAGCGCCGATGTCAGGCGCCTTCCCTTTCGGTCGATCATTGCCGGCGAAATCGGATTGCACATCCTTTATCAAGACACCCCTGTCAATAGCAGGACTGTCAGGGAGCAAAAGGAAATCGCAATGCTCCTTATCAGCGAATTTCGGGTCGGCTTGCAAAGAGTTTTTGTCTTGCCCCGTCATTTTTTGCCAATCAGCAAGTGTTGACGCTTCGGGTTGTTTGCGCAGCCTCAAATCGTATGGCAGAAGGGCTATCAAGGCATTAGGCTGCCACCATAGGTTGAAATCGCTTTTGTGGCTTTTTAGCACCTCAGGTTCAGCGCTTTTGCCCCAAACCCAAAAGCCAATCCCTGCAAAGCCGTTTTCGGCAACGATGTTGTTGATGATTTGCGTCTCTGCGCTGAAAGCCTCCTCACCTGTGTAGTGGATTTTCCTCGCCCCTCCCGCAATCAGTATGCCAAATCGTTCGTTGCCAAAGATGATGTTGTGATAGATGTGAGTTTTGTGCGATTCGTAAAGCAAAATCCCTGCACCCGTTCCGTGTTCTGTCGGTGAACCTTTGTCCATTCGTGTGTGGCAGATGATGTTGTTGATAATCCAATTCTCAGCCAGAGAGGCTTCAAACTCCAAGCCTGCAATCAGGTTACCATGCAAGAAGCAGCGTTCCACCCAATTGTTTCGGCAGCCGTAGTCAAACCAGATGCCGTAACTGTTATTGTTCTTGGCGATGTGCCCAATAATGCGGTTGCCTGTGGGTGCACCGCCGACGATTTTCATCCCGCCAGCATGCCAGTAACTAAGCCGCCACGAGTTTTCGTCAGTAATGTTGCCTTCCAAAGTGCTGTCGTGCATAGAAGCCGAAATGCCGCAGCGTCCATTGTTGTTGGAGATGCAGTTGCGCATTCGGAAGCGTCTTCCTGCCAATCGGAAGCCGTCAAGGTTGTTCCAATTGGCTTGACAGTTTTCTATCACGATGTCAGTCCCCCGCACTTCAAAGGCTGCTTCATCGTGAGGATTAGCGACATACATAACTGTCAACCCTTTGAGATGCAAATGGCTGCCGCGCACGAAAATTCCCCGTTGGCGGACGGCAACTTCCACATTCTTGAGAGGTGTTCCGTAGCGGACGCAGATGTAAAGTTTTCCTTCCGCTTCGTCAACGAAGAAAGTGCCCAGTCTCAATAACCCCCTCGCCAGAACTTGTTTCAACGGCTTTCCATCCACAAAAACCATTTCACACCGTTTGGCATATTCTCCAAAGTCTTCCCAGTCTTTGGGATAGTGAGAGTCCAGCCGATATTGCCAATCTGCTATCCAGACGGGGTTGCCGGGCAACTGTTTCCATTGCGTAAAAAGTTCGCTTCCCTTGACGATGACTTTGCCTTCATGCCCTGGAAAGGCTTGAATGACGATGGGTTTTTCGGGTGTGCCATTGGCTTCAATCGTGACCGACTCGCGATATTCGCCTGCTTTGATGAGCACCACATCGCCCGGCTTTAACCCTTTTACCGCTCGTCCGACGGTGCGAAAGGGTTTCTCCTCAGTGCCCGGATTTTCGTCCGAAGCCTGAGGGTGATGGGCATCCACGACATAGGTAGCTGCCACAACAGGCTGACCAGTGAGGAGTAGCGAAACCATCAAGAGGCATCCACACAAAACGCCGAACTTCATCGCTTTCCTCCTCCTCTTTAGAGTGGGTTTTCGTTCAACAGAAACCGTCCGATTTCCACCGCGTAGCGCAAAACCGCATCGCGCAACCTATCGGGCAAGGGACGAACGAAGTTGTGCACTTCGTAAACGAAGTCGCCTTCGTAGCCGATTTCCCGAAGCGCTGTCACCACCGACTGCCAATCTATCGTCCCATGAAAGGGCAGAAGGTGTTGGTCCTGCTCGCCGTTGTTGTCCTGGATATGCGTTGCCTTCAGTCGCTTCCCGATGGCTTTCAAGGCTGCCGCCTGCTCCAACCGCTGGATGTGAGCGTGCCCCGTGTCCCAGCAAATACCCAAGAGGGGATGATTAAAGGTGTCCACAAGGTCAATAAGTTCTGCTGGCGTGCTCCCGTAGGCGCGGCGCCTTTTGCGTTCCCTGTCAGGGACATCGGCGTTGTTCTCTATGGCGATGCCGACACCGCATCGCTCTGCCGTCGGGAGGAGTTCAGCAATCCAAGCGATATTTCGTTCCTTCAGTTGCTGAAGGTGTTGGTTGTCAAAAGCGCCAGGGAGAGGTTCCAACTCTAAAACGACCCACGAGCATCCTAACAAACTTGCTGCCTCCAATGCCCGATGACTCATCGCCATGAACCATTTTGTCTTCTCTTCATCGCCGAACTTGTTGAAAATTGGACCGTGCATTTGGGTGAATTGAAGCCCCAACCTGTCAGCGTGCTGGCGAATGCTCTTTATCCAACTTTCCCAACCATCACCGACCAACGGCGAGCCTTCAAAAAGCCAGTCGCAAAAGTCAAAGTCAAGCACTTGAAACCCTGCTCTTGCTAACCGCTCCAAAGCAGAGTGCACTGATTTGGGTTCAGGCTCAAAAAGGACATTCATGGAAGTTCCCAACCGCATCGCTAATCCCCCTTTTGCCAATGTGCGGTGTCGTTGATGCGGATGAGTTTTGGGACGGCGTAGCCGTCCCGCTTATGCCAGCAAAGTTCTGTGATGCTGGCGACATCGCACGGCACATGGACATAAACCAACGGCAGCGCCCAATTGAGCAGGTGACTGAGTAGCGTCAAGATGACACCCGCATGCGTGACAAAAACCAGATGCGCATCGCTGTCCCGATGCACTTGATACACTGTCCCTGCTCGGATATAACCGAACTCCGCCAGTAGCGCATCAAATTGCTGCACAAGATGTCGCCATTGAGGTAGCAGCAATGACCCATAGGGAACGACCTTGTGCCAATCGCTCAGTTCGGGAATTTTAGCGGTGAACAAGGCGACGACGGAGACATCATCGTCCCATGCCCAACGATTTCCCGTCCAATTGCCGTTCAACTCGCCGAGCCAAGAGAGCGTTTGCATTTGAACCCCCAAATGCCCCACAATTTCCGCTGCTGTCGCTTGCGCCCGCCCAAAGGGGCTGACGAACAAACGGTCAATGCGTTCACGGGCAAGCACTTTCGCTAACGCTTGCGCTTGGCGCTTGCCAACTTCCGTGATCGTGTCGCGTCGGTAGTCGGGTTCCGCATGACGCACAAGCCAAATGCGCATCGCCATCACCTATCATCGCTCAAAAGCGCCGATGTCGGGCGCTTTCCCTTTTGGTCGCTTGTTTCCTTCAAAATCCACAAGCACCGCCTCTTTCCAACTCGGAGGGGCATCTTTCAATTCCAAAACGATGCCTCTGTCAATGGCAGGGCTCTCAGGGCGCAAACGAAAATCACCTGCTTGCCAATTGACAAATTGCGGGTCGGCAACGATGCCATGCTCTTCTTGCGCCCAACCGCTATGTTTTCTCGTCTTTTCGGTGAATTCCTTCAGGTCGCGATATTGCCCTTTGTCCGGCGTTCCTGGATTGTAAGCGCCACCCCACTCCACAAGCGGTCTCCCCTCCTCCGCGAAGTAGAGGTTGTAATCAAAGCGGTTCAGAATGTCCCGTGCCCACTGCTCGCGTGTAGATTCGGAAGCAAAGGGAGGAAAGGGAAATGTCCAACCCGTTACACGAGGGGTGATGAAATCCACCACTTTCGCTTGGAACTCCCGATTGAAGGCGAAGATGTTGTTGAACACCTGATTGCCCATCGCCAAAACGGGCCGCCCGCCTCCTTCCAAGGCCAGCCCGTTATCGTTCTCTACGCAAATATTGTGGTAGACACGACAGTAACCGGAATTTTGCAACAGGATGCCTGAGCCGAAAACGGGGTTATCGCCAACGAGGGAGTTACGGTAGCAGATGTTGTTCGCAATGAGGACACCGAAGGTCACCTCAATCTGAATGCCGGCATTTGCGGGGTTGTTGTCGTGCACGAGACAGCCGATGATTTCGTGTCCGTAACCCGCGTAATCAAACCAAATGCCCGATCCGCAATTGAACGCGGCGCGATGGCGGATGAACCGCACCCGCCGACAAGCCGATGCTACCTTCACCCCGCCTGCCTCCCAACTGGTGCTGTAGCCCTTCCAGTTGTTGTAACTCGTCTCGCAGTCTTCAAAAGTTAACTCGTAGCCGTCGCCAACGCCGATGCCCAGTTGACCGTTGTGGTTGAAACGGCAATGGCGAACTTGTATGTTAGTGCAGTTGTTCAGTTTTAAGCCCGTTCCATTTGACCATTCAACGGTGCAATCCTCAAGCAACCATCCATGAGCAAAGTCAAGATGGATTGCGCCCAATTGGGCACGGTTGGCGCAATGTTCAAACCGAAACCCTTTCAGGTGCACATAAGGCGTCAACTCGTTGCCATACCAGAGCAGCGAACGAACGCTCACCTCCATTAACCGTTGATTGGGATTGCCGCCGTCAGGTAACCAGACATAAAGCGCCTTCCCTTCAATGTCAACCCAGAAAGTTCCCGGCTGCAATTGCCCTTTTTGCTCAACCTGTCTCAGCGGCTTGCCGTCGCAGAAAACTTGCTCCCGACGAAAAACGAAATGGCGTCCTGTTTCCGTGCCAAATTTGCCTGCCCATTGCCAATCAGTTTTGCGCCAGATATTGCCGTTCACCCTCTCCCAGCCGCTGACAACTTCAGAGCCTTTGATGACGACACTCCCTATCGGTTCAGCGACAAACACGATGGGCTTTTTCGGTGTGCCTGCTCTTTGCATCCTGACCGTCTCTCGGTAAACGCCCGCCTTGACGATAACGGTATCACCCGCCTGAATCACTTCGGCGGCTTTGCTGATGGTTTTGAAAGGAAGGTCAGGGGTGCCAGGGTTGGTGTCTGATGCTTGGGGATGCTGAATGTCCACGATGTAAGTAGCAGCAAAGATAGGGCTGACCATCATTGCTGCCACCAAAGTCACAAAACCCATCACCTTCCCCATCGCCATGTGTTCCCCCTTCCTTCATCGCGATGAACAGCGACGCCTTTTGATTGTCTGATGCGTCGCTCTAATTCAAAACTTGCGTCACATCCTTGCGGGGCGAGACGAGCAATGCGTTTTTCAAGATGTCACCTTGCGCTTTTTCCCGTTTGAACCACTTAGCGTGTCCATCGGTGAAGACGAGATTTTGTCCCTCCTGGTGATGGAACCCCCAACGGGCAAAAGATGCCCTTACCGTTGGCGGATTGTCGCTCACCTTCCAACCAAATCCATACCAACGCCCATCGCACGGACCGCCGTAACAGGCAGAGGTTGGGTCTTTCATCGGTTCTGCACCGACTACAGTTGCAGCAGGTTCATCAATTTGGCTTAGAGGGACGGGGGGTGTTGGCAACGAGCCACCTCCTGCCCATAGATGTAGCAGCAAGTAATTGCCCATGTGCCACATACGAGTAGATGGACAATCAAAAACTTGACGGTTTTTGACATAAGGTTGCAATGACCCGTAATTGTTGATACCGCCGCAAGCATTCGCTCCCCACAGTTTGTCGCCTAACCAGTGAACACAATGCGACGGGTTATACAGAGGCATGCGTTCGTCGTAATCTTGCGAATACTGTGCTACTGCCAGAGCGATTTGACGGGCATTGCTCAAACATGCCGTCGCCCGTGCTTTCTCGCGCACTTGGCTGAACACGGGGAACAGAATCGCCGCCAGAATGGCAATGATCGCTATCACCACCAGCAACTCAATCAGCGTGAAGCCGACACGACAACGACCCGCAGAGAAAACACCACGAAGGGAAGTCGCATGCCGCCCCTTCCCAAAGCAACGACGCCATCCTTCCTTCAGCATCCGACCCAACATCTTCTCTCCCTCCTTTTCGCCCCGTCAAAAGGGGCGTAGGGTTGTTTGGACGCTTTCAGTTTAGCGACCCCCCCCGCCTGTCAATGGTCATTTTTGAGTATTTTTCCACCATTTCCACCCATTTTGGGAAAGGCACTGTCCATCGTGGCTGAGAGTCACTCCAACGGCGAGGCGAAGTTTTGCCGCTGCCTAAAAATTGCAAAAATCCCCTTTTGCAATTTTCTGCCAACATCGTCCGCCAATCGGTGAAGATTTCAGGCAGCACATCGTCGTGGATGTCGCTGACATAAAGGTGAGGCTTTCCCAGCGGATCAGCAGGGTTGGTCGTCACTGGTGGGCGAGGCGGCGGACCCTCGCCTCGCTTCCGAAACCGCAACGCATCTTCTTCCTTCCGCGCCACCAACGCCACAATGCGAAAGTTTCGGACGCCCAAATCCCAAAGCGTTTTGTAAGCGTGCAAATGAGCGGGCATGATTCGCCCGCACCCTACCAAGGCAATTTTCAGCACCGCTATCCCTCCCCTACCTTCTCGTTGGAGAGGCTGCCAGACATCGCCGATGGAGAAGGCTCATTGAAGCCCCGCCAAAGTTTGGCGGACGAAGTTCAGTGACTTTTGAATGCCAGGGACGGGGTTGTCGGGTTCCAACTCGTATTCCAGCATCAGCGTGCCTTTGAAGCCGACTTCCTTGAGCGCCCGCAAAAAGCCTTTGATGTCCAAAACGCCCGTGCCGACGATGACATCATGCTTTTGTTGGTTGACATCCTTCAGGTGCACGCCGTAAACGCGCTTGCCGACTTTCCGCACGCCTGCTACGATATCGTCACCCGCTCTCGCTGCGTGCCCCGTGTCGTAGCACAAGCCGATGCGTTCATGGTGACCTTCAATGGCTTTCGCCACGCTCTCTACGCCAGGGTAGCGACTGCCTGGACCGTGATTATGGATGGCGACATAAATGCCATACTCGTCCACCAATTTGTCCAGCAAATCAAAACTGTCAGGGTCAGGGTCTGCTGTCAGGACTTCAATGCCCATCGTTTTGGCGAAATCAAAGAGTCGCCGCATCGCCGCCGCATCGTTGCGCATTCGGACGACCCCGTAGGCGACCAATCGGACGCCGTTATCTGCCAACACTTTTTTGGCTTCCTCTGCTCGTTCCATCGGCAAATGCCCAGGGAAGGCTTCCAAGTAACTCAAGCCCAATTGCTTGACGGTTGCGACGGCTTGGGCGAAGGGAAAGCGGCGTAAGGAGTAACTTTGCAGCCCCAGTTTCCCTAACATTTCGCCTCGCTCCTTTTGCATTTCCGCCGCCATTGCCGTGACGGCTCCGAACAGCGTGCCTGCCGTCTGCCGCAAAAACTCCCGTCGTGTCGCCACGCCTCATCCCTCGCTTTCGGCTTTTGTGGGTGCAAAAAGTTTGCCATCCCGAAGGCAGCGCAGCAGCCAGCCCAACTCTTCTGCCGTCCGACGCAAAAGCGGGACGGCATTCGCCATCGCTTCCTGCTCGCTCATCGGTTTGTTCAGGATAGCGAAGCAAGCGTCAATGCCCCATTCACGACACCGTTCCGCACCCTCCCCCAATTGTCCCGCTAAGGCGATGACGGGTTTGCCGTAACGCTTTGCGACTTGCGCGACACCATGAGGGACTTTGCCAAAGCCCGTTTGGAAGTCCAATTTCCCTTCCCCCGTGACCACGAGGTCAGCGCGCCGCACCCGTTCTTCCAACCGCACAGCGTCAGTGACCAACTCTACACCGCGCCGCAATTTTGCCCGACAAAACGCCAGCAAGCCCGCCCCCAACCCACCTGC
>Ga0209289_100355_pt1 | contig 25528 bp, 23 predicted proteins | sample GXS110809BmetaG_FD_184121 | JGI IMG/M metagenome (GOLD analysis project Ga0209289, IMG submission 184121) | Hot spring microbial communities from Gongxiaoshe hot spring, China to study Microbial Dark Matter (Phase II) - GXS 110809B (SPAdes)... ...
ATGTAGCCTACCTTCAACCTCTTCGCGGGAGCTGTGGCCGTGACCGTTCTTGTGACGGCTGGACCCGTAACGGTCACCGTGCCTGCAGGCGCTGTCACCGTCCTAGTGACAGCTGGAGGTGCTTGGGATGCTCCTGCGAAATATCCTGCGAGACCGCCGACGACCGCAGCAGCAGCGACTGAGCCCGCGGCGACGCCCGAGGAAACAGCTAGAAACTTTCGCCGGGAAATCCGGGCTTTTTCCTTCATCAAATAATATGATACTCTGTGAGGTATATATGTTTATGCTAATCGACGACGATGTCAACAAATTGGAATGTGACGGTGTCTAGTAATCCTTTGTCGGTTATCCTTAGCTCGGGGATTACGCTCAGGCTGAGCAGCGAAATCGTCATGAAAGGTGAAACCCATTCGCATCCAAGCCTGCGCCAGACGTTGTAGGTTCTGTTGAGTTTTTCTGCAACGGAAACAGCCGGCTCGGTCGACATAAGCCCTGCCAGCGGAAGCTCAACCTTGGCCAAGACCTTTCCGTCTGCAACTGTAACTATTCCACCGTTTATGCGGGCGTTTTCATTAGCCGCCAAAGCCATGTCCTTTTCATCGTAACCTAGGACGAGTAGGTTGTGGCTGTCGTGAGCGACTGTAGACGAAACAGCGCCTTTTCTGAAGCCAAAGCCTTTCGTAAACCCTATCCCCATCCCGCCTGTTTTTCCATGCCTCTCAACTACCGCTGTTTTCAGAATACTTCTGTCAGGGTCGGACAGTATGTTGCCTCCCTTAACCTCGAGCCTTTCTATGCGATGTTTTGTGATTACACTTCCCTCGATGGCTTGGATAACTCTCACCCTCACCTCCTCCCCCTCACGGCTGTCGTGTATCTTGAAGTCTTCTGGCGTAAGCTGTCTTGGCAGCTTAACGCTTTTCATGAACCTTTCCGGGTAGTTGAACTCGGGCAGCTCCTTAACCATTTTACCGTTTTCAGCAACAAGCTCACCGTTTGCGAAAACGGCTTCGACCCTGAACTTCGTGAGGTCTGAGACGACCAGTATGTCCGCAAGCCTTGCCGGCGCGATGCTGCCCAGCTCGTAGGAAAGCCTGTATCTCTCAGCAGGGTTGAGCGTGCACATCTGGATAGCTGTTAGAGGGTCAACGCCTTCCTCAACCGCCCTTCTGAGACTGTGGTCTACGTGACCATCCCTGAGAATTGATGCGGGCTCCTTGTCATCCGTGCAGAGGCATATGTGACGGGGGTCTATTCCCGTCTCGGTGTAAGCTTTTATCGTCTCCTTGACGTCAAGCCATGCGCTCCCCTCCCTGAGATAAACATACATCCCGTTCCTCAGCCGTTCCAGCGTCTGCCTCTTCGTGACGCTTTCATGTGTAGAAGTTATTCCAGCAGCAGCATAGGCTGCAAGCTCTCTTCCAAGAAGACCTGAGTCATGACCTTCAACGAGCTTCCCCGCCTTGAGCGTCTCAGCTATCTCTGCGTGAACGTTTTCGTCGGCGGCTAAAACCCCGGGGAAATTCATCATCTCCCCCAAAGCAATCACCTCGTCAAGCTTCATGGCCTCTGCAACGTCTCCGGGGCCGATTACCGCTCCCGCTGTCTCAAAACCTGGTGCAGCTGGAACGCATGAGGGATATGTGATGAAGACTTTGAGAGGCAGGTTCCTCGACTCCTCAATCATCAGCTTGACGCCGTCAAGCCCGAAAACATTCCCTATCTCATGAGGGTCTATGAAAACAGCAGTGGTTCCATGCGGAAGAACGATTCTAGCGAACTCTGTCACGCTTATCATAGAACTTTCTATGTGGACGTGAGGGTCCAAGAGGCCGGGAACAACGTATTTTCCCTCAGCGTCGTAAACTACGGTATCGGGCCCTATGCAGGGGCTTGAGTCGCCCACCAAAGCAATACGTCCAAGTTTAACGACAACATCCACGTTCTCCAACAGCTCGCGTGTATGGACGTTGACTACATTCCCCCCTTTAACCACAAGGTCGGCTTTCTCCAATCCAAGCGCGGTCCTCACCAAGTTTTTAGTTACCTCGTAAAGCTTTGAACGCACCATCGCTCTTCCGTATGTGTGTTTGCCGTAGATATAACCTTAGACGTTTTACGCAAACAATAAATAATCACTCCCCCAATAACATCGAGCGTAGATGAATATTCGGTGGGGTTTGTATCTGCAGGACATGCATGTAAGAGACATGGTTCGTTACGCGCAGCTTGCTGAACAGCACGGATTTGAGTCGGCTTGGGTTGCGGAGTCGAGGCTGGCGAGAGACGCGCTCACACCCGTGACAGCGATTGCGACAGTCACTTCGAAGCTGAAGATTGGCGCCGGTGTGATAAACACTTGGACACGTAACGCCGCCTTGATCGCCCAAACTTTCGCCACCATGGACGAGCTTTCCGACGGACGTGTGATGCTTGGGCTGGGAGCCTGGTGGGACCCTTTGGCTTGGAAAGTTGGAATAGAGAGAAGAGAGCCGCTCACATGCATGCGAGAATACGTTGAAGTAATACGCAGGCTGTTCAGGATGGAGGAAGTAACGTTTGAGGGAAAATTCGTGAAGATGAGAGGTGTGCGTTTAGACGTTTTGCACGGTGCTGGTGAAAAGCCGAGAAACATCCCCATATACATAGGTGCCACGGGGTGGAAGATGATGGAGCTTGCAGGCGAGATAGCGGACGGCGTTCTCCTCAACTACCTTGTCTCGCCAAAATACAACGACACAGCTTTAGAGCACATCAGGAAAGGCGCGGCCAAGGCTGGGAGGAGGCTCGAAGTTATTGACAGGCCTCAGCTCGTTGCATGCTCGATGGATGAGGACGTCGACAAGGCCGTGAAGCTTGCGAAAAAACATGTGACGATGACGTTGGGCCAGCAGCCGCACATCATGAAAGCCAGCGGGGTGAGCGAAGACCTGATTCAGGAGGTTCAGAGGATTATGGGTGGATGGCCTGCCAAGCCCGGAGGGATCGAGAAAGCCGCCGAGATTGTCCCCGACAGCGTCGTCAGAATGATAACCGCCTCGGGGACTGCAACAGACGTCGTGAACAAGGTCAAGGAGTACATGGAGCATGGCTGCACCTCGCCGCTGCTGCTGCCTTTGAGCGGAAACGTCGAATACGTGATTGAAAGCATAGCAAGGGTGTAGGGTTTTGGGGTCTGAAGCTGTTTTGCTCAAAGGCGGCGTGGTTGTCACTATGGATTCTTCAAGACGCGTCATTCAAGATGGCGCTGTAGCCTTCGAAGATGGGAAAATTACCTTTGTTGGAAAGTCGCAGGACGTCGAGAGAACAAGCAGGTTCGACAAGGTTTTGGATGTTCGCGGAAGGTTCGTCATGCCCGGCCTTGTCTGCGCCCACACCCACCTCTACGGCATAGCTCTCAGAGGGGCTTCTCTAAAGATAAAACCAACTTCGGATTTTCTTGAAAACCTGCAGAGGATTTGGTGGCCTTTGGACGAGAACATGAACAACGAGGACGCGTATGCCACGGCTTTAGCGGCCTGCATGGAGATGGCTCTCAACGGCACCACAGCCTTCGCAGACACATACTCCGCCCCCGCCAGGCCAGAAAACTCTCTCGACGCCATAGCGAAGGCGGTGAATGAGGTAGGGGTTAGAGGCGTGGTCTCGTTCGAGGCTACGGAGAGACGCAGCGTGGACGAGGGCAGGAGAGGTCTTGAGGAAAACATCCGTTTCCTTGCGAGTGGCGGCAGCGGTCTGGCCAAAGGCATGATAAGCCTACACGCCTCCTTCACGGTAAGCGACGACTTGATAGCACGGGGTGTTGAGGCTGCAAAGAAACACAACGCACCAATCACGATACATGTCTCAGAAGGACCCAACGACCTATACCACAACATCGAGAGATACGGCAAGAGGACGGTGGAGAGGCTTCATGACCTGGGGCTTTTGGGAGAGAACGCCGTGCTAGCCCACTGCGTCCATCTCAATTCACGTGAAATCAGCCTTCTCGCCTCGACGGGGACTCGTGTGGCTCACAACCCGATGAGCAACATGCTCAACGCGGTAGGCGTAATGAAGCTTCCCGAGATGCTAGAGGCGGGGGTGAGCGTGGGGCTTGGGAACGACGGATACGTTTTCGACGGCTTCGAAAACATGAGGGCAGCCTTTTTGATACACAGGGTTGATAGACGAAACCCCTCTATCATCTCGCCTGAAAAAGTGGTTGAGATGGCAACCGTTGTCGCGGCCAAAGCCTATGGCTTGAACGAAATCGGCTCGCTGGAGGTTGGCAAGAAGGCCGACGTAATAGTATTGAAACCCGAGGTTACCGCTACACCCTTGAACCGCAACGTCTACGGATACTTGGTCAACGGCATCAGAGGAGCAGATGTGGAGCACGTCTTCGTAAACGGCAGGCAGGTGATAGAAGGCAGGAAATTCAAAACGTTGGACAAAGAACAAGCCGAACAGAAAATCCTGAAAACAATCGAGAGGCTTTGGGACAGGCTGGGCGAGAGCCCTTCGGAAGCGGTAGAACCTCTGAGGGTAGTGAGATGATGGAGCTAGGCTACCTGCGTCTTCCACGGATACAAGTCCACGTAGCCAAAACAGTCGAGGAGGCGTTGAAGCTGCTTGAGCAGGATGGTGAGCAGGGAATTTTGGCGGGAGGCACCTACACGGTATCCGCCCTCGCTGAAGGAAAAACCAAGCTCAGGAAGTTTGTTGACATTTCGAGAATCAGAGAGCTTGCCAAGCTCCGTGAAGAAAATGGTAAGGCTGTTGTAGGAGCGTTAGTTACCCACGCGGAGCTGAGCAAACTACTCGGCCACAGAATTCCAGCCTTGAAAACCTTTTGGAAAACCTACTCCGCACCAACCGTCGCCAACCTCGCCACAGTAGGGGGAAGCGTCATGCTGCGGAAATCGTCTGAAGACCTCATATCTATACTGCTGGTGTTGGATGCCGAGCTCCGCTTCCAAACGTCCGACGGAGAAAGCCGGGTTAAGCTATGCGATTTCATGGTGGAGAAAGCATCGTCGAAGAAGTTGTTGACGGCGGTCTCCTTCGAGCAGAGTGGCAGCTGTTATTTTGAAAAGCTTTGGCTCGGCGTTTCACGAATACCTATAGTGTCGGTGGCGTTGAACGTTAGGGTGGAGCAGAGGGTTGAGTTGGCGAGGGTCGCCGTATCCCACAAGGATGGAAACATCCCGAACCGTGTCTACGCCGTCGAGCGTTTCCTCGAAGGACGTGTGTTGGACGACAGCACGGTGGAGAAAGCTGTGCATCAGCTCAGCCAGAGCATCAACCCATTGTCCGACATCATAGCGCCGGCATGGTACAGGCGGGAGGCTGCTGCCGTCCTGTTCAAACGATTGCTCAAGCAAGCGGCTGGGTGATTGACATGCGGGTGGGACTGAAGGTCAACGGCGTCAACTACTCGCTGGATGTCGAAGCCAACGAGAGGCTAAGCGACGTGCTGAGGACTCGGCTCGGGTTTATGGGGGTTAAGGAGGGCTGCGGCGTCGGCGACTGCGGCCTCTGCGTGGTGTTGATGGACGATAAACCGATAAACTCATGCCTTGTTTTAGCCTACCAGGCCGACGGACGTGAAATACAGACGGTGGAGTCGTTAAGCGTGGCTGGCAAGCTTCACCCGCTTCAGAAAGCTTTCATAGACGTTGGGGCTGTACAGTGCGGTTTCTGCATCCCAGCCGCTCTCATGGTTCTCAAACACCTGCTCGACACCAATCCCTCCGCCAGCTCAGAAGAAGTGAGACATGCGTTGAGAAGCGTTCTCTGCAGATGCGGAAGCTACCTTAGGTTTTTAGAGGCTTTTGAAGCGGTGAGAAAAAGGTGAGCGAGGAAATAATACAGCGGTTTAGAGAGATCTTGCAGGCCCGTGAGTTTCTGGTCGTAGGTAAGAAGGTGGCCCGAGTTGACGCGCTGGACGCCGTCCTAGGAAAACCGGTTTACACAGCGGACCTCATAGCTGAAAAACCCTTGTTTGTGAAAGCTGTAAGGTCGAAGCTTCCACACGCCTACGTCAAGGGAATCGACTTCAGCAAAGTTGAGAAAAAACAGTCTGTGAGGAAAATAATAACCCACCGGGACATCCCGGGAGTTAACGATGCGGGAAGCCTCATACCCGACAGACCCCTCCTCGCCGTCGACAAAGTCAGACACATTGGCGAGGCCGTCGCGTTGATAGTGGGCGACACTGTAGAGGATGCTGAGGAGGCTGCGGAGCTTGTGGACGTCTACTACGAGCCTCTGCCCGTTGTGTCGAACCCGAGAGAAGCCGTCAAGCCGGACGCTCCCCGCGTCCAAGACAGAGACAACGTTGTCACACACTTCAAGATAAGGAAGGGCGATGTTGAAAAAGGCTTCCGAGAATCGGACACGGTCATCGAAAGAACGTACAAAACTCCCTTCATCACAGGTCTGCCGCTCGAGACGGAGATAGCCTACGCATACCCCGACGGCGACGGAAGAATAACATGCATATCTTCGATGCAAAACCTTTACGATGTCTATAATAAGGTTTTGAAGATACTCGGTCTTCCCGCAGAGAGGCTGAGAGTTGTCCAAGCAGCGACGGGCGGAGGGTTTGGCCCAAAATCCGATGAAACACCCATAGACGTAGCAGCCTACGCATGTCTGGCGACGTACTTTACAGGAAAGCCTGCCTTGTCCGCCTTCACGCGGAGCGAAGCCATGACCGTCCAATGCAAAAGACACGCTTTCGAGATAACAAACATGGTTGGCGCATCCCGTAACGGAAGGCTCTTGGCTTGGAAGTCAACGTTGTTTGAAGATACGGGGGCGTACATCTCGAAAGGACACTTGGTCATCGGCAGGGCTACCTTCCACTGCACGGGGCCCTACGAGGTTCCCAATGTTTGGGCTGACGGCTTCTGCGTGCTGACAAACAACACCATGGCGGGTTCGACAAGAGGCTTTGGAGCACCACAAGCCCATTATGCGGCAGAGATGACGATGAACGAGCTGGCTGAAGAGTTAGGGCTGTCACCGCTCGAAATCCGTGAGCTGAACATGCTGAGGTCAGGCTCCCTGACGGCCACCAGCCAGAAGATAGAGGACGATGGCCTGCTTCAATGCTACCGACGTGCCGTCGAATCTTCGGAGTGGGAGAGGAAGATACGCGTATTTCAGGAATTCAACAAAAACGGCTCCAGCTATAGGAAAGGAATTGGAATAGCGCTGCTTTACCACGGCAACACTTTGGGGCCTGAGGGGGATGACTTTGCAACTGTTTTGACGAGAGTTGAAAGAGACGGGCGTGTTTTTGTGCAGACGGGGTTGACCGAGTTCGGAACCGGCGCGCTGACGTCGCTTGTGTTAGTGACAGCCGAAACCTTGGGCCTGCCGCCTCGTATGATACAGCTTGAGAGGCCTGACACCGCCGCTGTACCGAACTCGGGGCCGACCGTTGCTTCGAGGACGACGGTCATAGGTGGAAAAGCTGCGTTGGACGCGGCGCTGAAGATAAGGGCAGCTGTAGCCTCGGTCGCTGCAAGACTTTTGAAAACAGATGCGGCAAAGCTTGATTTCAGAGAGGGCTTCATTTGGAGCAGCTCAGGCATATCGCTGGCCTGGGAGGAAGCTGTCCGACAATGCTACGAGGAAGGCGTAGAGCTCAAAGCTTTAGGCCATTACATAGCGCCTCCGACAAGGTGGGACCCGGAAACGGGGCAGGGTGCTCCATACAACCAATACACCTACGGCGCCCTCGTCGCGGAGGTGACGGTGGACATGGAGACGGGGTTCGTCAAGGTTGACAGGATGACCGCAGCCTACGACGTCGGCAGAGCCATAAACCCGCTCGGCCTCATCGCCGTCTACGAGGGCGGAAGCATCATGGGGCTCGGCTATGCATTGCTCGAGGAGATAGTCCACGACGACGGCGTTGTCCTAAACCCGAACCTTCACACGTTCATAATCCCCACAGCGACGGAGGCGCCGGATAAAATCGACAGCATAATCGTCGAAGTTCCCGGGCCGATGGGTGTCTTCGGAGCGAAGGCCATGGGTGAGATACCTGTAGTTCTTCCTGCGGCTGCGATAGCAGGGGCTGTTGCCAACGCTACAGGCGTTTACATCAGGGAGCTGCCGCTAAGGCCTGACCGTGTGCTTGCAGCTCTGAGACAGCGAAAGGAAACATAACTCTTTAAACCACGACTTTGCTTTAACGCCATGACGCTGGCTGAACTGTACGGAAGAGACCTGATATCCTCACAGGACTGGAGCGTCGAGGAGATAGAGGCCACCATGGAGCTTGCGCGAAGCCTTAAGATACGTAAAGCTGCGGGCGACGTCCCCGAACTTTTCAAAAACAGGACAATGTTCATGCTTTTCTACAACACGTCTACGAGGACGAGGGCAAGTTTCGAGGCGGCGGCAACGATGCTTGGCGGCCACGCACAGTTCATAGACTTCGCCACAACACGGGGAGCGGAGGGCGAGTCTGTCAAAGACATAGCTAAAATGTACGAAAGGCTCGGGCATGTTCTTGGAGTGCGGATTCTCGAATCGGCTGTCGACTATGTTTACGGAAGAGGCAACGCTGTTGTCAGAGAGTATGCGGAGCATGCTCGAATCCCGGTCATAAACATGGCCGACGACATGTACCATCCCAGCCAAGCCGTCACAGACCTTTACACGTTGCGGGAGAAGCTTGGAAGGGTTGAGAAAAAGAAGTATGTGCTGATGTGGGCGTACAGCGACAAAGTTAGAAGCTGGGGAAGCATACAGGACGAGCTGCTGATAGCAACAAGGTTCGGCATGGACGTGGTGCTAACGTACCCCCCCGGGTTCGACATAGACGCAAAAATCGTCGAACAAGCACGCAGAAACGTGGAAGAAAGCGGTGGAAGCCTCGAGATATCCCACGACTACAAACAGGCTTTGAGGGATGCCGACGCGGTTTTTCCACGTAGCTGGGCCAGCCATGAATGCGTAATGACGGGTATGAACAGGTTTGGCCGCGAAAGGGAGGTAGAGTTACATTCCAGGTACAAGGACTGGCGGCTGACTAAAGCGCTGACAGACCTGATGTCTAAGCACGGCGTCGTGACCCATGTTTTGCCTGTTTTCAGAGGGCAGGAGGCTGACGACGATGTTATGGATGGTCCTCGCAGCGTTATCTACGACCAGGCTGAAAACCTGCTGTACGTGAGGGCTGCGATTCTTGCGTTGGTTGCGGGAAGGGTTTAAGGGGGTACTACGTGTGTTCCCGCCCTTCCCTCAATAGCTTCCTTGAGCTGCGACAGCTCTGCGACGATGGCCTCTTTTCCGCCTGCTTCAACAAACCTTATGCACGCCAGAACCTTCGGCAACATGCTTCCAGAACCGAAATGACCCTGCTCCAAGTATTTCTTCATTTCCCGTGCTGATACTTTTTCAAGCCTTCTCTGAGATGGCTTTCCGAAGTCTAGGTAGGCGCCGTCAACATCCGTCAGTATGATGAACCTGCTGGCTTGGATGAGCTCCGCAAGCTTCTCGCCAGCCAAGTCTTTGTCGATGACCGCCTCAACTCCCGAAGCCCTTCCGTCTTCCTCGATGATAGGGATTCCACCGCCTCCGCTGGCAACCACTATGAACCCAGCGTCAACCAAAGTTCTTATCGCACGACGCTCAGCGATTATCTTTGGATCTGGCGACGGCACCACCCTACGCCATCCACCACGAGCCTTGTCCTCAGCAAAAACATACTCTGGATGCTCAGCTTTTATCTTCTCCATCTCCTCCTTACTGTAGAAAGGTCCGATAGGCTTGGTTGGGTTTTTGAACGCCGGGTCGTCTTTGTCAACGATAACACGCGTAACCACCGTTATCACGTATTTGTCTATTCCACGTCTTTTGAGCTCGTTGCGTAGGTTTTGCTGTATGACGTAGCCGATGAAACCCTGTGTTTCAGCGCCGCACGCATCCATCGGGAAAGCGGGAATGCCGTGCATTTTCAGGCCAGCGTCATGCCGGAGCAGCGTAGCACCTACCTGAGGACCGTTGCCGTGCGTTATAACAAGCTTGTAGCCCTTCTCAACCAAGTCAGCGAGATAAACCGCCGTCGTAGCCACGTTCCTGTACTGCTCCTCGAAAGAGCCTTTGTCTCCACGTCTTAGTAACGCGTTGCCTCCCAGAGCAACAACTAATAGCTCCTCATCTGCCATGCCTCGTTTGCACAGGCCCTTCATAAAAACCTCAGAAGCTGTCCAATCTCAGGGTTTATTAGAGGCAGCTCTGTCGCCGGAGCTGCTTTCTCTGGCTCCTTCAACCCAGAGCCTGTTACGAGTATGACGACGTGGTCGCTTGGGTCGAGAAGGCCTTGGTCCAAAAGCTTCTTGGCTGCAGCCACGCCCACCGCGCCCGACGGCTCGGCGAAGACACCTTCAAGACCTGCTAACTTCCTCACGGAATCCCTTATCTCCTCTTCCTCAACAGCCTCAGCCCATCCGCCTGTTTTCCGAACGGCTTCCATCGCTGCGTCGCCATCCCATGGAAACGGGTCGAGCAAGCCTGACGCAATAGACCTAGGCTGTTTCTCCGCTGTTATTTCATCAAATCTTTTACCGTTTTTAACAGCTCTTACCAGCGGCTGGTTGCCCGAGGGCTGGACAGGGATTATCTTGGGATAACTGTCTATGAGACCGAGCTGCAACAGGTCGACCAAGCCTTTCCAAATCCCTGTGGCCAGGCAGCCCGAACCGGTGGGTATTAGCACCGCGTCGGGAACGCTCCAGCCCATCTGCTCGACAATCTCGTAGGCTATCGTTTTAGGGCCCTCGACCTGGTATGGGTTGAAGGGGCCGAAGCTCGGACAGGGATACCACCCAAGGTTTTTGACAGCCTGCAGCATAAGGTCCACAGTCGGGTCTCTACCCTCCACAACCTGCCTTACGCGGAAAACCCTCGCTCCATAAAGAATTAGCTGAGACGCCTTACCTATAGCCACGTCTTCGGGAACGAGGGCATGGCATCGGAGTCCGAGAGAGGCGCTGTAAGCCGCCAGCGATGATGCGGCGTTGCCGCTGGAAGCAATCACAACCTCTCTCCTGCCCATCTCGACCGCCTTGGCGGCGCCCACCGACATCGCCCTGTCTTTGAACGAAGCTGTTGGATTCCGTGTTTCATCCTTCAGGAAAAGATGTTTGAAGCCAAGTCGTTCGCCTAGCCTTGAGGCTTTGACAAGGGGTGTGTCACCCTCCAGCAAAGGTGATGCAAACTTTCTGTCGGCTGGCATCAGCTCCCAGTAACGCCAAACGCCGTTCGGAGGCCGCTTCGAAACTTGTTGGCGGGAAAAGCTTTCAGAAACTTTTGCGTAGTTGTATACGATGTCAAGCCTTCCGTAATCCTCTTTGCCGCACATCAACGGGTTCTGCGCATAGTCGTAGGTTTGTCCACAGCGGGAGCACACCATTTTTTCGATAAACATGCGTGCCTCATCAGATTTTCGTTATGTTAAACTTGCACGCTTTAGCTCCCATAGCTGAACATTCGGTCTCGATGGTTCTGAAGCTTGTGTTGAAGATCGTCTCTGCTATTCCGTTAAGAACCCCTGACAGGAAAAAGCAGTGCGGAGAGTCTTCTCCCATCAGCCCATCGCAGAAAACACAGCTGTTCATCACAACCTCAACAGTGCCTGTTGTAGCCAAGTTGTTCGTTACTTGTGGAACTCCCCAGCCGGCTTTTAAAGCCGAAAGAGCGAGGGACCTGATTTGTTCGTCAGCCGACCTTGATATGACCGCGGCCCTCCTGCCTAGGGCCATCCCATATCTCATACCGATGTTCCACATTAACGCGTCGGCGGCAGGCTTCGACATCGACTCTGCGAGAAGTCTGACCATTTCCCTACAAGTCTTCGCCGAGAGCATAAACACCCTGCCGCCGAACACATCGTCATAGACGAAGCCTTCCACGCCAGTCATGCATGCTAGCTTCCGTTTTGAGGGCATATATAAGATTAAACAGAAAGGTTTTGGACGAAGACTAACGTATTATCTCCAGCTTATTCAGGAATCTTGACCTCATGTCAGCGGTGTATGGGTCTAGTGGGTGCTCCCGCTCCGGTATTGATGTTTTTTTCCCGGGTCCGAAAACCTCTGTTGAGAGGTAGCGGTTTCCTGAGTCGTTTATCACTGTGACTATCGTTCCAAGCTCGGGATGCTTTCTCGCAACTTTGATGGCTGCCAAAACGTTACAGCCTGAGGATATTCCGCAGAAAAGTCCTTCAAACCTCGCCAGCCTACGTGTCATCTCTATGGCTTCGTCGGATGAAACGGTAACGACGCCGTCGACGACGCTGAGGTCTAGGTTTCGCGGGATAAACCCATCTCCTATGCCTTCTATCTTATGCGAGCCCCATCTTCCGTCGGCTATTACTGCGGCTTCGCTTGGCTCTGCTGTGTAAACTTTCACCGAGGGTTTTTTGTTTTTGAGAAACCTGCCGACACCCGATACAGTTCCACCAGAACCCTGCGACATGACGAAACACTCCACCTTTCCGTCTGTCTGCTCCCATATCTCAGGGCCTGTAGTCTTTATGTGTGCTTGGATGTTGTCGGGGTTTGTGAACTGGTTGGGGAACCAGTATTTCCCAGGGTTGGAAGCCATCATCGACTCGGCCTTTTTCAAGCTCAAGTCAACGTCGCTTTCTCCTCCAGGGGTGAAGACGAGCTCTCCCCCGAACGCCTTTATCAGCTGCTTCCTCTCCTCGCTCATCCCCTCAGGCATGACTATTGTGACTTTGTAGCCTAGATGCGTTCCTACAAAGCTGCATGCTATGCCTGCGTTCCCCGTCGACACCTCAAGTATCTCCATGTTAGGCTTTAGGTCGCCTCTCTCGATGGCTTTCGTAATCATCTCACGGTATATCCTGTCTTTGAGGCTTCCCGAAGGGTTGTAGGACTCGAGCTTGGCATAGATTTCAGCCTGCACGCCTGCTTGCCGCGGTATCTTGGAGAGTTTGATGAGCGGTGTGTTGCCTATAACGTCGAGAATGTCTTCCGCAACCTTCATCTTTTTCTTCCCATCACCATGGACATGACCGCTTTCTGGACGTGGAGCCTGTTCTCAGCTTGCTGGAAGTAAAGCGAGTAGCTTGGGTTGTCGATAACCTCGTCCACCACTTCCTGACCTCTGTCAGCCGGGCCGCAGTGCATGTATTTCCCCTTGTTCGTCAAATCCATGAGCTCCGGCGTGCATATCCAGCCCTTGAACTCATCCTGATATTTCGTCGCCCCCTCTTTGTCGACGGTGCTGTTGTATGGTGGGAAGAATTTTTTCGGAGACCATGCTTTAGGATACACGAAGTCGGCTCCCTCAAACGCTTCCTTCATATTGTTTGTGACCGTGAAGGAGCCGCCATACTCCTCGACGTTTTTCCTGCACGCCTCTAAGACATGGTCTTCAAGCTCGAAGCCAGGTGGGTGGGCGAGCACGACATCCATGCCGAACTGTGTTCCTATCAGGATGCAGCTCTGCGGGACGGCGAGAGGCTTCAACCCACCCGAATACGCGTAGGAGACGACAAACTTCTTTCCACGAGGCTTGGGGGCGACATCCGTTATTGCCATAATGTCTGCGAGAGCCTGAAACGGATGGTAGATGTCATCCTCCATGTTCAAGACTGGAATTGAGCTCCATTTGGCGAATTCTTGGATGACACGATGGCCTCTCCCTATATGCCATTTAGCGGCGTCGCCGTAAATTCTGACGGCTATCGCGTCGCCGTAAGTGCTGAGAACACGTGCAACGTCGGCGATGGACTCGGTCTGGTAAGGTATCATGTCTTCGGGAAGAGTTGGAGTGTATACGTCTGACGGGCTCAGGAAGTGGGCGTGGCCGCCGAGCTGGTAGATGCCTGCCTCGAAGGAGTTGCGCGTCCGCAGAGACCTGTTGTAGAAGAGCATGAACAATGTCTGGCCTTTGAGAAAATCGGTGGGCTTCTTTGCCCTAAACCTCTCCCGCAAATCTCTCGCAGCCTTCAGTATGTTCGTTATCTGTTGTTGGGTGAAGTCATTTGTGTTCAGAAAATCCTTGCCCTGGAGAGCACCTACGTAAGCGGGTTTTCCAGCAGCTTTACGCTTCACCATGCTCGCACGATGTTAGGAGGTGGATTTTAAGGTTGTTATCCGATGAAATGCATAAGCACAGCCCAGAGGAAGAACCCTGATGCGTGGAGCATGCCGGTGAACGTCGCGACTTGGATGTTTGACGCTAAAGCTGGAATCATAAGATATGTGTTGCCGTAGGTTTGTCGCACTGCTTTGACGGTTTTGTAAGCCATGGGTATGGTGAGCAGCGCTAGGAGAACCGTCGGCGGAGCAAAGCCAAGCAAAACTGACAAAACCACAACGGCGTAGGAGGCTGCCAGCAACAGCTTGTACAGCGGGATAACCTGGCGCTCGTTGAGCTTGGTTATGAGCGTTCTCTTGCCAGCGGCGGCATCATAAGGCGCGTCCGGTATCTCGTTGACATAAAGTATAAGCAAAATCAGTACGCCTATCGGGATTGATGCAAGTAGCGCCTGTACGCTGAAGGTTTGAGCTTGAACATAATGGCTTCCTAGAACGATGATAGGGCCGAAGCCTATTCCGACAGCTATCTCACCCAGACCCCTGTAAGCCAGCTTGACAGGCGGAGCGGTGTACGCTACGCTTATCAAAACGCCCGCCGTCATTATCGAGAGAATGGGGATCAGCCCTCGAAGCACGGCGAGGTAGATGCCTATGGCGATGCCCAGCGCGTAGAACAGCGTGGCTATGGAGGCCACTTGTCTCGGCGTCATCAGACCGTAGAGGATTATGCGTGAGCCGCCGCTGAAGGGTGTCGGCGTTATGTTGGCTGTGTCTGCTCCAAGCTTGGTGTCGAAGTAGTCGTTGGTCATGTTGAGCCCCAAATGTATTAAGCTAGCTCCCACCAATGTTAGCAGAAACAAAAGTGGGTCGAAGAAGCCTAGGTATGCGGCTGAGCCGACGCCTATAAGGACAGGAGCCACGGTCGCGGTCAGGAACGGAAACCTAGTTGCTCTGAAGAGAAGCTGCCACATCGGAAGACGTGGCTTAACCGGCCTTCCAACACTGCGGCTCAACTCCGTCAAATACGCACGTGCCTGCGGAACCCTCTCCTCGCAATACTGGAAGAAGGGTTTTCTCTTCTCATCCCATCCGTAGAGTTTCTGAGGCTTGAAAAAGAGCTGGTTGTCTTTCTGTTCCGCCACCCCCTTCATCATTATATACCGTCTATCAGTGTAGCCTCCTGTCGATATCGGCGTTATGTGGTTGAACAACATGGTTAGCCTTTTCGGAGCTTTCAGATAGCTAGGCCATTCAACTATGTATCCGTCTCCAGAGGGACTAACTTTTGTTGAAAGGCTCAGCGGGTAGCCGTCGTCGTCGAGGTAGGAGACGACCGTGTCGCTGAACTGCTCAATTTCTACGCTCAACCTCTCCACATCCTCGGCTCGCTAGAAACATCACCTTCATCCCAGACAAGTATCTCACGGGGCGTTATCTCGATGACTATCCTCTCCCAGAAAAGCGGGAGGGCAACCCTCTGTTTGATGAAAGACTCGATGTAGGGCTCTTTTTTACGCCATAGGTCGACCAGCCACTGCCAGCCTTCATGCAGGTTATCCTCATACACTTTCGCGTCCCCTTTGACGTGAACGACAGCGTATGCAGGTGTTTTGATGAACTGTCTGCCGCTGAACAGTACTCCCACCTTAGGGTTTTTCTTTATGTATTCGACTTTCTTGCTGAACAGCACGCTCGACGTCAGGTACAGTTTTTTTCTCTCCCTGCTGTAGAGAGGTAGCATAGGATGTGTGGAGACGTGGCCCGACGGCGTCACAACGCTTAAAGCAGCTACTAGCGAGTTCTCCATGACGTTTTCCGCCGTTTCTAAAGCGTCCATCAACAGCGGTGTTGCACCGCTCATATTTGAGTTTTAACCACGGACCAGTGGTTAATTAAACCGCAGCCGGAACACAACCAAAAGAGAAATCAAAGAAACAAAAGCCACGCCAACCCATGCAAAGCCGTAGCCAAACAGTTCAACACAGACCGCGAAAAAGTATGGAAGAGCAGAAGCACCCAAGAGATGGACACCGTTGATCAAGGCAACGGCAAGGGATATCTGGGTCTCACTCACTCTACCCATCGGCAGCAGATAGTAGATTGTGTGCGCGGAGGTAGTTAGGAAGCCGAGGGCCAACATGGCTGCCACGACTATGTGGATAGAAGGCGTGGCGAGGGCGACCAAACCTACGGATATTCCGCCGCTGACCACGAGAAACAGCCCTCTCCTTGATGACACGGTGTCGTAGACCCTTCCTGAAACAGGTGCCCCTATTATGCTTCCCACACTCAACAGCGAAACCAGCATCCCGGCTGTCTCGAGGCTGAGATTGGTTTGAGAAGTTATGTAAAGTATGCCGAACTGTGTCAACGGATACCACGCGCCGCCCGCAACGGTGAGGCCGAACGCCGCGAGCCAGACGTCCCTATTGCGTAAAACCGTAAGATTGATGCCTTCGCTGTTTTTGTTCACCGGAAACCCGCGTGCTATTGAGTATGTGATGGCTGCCAGCAAAATGCCTAACATTCCCGGCACGAGCAGCCCTAGACGCCAGCCGGCCGAGGTTATTAGGTAAGGCCATGCGCCGAGAGCAATCAAAGTGCCTACATGGAAGCCTGCGTTATATATTCCGAGAGCCACCCCTCTTTCCCTAACGTTGAAGAACGGTGTGAAAAAAGCGATCCCCGGTCCGAAGAAGAAGCTCATGAAAACTCCTGCGAGGAACCTGAAAAGAAGCAAGGCGGGGAAGGAGGTAGCTAGACCGCATAGGCCGGCGAACAGAGATGAAAGAGCTAGCCCGATTATGGCAATCTTTTTTGGATTGTATTTTGCGGCAAGCAGCCCGGCGGGTATTTGGAAGCTTCCGATACCGATGAGGAACACCGCTCCAAGCAACCCAAGCGACGTGACGGTAATTCCCAGCTCTTCAACGATGAAAGGCTGAGCGGGCGCTATAGACAGCCAGTTCAGCGTGTACGCTATTCGGTCGATGAACAGCCATCCTAGCAGAAGCCACTTGGACCTGCTTTCAAATATGAGCTAGCCCACTCTCCTGCGGTAGTGTTTTTTGATGTGTTCTTCTTTTATTTTTGTCAGTTCAGCCTCAGGGAGCGTTGAAAGTATGTCCCAGGCTATTTCCAGCGTCTGTTCCAACGTCCTGTTTTCTGTGTACTGCTGTTTGACGAACCTTTGCTCGAAAAGGTCGCCGAACTCCAGATACTTGAGGTCTGTCTCCGATAGCCCGGCTGTTCCAACTATTTCGGCGAGCGAACGGAGCTGCACCGACCTGGCGTATGCCGCATACAGCTGGTTGCTGACGTCTCCATGGTCTGCTCTCGTCCTTTTCTGCGAAATTATTCCCGGGCCCATCAGCCTGCTGAGGCTCATCAGAACGTTGATGGGTGGGTAGATGCCTTTTCTGTAAAGGTCGCGTGAAAGAACTATCTGCCCCTCCGTGATGTATCCTGTCAGGTCTGGGATTGGATGTGTTATGTCGTCGCTCGGCATGCTTAGGATCGGCATCTGCGTCAGGCTTCCCTTCAAACCCTTAATCCGCCCAGCCCTTTCATAGATCGACGCAAGGTCGGTGTACATGTAGCCGGGATATCCCTTCCTGCCTGGAACCTCTTCACGTGCCGCGCTGACTTCACGGAGGGCTTCGGCGTAGTTTGTTATGTCGGTTATGATGACGAGGACATGGTAGCCCTGTCTGAAGGCTAGGTATTCCGCGAGGGTTAGGGCTATTCGTGGTGTGACTATTCTTTCGATGGCTGGGTCGTCGGCGAGGTTTAGGAACAGCGTGCTCCTGCTTATTGCCCCGCTCTCCTCGAGGCTGCGTCTGAAGAACCGTGCCTCGTCGTTTTGAACGCCGACGGCGGCGAATATGACGGCGAACTCCTCCTCCTTCCCTGGAACTGTAGCCTGCCTAGCTATCTGGGCGGCCAGCATGTTGTGGGTCAGCCCGGCACCTGAGAAGATCGGGAGCTTCTGGCCCCTGACGAGGCTGTTCATGCCGTCTATAGCCGATATGCCTGTCTGGATGAAGTCGGAAGGATATTCGCGCCGCTCCGGGTTTATGGGCTCGCCGTTGATGTCGAGGGTTTCATCGGCGATGGGTTCGGGCAAGCCGTCTAAAGGCCTTCCAAGCCCGTCGAAAATCCTCCCCAGCATCTCGGTGGAAACCGGTATTTCTAGAGTTCTGCCGAGGAAACGGGCTTTCGTCCCCTCAATAGAAAGCCCCTGAGTCCCTTCGAAGACTTGGACGACGGCCCTGCCCTCGCCGACCTCGATAACTCTTCCAAGCCTTCGCTCGCCGTCGGCTGTCTCAACCTCCACAAGCTCGTCATACGCCACCCCCGAGATACCGCCGACTATCATCAGCGGTCCCTTGATTTCCTGTATGGACAGATACTCTATGCCGACTTTCTGCACGGTCATGCAGCCCTCGCCTCAGCTTTCGCGAGCATGAGTTTTTCAAACGTCTCTTCCATGGATTTCTCAAGCTCGTCTATCAGCTCAAGCCTGTCGTTCGGCACCTCATACTTTGCTCTGATGAGCTTGGGTATGATGGTTAAGGCTCTCAGCTCCTTCAACGGAGCTCCCCGCTTAAGGGCTTGTTCCGCGAGGCGGTGGAATTTGACGAAAAGCCTGAGCAGCCGGAATTGTTTAAGCGGTGGACAGTAGGAGTCAACTTCGTCGTAGGCGCTTTGCTGCAGAAAGCCTTCCCTAACCATTCTCGCGACGTCGAGTATGAGCTTTTCCTCATCGGGTAAAGCTTCTGGCCCCAGAAGCCTGACAATCTCCAGCAAGTCCGCCTCCCTCTGCAAAAGCCTGTACGCCTGCTGCCTAACCTCATACCAGTCGGCTGAAACGTTTTCAACCCACCACTTTCTCACCGTGTCAACGTAGGCTGAGTATGATGTAATCCAGTTGACGGCTGGATAGTGGCGTGAATATGCGAGGTTTGCGTCGAGGGCCCAGAAGGTTCTGATAAAACGCATCGTGTGTGTTGTGACCGGCTCGGTGAAGTCGCCTCCCGGCGGGCTTACAGCACCTACCAACGAAACGCTTCCAACTCTCTCGGGCTTTCCAAGCGTTACGACTCTGCCGGCTCTCTCGTAGAATTCGGCCAGCCTGCTCGCAAGATAGCTTGGATATCCTTCTTCAGCAGGCATCTCCTCAAGCCTGCCGCTTATCTCTCTCAAAGCCTCAGCCCACCTGCTCGTCGAGTCAGCCACCAGCAGAACGTCGTAACCCATATCCCGGAAAAACTCCGCCATCGTCACACCAGTGTATATGCTGGCCTCCCGTGCGGCCACAGGCATGTTGCTTGTGTTCGCTATCAACACTGTTCTCTCCATCAAAGGTCTTCCCGTGGCCGGGTCTTTGAGATGCGGAAACTCGGTCAAAACCTCTGACTCCTCGTTCCCTCTCTCGCCGCATCCCACGTGGAAGATTATCTTCGTGTCGCTCCATTTCGCAAGCTGGTGAAGCGTCACCGTCTTGCCTGTGCCGAAAGCTCCCGGAATGCATGCTGTCCCACCCTTCGAGATGGGGAAGAAGGTGTCGAGGACCCGCTGTCCGGTTATCGTCGGAACCTCGGGGTCGAGCCTTCGCCTAAAAGGCCTGGCCCGGCGAACAGGCCATCTATGATACAGTCTAACCGTTTTCCTGCCGTCCTTCGTCTCAATTTCGGCGACGACGTCTTCGACGGTGTACTCCGTTTCATTAGCGATGTATGTTAATCTGCCTGGTTTCATGTCGGGCGGTATCATGATCTTTGAGGTGACCAAGGGTGTTTCAGGCACTTCTCCGATTATGTCGCCGGGTCCAACTTCATCGCCTGTCTTCAGCAGGGGGGTGAACTTCCATTTCTTGTCTTTGGGAAGAGGATCTGCCTTTATTCCACGTTTCACAAAACTGCCTGCAACCCTGCCTATTACGTCAAGCGGTCTCTGTACCCCGTCGTAGATGCTTCCCAGCATGCCGGGCCCGAGCGAAACCGACAGCGGCGTCCCCGTCGTCTCCACGGGCTCACCAGGCCTCACCCCGCTCGTGTTCTCGTAAACCTGTATGAACGCTACGTCGCCCGTCAGCTTGATAATCTCGCCGATAAGCCTCTGCTCACCCACGTAAACCGTCTCATACATCTTCGCACCCATCATGCCGTCAGCTCTGACGGCTGGGCCGGCTACCCAAATTACCCTCCCCCTTCTTACCTCCATCTTGCCTACACGCTCTTTGGCTATGTATTTAAACCCTAGCATGTGTTCATCGCGGCTGCAAAAAGCTTTTCACTCCAAACCACGGTGTGCATTTTTCTCGATATGTTAAATATTCCTACGTCGCTCATGCATTCCGGGGATCCTGCTATACGGGTGAACATGTTTGACATATGCTGTCGAGGTCGTGAATTTAACAAGGGTTTTTAGAGACAGGGGTACGACGGTGCGGGCTTTGGACAACATCAACATCCAAGTTATAGAGGGTGAGATATTCGGCTTGCTGGGGCCTAACGGGGCTGGAAAAACAACCCTCGTAAAAATCCTCACGACACTCCTTCTTCCCACGGCGGGCAAAGCCTACGTCCTCGGCTATGACGTGGAGTCGGAGGCGGGGAAAATAAGGCCGTTGATAAACCTAGTCTCAGGAGGAGACACGCCTGGCTACGGGCTGATTACCGTCAGGGAAAACCTCTGGTTCTACTCAATGCTCTACGGGCTTGACAGAACAACATCCATGAAAAAAATAAAACAGCTAATTAATGAGATGGAGCTTGTCGAGGTTGCTGACGAGCTTCTGAGAAACCTTTCAACAGGCTACAGGCAGAGGCTGAATCTTGCACGTGGTCTTATCAACGATCCGAGGGTGCTGTTTTTGGACGAGCCCACCATCGGCCTTGACGCAGTTTCGGCGAGAAAGGTGAGGCGCCTGATTAAGGATTGGGTGAAGGGGGACAGCGGGCGTACGGTGATCCTCACCTCTCACTACATGGCTGAGGTGGAAGAGCTGTGCAACCGCGTTGCAATCCTTAACCATGGACGACTGCTTGCGCTGGGAACGCCGGAGGAGCTGAAAAAATCGGTGAGCGGAAAAGCCGTGGTCATCATTGACGTCAAACTTCCAGAAAACCTTGAACAAATCCTGCAGGAACTCAAAGGATACTATGAAACATATGACCCAGCATCTGGGATTCACAGGCTTCGAGTTGTTCTCGAAGACTGGTCGGAAACGGCTGACATCGTCGAGAAAATCACGGCGAAAGGTGGCAAGGTCCTGTCCCTAACGAGAGCCCTCCCCTCGTTCGAGGATGTTTACATCAAGCTGGTTGGAGGCGGTGAGTCTGTCTAAAACCTTGAAAACAAACCTCAGAGCTGTTTACGCAAGGACCTATGTCAGGGTTAAGAGCCAGTTCAGAGAACCCGAATGGCTGATAAGCGATGCGTTGATACCTGTGATGGTAGTCTTCGCCGCAGCAACCTTGTACCGTGTCTCGGGCAGCCAGCAGATAGCTGGCTTCGCGGTCGTCGGAGGCGTGATGATGGCTTTCTGGGACAATGTCCTATGGCTCATGGCAAGCCAGCTCTACTGGGAGAAGGAATCGGGAAACCTCGACCTTTTCATCATAGCGCCCGTTTCGAAGATGTCGATTCTGCTGGGGATGTCGCTCGGCTCGATAATCAACACCTCGATACGCGCAGCCCTCATATTCCTGATAGCGACTTTCGTGCTGAAGGTTGAGATCAACTTGGCGGACCCCTTGGCGCTTCTCCTATTGTTCGTTTTAACCCTTACAGCGTTATACGGGCTTGGCATGCTGATGTCGTCGCTTTACCTGCTGTACGGCAGGAGTGTGTTAAACCTCAACGACGTGCTCACAGAACCGGTCTACCTGTTGTCTGGGCTCTATTTCCCAACAATAGGTAAGCACTCGCCCTTCCCAGCAATCATACAGTTCCTCGCCTCCCTCATCCCTCTCACCTTCGGAATTGACGGGTTGAGAAGGACAATCATACTGGGAGAATCTCTAGGCAGCCTAGTTTCTCATTTCGCCGTCCTAGCTGTGTTGACTGCTGTGCTGATACCGATGGCTTGGAAAACACTCCAGTACATGGAGAACCTCGGCAGGAGGCAGGGGAGGCTGAGCCTGCGATGGATGTGAAAAAGTATCTAAGGATGGTCTCGGCTTCGGCGTGGGTTGGATGGCAGGTGGAAAGCAACTGGACCGAACCCCTCATATTCATCGGCCTGCAGGTGATAAGGCCGCTGGCGTCAACGCTGCTCTTCCCACTGTTGTACGTTGTTGGAATGAGTTTTGTCGGCGGCAAGACAGACCCAAGCTATCTGACGTACATAGTAATAGGCACAGTCTTCTTCATTCCATACATCTCTGCTGCGGAGACGGCTGGACAGGTAATTTCCCAGGACCGTGAAAGGTACGGTGTTCTGAAAAGCATTTACATTACCGAGGCATCGCTCACACCCTATCTGTTGGGCAGGTTTGCAGCGGTCGTCTGCACAGCGCTCATCTCCACCACGTCATCGCTCATCATAGCCTACGCAACCTTCATGTATGTTTTCAACCTCCCGCTGACAATGACGTCGATCAACTTTTTCCAGCTGTCAACCGCCGTTATAGCGGTGTTAATTGGTTCAGCAGCTCTCTTCTACCTTCTACCCAGCGTGAACCTCCACACCAACAAGCTTCACTGGAGCCTAGCATACTATGTGTTGGGCTTCCTATACCTGACGGGAGACATTATCTTTCCGGTCTCCTCCCTGACACACTACGCCACATTCCTCACCTACATCATTCCGGTTAACCAGGCCTTGAACATGCTACGTGCAGCCTTCGGTTTGCCCATCGAGTCTAACGTTTATTTGACTTTGACAACTCCAGCTGGCTGGCTTGCCTTCTCCATGGTTGTTTTCAACCTCTCGGTAAAACAGGCTAGGAGGAAGGCTCTCCTCGACAGGATCGGCTGGTGGTGAACAGCAAACTTTTAGAACAGTTGCCGCATGTTGAATTTGTGAAAGCTGTGTTTGTGGCTGAGGGCGGAGGCGTTGTTGTCAAGGAAACATCCATGCCCACGGTAGAGGATGGCGAGATTCTCGTGAGGATGAAGGCGTGCGGCATAGATGGAACGGACCTTGAAAAAGCTTATGGAAAACCGTTAACCCCTCCGATGCTTGGCCACGAGGTCGTGGGCGTTGTGGAGGAATCCAAGTCGGAGGAGTTTGAGGAAGGCGACCATGTCTTCGTGCACCACCACGTCTCATGCGGCAAATGTTACTTCTGCCTCAACGGCTCGCTGACCATGTGCCCTCTGTTCCTAAAAACAACGATAATACCATGCGGCTTAGCAGAGTTCTTCAAAGTTCCGAGAACAAACTTGGAGAGAGGCTCAGTCCTCAAGCTGCCATCCAACCTCGACTGGGTTGAAGCCTGTTTCATAGAGCCGGTCGCTTGCGTCCTCAGGGCCTTAAAGAGAGCTGGTTTCTTCGCTGGACGGAGCGTTTCGATAGTCGGCGCAGGTCCGACAGGCTCGCTCTTCATTCAACTGCTGAAGATGCTCGGCGCCTCGTCCGTGATAGTTGCTGAGATTTCACCGCTACGCATGGGTTACGCTAAAATGCTTGGCGCCGACGTTGTCGTCAACCCCATTCAAGAAGATTTCATACAGGCCTGCAGGGAGAAGACCGAGGGAAGAGGTGTTGACATAGGTTTTCTCGCCACACCCTCCGTCAAACCTCTCCAGCTTGTTATCGAAAGCGTCCGGCGAGGAGGCGTTGTATGCATCTTCGGAGCCCCGGAAAAAGGCGAAAAAACCGCGATAGATTTCTCCAGCCTCTTCATCAACGAGAAAAACATAGTCACAAGCTATTCAACAACGGAGGTTGAGACAAACATGGCTCTGGACCTTTTGAAAACCGGCCGAACCTTCTTCAAAAAAACCGTGACGCATGTTTTCGGGCTGGCTGACGCGGAGAAGGCTTTTGAAACAGCGAGGGATGCGTCGAAGAGTTTGAAAGTTGTTATATCGCCTTAGTATGTGATGGCGACCTTAATCTCTCTTCCCTGCTTCAAAGCATTAAAGACAGCGACTATTTCTTTCAAAGCTGCTTTTCCGGTTATGAGACGTTTGAGTGGAAGCTTTTTCGACCGGATGAGCCTTAAGGTGGTGTAAACATCTTGAGGAGTGTGGTGAAACGAGCCTTGAACCCTGACTTCGCCGTAGTGGATGGTGTAGGTGTCTGCTGAAAACTTCGTCCCCTTAGGCGGTCCTCCGAAAAGAAGGATCGTCCCACCCTTTCTCACAAGCCTCTGCGTCATCTCCCATGTTTCAGGCAATCCAACCGCCTCAACCACCACGTCAGCGCCTATGCCGTCTGTTTCGCTCAAAACTCTTAAAGACGGGTCTTCCTCGGAGCTGTTGACCACCACGTCTGCTCCAAGGCTCTCGGCAAACCCGAGCCTGCTGCGGTTAACGTCTAAGACGATGACTTTTCCGGCTCCCGCGTTTTTCGCTAAAAGCATGTGCATCAGCCCTATCGGCCCTGCTCCGACTATCACAACTCTGTCGCCGCGCTCGATGTGGATGAGCCGCTGGCCTCGCACCACGCACGCTAGGGGCTCGAGCAATGCAGCTTCCTCCGGCTCGACGCCGTCAGGCAGCTGGTACAGGTTGAAGGTGACTATCCGTGTCGGAAGCTTGACGTATTCCGCGTATGCGCCGTTTACCGTGAACCCTATGATTGTTTCGTCAAGGTTTTCGCATAGGTTGAACCTGCCCAGCCTGCAGTAGGTGCACCTGCCGCATGGAGCTGAGTTGGCGGCCACAACTCTGTCTCCCCTCTTAACCCAGTGAACATCGTCGCCCACCTCTTCAACTATTCCAGCGAACTCATGCCCCATTATCATCGGCGGCTTAGCATATGGATGGCCTCTTAGATACATCTTCAAATCGGTTCCGCAGGTCAGCGTCACCAGGGTTCGCACAACAACCTCGCCACGCCCAGCCTGCGGCTTGTCAACATCCTCAACCCTAACATCACCCGGACCATAGTAGACAGCGGCCTTCAAACAACAACACCTTTGGAAAACGAAAACAATCTCTAATAATCTTTACTTTGAATGCGAAAAATATCGGGCCAAGCCCTTTCCGCCTCCTCCCACCAAACCCAGGCTCGGGAAGTACGGTATTCTGGAGGTGATCCGGCCACACGTTCCCGTGCGGCCACCTTGTTACGACTTCTGCCTCCTCACCAGGACCGGGCTCGAACCAGCCAACGAGACTGGCCCTCGCCCAGTCCCAGCTCGGATGCAGCGACGGGCAGTGTGTGCAAGGAGCGGGGACGTATTCACCGCCCGGTGGTAACGGGCGGTTACTAGGGATTCCGCGTTCACGAGGGCGAGTTGCAACCCTCGATCCCTACTGAGGTGGGGTTT
>Ga0209289_100356_pt1 | contig 25493 bp, 21 predicted proteins | sample GXS110809BmetaG_FD_184121 | JGI IMG/M metagenome (GOLD analysis project Ga0209289, IMG submission 184121) | Hot spring microbial communities from Gongxiaoshe hot spring, China to study Microbial Dark Matter (Phase II) - GXS 110809B (SPAdes)... ...
ACGGTCATCAACCACAAAGGAGCAATGCAAAAACTGACGGCTCAAAATGGCAGCGTGAGAATTTTAGCCGAATTTTGCCCAAAGGTCGTTCGTGGATTGAGTGAAAGCGTTAAAGTTAGAAGGGATTGACAAAACATTTTTGTCGCTACTTTCGCTTCCCAAAACTTAGGAGGGAAGGGCAATGGAACGAATTCGCGTGGGCTTAATCGGTTGCGGAGGGATATCGCGAAGCCACTCAAGAGGCTATTTGCAATTGCCAGATTTGTTTGAAATCATCGCTTGTTGCGATGAGCGCAAGGAACTTGCTGAAGAGCGGGCGAAACAATTGGGCGCAAAAGTCGTGGTGACAGATTACCGAGAGATTATCGCCCGTGATGATATTGATGCCGTTGACATCTGCTTGCCCCACCATTTGCACGCTGAAGTCGCTATCGCTGCAGCGGAAGCGGGAAAACATGTTCTCGTGGAAAAACCCATAGCCAACACTTTGGATGAAGCGGATGCGATGGTTGAGGCAGCAAGGAAGTCGGGCGTCGTTTTGATGGTCGCTCACAACGAACGATACATGCCCGTTTACCAAAAAGCAAAGGAGTTAGTAGAGCAGGGCGTTTTAGGGCGAATCTTCTTGGCAAGAGCCGACCACAACCAATTTGTCCCAATCGGCGAAAGACATTGGCTATGGCGAAAGGCGACGGCAGGCGGAGGTGTTCTCATCGGTTCAGGCATACATAGGGTTGACATTTTGAGGTGGCTTGTTGGAGAGATTGTCCGTGTTTGGCATCAGCAGGTCATTGTGCCTGAACGCTTCAGCGACGAAGTTGAAGCAGCGTCAGTGACAATTTTTGAATTCGCCAACGGCGCTATCGGCGAACTGACTTGCAATTGGTCTGCTTACGCTGCTTCATCTGCGCCTTGGTTTGAGTTCCTTTGGCTTTACGGGACGGAAGGAAGTTTACACAATGTCGGGGGGTTGTTTGTCGCCAGCGAGAAAGTGACTGAGTGGCAAGGCAAATTCGTGCAGATCCCGATTCCCGAAGAAGACAGTTTCGTCAACGAAATCCGACATTTTGGCGAATGCATATTGGAAGGCAAAACTCCTTTGACCAGCGGGGAGGAAGGACGAAAAAGTTTGGCAGTCGTCACCGCTGCATACAAAGCAGCGGAAACAGGTGAAGGCATCTTAGTGCAAATGTGAGAGAAATTTGAGGATGGCAAAAATTCCCCAGAGCGAAAATTTTCCCACTGCTCAAAAACGAAATGAGAAAGGCGGATGAGCAGATGGAAAGGTTGGAGAGAAAATTCACCTCGGCTCGCCAAAACAAAGAACTATCTTTGGTGCTCTATGTCACTGCAGGTGATCCATCACCTGAGCACACTGTTGAGACCGTTATTCGCGGTGCCGAAGCGGGCGCCGATGTCTTTGAAATCGGCATTCCTTTCTCCGACCCAATTGCCGACGGTCCAACAATTCAGGCTGCAATTGACCGAGCGCTTCGGCGAGGCGTTCGGGTTGCGACGGTGCTTGAAATTGTCAAGGCAATTCGGCAAAAAACCGAGGTGCCTCTCGTCTTGATGACTTACTTCAATCCAGTGCTGCAATATGGTTTAGAACGGTTCGCCAAAGAGGCTAAAAATGTGGGCGTTGACGGAGTGCTATTGACAGATGTCCCACCAGAGGAAGCGAGTGAGTGGGTTGAAATTGCCCGGCGAAACGAACTTGCGACGATTTTCCTGCTTGCTCCGACGAGCACCGATGAACGCATCAAGTTGGTCTCGGAGATCGGCACGGGCTTCATTTATTGCGTTTCGCGAACTGGAGTGACTGGAGAGCGAGAAAGGTTGCCCGAGGATTTGCCAGAACTTGTGACGAGAATTCGCAGACACACCGACAAACCCATCGCCATCGGTTTCGGGATCAGCAAGCCCGAACATGTTGCCGCAGTTGCTAAAATGGACGGTGCCGACGGCGTCGTTGTCGGAAGCGCTCTCGTTCGGATGCTGGATGAAGAATTCAGCAAAGGGCAGCAAGGAAGTTGGCAAAAAATCACCAACTTCGTTAAGGCGCTCAAATCAGCGGGCAAGCGTTAACGCAGAAATTGAAGTTACGCAGTTGGATGTAGGGGCGGCTGCTAAGCCGCCCGTAGGGACGGTTTTAAAACCTTACAAAGGATGTTTTCGGGCAGACTATCGTCTGCCCCTACAAAATGACACCAACTGCGTAAGTCCTAGCAGAAGTTGAAAGAACTGAACCAATGACCAGCGAGAGGTGATGAAAAGTGCCTTCAGAAGCAGTCGCAAAACTGCTTCAAGAAGCAGAAAAACTGAGTGATGAAGAGCAATTGGAACTCACTATGAAATTACTTGAACGGTTTCGTTCCAAAATGATGTCCCCTAAATATCGTTCTTGGCTTGAACTCGCGGGGATGGCTCCTTTCCCGCTTCTGGGTGAAGATGCGCAAGAGTGGATTTCACGGACGAGGCGTGAAGGGGATGAAATGCGGATGAAGCAATGGGAGTGAGTTCAATGACGATTGCAGAGGCATTAAAGAATGTGAGGATGCTCTTCATTGACAGTGCGCCTGTGATTTATTACGCTGAGAATCACCCGCGCTATTTTCCCATCGTGAAGTTCGTTTTTGAACAATTAGATAGCGGAACTTTTGTCGCTGTGACTTCCCCGATCACTTTGACTGAGTGTTTAGTGGGCGCTGTCAAAAGAGGCTTAGACGAACTAGCACGAGCCTTTTATGACCTCATCGTGCACCATCCCAAGGTCGTTTTTACCCCTATCAACTCTGACATCGCAAAAATTGCTGCCGAACTTAGAGTTCATTATAACCTAACGCTTCCAGACGCCTTCCAAGCAGCTATTGCTTTACAATCAGGGTGTGATGCTCTTCTGACCAATGATGTTGTTTTTAAGCGAATGCGAGGGTTGACAATATTGTTGTTAGACGAGATGCAATCACTTTAAATGGAAAGTTAGACGGACGAGTCGGTAAAGGAGAATGCGATGAGTGAAGGCGCTTAAGAGTGGGATCAAAAAGGGAAGGCTCAATGCCGATCGGGGATAGTAGAATGCATGAGTGTTAACAATGAAAATCGTTGAGGCTTTGGAAAGTGTAAGCTGCAAAAAGCAGGCAAGGAAAGAAGATTACCTTACTGCAAAAGCGAGTGAGGTGGTTCTGATATGACGATGCGAGAGGTTGCGCAACGAATTGATTTGGCAGTTTTGAGACCTGATGCTACCCGCAATGATGTCCTGCGAGGTTGCGAGCAAGCGAAACTTTGGGATGTCAAATCGCTCGTCGTGCTTCCCTGTTGGCTTGAGTTGATTGTGCGTGAACTTGAAGGCAGCGGTATCATCCCCAGCACTGTCATCGCCTTCCCTTTCGGCGCCGAAACGACCGAAGTCAAAATCGCGACAGCAAAATGGGCTGTCCAAATCGGTGCCGGCGAGTTGGACATGGTGATGGCGATCGGTCGCTTCAAATCGGGCGATTACGAATTCGTCCGAAGCGACATTGAGGCTGTAGTTGAGGCGGCAAAAAGCGTCAATAGCGACACGATTGTCAAAGTTATTGTTGAGACAGGCTATTTGACCGACGATGAGAAGCGCAAGGCTGCACAAATCGTTGAAGCGGCAGGAGCAGATTTTGTCAAGACAAGCACGGGTTTCGGTCCATCAGGAGCGACCGTTGAAGATGTGCGGTTGCTCAGGCAAAGCGTTTCGGAAAGGGTCAAAGTCAAGGCTGCTGGTGGAATCAGGAGTTGGGAACAGGCAAAAGCGCTTTTGGAAGCAGGTGCCGACAGGATTGGGACATCAAGCGCAGAGGCGATTTTGAGGGAGTTGCCAGATGACAGTTAAGCAAAAGCGAATGAAAAAGTTGAACTACCACCGTTTCGGTTTCCTTTCACTTTCGCCCCATTCCGTAGTATTCAAACCCTGCTTCCATCACCGTTTTTGGTTCAAGGCAATTACGACCATCAACAATGATGGGCAAGGTGACAACTTGCTTGACTTCTTCCCAGTTGGCATTTTTGAACTCATCCCACTCGGTCAAAATCAAAATTGCGTTAGCGCCTGTTGCTGCCTCAATGGCGCTTCTGCAATAAGCCAACCTTGGTGGGTCTTCGGGAAAGAATTGCTTGACATTTTCCATTGCAGCGGGATCGTAAAGCCTTAAGTTTGCACCTTCATCAAGCAACTTGGGAATAAGTTTCAAACTCGGCGCCTCTCGGATGTCGTCGGTGTTTGGTTTAAAAGCCAAACCCCAAATTGCGAGGGTCTTGTCTTTGATAACCCACAGCGCTCGCTGAACTTTTCGGACAAATTTGTCAATACGAGCCTCATTAATTCTCTCAACTTCCTTGAGGAGCGAAAAATCAACTTGGTGCTCTTCAGCGATGTGGATGAAGGCTTTGAGGTCTTTAGGGAGACAATAACCCCCGTATCCTATCCCTGCCTGCAAAAATTGATGGCCGATGCGAGGGTCTAAACCTATGCCTATTGCAACTTCAGTGATATTTGCGCCAACGGCTTCACACAAATCGGAAATCATGTTGATGAACGAAATTTTGAGGGCGAGGAAGGAATTGGCTGCATGCTTGATAAGTTCGGCTGTGTTAACATCTGTGACGATGATGGGTGCATTTAAGGGTTTGTAAAGTTCAAGCAGCCACTCTTTCGCTCGTTCACTCTCAACACCGATGACAATTCGGTCTGGATGGAAGAAATCTCGCACTGCTGTTCCTTCTCGCAAAAACTCTGGATTTGATGCAACATCAAATTGGGCATCATTGCCAGCATAACGCAAAATCGTTCGCTTGATCCATTGAGCCGTTTGAACTGGCACGGTGCTCTTTTCAACAATGAGTTTGTAGCCGTTTAAGTTTTCGGCGACGGTTCTTACAATTGCCTCAACTTGTGACAAATCTGGCGAGCCGTCAGGTTTTTGAGGTGTCCCAACGCAAACGAACAAAATGTCCGACTCACGAACCGCTTCGGCAACATCAGCAGTCACTTTCAACCGACCTTCAATCAAATTTTTTCTCAAAAGTGGTTCTAAGCCAGATTCGTAAAATGGGCAGCGTCCATCGGCAATCAATGCAACTTTAGCCCTATCGCTGTCAGTGCCAATAACTTGCCAACCCAGTTCTGAAAATCCGACAGCAGTAGGCAATCCGACATGACCCAATCCAAGAACACCAACGATTTTGAACGGCTTACAGTCTGCCATACCCTACCCAACCTCCATCTGAGTTGGTGACGCTTTTTTCACTCCACAGAAAAAATTCCATCAATCTGAGCCAAGTTGATGAATTGGTCGCACGAGCGAATCAGTTCAGGCGATGTCAGTCTATCTGGACCGATGACTTTAACAATTTTTCCCATGCGGGCAATATGGTCAACAATTGGGGCAAAGTCACCATCACCTGTCACCAAGACAAGTTCATCAAGGTAAGGCATAGAGACCAGAATCTCCAGTGCCATCTCCATGTCCATGCTTGCTTTTATGTTGCCGTCAGGCATTCTCTTTAGTGGCTTTGCCACGACCCTGTAACCCATCAACGCCAAAGCATGCATGAAGTCAACCTGAGAGCGGTTTTCTGTGTCATAGCAAGTGAAAGCGATCATCTTTACCAGTGCACCATCTCGGTTCAAAAAATCACGCAAAACTCGGTAGTTGATTTTCGTGTGACCGAAAACCGATTTGACGCACATGTAGATGTTCTGGACATCAATAAACGCACCAACACGCCAGATGCGGTGAGGAGGTCTTGGTATGAAATCATCCATGTTGACATTCCACTGTTGCTTCAGTTTCTCAGCCTCCTGCTCAAATTGCTTTTGTATCTCCTCAGACCATTCATTGCCACTGCGCCAATTGAAAAGTCTCATGACTAAACACCTCCGCAAAACTTAATTCGCGATGAAAATCCTCGTGTAAAAAACATCAAGAGTCCAATTGCTGAACCAAAGCCGTTAACCAAACCGCTTTCAAATTTCTCACCTCATCGTTGACCAACTCCTTTCCTGCGAAGTTAATTTCCAACCTGCTCCCACCAACCTTACCAAGCACAAAAATCGGACAATCAAATTCTTTTGCGATAGCCCAAAGCGATGACACATCACTCTCGGCGACAGTTACAACAATTCTGGAGGCGGACTCGCCAAACAAAAGGGCAGAGAAGCGCTCATCAATTCTAACTCCCATCTCTGGCGTTAATTCAATCATAGCACCAATTTCACCTGACATACAACACTCAGCAAGGCAAACTGCCAACCCACCTTCACTGCAATCGTGGGCGGATTTGATCAAACCCCGCTTTATTCCTTCCCTGCAAACTGCCTGCACCGCTTTTTCTAAACGCCAATCAAGTTTTGGCGGTTCCCCAACTTCAAGCCCAAACCGCCACCTAACATATTCGCTGCCACCAAGTTCGTTTCGGCAAACACCTAACAGCACGATGATGTCGCCTTCGTCCTTGAATGCCATCGTTGCGTGCCGGCTAACATCTTCCAAAACCCCGACCATGCCAATGATCGGTGAAGGATGGATGACGCTGATTTCGCTCTCGTTGTAAAAACTGACATTGCCGCTAACGACGGGAACATTCAACTCACGACAAGCATCAGCAATTCCCTTGACACTTTCAACGAACTGCCAGTAACGGTCGGGTTTGTCTGGGTTGCCAAAGCACAAACAATCGGTTACTCCTGCAGGTTCAGCGCCAACGCAACTTAAGTTACGCGCCGCTTCGGCAACCGCCAATTGAGCACCGCGGTAAGGGTCAAGGTAGCAGTAAAGCGAGTTGCAGTCAGCAGTCACCGCAATGCCCAATTTTTCATCCCAATCCTTCAACCGTAAAACTGCTGCATCTGCAACTCCGGGCAAAACGACAGTGTTAACTTGAACCATGTGGTCATACTGCTCATAAACCCAAGCCTTGCTGGCGATGTTTGGTGACGAGAGCAAGTGCAAAAGGGCGTCGGTGTAATCATCAGGTTCAGGCAAATGCGAGAAATCAAACCGACGCACTTCATCAATGTAATCGGGCTTTTGCATCGGCAAGTTTTTGATGGGCGCTTCAGCGATCGCTTCTGCGGGAATTTCCGCAACCAATTCGTCCCCATCGTAAATTCTCACTGTGCGGTCATCTGTGATGCGCCCAATGGTGACGCAATGAAGCCCCCATCTGTCAAAAATTCGTTTGATTTCGCCTTCGCGTCCTTTTTCAACGATGAGCAGCATCCGCTCTTGACTTTCGCTCATCATTACTTCCCAAGGTTCCATATCGGGTTCGCGCTTGGGAACAAGCGAAATATCAACGACCATGCCAACGCCACCCGCTGCCGCCATCTCAACGGTCGTGCAAGTGAGACCTGCAGCGCCCATGTCTTTGACAGCGACCACTGCCCCAGTTTTGTATGCTTCCAAGCAGGCTTCAATCAAGCACTTTTCAGCGAACGGGTCACCCAATTGCACTGTGGGGCGCATTTCCAATTCCTCTCTCATCTCCTTACTTGCGAGAATGGAACAACCGCCGATACCGTCTCGCCCTGTCGCGTTCCCGACATAGACGACAGCGTTGCCGACACCTTTCGCTGCGCTCGTCATCAGTTCGTGCTCTCGCGCAACGCCAATACACATGACACCGACAAGGCAGTTCGTCTTATAGCAATCGTTGAAACCGACTTCGCCTGCAACGGTTGGGACGCCAATGCAATTGTGGGTAATAATGCCACCACTCGTCACGAACAGGTGAGTTCCTTCAATCTCAAAATCATAAACCGCAACGCCCTTTGTGTTCATGGGTTTTATGTTGGTGACTTTAACAATTGCGAAAGAGCCTTGCTTTTTGTGGCGTGGATAACTACGCTCTATATTCGTGTAATTGCCCAATGCTTTGTGTATTCTGCGGTTAATGGCTTTGGAGAACCAATTAGCGATGCGTTGGATGGAATGATAATTGCACATTTCAACAAAATAGATTGGTCGTGTGCGATGAAGTCGCCCTTGAATCGTTACTTTGCCAGAACCTTTTGAGTATGTTTGCGGCACGATGTCTAAATCGTGCAACAATAGGACGACCTGTTCAAAAAGTTGTCTGCTGGATGTAGCGTATGATACCTTGATAGGGCTACCGCTTCCTCTGTTCAATACAACTGAACCGTCGCCTCGGAACAGACCGATAAGCAAATTTTCACGCAAAGCACGATTGTGCGTCATAAGCAAATCTGGCACAGCCTTATTGTGGGACTTATTACCAACTTTCAGGACATCCTTAAAAAGAATGCCTAAAAACCACGATGAGACTGAAACAACTGTTTCAGTCACCTGATGCCATTTACGAAATCGGACTTGAAGTTTGCGCAAGATATTGCACAGGTCACTCACATACTCGCGTTCTTTCCTGCTGAATGTCCAAAGAACCTTGTATGTCGTTCCATGAGACGAAAGACACCCTTCGGCAAGGTAATAGCCAATGAGTCGCGCAAAATCTTCATCAACTGTGATCAAAGCCGGGACAGGATTGGTTTTGCCACTGCGCAAAAATAACTTGGCATCTTTTCGGTTCAAATTTAGATGATGTTCAAGCATCAAGTAGACAGTTAATGGGAAGTGACCGCGCTTGAGATAAGAATGACGCTTACCCGCTGAAGGGACAATTTGACGAAGTATCTGCTGAGCTAAAGGTTTGCACTCTGGTGGAATACGAGTTTTCACCCATATGTCGGAACGCAATGACCCAAGCAAGTCAATGAGATCAAGCATTTGGGGCGGTTTCGGATCAACAGGTAATCTCGTCAGTAAGGGTAAGCAGTCTCCAACTTTTATCTGCTTTGCTTGTTTGACTTGCCACATTCCTTTATTCCAGACGAGGAATGGATGATCGGGAGTAACTTTGAGTCGGCGCCCCATAGAGGTAGAAATTTCCAGAAGGTTTGATGCTGAACGCTTAAAGATTTTCTTGACTTTAGCCCAGCAAGGTTGCTGAGTGGTGAGATCAAAAGAGAGAACTTCAATGCTTTCAGCGGAATGAGATTTAGTGACCCTTTTCATTACTTGCTCGCAATAAGCCCCTATCGGAACATTATGGATATGTCCACTGTTGCGAACTATCACATTCTCGTCCGGTGCAAGGCAGTTTCCATACCACTGAATACCGTCAACGACGCCCGTGAAGATGTAGCGTGCCTTTGGGTCGGAAGGTTCCGCAAAGCGGAGGGTGTCAACGAGAGCGATAGGTCTTGCGCCCATCGCCAAAATGTCGCGGACGATGCCGCCAATTCCCGTCGCCGCGCCGCTTTTCGGCTCAATTTGTGATGGGTGGTTGTGGCTCTCCATCTTGAACAGGACCCAAAGTCCCGGCTTGACTTCAATTCCACCTGCATCTCCACCTGCAGCAGCACGATACTTGCCGACATCGCGGGGCAGCAGTCTGAGCCACTGCTTTGACCGACCGTAACCGCAATGCTCGCTCCACTCAACGCTGAACATCGCCAATTCCGTATCTGTAGGTTCACGCCCCAAAATTTCGCAAACTTGTCGGAACTCGTCTTCCGTCATGCCAAGCGCTAATGCTTTTTCAAATATCGTTTCCGTCATAACTCATCCCCCTGCTCATCTTCAGGGTTTATTGTTGGATCATTGCCTTTCATCAGAACAATTTGATGCCGGCGACTAATCCCCAGTAGCGCTAAAACCTGTTGAAAAACTTCTGTCTCCAATTCAGGTTCACGAACTCCATCTACAAGTTTACGGACAGCGTTAATGATGGCAATTCCATCGTCTGCTGTTTTCGGCAAAGCGATGGGGATTTCACTCAAATAATCTTCGGTCACGGCATAACTTTCCTTCGGTGTCTTCCCGCGCCCTACTCTTAACAGAAAATAGGACTTACGCAGTTGATGTCATTTTGTGTAGGGGCGGACGATAGTCTGCCCGAAAACATCCTTTATAAGGGGTTAAAACTGCCCTTGCGGGCAGCTTAGCAGCCGCCCCTACACCCAACTGCGTAACCTCCTAAAAAGTTTAAAACGGCGTCTGGCTCAAAGCGAGTGAGATTCTTTGTATCCCACCGTTCCCAAACCATTGGTCAAGACAACATAACGCAAGGTCGGGTAATTTTTGGCTCTTCGCAAAGTATGGCGACGATGCATTTTAGTCAAGGCAACTTCAGGCTTTTTTGTCTCCAAGTAGATAACAGGCAACAAATGCCCGTTCACAAATAGCACATCAAACTGTTCGCCACAAACCGTGATTGCCGACGACCAACCTAAAACATCTTGAAACACTTCGCGGACAATCCAACAGCGCAGCGCTCTTTCAACCCAATCACCGAAATAGCGTAAATGCTGTTTGTAGCGTTCATATCTTTCAAGAATTTGAGCAATCGTCCTAACCAGTTTCTTTACCTCTCGGCGCATCATTACTCACTGCCCTTATTTCACATCAACCATACGCTTCTTCGCCTTGTGCTCCAAAACCTGCAAACTTGTCAAAACTCACAGCGAAATTGCTTTGCTCATTCCCAAAGCCAATACCTTTTCAAGGATCGTTTCCGTCATTTTGCATCCTCCTGTCGTCCTCACAGTTCTTGGCTGCCAAACTTCATTATGGCACTATGATGCTCATGACCTTTGACTTTCTCTTTAGTGGTTGAAGGAAAGAAAGGTGGCGACGGCTATGAAAGCACAAAAAATGGAAACGAAAGTGATAGCGATAGCCCAAAAGCGAAACTTGACGGTTAGCGAACTCATTTTGTTGGCTATCGTTTCCGCCATTTCTCTTTTGCTCCGCATTTACGGACTTGATTGGGGTTTGCCTTCTCCAGTAAGGGTTCATTCCTACCATCCCGACGAAATCACTGTCATTGGACCAACTTTGCAAATGGACATTTTCACGGGAGAAATGAACCCGCATTTTTTCAACTATGGTAGCCTTTTCCTTTATGCCGTTTACTTTGCCAGATTGTTCGCTGAAGGTTATGGCTGGATCAACTTGACGGCTTTTTTCAAAGAGTTCGCTTCCGATGCTTGGTTTGGAGTTTCGGGCTCGCTTCAAGCGGTTACTGAGTTTGCAAAACTTCACCTAATTGCCCGTTTTCTCTCAGCAATTTGTGGTGTCGCAACAGTTTTGCTTGTCTTCTTTTGGGTTCGCAAACTTGCAGGTCAATGGGCTGCCTTCGTTGCTGGGATTTTGATTGCAACTTTCCCAATGCATGTTCAACACAGCCATTTTGCGACCGTTGATGTTCCACTGACACTCTTAACCACTTTGTCACTTTACTTGGCTGCATCGGCTGAAGGCCGGGGGAGGATGTTGCCTGCTGCTTTTGTTTCGGGTTTGGCAATTGCTGTCAAGTATTCGGTTGCACCAGCACTTTGGCTCACTTTGATTGCACTTCGGATTTGGCGACACAATTCGCTCGCTCCGATGAATAGGCTTGCTGCCATCGCAGCAATAACTGCAATGATGGTTGCAGGTTTCCTACTGGGTTGCCCGTATTCGGTTCTCGCTTTCAACGAGTTTTGGCGTGACTTTTACTGGGAGACTTTCGTCCACAGCAAAATTGGGCATGGCTATGTTTTCGCTGAAACGGGCAACGGCTATTGGTTTCATTTGACATTCAACCTTCCCGCTGCAATTGGCGTTCCAGCAATTTTTCTGTCCCTTGCAGGCATCTTGCCTTTCGGTTCACCCGACACTCATGAGGACGACCAACTTAAAAACTTCCATCGCAAAACTCTCATTGCGACAACCGTTTTCGCAATCACATACTTCGTTCCCCTTGGTTTAGCGCAAGTCAGATTTGCCCGCTACTTAATGCCTTTGTTGCCGATTTTGACGCTTTGGGCAAGTTTGGTTTGGACGAAAACCCGCTGGCAAAGGTTATGGCAACTCGGTGCAGTTGCCACCTCAATTTACACGCTCCTTTGCGGAATTGCCATCACAAGTTTGTTCACACCACCAGACCCAAGGGACGAAGCGAAAGCCTTCATCGCCGAATACATGCAAAAGGTCAAACCTATGACAATCGCTTTGCATGATTTGCCTTGGTTCTACACGCCACCAATCTGCCCGATAAATGGCGGGATGAAGACGAGAAGAGATTTTGATGCTTGGAAGGTCACAACGCCGCTCAACATCTTGCTCGTCAAATTTGACTTTGAAAAACTCGCTATCAGCAATGCCCATTTGTTCGTTGCAAGCGATTACGAATATGGTGACCCGTTACGGTTGAAGATGGGCGATGTCGTAAGGTTTTACCATTGGCTTTACGCTTATGCCCGTCAAATCCGAATTTTCATCAAGGAGCCAAAGTTGCCTTGGTGTGATAAACCTTTCCGCTGGTATTTCCGACCGCTGCCACATGACATGCGCTATGTTAACCCAATCGTTAAGGTCTTCGTTTTGCGTTAGAGCGCAATTCTCAACAGTGCCCACAAAAATTTGCCACCAGGTTGCAAAAACCTCTGACACGAATGACTTTTGCTGGGCAGCGAAGAGCAAAGTGGATTTGACTGTTTCAACTTAGCAAGTGCTTCATTCGTTCGGCATATTTGCTCAGCAGGGTGTTAGGGTCAATGTCACCGAAACCTTCTGCTTCATAGGACAAAAAACCTGTGAAGTTGATTGACCACAGCAGTTGAATTGCTTCGCCAATAGGGATTTCGCCATCGCCGATGTGGGCGAATTGCCATTTCCCGTTAACTTTTTTGCGGTCGCCAATATGACAATGTTTGACGAAAGGCTTGACATACTCAAAGGCTTCCCCCATTGTTTCCCCATGAGCCAAAGGGTGGCGAATATCCCAAACGATGGCGACATTGGGATGGGCAGCGAGTTTGACGACTTCGGATGCATATTTGCCTTGGCTAAAGGCATCGTGAGTCTCCAAGCCAAAGAAAACTCCATGAGGGGCAGAAAATTCAACACCACATCCCAGTTTACTGCGATGGACTCGCATTCATGTCGGTCAGATTGCACCCCTTGAAGTCATCTTGCTCGGTCCAGCAATCAAGGACGATGGGACACTGAACTTAGTCGGTGCGCTCAAAAATGGCATGGGAATGTGCGGCGCGCGAAACATTAAAGAAATGCACCGATGCGAAATCGTCATCGCCCCAACGATCGGGACTGAAGGCAAAAGACTGCAGAGGGAGCAAGGGGTTGGGCAGGGAAGGTAACCGATTGGAATTGACCTTTGAGCCAAATCGCAGCCTGTGCAAACTTGTCTTATGCCTGTGCCCAATCAAACACTACTCCTAAGAATTCATGGGGCTTGTCCTTTAAGCCTTCGTAGGCTTCTGCGTGTTGTTCGGGCTTAAACTTGTGTGTCAGCAAAGGCTTCACCTTCAGTTTGCCTTCGGCAATCAATCTCAAGTTGATTTTCGTGTTACGCTCAATGCTGTGCTTGGCAAAACCTTGTGGGTCTTCCTTGACAGGATAGCGCCACTCGTGCGCACCTTTATAAGTGACGCAGCCGTGTTCCCAAAGGTGAATTCGTTCCAGCAAGTCGGTCACATTCGTTTCCAATCTGCGCCCAAAGTAAGAGCCGAGCAGTATGACTTCACTATTTTTGCCAGCCAATTGACTTGCCATCACGCTCACCTGTGGATTGCCCGTCGCATCAACAACGATTTCGCACCTTTTGCCGTCCGTCCACTCCTTGACAACTTGAATGGGGTCAGAGATTGAGGCATTTACGATTTGCTCAACGCCACAAGCACGGGCAATTTCCAATCGCTTCGGTATTCGGTCAATGCCGATAACTCGGCAACCCGAAAGTTGAAAAAGTTGCGCTGCGAGGTTGCCGACAAGCCCCAAACCGATGACTGCCACTGTGTCGCCCAACTCAGCGCTGCTTACCCTTAAAGCCGTGATAGCGACATTCGCCATGCGAGCGAAGACGGCATGTTCGGGTGCTAAGCCTTCAGGAACTTTGACGGCAAGGATGTGGGCTTTTGCGTGGCTGGCGTGATTGCTGTAAGTCAGGATTATGTCCCCGATTTTGATGTCCTTGACATAATTTCCGATAGCGATGACTTCGCCGATAGCGCCGTAGCCGGGACGGAAGGGGAAAGGTGCCCAATCCGCCAAGCCTGCCAGACATGCCAATTCCGTGCCAGCGCTGACGATGGATGCCAAAGTGCGAATCACGATGTCGTTTTCGGAAGGTTTTGGGTCAAAATCAAAAGTTTCAAGCCGAACAACATTTGGCTCTGTGAAGACGACTTGCTTGGCTTTCATCATACTTGCAATCCCCCTTGAATTTTGTTTGCCAACTTTCACTCGTTGAAGTGGTAAAGTGCTCGCCCCAAAAACATGGCGTAAAGTGTCCAAAGACCGCCACTGACGAAATCGCCGATGAGCAAACCGAGGAAGAAATGGCTGACGCGATAGTAATCGGTTTGGCTGCCATAGCGCAGAACCATCGCTTTTGCAAGCCAAGCCAGAAAGAAAGGAAACCAAAGCATCTCCATTGACCAATATCCTGACACGGCATAACCGAGCGGGTGGAAGGGGGAGCCGATGAACCGCATTCGCAAGAAATGCAAAAGCCATGAGAACAGGAAACCGCCTACTGTGAAAACGAAAGCGCCTTTGTTGGGTTGGTGATGAGACGAGAGCCAGGGCAGCAAAAAGATGTGGAAGGCTTCCCAACCACAGCCCATATCGCCAATGCCAAATTTTGCCTGCATACCGACGACTTTCGCAGTAGCAGCCCCTAATCGGTAGTAAGGCTCCAAAAGCAAATAACAGGCAAGGGGTATGCCCAAAAGAGTTGCCAACCATGTTGCCAACCACATCGGCTTTCCTTGCCCAAATTTTTCGCTCAAAAGCATCAGACCTTCCATAGCGGTCGGCATCGGATGGCTTCTTTGGGCTCGGTTAAACCAGTAGTAAAGGGTGGTGACTGTCAAGGTTTTTGGGGTGAAAGGTTTCGTACCCAAAAGCATCACCATAACTGTCCCTGGTGATGTGTGGTGCAAGTCGTGAGCGGGTGAACCAAATTCCGCACGGGAACGGGAGACAGTAATGCTGACGAAAAGGTAACCGATGAAAAACAAAATCGCCACCCACCATTGCATCCCTGCAACGATGGAAAATGCCACGAGCACGAAGAACCCAATTGCTGCCAAAAACCACGCCCATCGGGGCGACACAACGAACTCTTGCGAGTTCATTGCGCCTGCAGTGATTTTCAGCGACTGCCAAAGGTAATGTCTTGCGACCCAGATGCTGATGGTCGCTAAACCCAAATAAGCGCCGAAGGCTTGTTCGCCTTGATATGGCGGATTGCCGATTCCGCCCGCAGGGTAACCCAATGCTGCCACAAGCACCCTTTGGGCTTTCCAGAACCAGTAGAAAAACCAGCAAGAAAAGAGCAAATCCAAAGGCAAAAGGAAACCGAGCCCGACCGCAAAGGGGAAGAAGTTGATAGGCGTCCATCCAATAGCGCTCCATGGATGGCTCAACCCGAAAGCACCCAAATCCAGCCGATGAGTGTGCATTTCGGGAACAAAGGGATAAAGGGCATGGAGATTGTTGAATGTGTTCACAAAAGTGGGGATGAAAAAGCCGAGCCAGAAAAGATGGCTGCGGAAAAGGGAAGGCTCAGTGATTTGAAGCGTTAGCCGTGCTAAAGGGAAAGTGAGTTTTTCATGCCTTGCCCACTGAGGGATAAGCAAAACCGAAAAGCCCAAAAACATCGCAACCATCGCCAACCAAAAAAGCCACCACCAAGCCAAAGGCTTAAGCCAAGCCAAAAAGTTGTGAGGAAGCCAAACAGATGAGTTGCCCATGTAAAGTTCCCGAAGCGATGATTCGTCAACCACCACCAACCATGAAGGCAAGTTGGGCATGACCAATTCTTCGTAGCGTGACTCTATGCCCTTGTAGTAGTGCACATGACCGATGATGGACAAAAGAACTTGCGATTGGTCGTGTCCAACGAAGGTGCTGCCAATGTTGAGGACGAAGTAAATCAGCAGCAACTCAACGCGGTTAAGGAAAGCGAAACCAAAAACCTTTCGGCTCAATTCGTTGATGGCGTAAAGAGCAAGCAAAACTAGCACAGTGTTGAAGTAGAGCGAGTAAGTTGTTGGGTGACCTGCCCAAGTTACCGCTTCCATCCAGCCAACCCAATAGGTGTTGAGTGGCAGCAAAAAGGCTGCAAGGAGAAACGCCCGTGCACGGACGATTTCTCGCTTCACTTGCGTTGTTGACTTCGTTTCAGTCGTAACCATAGCAATACCCCTTTGCACTTCACTTCTCGAGGGACAACTTCCAACACTGCACCAGCGTAAGGGGCTAACTTAAGGGAAAACCAACCGCTACTCCGTTGCAACTTAACTGGTCGCCCCAGAAAACCACTGTCGGATATTGAGCGCACTGAACTGCCTTTCAAGGCGACACTGCCTTGTTCGCTGGCGTGATTAACTACGACGGCATATCTTTTCCCGTTCGCACCCAGAACCCAATTGACACAGACGAGTTGACTTTTATCACGCACATTAGAGGTCAAATGCTTTTCAAGCCAAGCGACAATTGATGGAGCGAACTTTTCCAGCGGTTCGTTAGGTCGGATGCTCATCAGCAAAACTCGTCGGCTAAAAGTTTTTGGTCTCGGAGCACCTTCTGGGACAACAGCAACTTGGGGAATTTGATGAGAGACTTGCCCGTAACGCTTTACCAAATTGTCAACGGCTCCCAAATCGTTCACGATAGCGCCACCATTTACTCTCCTGTCCACTTCCTTAAACAGACGGCTCAGACCCGCAACATACCAGTTCCAAAGTCCTCGTTTGTCCAACCACCCTTCCAACTCCGTTGAGACGACGAAATGGAAACAAGGGATGGGGCGAGCGGAGAGGGGCAACTTTGCAAAGTTTTGGAAAATTTGTCGGTAGTAGGGGCGAAACTCCTCCTGAGTTGGGTGAAAGCGCTCGTAGTAAAGTTTCCCTTCGGAGACGACACTGAAGCAATTGAAGCCAGCACTCCAAACTTCCAACAGCCAGCGCCAAAGTTCGTCTGGCGTCATAGACCGTTCCCAAAACAGTTCCATATTGGGAATGATAGCGTCGCCGAAAACGCTTCGCTGATACATCAGGCTGCGATAGACATAGTGGGCATCTTGACGGCGATAGGCATGCGGTCCGTAAGTGCTGTGAATCAAAAGTTCAGGCATCGTTGCGTCAATAAGTTTCTCACGGAAAGCCTGCATTTCAGGAAGCGCCCTTCTTTCAGTGCGCTCGTAAATAGTTCCGTCCCACATCTCTTCCTCCCACTCATAGGCTGCCCAACCACCGCCAATGATGGGACCTTTCCAGCCCGTTGAACGGACAGCATTAACCAATTCATGCCACTTTGCCAAATGTTGTGCCCTCTCCCATTCGTGTCGGTCTTTCCATCCGCTTTGCTGAAACGCTGCCCTGTGAAAGGCGTTCTCACAACCGTAAAACTCCCAAGGACCTTCCCACAAAACCAGAGCGTCAACTTGCTCACCATAGCGAATGAAGAAATCACGATACGCGCTTAGCAACTGCTGCCAATATGGACTGTGCCAACAGATGAGCGGTCCCAAGTAATTCAGCGGTTTGCCTTCTCCGTCAACTTGTTGCCAGTCAGGATGTTCTTTGGCAACTATGGCGTTAGCGAGCCCACCTACTAAAAACTCAACCGCTCGCACCATTTTTGCTTTTTCGGCAGCCTTCAAATTGGCGTCCATGTTTGTTTCATTATCTGGCACGAAACCCGAAATTGTGCCGATGCCCGCTATTCGCCCTGACAGTTCTTTTGGTCGGTTCAAGATGAAGACAAAACCGTTAAAGCCGTCGGGAGCAAACAACTTCGGGAAAACTTCGTAGGCGTTCATCTTGTAGTGCTGCTCGTATAAGGCACTCATCACCTCCCTTTCGGAGCGACCTATCAAAAGTCGCCATGTCCGAAGAGGTAACTCGCTCGCCGTTTCGCTCATTGTTTTGAAAGTGCAGGTGCTCACCAGCAGCATCACCATCGCTGCGCCGAGAATGCTCACCATCCGATGCGCCATGACGACTTGACACCTCCTATCCGCTCAACGAATTTGGGTGCTGTTGAACCCGTAATTAACTCGGCGGGGTTGACGCTTGAAAAGGGTATGATTGGGGTTATTCGGATAACAATCAGCATTCCATTGCCACTCATAGCGGGCAGATGGACAGCGGAAAATTTCCAAGTTTTTCAAGTAAGGGTCATGCTGCTCATACCAAGCCAGCGCGTTGGCGCTGAGTTTCCACGCCGCCCAGCAAGGTGTCGGCCAGGCGGAGAATTGCTCGTCATAATCTTGCACATACTGAGCGATGGCAGTGCCCAAGTTACGCTGATTGTTCAGGCATTGAACTTGTCTCGCTTTTTCACGAGCCTGACTGAAAACAGGGAACAGAATTGCCGCCAAGATCGCGATGATCGCGATCACGACAAGCAATTCAATTAGCGTGAAACCTCCACGAAAGGCTTTTGCGTCAATGGTAGCGTTAATGTTGAGATGTTGGCGCTTATGCCTTGCTCCCTTCATACTACTTCCCTCCTTTTGCTTTGCGGTAACCTTTTGAAGGTTACCGTTGGTTTTGTTCGGCTCATTTACGACGGTTTGTCCCTTCGGTTTTCGGTGGTGCTGTAGATGCGCGCACCACTAACTCAGGCTTCAAAACTTCTGTCCCTTCAGGCAACTTCCCTTTTTGGATGGCTTGCATCAATTTCTCCACTGCTCGCCCGCCGATTTCCGAAACAGGTTGACGAACGGTGGTCAAGGGCGGATTCAAAAAGGCTGCGGAAATGGGATCGTCAAAACTGACCAGCGAGATGTCTGTTGGAATTTCCCACCGCATTTGGTGAAGGGCTTGATAGGTGAATAGAGCCATTTCGTAATCGGCGGTGAAAATGGCTGTCGGTTTGGGGACACTTTGCAACCATGTCTTTATTCGCTCCACAGACAATCCCATTCTGGTCAAAGAAACCAACATCCATGCGGGATGGATTGTGATTTTCGCTTCTGTCAATATCGTCTGGTAGGCTTGCATCCGCTGAAGCAAATCAGTCAGTTGTAAATCCATGTCCACCAAAGCGATAGCCCGATGCCCCAAAGAGATCAAATGTTCCAAAGCCATGCGAACGCCAGCAAAGTTGTCCACAGCAACGCATGGCAGAGAGCGGTCTGAGAATAGAGACGAAGTGGCGACGAAAGGCACTTTTTCATCCCTCAACCGTTGCAATATTTCTTCGTCAGTGACCAAAGGGGCTAAAACGATAAGCCCATCGGGACGAATTTCCTTCCAGAAGGGCAAATACAAGTCAGGCTCCACTTGACGGAAAATCAATTGCGCTCCATAGGCATTAGCCATCTCAACGATGCCGCGCACCAACGGACCCCAATAGATGTTGTTGTCTTGGATGTTGAAACGATGCCAAAGGATGGCGAAAGTGAGAGCGGTTTTCGCTTTGCCATTAGGAAGTTTTCGCTCTGTTGTGACAAAGGTCCCCTTCCCCTTTACGGAAATCAGCCAACCTTCCCTCACTAACTCACGGATTGCTCTGTCAAGAGTGATGCGATTGGTGTTGAACAGACGGCAAAGTTCCGGTCGGCTCGGAAGGGCTGCCCCAGGTGAAAGTTCTCCCGATTCGATGCTGCGGAGCAACGCCTCCTTGATTTGCCGATAAAGGGGCACTGGTTGCCGTTTGTTCACTGAACGAGCCGTTTTCCGCAACATGTTTCTCTTCCTCCTTGCCAGCACAAGTTTAACACAAATGACCTATGATGTAAACACTTGACCTAAAATTAAGGTCAAATCTGACCTAACAAGCGATTAAAGGCAGCCCGACGATCATTACTGAAGGCAAATTACCGAAGGCAAAAGGCTTCAGAGGGAGCAAGGGGTTGGGTAAGGAAGGTAATGGTTGCAAACAAGGAATGATTTTCTACCTTGTTTCTACGCTCACTCGTCGTTCTCAATTGGCAAGGTTACTTGTTTGGCGAGTAGGCATTGATCACTTTCCGTCATCAGATGTGACCTAAACCGACCAACCCATTCACCCCGTTCTTTTCGTTCCTTAAAAGTTTTTCGGACGACATGAAGCGCCAGTTCCGCCGAAACGCGATGACGCTCTGCTTCAGCATTCTCTAACCGCTCTCGTGCGATAGCGATATAAGTTTCGCTGATGTCAATTCCCAAGTAATCACAACCGAGCAACTTGGCAGCGACAAGAGTCGTGCCAATACCGCAATACGGATCAAGCACTACACCCTTTCTGCCGTCCAATACTGAGTAAATGCAGCGGGTCGGCAATTCAATTGGGAATGGGTTGGGATGGCGTTGGTCTCGCTCGGGTGGAATTTCCCAAACGGAAGTCAATAAGGCATGGCGAGGATTGAGTTCCTCACCAATCGTGTCGCCCTCATAGCGTGGCTTATATAGCCAATAGATGCGTTCGTCCACTTGCCAAAAACGCCAACCCCGCAAGTTCGCTGCAATTTTCCGATGCCAAATTATTTCCTGCCTCAAAATCCATCGTGACTTACTCACCCATTCGTAAGGGTGAATGAGGCGCCCCCGAACCCAACGAATTTTGTGGTTGTAAAACAAACTGCCTCCAGGTTTGGTGACCCGATAAAGTTCGTTAAGCACAGCAATTTGCTCGGCTTGATATTCGGCTTCATCCTTACGATCAATCGCCACATCGTAAACAACCTTATCCACCAGCCATCCCTTGTCGCGTTCGCCCTTGTTATAGGGTGGCGAAGTGACAATCACATCCACAAAGTTATCGTGCACCGTTTTCAATACTAACAAGGTATCCCCGATAGCGATGAAGTTAGGCTTCATTACAGTTCACCTGAATAGATTTTTCTGCCCTCCTTAAATTTCGTTCGCAAAGGATAGCCTCTTGCTTATAAATTTCCAAATTATTAGCGTTGAATTCAGGTTTAAGGCTAAGTTTGATGCGAGACAAATCCACTAACTTCCATCCAACAGTGCGAAAGCAATGGGCTTCAATTTCTTCTTCAAGAATAAAGCCTAGCAGAAGATGCCGAGCAGATTTGGTAACTTTTCGGCTCGTAGCACTAAGAGGCGTGAAGAAGAAGTCGCGTGCAGAACCAATGTCAGGTCTTGTCGTTGCCTTGATCTCCATGTAAGTTATCCTATTCCAAATGTCCGTAATTTCAGCATCAGGGTAGCCGTGGGCTTTCAGGTGACGAACTGAACGGATGGATCTGATTTGCTTGTTGGTGACCATCTTCATTGCTTGCTCAGGAAAAACACACTCTAAAGCGATGCCAACTTCGTTAGGTCGGAAGTTAGTCGGTTGTCGACCCGTTATTTGATGGTAAAGTTTTCGGTCAATCGGTTGAGCAAAATAGATATTCAGCAGGGTATCTGCAATTATCGTTAGGTCACTTAACAGCGCTTTATCATGCTGGTCATCAGTATCAAAGACTTCCACCTCCACACCAAGAGTGGACTCCACAACGATGGGGAAATCTACACCTTGAAAAGCAGCAATAATTTTGCGGATTGTCTCTTGATATTGGCGTAACTTTCCCTGCTCACTCAAGGCTATCACCTATCCTTTCCGAAAGACCAAAATTTTCTCGCTTTGCATAACATTGTAAAGCCCGAAGATGATTTTCTCAATGGAGCGAACAATGTCCAAACCCATTTGGCGGCAAACATCGGTAACGAATTCTACCGTTTTAACCTCTTTGCCCTGGTAAGTAGCATTGCCGAGTACCAAGACAAGGTAGCGATTGGGCTTCAGGACTCGATACATCTCCGAAAGTGCAACCACCATATCTTCGTTGTAAAGGGCGAGGCGCTTTGCCCCAATGCCCCGAACGCCAATGAATTGCTCCCTCAGTTCTTTCAAGTCATAGCCTAACACTTTCAAGGCATGGGCATCATTTGCTACATAATCAAGGGCAATGGAATATGGAGGTGAGGTAATGATACCGTCCACACTTTCATCAGGTAAGGGCAAGTAACGAGCATCACCTTGTCGGATGTCCACCCTGCCAAGTTGAAGCCCCAATTCTTTGACGACATGAGCATAGTCGCGCACCGAAGCCAACATCAACTGCAAGTTTCGAATGAACGAAGGAACAAATTCCCGCTTGCGGCGGACTACATCACTGTGGGCTAATAACTCCGCCAATTTGTAAAAGTTTCTTACCTGCTCGTCTTGGATTTGCTCAATGGCTGTCGTGACGCTCATCGGCACCGAACCTTTGAACAAGGATGGCTTCACAGCCGATAACACTTGCTCTTTCGCTTCCTGAATCCTATCTAAGACCCATAGAGATTCGGTCTTAACCCTCGTCTGCAGCACGCATAAAGGCGAAATGTCAAAACCGATACAATTGATGCCCAGCAGTTGAGCCTCTAAAGCCGTTGTCCCACTTCCTATGAATGGGTCTAAGACTGTCTCTTGCGGCTTCAATCCGATGATGTTTAGAAGTGCCCGAACCATCTGCGGGTGGAATTTACCCTTGTAGGGATAAATCCAATGGGTCAAATATTGATTGATGGAACGGGTTCGGTTTTTGGAAGTGATGATGGCATAGTCACTTATCCTGTCACCGATGCGCTCAAAATAAGCAGTGCGGCGAAGCAGTGTCATCTCATCAGCAACATCTAACAGGAAGATGTTGCGCAAATCCCCATCCCCTGTCACATACTTAGCACCTAAAGATGACAACTCCCACAGCCCCAACTCCAGTTCGTAGATGAACTGGACATGGCGGAACAGTTTCGCTTCCTTTTGAGCCACTGTTAGGGGATTTTTAACCATATTGCATACACTCCTTCCTTGACACCAGATGACGGGCGAAATCCTAAAAATGCATTTTAACATGCACTTTCATCGGTTCGGTGTCAAAGGATAGCCATGATGGCTTGTAATTTCAACTGCCATACTTTTAGCGTAAAAGGCACATCTTCCCGATATCCGTTGTAACCGATTTTGCCTATGCGAGGTTGACAACCAGCAATTTGTAGCACCGCCCATTCCCGAAGTGTAGATGAGTTTTTGTCGTTAGCGTAAAGTTTCAAAAGTTCCTCCAACGCCGTTACCAATTCTTGCACCGTTTTTGCCTTGGCGATGCACTGAAAATCGGCACGGTTGTGGAAAAAGGCACGAACTAATTCTGCTGTTTGCTCACTCAACACTTGCCATACCCTTCCTTCCCCAAGATTTGCTTTATGTGGCTTACTGGGAAGTTTGCCCTTCATTCCACTGCTAAATTTCTGCTCACTTTGCCTCAACTTCATACCAAAGCGTTCGCCACTGAGGTCCGATTTGGATGATGGCGTTGCCTTTGGGGTCAGCGGTAACGGGGATTTGCTCTTTGCGTTGTCCCTTTTCGTCAAGTGACCAAGCCTGAACTCGCTTTGCCGGGAAAGGAAGGGTAATTTTTGCGGGAATGCCTTCAACGAGTGAAGGTGGTCTGCCCCAGTTGCGACCGCAACTGGATTTTGGTGGGTAACCCGGCACTTCTTTCCAACCCATGTCGGTGTTTTCAGCATAGCCAGTCGCTGTAATAAGCAAACGAACGGGACGAGGGACGCGGGTCGTGGGACGCATTGGCAAGTTGCCTTCTATTGCGGTGACCGTAATGGCACACCAACCATCCTGCATCGTCTGCCCCGGCTCAATTGTAACGCTGCCTAACTTAAATCTCTTGCCCCCTGCGAAACCGATAACCGCTTTGCTGTTTTGTGCATTCATTGTAACAACCCCACGCCTTTCACTCGTCCCCCGTCCCTCGTCCCGCGCCCCGTTTGTCAAGTCCCAAATCAATTCGCCTGTGTCCGAAACGAATTTATTGCCTTCAATCTTCACCTGCTCAGGCTTGAGTGCAGTTGGCTGAATTCGCTTGCCTTCTGTTGCAATTGCAACTCGGTGAATGAGGATTGTTTCGTCTCGGACTCCGACATGACCTGCGTGGACGAGCAACCACGCCCAACTTCTTCTGAGCAGATCAACTTCTTGCTCTTTTGTCAACCTGACGACCACTTGTTGTTTCGCTGGCTTGACATCGCCCCTGACGAACATCGCTGCTGCGGCTGGCAAAGTGACCATCTTTGTCGGGTGCTGGTCAATGTCAAAGAAGTTCGGGATACGACGCAAGTCCCATTCGTCGCGTCGGTGTGAATAACTGAACGCGTAAATCGCATCCCAATCTTGCAAAGCCGCATAGGCAGCCAACAACAAAAAGGCTTCGCTGCAATAAGTGTTAGGCGCAGGGTGATTGTATTCGGTCACGCTGTGCGGTTTACCTAAAACGCGTCGGAGCGCCAACCCGGGCAATGTCCCACCACGCTCGTTGACCATAGTTCGGTTTGGCACAATCCAATCCTCAGGGTCCCAAGGGCGCGATGGGAACATTGGGTGCTGCCAATAAGCGTGAGTGTCAACACAATCAAGTTGAGCCATCATGTTTGGTGTGCTGCAGCCGACGATTGTGCCGATGACGAGTGCCTTGACTTTCAACTCGTCCTTCAAGTATTGGTAAATCGTTTGCCAGTATCGGTTCTCCGTCTCCCACAAAAACTGCATCCAATCCTTTTGCGCCTCGGGTGTTCGTTCTCCAAAGCGACCGCGAAGGAAGATAGGCACGCTCCCGTCTTCAATTCTTTCATTTGCAGCCAAGCCGACGATGCCACCGGGTCGTAGCGACGGTGCTGCAAACCAATAGGTCGTCGTTTGAGCACCTAAATTGGTGAAAACAACACGAGCGTTATCATCGCCCCTCGCGAGGGTGAAAGTGAAACGATATTCGCGCCACTCCTGCGTCAACTGAACACTTGCGCTAAATCCCAAGTTTTGCCAAGGTTCATGAGCCTGAGAGACGACGACTCTGATAGTGCAGGGTTGCTCCGCTTTCACCCAGAACGAAAGCGTGTATGGCTTGTCGGCTTGAACTTTCAAACCCGGTTGGCTAAATTGAACATGCCAACCCGCTTGTCCTCGCTTCTTGACAGTTATTCGGACGAAGCGAATGCCCTTGAGTTCGGGGATCGGCTCCGCAATGACTTCGGCGTCCGCTTCTGCTCCTGCGTGTCGCTCCAATACCCAATCTTGCAAACCTGCTTCAAAGTTCGTGTTCCGCAACATTTCTTCACCCAAAGGCTCTTCACGAACTCCCCAAGCCTTACGCAATTTTTCTGTCGTGCCGTAGCGGGCTTTCAGCCACGCATTCCATTGGCGTTGCAACTTGTCCTGAAAAACTTTGGGCATAGTGTCAATGTCGTTTCCGAGCCAAGCGTGGACGAGTCCGTTTTCGTTGTTGATTTCCACAAAAGCGACTGCAGGGTCTTCAGCGTAGGTTAGCCCTGTGTATTTGTTGCGGTGCGTTAGCAACTTGCGGGCATACTCTTTCTGCAATTCAATCATCGGTTCGTAAAAGAAGCCGACGATGTGTCGCTCCTTCCAGCCAAGTTGCTC
>Ga0209289_100358_pt1 | contig 25349 bp, 22 predicted proteins | sample GXS110809BmetaG_FD_184121 | JGI IMG/M metagenome (GOLD analysis project Ga0209289, IMG submission 184121) | Hot spring microbial communities from Gongxiaoshe hot spring, China to study Microbial Dark Matter (Phase II) - GXS 110809B (SPAdes)... ...
GGCTGGAATGGGCGAGAGATTACGTGGGGTGGGGGGCTTGGGGTGCTCCATATAGTGCACACAGACTTTGCCTGGCAGGCTGATGGCTGGGCGGTCTCCACGGAGCTCGCATTTGGCCGTCGGTAGCGTTTCGAGTATAATGCTCTTGAGATGAGTCAAGAGATGCGAGCTATACTGTGGGTCGTCGCGTTGGCCCTTTTGATGTTGGTGGTATGGGGCCTGTGGCGACGCACGGCGCGTCAGAGCTTGACCGTGCTCTTCCTCACCATCGGCACGATTCTCGTTGTCGGGGGCGGCGCCCCTCTCGTCTGGTGGCAGACCCATCTGCCCAAAGCGGAAGACCGCCCCTTGCAAATCCGTGATCATCGCCTTATTAGTCAGACCCAGATCCAAGAGCGAGATTTTCTCCGTCTTGAGATCACGATCGAGGTCCTCCTTCCCAGTCTGAGTCGGGAGCGCCTACGTGCTATCGCTGAGGAATATCTGAGGGAAGCCATAGTGAGTCACAAGCCAGATCTTGTTGCTGTCCGGCTTGAAGGTTTTGGCCGCCCGTTGCTCTATGAATATGCCTATCGGCACTCAGTTCCTTCCGCAAGGATTCAGCCCTGGCTTCAACCAGCTGCTGCGGAGATCGCAGCCGGGGCGCATCTGGAAGAGCCCATGGGAGGCGAGCTTGAGGGCTATCGCACGATTATGATCTTCGTGACGATGGCCGCGAAGTGGGCCCATCTCCAGAGCTTGCTGGGCGAAGGCCAGCTCCCCAGCGCGTGGGCCTCGCTCGATGAGTCGCTCTACGACTATGTCGTGGTTGTGGAGGACAAGCAGCCTCGCATGGTCGTGCTCTTTGCCCTCCTCAACGAAGAGTTTCTTCAGCAGTACCAATTGGCGAGGGGGCGCCTCGAAGAGCTTGGGCTGCTCCAGGGTGAGATCCCCATGCCGTCACTGCTAGTGCTCAGCTATGCTATGCATGAGAGCCTCTTTCGTGTCAGCGATATCGCGATCGTGCAGAGGCGTGGAGAGACCTGGCAGCGCTATGAGCCCACAGAACTGACTTTACGTGAGCACACGGTCACGCGTCCCCCTTGGCTTGCGCTCGTCGGGAACTTCCCGAGCTTTCCCAACGTGCTGGCGCAGGTACGGGCAGGCTCGTACATTATTGGGCTGATGCGCTTTCCCGATTGGCTCGATCCCTCGCAGGGATTCCAAGTTTATTACGGGGATCGCATTGCGACATTTGGGAGAAAACCCTAAAAGGAGGCTGATATGACTCCCACCCGCCGGTGGATGATCCTCGGCGGCGCAGCGGTCGCCGTCGTGATCATCGCGATTTTTATCTTTTTGCTGACCCGCCCACCAGCAGCGATCACCGCGGAGTTTGAGGGCGTCGTTGCCCATGGTGACGCCCAAGCGTTTGTTCTCAAAGACGTACAGGCCCGCGACAGCAAGCTCTCTCTCTGTTCACGGGAGAACCTCGCGGTACGTGTCGAGCGTGCACCTACGACTCTAAGTGTCGGCGACAGAGTCACTGTCAAGGGCGAGTACAACGAGAAAGTTTGCCAAGTCACAGTCAAATCCGCTGAGCACTATGTGCGAGTCACCGTCCCAGCTCCCGTAGCGATTGAGCTTGAAGGGGTTGTCGCCCGCGCAGGGCAAGAGAGTTTTACGCTCAGCGAAGTGACAGTCTTGTCGGGGCCGCAGCCGTGCTCGCTCGAGAGACTCACTGTGCAGATCGAGTCGCCGAGTCTTCTTCCACCAAGTGCTTTACAAGCGGGAGATCTCGTCACCGTGAAGGGGAACTATCACGCTGAAGACTGCACGGTGCGCGTGAGCGCGCCAACACACTACGTTGAGCTGCGCCCAGTCTCTATCGAGCTTGAAGGAATCGTGAGCGCAGGGACGCCGACGCAGTTTGCTTTGAAAAACGTGATCGTGCTCGCGGGGCCGCGGCCGTGTCGCTTGGAGAACCTAGCTGTCCAAGTCAAGTCCGATCAAGCACAGACAGAGCCAATCCAGCTTGCCGAGCGCGTGCGCGTTAGGGGTGAATACCGTCCCGATAGTTGTCGTGTCGAGCTTACTAGCAGACAGCACTCTGTCGAGCGCCTTCCGATGACAATAAAGCTCCAGGGCACCGTCGCCCAAGTGAGTAGCGATCAAGTGACGTTACAAGGTGTCAGGGTGCTCGAAGGGCCGCAGCCGTGCTCGACTGAAAGCTTAGCGGTGCGCGTGCGCGGGGCAGCGAATCTTCGCGGTGGCGAGGGCGTCGAAGTTGTCGGCGAGTATAACCCCAAGAACTGCCAAGTGAGCGTGGAACAGTCAACGCACTCGTTCGCGCGGCTCTCTGCGCCACCGGTGCCCGTTCCGTCAGTGCCTACGCCGCAGCCGCCTGGGGTGCCGCCGATCCCGACTCCCGCAGGGGGCTTGCCGTTCTTCATCTCCGGGGGAGTTTCTTCCATCGGGCCGGTGCTGGCGTTTCGCGGCTCCGTCGGAATGGCTCTTAATGACTCTCTTAAGGGAATGCTCTCTATTGGATACGGCTCCGGATCGATACAGAAGCCTGAGCTGACCAAGCCCGTGAATTTCACTGTGATGCCCGTGGACTTCACCCTTTGGTACAGTCTCGGGGGCGGGCTACACATCGGCGGCGGCGCAGGAGTTTTAATAGTTCAGGGGCCAAAGCCCAAGTTCTCTAACACCGTTCCGACGATCCATATCGCCGTTGGCTTTGCCATCACAGACTTTTTGATGCTCTCAGGAGGTGTCGCCTACGTACCATGATTAAGAGAATCTTATCTTTTGGCTTGTTGTTCATGCTCCCCGTTCTGGTGAGCGGCTGCTTCTTAACGTTGGGTGACTTAGACAAGATCTTTCCCGTCAAGATCGGGCCGGCGTCTATTTCAAATGTTCGAGTTGAACCGGCAACACTCCCAGGGGGCGTCACTCAATCTGTAACTGTGAGCTTTGTCTATAATCACGAAGACGGCGATCTTGGGCTGAAGGCGAGGGTGATCGTCAAGCTCTCCGGGGCAACGGTGACTGAACAATCTGTCGAACTGAATAAAACAAGCGACACGGTGCGCGTTCCCGTTACAGTCTCGACGCCAAATACCGAGATGAATCTATCGCTTGAAGTCGTGGTCGCGATTGGGGACCAGATGAGCGCGTCGCTGCCGGCGACGATTCACGTTGCGGCTGACGATGACCGAGATGGCGTCTCCAACCGTGAGGATGCGTGCCCTAATGAAAGCGGAGTTCCAGCGAATATGGGCTGCCCTGTGCCCCCAGCTAATACCCCAGAGTGCATCTGGTTTGTGGACGGCTGGACGCCGCCGATCAAGCAAGTGCGCTTCGTGCGCGTAGGACGACAAATTTTCGCCATGGTCAACGAACCCGATGAGAATATTGACACCGACACTCCTGATATCGTCTTCGCGTGGGTTGCAGTCCCTCACACAAATGACTTAGAAATCTTCCGGCTGACGGAGATCGGTGGCACGAACACCGGAATATTTGCGGGCTTAGGGCCTCTGCTCGTGCAGCGTCTGACGCCTGCTGTCCAGAACGATGGGGAGCTGAGCGTCTGGGACGGAGACACCATGCTCTTATTCTACGGCGACGTGAATAACTTCTCGCAGCAGTGCATGGCCCAGGCGCGGGTGGGATTAGGGGATTAGAAAGAAGATGGTGGAGCCGACCGGAGTCGAACCGGCGACCTCTGCGTTGCGAACGCAGCGCTCTCCCAACTGAGCTACGGCCCCAAAGATCTTTAATTATTATAGCTGCTTGCCCTATGCTCGGCAAATTGAGCAGAACTAGCGCAGCATCCTCTTGAAAAAGCTCACCATCTGGCTGAACGCGTCTTGCGTCAATGGCGTTTGTAACAGTTGCCCGCCCTGGAGCATGAAGCTATGGGGCTGCCCTTGATAGACCTTCAGCTCAAAATATTTTTTGGCTGTATCCAGCTCCGTCGCGTAGCGATAGATGTCAGCGATGGGGCTAGGGCGGTCTGCCGTGCCGTGAATGATGAGCAGCGGCGCTTTGAGCTGCTCGATCAATTCAGCGGGCTTGCGCGGCTGCGTCGGCGAACCCCCAGAGTACGGAAAGCCATACCAAGCAACCCCGGCTTTAAAATCTTCAATGAGGGGCAGAAAGAGCATGGTGTAGCGCCCGCCGATGCAGAACCCCGTCAGCCCGATCTTCTCTGGGTCAACTTCAGCACGGCCACGAAGATACGCAATCGCATCTCGCAAGAGTTGTTCCATGACGGCATCGGGGGGAGTTCTCTCATACGCCTGCCATTGCAGCGCGAGCACGGCAAACCCCTCAGCCATCAGCAGATCGCTGATCGTCTGATACCCTGGCTCAAAGCCGTTGATCGAGTGAATGAGAATGACTGCAGGGCGACGCCCTTCTCCCGTCGGCGCGACAAAGTACGCCGGGTACGTCTTGCCTCCACTCGTGATCTCCACGGTCGCGCCTTGGGCTTGCCCGAGCTCCCGCTCAGCCAGACCGATCACAACGCTAACCAAACACACGGCCAGTAGCGCCATCCGAAGCCATCGCGCCATCGTCATCGCCTCCCGTGAGAGTGTGTGCTCTTATTATACAGTTTTGTCTTGGTTGAGCCAGATCGGGTATGATGCTCCTTGGGTGAGCAGAGCTATGAGCCATAATTTCTCTAAAAAGATAGCACAAAGTCTTCAAGATACGACCATGCACACGGCACTAAGCCGAGCTAGTCTTTACTTTGATCTCTCGCGCACGTGGGCGTTCGCTGATCTTCCCGACAAAGACGCGCTCAAGCGCCGCGCCCGCCAGATCAAAGAGTCTTCTATAGAGCAGCTCGATCAACTCATTGAGCAGCTTCGTGCAAATGTTATCCGTCACGGTGGGCACTTCTATCTTGCCCGCACCGCCCACGATGCGAACGACTATGTGCTGAAGCTTGTGCGCGAGCACAATATCAAAAAAGCCGTCAAATCGAAATCTATGGTCACAGAAGAGCTCGAGCTCAATAAGCACCTAGAAGCTGCTGGCGTCGAAGTCATAGAGACAGACTTAGGCGAGCGCATTATTCAGCTCGCTGGAGAACGCCCGTTTCACATCACCGGCCCGGCTATTCACAAGCCCCGCGAAGCCGTGGGAAAGCTCTTTGCTGAAAAACTCGGCGTCCCCTACACCGATGACCCCTATGAGCTGACGAAGATCGCCCGCGCGTCGCTGCGACAGAGTTATCTCGAAGCCGATATGGGGATCACCGGCGCGAATTTTGCCGTCGCTCAGACCGGGACGTTTCTCATCATCACTAACGAGGGCAATGATCGTCTTACGATGACGCTGCCAAAGATTCACGTCATTATCACCGGGATCGAAAAGGTCGTCCCGACGCTTTCTGACGCTTTAGTGCTGTTAAAGCTTCTGCCGCGCAGCGCCACGGGGCAGAAGCTCACCACCTATGTGTCGCTCGTGACGTCGACACCAGATCGCGACGTGCACGTTATTCTCGTAGATAACGGGCGTAGCCGAATGCGCGCGAATGCTCAATTTCGCGAGGCTCTCTATTGTATTCGCTGTGGCAGCTGCATGAACATCTGTCCGGCGTTTCGTTCTGTGGGCGGACACGTCTATGCTGGGCAAACGTATATGGGCGTGATCGGGGCGATCTGGACGGCGTTTGTAGACCACAATGGACAAGGGGATCTGGCCCGTGCGCGTGAGCTGGCGTCATTGTGTATGACTTGTGGACTATGCGCCCAAGAGTGTCCGGTGCAGATCGATCTTCCTTGGCGTAATGCGCAGGTGCTTAGTTACGCTAACGAGACGCTCGGGCGTTCTTCTACAGATCGTCTCAAGAGCTTTGCGTACCGGAAGCTTTTGCCCGATCGCAAGCGCCTCGCACGCGTTGTCCGGGCTTGGAAGCTCGGTGCACGGGTCGGGCTGCCCAAGGTCGCTCATGCAATGCTCACGCGCACCGATGAAGACTTTGCAAACGGGATCGAGATTCTGCAGAGCCATCAGTTTGCCGAAAAATTCCTCCACGAGCGGCTTTCAGAACTGCTTGCGAAAAACCCTCAAGACGCCAAGCATCGCGTCGGGTACTTCGTCAGCTGCGGGATGGACTTGCTCTACCCTGACGCCGGAGCCGCGACGATAAAAATCTTACAGCACAACGGGTGCACTGTGCGCTGCGCGGAAAAGCATATCTGCTGCGGCGCTCCGGCGTTCTACTACGGTGACGAGCTCGCCGCGAAGCGCTTAGCGCGTCTGAATATTGAGATCTTAGAGAAGCTCGACGCAGACGTGATTATCTCTGACGAAGCGACGTGTTCTGGGTTTTTGAAGAACTACCCCAAGCTTCTCCAAGACGACCCGGCCTACGCGCAGCGCGCAGAAAAACTCTCTCGAAGAATCCGCGAGCTGAGCGAATTTTTAGCCCAGATCGAGCTGAAGCCCTTTCAGGCTCTGTCAGAAATAGTGACGTATCATGCGCCGTGTCACCTGGCGCGCACGCAGAAGCTGGGCGCAAAGCCCTTAGAGCTCATAAGAAAGATCCCGGGGCTGGCGATCAAAGAATTAGAAAGATCCGATCACTGCTGCGGGGGCGCGGGGACGTATAGCACAGTTCATCATAAGATTTCGCTCAAGATTTTAGAAGACGAGCTCGAGCGAGTGAAAACGACCGGGGCGCAAACGCTCATGACCCCCTGCTCGGCGTGCATGATTCAGCACCAGTACGGGTGCCGCAGGCAGAAGCTTGGGATACAGACAGTGCACTTATCGGAGTTGCTGGCGCGAGCGTGGGGACTTCACTCTTCAACAGAGATTTGATCCCCCACTCGTATAATCCCATCTTTCATGATCTGCGCCCGCAGGCCCCCGCGATGCACTAGCCCAGCGAGGACCTTCTCCTGCCCCGTTAAGTTGGCAAGATGCTGACACGGCTCGCAGAGCCGAATCCCCTTGAGCACAGCCTCGCCCACACGAAACTCTCTGCCCACAAGGTGATTGAGCGCCACCCCGCGCGTCACAATGTTGCGCCGCGCATCTCCGGGATTGAGCTTCACCCCGTAGTCGCGCTCAAGCGCCTCTATCGCCTCGATCTCGATGAGCGTCACTTCGCGATCCGGCCCAGGCTTGGAAGACTTCGTCCCCACCCCGAGAAAGTAACGATCCCCCTCTAGCCCTCGGCCCGCTACCGCCCGCACTGCGGAGACAGATTTCATCGGCGCGCTCCCTCGCTCTGTTATGTGAATCGAGATGACCCTTCCCAAGCACATGAGACTTCCCCCTTGCCGTTGGAAGTTCTGTATCATTTTAGCAAAAGCCCTCCTGCCCGGCCAGTTGACAAACTCCCTCGGCTCTGGTATCATTACTTAGCAGACTCATAAGGTGATTGCTAATGGATGCGCGCAAGCGTCTGATTCTGAAAGAAATAGTAGATCATTACATTCGGACAGGCAAGGCCGTCAGCTCCCAAACTATTTTAGAGAAATACGGGCTGTCGGTCAGCTCCGCTACTATTCGCAATGATATGAAGTATCTCGAAAAGCACGGCTATATTAGAAAAGCGTGGAGCTCGTCGGGGCGTATCCCGACGGCCAAGGGCTATCGCTTCTTTGTGGACTGGCTCTTAGAGTTGAGCGAGCTTGCCCGAAAGCAACAGCACGCGATCCTAGAAGCCTATGCCTTCCAAAAACAGAGACTAGATGAGCTTCTTCAGCAAACGGCGTTCTTATTAGCAAGTCTCACAGGGCACTTGGGGTTTGTGCTCACCCCTCGAATCGATCAAACTGAGCTGGAATTCATCGCCTTGGTGAAGCTGCCCCCAGATCACGCCCTGGCCGTGCTCGTCTCCGATTTGGGGATTGTAGAGTCTCGGATTATCCCGACGAGGCTGCCAGCGGAACAACTCGAAAAGATCGGGAATCTGCTCAATCGCTCTCTCCAGGGCCGGCGCTTGGGCGAGCTGGCCACAGAGCTTAGCGAAAGCCCTGTCGAAGGCTGGGCTGATCGCATCATCCAAGATGCTTTTGCTCTTATTCAGCAATTGATTACGCCTCAGTTGACGCGCCAGCGGCTCTATACTGAAGGATTGGCCCATCTCCTCCAGACGGTCTTCACCTGGGAAGAGGCCATCGAAGAGGCCCGAAAGCTCTTGTGCTTACTCGAGGATGAGAGCCGATTTATCCAAGCCCTTGGCAAGACTCGCCCTGGCGAGCTCACCACGATCATCGGTGAAGAAAACCCCGTGAAAGAACTGCACCCTTACAGCGTAGTCAGTCTCAATTACGGCTACGACGGCATCTTAGGGGTGCTCGGCCCGGTGCGCATGGACTATAGCAAAGTCGTTTCGACGACGCAATATATCGGGAACCGGCTGCGCGCTATCCTCACTGTCTCGAGGGCCGCAGCCTCCTAGGGGTGATCTGCATGGAAGAGCCCAAGACCCAGCAAGAGACCGCAACTCAAGAGCTGACAGAGCTGAAGGCGCAGCTTGAGCTCAAAGAGCAGCAGAACAAAGAGCTCATCGAGCGCCTGCAGCGCTTGCAAGCCGACTTTGAGAACTATAAGAAGCGCCAAGCGCGCGAGAGCGAGGAGGTGCTCCTGCGCTTGGAGGATCAGCTCTTAACAGAGATTCTCCCAATCTATGATAATTTAGAGCGGGCTTTCCGCTCGTTCAATAAAAACAATGACAAAGATTCGTTCATCGAGGGGATTGAGCGCATCTTCGCGCAATTCCACGCGTTTTTGGAGGGCAAGGGCGTGCGCCCCATTCCCGCTATGGGGGAGCTCTTCGATCCGGCCCTCCACGAAGCGTTAATCACCGTGGAGGCCGAGGAGGGCGGCAAAGTCTTGGAAGAATTCGAGCGGGGGTATCAGCGCGCGGGCCGCGTGCTGCGCCCCAGCAAGGTCAAAGTGAGCAAGCGAAGGATTTCTCAAGAATCGCAGAGCACGCCAAGCTCTGCAAACCCATAACACTTTAAGGAGGGACCTATGGCGAAGGAAAGAATCGTTGGCATCGACTTGGGAACGACAAAATCTGCTATCGCTATTGTTGAGGGCGGCAAACCGGAGATCATCACCAACGCTGAAGGGGAGCGCATTACCCCTTCGGTCGTAGCGTTTACCGAGACCGGGGAGCGCTTGGTGGGGACGCTGGCCAAGCGCCAGGCCGTCATGAACCCCGAGCGCACTATTTTAGAGATCAAGCGCAAGATGGGCACGGATTATCGCGTGAAGATCACCGCTGGGGGCACGACGAGAGAGTACACCCCCGAGGAGATCTCCGCGATGATCTTGCAGAAACTCAAGAGAGACGCCGAAGAGAAGCTCGGCTTCAAGATCACCAAGGCTGTCATTACGGTGCCAGCGTATTTCAACCAGCAGCAACGCCAGGCGACCAAAGACGCGGGCAAGATCGCCGGGCTCGAAGTCGAGCGCATCATCAATGAGCCGACGGCGGCATCGCTCGCGTATGGGCTTGATAAAGAGAAAGACGAGACGATCTTGGTCTATGACTTGGGCGGCGGGACGTTCGACGTCACGATCTTAGACATTGGCGACGGCGTCTTTGAAGTGAAATCTACGTCGGGGGATACGTATCTAGGGGGAAAGGACTTCGATCAGCGTATTATTGACTGGCTGATCGCGGAATTCAAGGCCGAGACGGGCATTGATCTCTCCAAAGATCTCGCAGCACTGCAGCGCCTCAAGGACGCCGCGGAAGCTGCCAAGAAAGAACTCTCGTTCAAGACCGAGACGCTGATCAGCTTGCCCTATATCGCGGCCGATGCTCGTGGGCCCAAGCACTTGGAGCGCCGGCTCACGCGCGCCAAGTTCCAAGCCCTCACAGACGATCTTGTAGATCGCACGATACGCATCGTGGAGCAGGCGCTCAGCGACGCCAAGCTCTCGCCCAAAGATATCCATCAAGTTGTGCTGGTCGGCGGCAGCACCCGGATGCCCAGAGTCCAGGAGCGCGTCGCGGAGATGTTCGGCTCAGCCAAGATCAATAAAGAGATCAACCCCGACGAGGTTGTGGCTATGGGGGCGGCGATCCAGGGCGGGGTGCTCGCCGGCGAAGTCGATCAAATTGTGCTCTTGGATGTGACGCCGCTGACGCTCTCCATCGAGACGCTTGGCGGGATTGCGACGCCCATCATTGAGCGCAACACGACTATTCCCGTCGAGCGCACCAAGACGTTTACGACCGCCGAAGATGGGCAGACGACGGTAGATATTCATATCGTGCAAGGGGAGCGCAAGTTTGCCGCTGATAATAAGTCTCTTGGGCGCTTCCAGCTTACGGGGATTCCCCCGGCACCGCGCGGCGTCCCCCAGATTGACGTGACATTCAGCATTGACGTAGACGGCATCTTGCACGTCACAGCCAAGGACAAAGCCACGGGGAAGTCTGCGAGTATAGTTATTAAAGAGCAGTCGCGCCTGAGCGACGAAGAGATCAAGCGAATGCAAGAAGAAGCCAAGCGCTATGAGGAAGAAGACCGCCGTCGCGCCGAAGAGGTCGAGACGCGCAACCGCGCCGACCATATGGTCTATATGACGGAAAAAGCGTTGCGGGAGCACGGCAGTAAGGTGAGTGCCGCGACGCGTGACCGGATCCAGCGTGCTGCTGACGCCCTGAAAGAGAAGCTCAAGGCTCAAGCTCCCATTGCGGAGATCCGACAACTTATGAAGGAGCTCGAAGAAGTGAGCTTAGAGCTTGGGCGCGAGATCTATCAAGCGAGCGGCGCTCAAGCGCCGGGCGGCTCGGGCTCCGAGCGTCGGTCTTCTGAGGGCAAGGACTACATCGATGCGGAGTACGAAAAGAGAGACGAGTGAGGGCATAGGGCCACGAAGCACACGGCAATCTCTTCACTTCCGTGATTCCCAGAAAGAACTCCTATGGCCAAGAAGGACTATTACGAGATCCTAGGCGTCTCGCGGGACGCCTCGCAGGACGAGATCAAGAAGGCGTTCCGGCAGCTTGCCAAAAAATATCACCCGGACAAGGGTGGCGACCCGGAAAAATTTAAGGAGGTCGCTGAAGCCTACGAAGTGCTGAGCGATCCGGACAAGCGCGCCCAGTATGATCGCTTCGGTCATGTTGGGCCGGAGCAGCGCTTCGACTTTGATCTGAGAGACTTTCGCCGTGCGCGCGAGGCGTTTGAAGAATTCGGGTTCGGCTCGGCGTGGGAAGATATCTTCGATATGTTCTTTGGCGAGGGGCTGCGCACGCGCACGACGCGAGAGCGCCGGCGCAGCCGTGCCCAGCGTGGCGAAGACTTAGAGTATCGCTTGAGAATCAATCTCGAAGACGCCGCGTTTGGCGCGCAGATGAAGCTCACTGTCCCTCGCTATATCACGTGCGATGTCTGCGGCGGGAGTGGGGTGGAGCCGGGGACCCAGCGAACAGTATGTCCAGACTGTCGTGGGCGTGGGGAGATCCAGTATCGTCAGCAGACGCTGCTGGGGAGCTTTGTGAACATTCGCACGTGTGCGCGCTGTGGCGGCACCGGCGAGATCATAGAGAACCCGTGTCGGCGGTGTCACGGCTCTGGGCGGGTGAAGACGGAGAGCCAGCTCTCTGTGAAGATCCCGCCGGGGGTGGACACGGGATCGCGACTGCGCTTGGCGGGCGAGGGCAATGCCGGACTTGAAGGTGGGCCGCCAGGTGATCTCTATATCACGGTGGAGCTACGTCCGCATCCGATCTTCCAGCGCCAGGGCGACGATATTTACATTGAGCTCCCCATCAAGTTTACGCAAGCTGCTTTAGGGGCGCGGGTGAAAGTTCCCACGCTCTACGGCGAAGAAGAATTAACAATTCCAGCGGGGACGCAGTCTGGGGAGCAATTCAAGCTCCCCGGCAAGGGAATTCCGCACCTGCAAGGCTGGGGAAAGGGTGACCAATACGTCACCGTAAAAGTGCAAGTGCCCAAGGGCTTATCGCGCCGAGCGCAGGAGCTACTCAGACAGTTAGAAGAGGAACTGTAAAGGGAGGAACATGGACAAGAAAGAGCTCCCGCCTCTAATACAGCATATTAACACTTTGTTTGAGCGTCAGGGTATAACGATCGCTCTTAAAGAGGAATTTATATTTAAAGAATTTGGTGAGATCACAATAGTTTCAGACTATAGAGAAGAAGGTACTGACCACCCCACCTATGTATTTTTATGCACAACAAAGGGCTTGCTTCAAGTATGGCATGATCATATAAAAGATTTGCGCCAAAACTCGAAAATGGGCGATCGTGAAATGGCTTACAAGAAATTAAACGATAGAGTCAAAGTGCAAGCTCTTCCCCAATGGCTATCTCTTATTGATCGTCTGGCTGGGCACTTGATTGTGGTAAGCGTGGATAGGAATCTACGCTCAGTTTTTGCAACTGATCCGAAAGAATTAGATGAATATATGACAGCCCAAGGATTTACAATGTGGCATAATCCAAAGGTTAAAGAAAGGGTTCTACGTATAACTCATCTTGTTTCATATTTGATGTCTCTATGCACACAAGATGGTCAGAACTTTTATTGGATAACAGACCGTGATCCAATAGTTGATAATAAAGAACAGAGAGAGGGGTTATGTTATCTATTCGAAAGGGTTTATCCAATTTACTTCACTCACTCTCTAGGGAAAGTTCGTTTTCTTGTTCCACTACCTGAAATTTTAGATGAAAGACTAGAGCTATTTGTTAAGGATGTGCTAAGCATTCCTGATATAGTTTGTGGCGCTGTGAGTGACGGATTATCTGCTTTTTATCAAAAACATAACAAATCTCTCAATGAAGCGGTAGGACTAATTTACGATTTCTTAAATGATCGTTCCGGGAATTTGCATAAGCATCTAATCCATATTACTGCTGAGCGAGTTGAGGACAGAGTAGGCATAGGGGGACAACTCTACACTATAAGCCTTGGTGGCGCCACTCCCAAGGCAAAGCAACAAAGTAGCCAGATGGATATAGATATAGAAGATAGGCTCTTGCGCTTGGCAAGCAACAATAGTATCCAGGCTGCTACGCTTTATCATAAAGCCCTAGGTGGTGGGGTTCCCAATCCAATAATCTTTATCCTTGACTTGAGAAATGAAACAGCGAAAAATATAGCGATGAAGGTTACTAAAGCTGAGCATATTGAGAAGTATCTAACGTATTGTCAGTATATACAACGGATCCCAACTATGGTATTAGCCTTACCCCAAAGTATCAGCGTGAAAATCTGCCAAGGCCTTGACCCTAAAGGGAGCGAATATCTTGCTGGTTCACCAAAGCTAGGGCACTTTCATTTTGTTGTACTCTCTGATGAAAGCTGCCTTATTGGAGAGCTACCAATCGATTGAAGGATCCTAGTCTAACTCGCAATAATATCCCCACGAACAGGTCTACTCAAAATATCAGAGAACTAAGCTTGAGCAGTAAAGAACTCTTCGATATCATGGCGGACTCTCTCAAAGACTTCCCCTACCCTCTCTACAAGTGGCTGAAGCTTTTCCCATTCAATGTGGAAAGTATAGGCGTGGCGGAAGAAATGGCGAAACCCAAGATAAGCCTCAAGGGCCTCTGCTGTCTGTTGATGCAAGACGGCGGGACGCACCCCAGGGACTTCCGTAGCCATACGCCGCAACAGCGCCCGATGCCACCCCTCTCCCACAGGCACACTTTGGTCTATCTCCTGAGCAAGGCGCTTGAAGATATTCTCGACGCCATTGTAAAAGCTGTGAACAAAAGCGCTCAACGCTGCTTTGTCTTTATGAGATGGTTCTTGCTGGACCGGCAGAGCGCGAGCTGTCTCCTGGATCTCATCCACAACTTTAGCAAGATCTCTGAGGTTTGCTTCGATCTCAGCCCGCAGTGCCAGCGGCCGCTTCATAGAGGAGAACCCCTTCACGATAAATACGCTGCCGAAGGGTGGGCTTAAGCTCTGCCCCTTCAAGGTCAACAAGATCAATAGGAACAGGCAAAGCAGAGAGAAGTTTGCCTAAAACCTCGAAGAATCGCGCTGGGGGAAGTCCCTCGCAAGCTAGATCGATATCTTGAGGATCAGCCACAGAACGAGCAGCGGAGCCGAACAATATTACCCGCCTAGCTCCGTATGCTTTAAGGATCTCAACGGCTGTTTGGAGCTCTTCCCTCAGCGAAGCTGTCATAAGAGGTCCCTCTTCTCGTTTAGTATAGCTGCTTTTGAGATGGAGATCAATGGGTAGGGTTTCTCACCCATCGCCATAGCTCCCGCAACGTCGGGGATTTGCCGTACATCAGAATCCCAATCTGAAAGATCTTGCCCGCCAAGCGCATCATCCCGTAGGTCGCGAGAGCTAGCACTACGACAGATAAGAGAACCTCCCACCACGGCACCGAACTTACGGCCGTGCGCAGGATCATCATCCCCGGCGTGGACGGCGGGAAGAAACTAATGACCTTTAACGCAATGTGATCGGGATTTCTCAGTACTAGAGAAAAGAGCACGACGGGCAAGACCGGCAGAAAAAAGACCAGCGACATCCCAAACGAGCTGGCACTCTGTGGATCGTCGCTGAGCGTAGCGCTGATTGCTGCAGTCAGCGCCGCCAAGAAGAGATACCCCAGCACAAAGTACGCTACATATAAGAGAATCTTCTCCCACGCCAAGAACGGCAAGATCGCAAGGCTGATCACTGACGTCGGTAGCCCAATATACGGCCCACCGACAAAAATTATAGTCAAGCCCACAATAGCCCAGATGAACGCTTGCACTAATGCTAAGCCTCCAAGCCCCAAAATCTTGCCCGTCATAAGATCATGCGCCCGAATCGAAGAGAGCACAAGCTCGACAACGCGGTTGCGCTTCTCCGAGATCACCCCATACAGAATCCAGCTGATCGAGTTCATAGTTATAAACAATAAAAGCAGAATGATGAGAAACCCAATACCAACGGTGATCCCGGCCTTGAGCTGTTCGAGAGCGGCTTCGGGTGCAGCTTGCACGATGATCTGGACACCTTGACTGAGCTCAGTAGCTTTCTCCGGAGGCACCCCCGCTTCGCGTAAGCCGTGCGCTAGGAGAATCTGCGAGAGCGCATCGCGCACGGGTCGCGGCACACCCTGAGATTGGAGTTCTCGAATATTGAAGCCTAGCCCCTCGCGAGGCTTGGGCACATAGCGCGCTTGACGAGTCTGGAAGAAATCAGATTCGATCACTAAATAGCCGACAAATTCACCGCGCTGCATTCGCGCGGGCAGCTCTGCTTCTGAACCCGGAAAGAGCACGACGCGATACCCTGAGCCGCGAAGCTGTGCGCTCAGCTCCGGAAAGACCCCAGCGCGATCTATGATGGCCAGCTGGAGGGCTTCACCTCGCTCAGCGGCGCGCGCGATCCAGATCACTAACGCTATCAAGCCCAAAGAGAAGAGTGGAACAACAAACGTCGTGATGAGAAACGTCTTGCTCTTGAGATTCTGGAAAAATTCCCAGCGCGCAACTGTGAGCATGGCCCTCACCCCCTTCCCCTCTCCCGTTCAGACGGGAGAGGGGTGCCGTAGGCAGGGTGAGGGCCTTCCCCTTGTGTCACCATCTCCACGAAGATATGATGCAGTGGAGGTTTTCTGATCGCGATCTGCTCGATCTCCACCTTCCCCATAATAGCCGAGAGAAATTCTTCTGGGCGCACGCCCTCTTTTAAGATGAGCTGTGCCCGCCCGTTCCCGATCTGTGCTGATTTGACTAAAGCACTCTCTTTGAGAAACTCTCCGTCGCCGCGAAAGTCTATGGTCACCCAGTCTTCTCTCCAGTGGCGCTTGATCTCGCGCAGTTCACCATAGAGAATCTCTCGACCCTTGTTGATGAGAAAGATTCTATCAACGAGATCTTCGACCAAGTGCATCTGATGCGCTGAGAGCAAGATTGTCGTGCCCCGAGCCTTCAGCTCTACGATCAGCTCTCGGAAAAGATCTTGATTGATCGGATCAAGCCCGGCAAAGGGTTCGTCTAAAATCACCAGATCGGGCTCGTGCAAGATCGCTGCGATGAACTGAATCTTTTGTTGCATTCCCTTAGACAGCTCCCGGATATTTCGATAAAAATACTTTTCGAGCTGAAGGCGCTGGAGCCACAAGAGCGCGCGCTCGCGCGCCAGACGCGCATCCATGCCCTTCAGTCTCGCCAAGAAGACAAGCGTGTCACAGACTTTACGGTTGTCATACAGCCCGCGCTCTTCAGGAAGATAGCCCACGCGCTCCGGGAGCAATTTGCCAGTGGGCGAGAACGAGAATCGAATCTCTCCGAAGTCGGGTTGGAAGATCCCTAAGATCATTCGGATAAGAGTTGTCTTGCCTGCGCCGTTGGGGCCGAGCAGTCCGAAAATCTCGCCTTTGTACACTTCAAAGCTCACATCGTCTACAGCCTTGGTGCCGTCAAAGTGCTTCCGAACGTGCGTCACACGCAGAATCGTCTCAGGCGTCATAGCTCGCTCAATAATACCCCATTGAGTGCTCTCGTGCATTTGAGCAAAAGACGAAGCCCTCAGACACATGGTCCGAGGGCCTCGTCAGGCAAGGTGGGGTCAAATAGGGAGAGAGGGGCTAGCTCTTAACCTCAATCTTGTACACGACTTGATTGGCGTCGTACTTGATCTCGACGAACTTCCCAATATAGCCGGGCAATTGCTCAAACGAGATATAGCTTTTTTGTTTGCCCTGCTTGACCTCGATGACGACGTTCGCGCTCACGCTGAACGTCTGACTATTCACAGCGATCGTGCGATTGGCTATATCTACGGCCTGCAGGGTGCCCTTGAGCTTGCCAGATTTCCCGCCGCCTCCGCTATTGTTTTTGACCTCGATCTTGTAGACCAGCCCTTGAGAGTTGAGCTTCAGCTCGACCTGACGCCCAACGTAATTGGGCAGTTGGCTGAACGGAATGTAGCCCTGCTTCTCTACTTTGACAGCGACGTTGGCACTCACAGAGTAGAGCTGGTTGTTGACCGTAACCGTCATTCCAGCGACATCCACAGCGTTGAGCGTCCCCTTCACTTCGTTGCCGCTGGCCCAGCTGGGCACTGCCAAGGCCGCGACCATCAGCCCTATGATTGTGAGAAGCTTTACAACCTTCATGCGAATCACTCCTTTTTTATATTGAGAAGTTGCTTACCCAACGATGACATGCTTGGCTTCGTAATAGCCGTTCTTCAGCTCATAGTGCGTGATAGTGAGTCTCACCCCCTTCACAATAGCCGAGCGATCTACTGGCTTGCCCTGGGAGTCTACGATCTGCGTACTCTTGCCGATCTTCACAGGATAGTCTTCTTTCCCGTCACCATTGGCATCGAGACGCACGAAGAGATCGTCGCCGAGGGAGAGAACTTCTAGCACCGTGCCCACCAGGGGCTGAAGCGCCGGCGTTGACGTCTCCCCCACGATGACGTGCCACACTTCGTAATAGCCGTCGTCTTCGAGCTTGTACGCGACCAGCGTAATGACAGCACCCGGCTTGATCGCATCGAACCCCACTCTATTTCCTGCAGGGTCGGTGATGATCGCGTGATGTTTAATCTTCACGCGCAGGTCTGGCTGCCCATCGCTATTGACGTCCAAAGCGACGAAGAAGTCGTCGCCGAACCAGAACGTCTGAATGACCGTGCCCTTGATGGGCTGCTGCGTAGGAGCAACAGGGGGCTGCCCAGCGCTTGTCGCGCCCACGACAACGCGATAGGCCTCATAATAACCATCGTCGTCCCATTTGTAGTGAGTGACCGTCAGCACCACCCCAACAGTGATCGCTGTGAGGGGCACCGGCTTATTCGTGCCATCTACGATCTGGGTCTTGTGCTCGATCTTCACTAAGACGTCAGCTTTTTGATCGCTATTGGTGTCTAGCCAAACGAAGAGGTCATCGCCGCGCCAAAAGATCTGCACAACTGTCCCAGTGATCGGTGCTTGCGCCCAACTCACCACTCCAAAAGCTAAACCGATCAACACCGCCAACATCCCCATATAGACTGCTCTCATAGCAAAAGGCCTCCTTTCTGATTTGATAGAGATTCAGTCGTCGTCATCGTCGTCACGACCAGGCGGTGGGAGTGGGAGAGTCGTCTGATCACCAGAAGATCCCAGTGCCGGCTGGGAGAGTTGCACTCCTGCGCCGTAGCGATAGACCAGCTCGCCGCCGTAGTAGCCCGTCGCGGTTAAAGCCCCAACACCCAGAACGCCCGCAATGAAATAGATCGCCAGGGCAGCTCCAGCAGCCCAGCGCCATCGGCTCAGCCAGCTCGCTGCTAATATAAGTCTTATCGCAGCGATCGCGAGCAACAGATACGCCGTGAGCTTGCCCAAGTCTTCGTGGGTATCGAGCACGCGCTCCCCGGCGCCGCTCAGGCGTTCTTCGACCGATTCTTCAGCGAGCTGTCCTGAGAGCATCGCTGCTAAGGCTCCAAGCGCCCCTAACACGATCAAGATCAAGCCGACTCTTTTGAGCGTCTCGCGCTGGAAGAGATGCCCAATTACGTCCAGGGCAAATCCCGTGAGAAAGAGCGCGATGGGGAAGTGCACAATGATGGGATGAATGTTCGTCGTCATGGTTCACTCCTTCGGGTTCAGTGTTCACGGCTCCAGTGTAAGGAGGGCAGCGTGACGAAGCGATAGCAGTGAGAAGAAAATCCCTTGAAATTCCGGTGAAAGATCGGTGAAAATCAAACCACGAGCTTATACCCAAAGCCCGGCACGGTAAGAATTAACTTTGGGTTTTTTGGGTCTTCTTCGATCTTGTGGCGCAGGAGATAGATATAGCGTTTCACATCGGTAGAAGACGCTAACCCTCCCTCGGGCCAGACGTGTCGAATGATCTCTTCGTCGGAGAAGACCCGCCCCGGCTGCGACGCCAAGAGCTTTAACAGCTCATATTCTTTAGGGGAGAGAGCAATCTCTTTCTCGGCAAGGCGCACGCGCTTCTCCGCGTCATCTATCTCTAACGCGCCGACGCGCCAGTGCCCCGACGGTTGCACGCGGCGCATCACAGCAGTAATGCGCGCTTCTACCTCGCGCAGCTTCAGGGGCTTCACAATATAGTCATCAGCCCCAGCCGAGAGAGCCTTGACGATATCTTCCGTGGCGTCTTTGGCCGTGATCATCAGCACGGGGGTCCGGCCCGCTGTGCGAATGTAGTGCAACACCTCCCAGCCGTCGAGCTTGGGCATCATGATATCTAATAAGACCAGATCGGGCTGCTCGTCCCGAAATCTCTTGAGCGCTTCCAGGCCGTCGGCAGCCGTGACGATCTGGTGCCCTTTGGCTTCAAAGTACGTCTTTAAGATCTCGCGGGAGTCGGGATCATCATCAGCGATTAAGATCTTCATAGGGGATCGTGAAATAAAACGTGCTCCCGTGGTTGAGCTGGCTCTCTATCCAGACCCGCCCACCGTGCATCTCGACATAGCGTTTCACGATAGCCAAGCCTAACCCTAGCCCATCGCCCTCACGGGTGGTCGTCGGCCCTAACCGTGTAAACGGCTCAAAGAGCCGCGCCTGGTCTTCCGTTGAGATTCCGCGCCCGCTGTCGCGCACCGCAAAGCGTAGCTCTGAATCGCCGTGTTCGACTGTTATCTCTACAAACCCACGCTCGGTGTACTTGATCCCGTTCGTCAAGAGATTAATAAGAATCTGCCGGAGCTTTGTGCGGTCAGCTTGGATGGTCATAGGCTCTCCAGGCTGAAAGCGCAGCTCGATCCCCTTCTGAGTCGCGAGCGCGTGCACGCTGCTGAGGGCTTCCGTAATAGTAGCGTTGACGTCGCACGACTCTTTGACGAGTCGCTCCTGGCCCATCTCCAGCTTCGCAAATCGTAAAACATTCTCTAATAGCTCGGACAAGTGCTCCCCCGCCCGCAAGATCGCTGTCAGACGCTCTTGCTGCGCTGCGTTCAGCGTGCCCTCAAGCTGCTCGCTCAAGAGCTGGGCATGGCCCAGGAGCGCATTTAACGGGGTGCGCAGCTCGTGCCCCATGATCGTCAAAAATTCAGATTTCGCGCGACTTGCGCGCTCGAGCTCTTCCTTCATGTGCACGATGGAGTCCGCCATGCGATTGAACTCGTGTGCTAGCGATTCGATCTCCTCATGGGTGCGCAGCCTGGCCCGCGCGCGAAAATCCCCCTGCCCGAATGCCCGCACTGACACGGCTAATTGCTCTAGGGGGCGCAAGATCGAGCGATAGAGTCCAAACGCGACCAGCACCCCCATCAAAATAAGCCCGGTGCTCACCCCCAAGACAATAAATATATCGAAGCGCACCTCGTCAGCGATATACTCCAACGAGACTCCTAAGCGCACGTAGCCCAAGCGCCATGGGCGCCTCAGATCAAGATAGGGTGTCCCATCGGCCAGACGCCCACGCTCCAGCTCTCTCGCTCCTTCTCGCGGGAGCTCGATCGCGCTCTGCTTCTTCTCCGCTAAGACTATAGAAGGCTCAAGGGGCACTGGTTCGCCTCCCATAAAGATATGCGTCTGCACAATCTGGGCATAGAGCACGTGCCCGCTGACGACCCCCTCCAGCATCAAGGGGAGATTCTGTGGGCCGCCTAAAGCCAGCGTGCGCTCGGCTTCAGCAGCGATATGCTCAGCCATCCCCTTAGCCCGCTCCACAAATTGCTCATCGAGCTCATAGGCCATGCGGTAGGCCGCAATACCCCCGAAGATCACGGCAAACAGCACCGTGAACCCCACAAACGCCGCGATGAACTTCCCCTTCAGACCCATTTGAGCACAAAGCGAAAGTAGAAATAGATCGCAGGGATCGCCAAGAGCAGCCCGTCTATTCTGTCTAAAAGCCCGCCGTGGCCAGGCATCAGCCCTCCAGCGTCTTTGACTTGCGCCAGACGCTTCAGGCGCGACTCCAACAGATCCCCCAGTTGGGTGAGCGCACTCGTGATTCCCGCTAGGGCAATCATATGCACCAGAGAAGCCCACCAGTCCTTCCAAATCGGCGCTATTGCTGCAAGAGCCAGCGAGAGCATGAAGCCTCCGGCGACCCCCTCCCAGCTCTTGCGCGGGCTAATCGTCGGTGCCAGAAGACTCTTCCCCCACGCTGAGCCTGCTATATATGCCCCAATGTCATAGCCCCACACGAGTGCCAGCGCCAACAGCCCGTAAAGAGCGCCGTTTGTTGCACGATAGAGGGGATAGAAAAAGTGCAACAGATACGGGATATAAATGATCCCGCCCATCGTCGCTAAGATCTTTCTCAGGGCATCTGGGTCGAAGAGATAGAGCGCGATAGGGAAGACCAGCGCGGCCCAGAGCACCAGATCGCCAAAGGCTGCTTCAGGTGTCCCATAAGCGAGCATCACCAGCACCGCCGAGCTGACAAAGAAGAAGCGATTCAGCGCTATACCGTTGCGCTCCAAGAGCTGCACATATTCCCATGACGCCACGCCGACGACAAACGCCCCAAGCAGCGCCACCGGCCAGATGCTCTTCCACACCCACCCCAGGGCCAGCGCCGCCACTACAATCGCGATGGCAATAACCGCCGTGATCGTCCGAGGAACCAGATCTCTCATAGTAAGCGTTTTACGGCGCCGACAACGTAGAGCGAACCGGTCACGCAGAGCAAGTCGGGCTTGGTCTGGCGCGCTGCAGCAACTCCTGCTGCCATGTCTAGATATATCTTAGCAGAAGGGGCCCAGGGACGCAGCTCCGTGGGATCGAGGGCGCGGGGCGAATCCGGCCTCACTAAGACTATTTCATCGAATTCGGGAAAGAGCATCTGGGCCATAGCTGTATAGTCTTTATCTTGGAGCACGCCAAAGAGCAGTACGCTCTTTCTGAGAGAATATTTCTCGCGATACCGCCGCAGCTCATCGCGCAGGGCTTGGATGGCGTGTGGGTTATGCGCGCCGTCGAGCACGATGACGAACGGCTCTTTTTGCACGATCTCAAAGCGCCCTGGCCAGCGCGCTCCTCCCAGCCCTTCTCTTATAGCGCCTTCGGGGATTGGGAGCGATTGTCGAAGCACGTTAATAGTTTCAAGGACGACGTTGAGGTTCTCTCGCTGATAGCCCCCTAAGAGCCGTAAGCGCACTCTCCCTATAGATTCAATCTGGAACTCCTGATACTCCCAGGTGAAGTCTGTTCTCTGTGCTCGCTCTGGAGCGCGAACCAGAGGGGTTCCTGCTGCCGCGCACTCGCGTTCGATGACTGTAAGCGCTTCGGGCTTGCGCTCCCCTGTCACCAAGGGGATATCTCTCTTCGCGATCCCGACTTTCTCCCATGCAATCTGCTCTATCGTGTTCCCCAAAAGATCCGTGTGATCCAGCTCGACGTTGGTGAGCACGCTGGCTATGGGCTTGATCACGTTCGTCGCGTCGAAGCGCCCGCCCAACCCAACTTCGACGACGGCGATATCTATCTGCTGGCGCGCAAAATATAAAAACGCCATCGCTGTTAGGAACTCAAACTGCGTGGGCTTATCCCTCATAGAGTTAGCGATAGGCATCAGTTCGTCAGCGAGCTGCGCGAACTCACTCTCTGAAATTGGGGTCTGATTGATCTGGATTCTCTCGCAATAGCTGATCAGATGGGGCGAGGTATACAGCCCAACACGATACCCTGCATGGTGTAAGACGCTTGCGAGCATTGCCGCGACTGATCCCTTCCCGTTTGTCCCGGTGATGTGCACCGCGCGAAACTGCTTCTGGGGGTGGCCCACAGCTTCCAAGAGCGCCCGGATGCGAGAGAGGCCGGGTTTGACTTCAGTATAGGGTAATCCCTTCAGATACGCGATAGCTTCATCCACCGTGCGTGCGCTCACGAGCCTTGTAGGAGCCGAAGATTCTGTTCTAGGCGCTCGACCTTCTCCTTCAACTCTTGTGCCTTGCGCTTCTCTTTTTCTATCACCGCATCAGGGGCACGCTCCAAGAACTCAGGGTTGTCGAGCTTGCGCAGCGTCGCTTCAAGCCCAGCGCGCGCCTCTTGGAGCTCTTGGTGTAGACGTTTGTGTTCTTGCTTCAGATCGAGCAGCCCTTCCAAGGGGACGAAGACTTCGGCCCATTCTAGGACCATCCGTGGGGCATGCTTAGGACGCTCCACGCTTGGCCCTACGATCACTTCACTGGCTTGAGCGAGCTCCTCGAAAAAGATTGTATAGTCGTGTACGAGTTGCTGGACAGATGGATCTTCAGCTCTGATGAAGACTTTCGCTCTCTTTTGCGGCGGCACGTTCATCTCCGAACGGATCGTGCGGATCGCCGTGATGAGAGCTTGGAGTTTGTGCATCGTCTGCTCAGCTTGCTCGTCTATCCATTCTGGATGTGCTTTGGGGTATTCAGCGATCATCACGCTCTCGGACTCTCGCTGGGGCAATCGTTGCCAGATCTCTTCAGTAATGAAGGGGATGAACGGGTGCAAGAGCTTCACAATATCCGTGAGCACAGACACCAGCACGTGTTGGGCTTGGGCTTTGGCCGCGGGGTCGGAGCCGTAGAGGCGTACCTTGGCCATCTCCAGATACCAATCGCAAAAGTCATGCCAGACGAAGTCGTACAAGCCCTTCGCCGCATGATTGAACTCATAGCGATCCAAGCTCTCGCGCGTCTGCGTAATAACTCGGCTGAGCCGTGAGAGAATCCAGCGGTCTTCTAGAGCCCTCGTCTGAGAGGGAAGCTCACGAGGTTGGACTCCTTCCAGGTTCATCAGGGAAAAGCGCGCTGCGTTCCAGAGCTTATTTAAAAACTTCTTATAGCCCTCGATATCTTGGACGAAGAGCCGCATCTCCTTGCCCTGGGCACAGAGCGCTGCCAGGGTCAGCCGCAGCGCATCCATGCCGTATTTCTCCTTCATCTCTAAGGGGTCGATGACGTTCCCCTTGGATTTGCTCATCTTCTGGCCGCGCTCGTCTTTAATGATGGGATGGAAGAAGACGCGCTCAAACGGGATCTTCCCCATAAAGTGCAGCCCCATCATGATCATCCGAGCGACCCAGAAGAAGATAATGTCGTGCCCTGTGCTCAAGAGCTGAGTTGGATAGAAATATTTCAGTTCTGGGGTCTCTTCCGGCCAGCCCATCACCGAGAAGGGCCAGAGCGCCGAGCTGAACCATGTGTCTAGGACGTCTTCGTCTTGGTGGATATTTGGCGAATTGCATCTGGAGCACGCCGACGGAGCGTGTCGTGCAACCGTGATCCCCTTGCAGTCGGCGCAGTGCCACGCGGGAATGCGATGGCCCCACCAGAGCTGCCGCGAGATGGGCCAGTCCTTGATATTGCGCATCCAGTCGAAATAGACTTTAGTCCAACGTTCAGGGATGAACTGAATCTCTCCGGATTCTATGACCTTGATCGCCGGTTCAGCAAGCTCCTTCATGCGTACGAACCATTGGGTAGAGATCAGCGGCTCGATCACCGTCTGACACCGTTGACAGTGGCCTACGGCGTGTATGTGTCTTTCCGTGCGCTCCAACAGTCCTTGAGCTTTCAGATCTTCAACGACGCGCCGACGCGCCTCATAGCGATCTAAATCTTTATATGGTCCGGCGTTCTCGTTTGTGGTTGCGTCTGTCTTGAAAATATTAATGATCTTGAGTCCATGGCGGCGCCCAATCTCAAAGTCGACAGGGTCATGAGCCGGGGTGACCTTCACCGCACCGGTGCCGAATTCTTTATCCACAGCGTCATCGGCAATGATCGGGATCTTGCGCTTGAGCAAGGGCAAGATCACAAACTTCCCGATCAGGTCTTGGTAGCGTTCATCATGGGGATGGACTGCGACCCCAGTATCGCCGAGCATTGTCTCCGGACGCGTAGTCGCGACCGTGATAAAACCGTCTCCTTCAGCAAGAGGGTAGCGAATATAATAGAGCTGGCCTTCCGTATCCTCACGCTCGACTTCTAAGTCAGAGAGCACGGTCTGGCAGCGCGGACACCAATTGATCAATCTATCACCACGGTAGATGAAGCCTTCTTCATAGAGCCGCACGAAGACTTCGGTCACGGCCCGGCTGCGTGCTTCGTCGAGCGTAAAGCTTTCGCGCCGCCAATCGCATGAACACCCTAGGGCGCGCAACTGTTCGCGAATCCGCGAGCCGTAGCGATTCTTCCAAGCCCACCCCAATTTCACGAAATAGTCACGCCCAAGATCGGAGCGCGTGAGGGGGCGCTTATCGGGTGGGACGGGGTAGTCGATCTCTCTGAGCAGATCATCGAGTTCGCGCTTGGCCAGCCCCTTCTCGATCAACACGTGCACAGCAATGCTCGCGTGGTCGGTGCCGGGGAACCAGCACGCTTCGTAGCCGTCCATGCGCTTGTAGCGAATCACAATATCTTGAAGAGTATTATTGAGGGCATGGCCCATGTGCAGCCCGCCGGTGACGTTAGGCGGCGGGATGACGAC